>JADMIO011667535.1_pt1 | contig 75077 bp, 70 predicted proteins | sample 8958161 | NCBI WGS metagenome assembly JADMIO01 (sample SAMN16585339, study PRJNA669376) | soil metagenome | isolation source: Crop rotation soil | place: USA: Cullars Rotation, Alabama | collected 2011 | reverse complement strand
CGCGACAACTTGTCCACGTGGAATTCTAAGCTTAGGATCCCAATGTGCTGGAAAGCCGTAAAAAGCATTCTCCACGCTCTGGAAGGTGCGTATTGCGTCCGCTTCCCACAGATCGTTGAATTGCTTGACTTGGCCGGCGGCCGCAAAGACGCGCAGCCGCTCCAGCATGTCCTGGTACTGATCCACGCCGACAACGACTTTACTGTAAAGGCCTTGGTCCTCGGCCTCGAGCATCGGCTTCAAATCGATCAGATCACGCGCCAGATCGGCGCCTTCTTTTCCAATCTGCGTGCGACTGCGTTCCGCGACCGTCGGATTGGAATCCGACAGATAGTAAGAGAAACGGTGAATTCGGGACATGCGCTGTTCAGCAGCAACGCTCAGTTCGACGGCGGTGGCCGTGTGACGCGCGAAATGCTGGATGCTGTTGGTGAGGACATACAGATTATAGGCGGCGAATGCTGTGACGGTCGCGCCCAGGACAATAAGGCAGCCAATCCCGAAAAAGATTTGGCCGAAATCCGCATATTCTTGACGAAGAGCATCAACCCCTCCCGAACGCTCGCAAAGGCGTGCAAAGCGACAAAATAGGGCTGCCGAGTTAATGTCCTTTTAAGGTTGCGAGCCTTCCGGCCCCCCGATACAGGGCAACTGGCTCGAAATGGTGCAATTTTACGAGTTGCAACGATGCACGCAGGTCGGCTGACGTGTTCGCCGCAACCGCGTCAGAGCGATCTGGCCGAAAACGTATCGCAAGCTCGCAGGTCGCCATTCTGCAATCCGCGCTCAAACCAACGGATGCGCTGTGCACTGGTGCCATGGGTAAACGAGTCCGGCACCACATAGCCCTGACTTTCCTTTTCCAACGTGTCGTCGCCGACCGCGGATGCCGCTCGCAGCCCCTGCTCCACATCACCTGTTTCGAGAATGCGGAATTGCTGGTTTGCGTGATAGGCCCACACCCCCGCGAAGCAATCCGCCTGCAACTCGGTCCGGACGGAGTCGCTATCGGCTCCCCGGCTGCCCGCCCGATGGCGCGCCATGACGCCCAGAAGATTCTGAACATGATGGCCATATTCATGAGCGACAACATAAGCACGCGCGAATTCTCCGGGTGCGCCGAAGCGGCTTCCCAATTCGTCGAAAAAGGCAAGATCCAGATAGATGTGATCGTCTGCGGGACAGTAAAAAGGTCCGGCCGACGATTGCCCGGTTCCGCAACCGGTGGGGGTGGCGACATCGTATGTTGTGAGCGTTGCGGGACTGAAAGTCACGCCTTCCGCCCGCAGGATCGGCGACCACACATCTTCAGCCGAGCCGACAATCCGCCTGGAAAACTGATAGGCCGCATCGTCGGCGCGCGGGCCGCCGGCATTCGCCTGGGGCGCTTGTTGATATGGGGCACCGCCATTCAGGGTGTCCAGCAGCTGGGTTGGGTCCACGCCGAAGACCAGAGACAGCACAACGACCGCCACCAGACCAAGACCACCGCCGCCGATGGCCAGCCTGGAACCGCCAAATCCCGCCCCACGCCTGTCATCGACATTTTCCGTCGGGCGAAGATCGTCAAGGCGCATGACCGGCTCCCATTCACATAAGGCCGGATACTACAAAATGCCTGCACCCTTGTCTTGATCCGCGCACCGGCGGCCTGGTCCCCTCATTCAACCGCTGCCGGTTTCGATTTCACCCGCCAGATAGAGCGCACAAGCACCTTCCAGAATCACATGACTTCCGTCATGCGTGCACAGAAGATCGCCGCCGCGCGGCGAGGCCTGCCGGGCCAGCAATCTGCTTTTGTTCAACCGCTTGGCCCAGAAAGGCGTCAAGGCTGTATGGGCGGAACCGGTGACCGGATCTTCCGGCACGCCGAAATAGGGTGCAAAAAAACGGGAGACCATGTCATAGGGATTGCCGCCGCCGGGCGCCGTGGCAATCAGCGAGCCGGCCTTGACCGTCCGAAGAAGCGCCTCCAGTTCCGATCCAGGCTTAAGCGTCTTGATCGCCTCGGGCGTGAACCACACGCCGATAAGTGCACCGGTACCTGCGCCACCTTTTTCCGCATAATGCAGTTCGTCCGGTGCGAATCCGCCCACTGCTTTGGTCAGCGACGCGATAAAACCTTGCGGAGCTTGGAACGGCACGGCAGATGCCGAGGGCATGGTCATGCCGTTGCGTCCGTCCGACCCTCGGCGTACGACCAATTCACCTGAGCGGGTCTGGAAGCGGGCCTCCTTCAAGGATGGATCAAGGAAGCGGAAAATCACATAGGCGCTGGCAAGCGTGGCGTGACCGCAGAGATCAACCTCGGAAGTCGGCGTGAACCAGCGCAGATCGAAAGACCCCGACGCATTGCGCGCAAAAAAAGCCGTCTCGGCCTGATTGTTTTCCGCCGCAATGGCTTGCATCACTTTGTCATCTATCCACTTGTCCAACGGAACAACTCCGGCGGGATTGCCTCCGAAAACCGTGTCGGTGAATGCATCAATCTGCCAGAGCTTCAATTTCATTTCTCATTCCTGCTGTTTTCAAAATAACGAAGACGGATAGGCAGAATTCAATTGGGCAAAATATCACCACGATAGGCAATATGGATCTTGTTGCCGTCCGGGTCGCGCAAATAGGCGCCGTAATAACCCGCTCCGTAACACTCGCGCGGCCCGGGCGCGCCTTCATCCTTGCCGCCCTCAGCCATGCCAGCCCAATAAGCGCGATCCACCGCCTGGGGAGATGCGGCCAGAAATGCGATCATGGTCCCGTTTCCCGCCGTGGCGGGACTTCCATCGAAAGGAACATAGACGAAAAATCGGGGCAGCGGCGCTGCCGGATCGATCCAACACGCGGCTGGCGGCCCACCATCCGGCACGACCTTCCGTTGCGCCAGCCCAATAGGTGCAAGGAGCGCATCATAGAACGCGGTAGCGCGGGCAAGATCGTGCGTTCCGACGGTTATATGGCTGAACATGGCGGACGGTGTCTTGGAAACTGCTGGCGGATCATTCCTGTCTCCCGCACCCGGTAAGGCGCTGCTCGTTTGTCTGCAGAAAACCCTTCGGTTATATTGGAACATATATCAATCAATAAATTGTACCATTACAATAAGGAGCCGCTTTAATGGATTCGGGGGAAAAATCCGGAGCGATGAGCAGACGTGGCGCAGGCTGGTTTGCCGCCTCGATCTTTTGCGCTCTCTGCGCACTGCCGGGCACCACGAAGGCGGCCGCGCCAATCCGGGATGGCGCGCATGATTTCGAATTTCTGTTGGGCGACTGGACCGCCCATGCGCGCCAACTGCCGGACCGGTTGAACGGTTCGCACGACTGGATCGCTTTCGAGGGCACCGAGCATCACAGCCGGATCCTCCAGAGCAACGCCAATCTGGAAGAATTCGAGGTCTATAACGCGGAGAAGCGCCTGCGCCTCCACGCACAGACTTTGCGGCTCTACAATGCCGAAACGGGGCAATGGAGCATGTATCTTACGGACGTTTATTCCGGAACGATGGATAGCATCCCGCTGGTGGGGCGTTTCAAAGACAACCGCGGAGAGTTCTTCCGCCAGGCGCAATATAAAGGCCGCACGATACTGATGCGCTATGTATGGCTCAACATTTCGCCGAAATCCGCGCGCATGGAGCAATCCTATTCCGACGATGGCGGCGCAAGCTGGGAATTGAACTGGGTTTGCGAATTGACCCGGTGAGCCAGTCTTCTTGCAAACCACGCGTCACGGATCGTCAGGGCCGCGGCGCTTGATATCGGTGTAGGGTGTGCCATCCTTGTGAAGATACAGCGCCGGACCTGCCGTGTCGAAAGCCAGATCGATGTCGGAATATTCACCCTTGTCGGCGCCCGTGCGCGTACCGACTTCCAAGATCAGCGCGTCGGCAGCGCCGCGATTTTGCAGGTGATGGCCGTCCCGGCTGCCAGCCTTGAACCCGGCGCAGTCACCCGCTTTCAGAATTTCTTCGCCCGCATCGGTGACAAGCACGACCTCTCCGGACAGGACATAGATGAATTCGTCTTCCTTTTCGTGCCAGTGACGCTGACTGGACCAGGAACCAGGTGGCAGCCGCAACTGATTGACCCCGAATTGGGTAAGACCTGCAACATCGCCGAGTTTGGTGCGCCCCCGCGCCCGGCACGGTTTGTCGAATGGCGTGGGATAAAGAGTGCCCACATTTTCCGGCAAAGATTTGGGAGCAATTCGTTTGGCCATCCGCGTCGCCTCTTGCATTGATCAGCAATTGCGAAATTTTTGCGGACTGCGGTTTCGTAAGTCAAATTCTATATTGTACTGATACGGATCGCGCCCCAGCCACGCCGGTCATTCCGGCGGGCCAAGGGCGGATCTATTCGGCTTTACGGGTTTGCGCTCGCACCGGCGGAAGCGCCGCCATTCACGCCGACCTGCGCGCCGGATGCTGCACTGCTGGCGGTGCCGAGCGCGTTATCACCCGCCGTTTCCGCGCGGCCGGCCGCGCTGTTGGCTGCTCCCACTGAGCGCGAATAGGCATTGGAGACCGCACCCGTGGCAGCAGTGCTGTCAAAGCCGCCACCTGCCGAACCGCCGGCCGATGCACCCGCCACACTGGCATTGCCACCGACATTGCCCGCGACAGCGGCCGGTGGTGCATTATTGATCGCAGTCTGCCCAGCCCCTTCGCCCGTTGCAGCCGCATTGTTCACCCGGCTTTGCGCGGCGCCGGCCGCGCTCTGGGCACGCGAGAGGCTCGGGGCCGTGGCGCCAAGCGCACCGGAGCCGTGCGCCATGCCACCAAGATTACCGCCGCCAAAACTTCCCATCCCGCCAAATCCGCCGCCGGCTCCGACGGGACCGGCCATGCCGCGGCCGCCCAGACCGCCACCCAATAGCTGGGCCGAGGCAGGAGTCGCGACCGTCACCGTCCCCAACAACAGAGCCGCAAGCGTCGTGGCGCGAAGAATGTTGGTATTCATGGGAAAAATCCTCCTAGGTTCCGTAAGGTCCGGCATCCCGGCCCCTTTCAACCCATCAACGACGGAAATCGGAATTTCTTCCCGGCGCTGGAGAAAATTTCCCGCGCCTATCGCCAGCCGCTATCGCGGGCCGTTTTTTCCGCAGTCCCATCAAATGGTTCGCCCTGGATACGGGCGGCTATTGCTGCCCGTATGACGTCCGGCATCTCAGAACCGGCCATATGATAGGGCCCAGAAGATTCCCCATTCGGCCGCGCGGCCAGCATGGCGATCCCCCAACCCATATTCCCATGACAGGCAAATCCGCTTTGCGCATCGGTATCGAAGCTTCGGCAGTAGCGCCCATCGCGATCCCGGAATGTAATGCCGATATGGGGACCGGAGGCCGGGGCACCTTCCGAGGCCAGACCTTTGTCCAAAGCGGATGCCAGCGCCCCCTGCGCCACAACCTGCCCGCCACGGCTGGCGATGTCACCTGGCGGCGTCAACCCGATACCGATGAGAAGGCCTATAGCCAAAGCGACACCGGCCGGGACCAAAACCTTTATTGCCGTTCCTCGCCAAATCTGTTGCAGGCGCCAGCGCCATGAGATGGGCGCGGTTTCGATAACCCGCATCAGCTTTTCCGGCGGCGGCGCGGCAGCCAGATCGGAGAGAGACTTCCTGATGCCAGACCGAAGCGTTTCCTGTTGCTTGACCCAGGCATCAAGGTCGGGCCGTGTGGCCAGAAGCGCGGCGATCCGCTCCATCTCCCTGGGCGGCAGCTCGCCGTCCACGAAAGCACTCAGATTCTCACGGGTTGGTTCCATTTCCATTCAACCTCCCGGCGCCCAGAGAGCCAAGGCTTCGCGTGCGCGCGCAATCCGGCTGGTCAATGTTCCAATTGGAATTTCCAGGATGTCCGCCGCATCTCGATAAGAGAGCCCTTCCACTGCGACCAGCAAAAGCGCTTCGCGCTGTTCCGGCGGTAAATTTACCAGGGCCCCGGCAACATCGCTTAACATCAGATGCGCCTCTGCCCCGCGCACGCCGTCAGTCGTAACGGCAGGAGCATCTTCCGGGACCTCCATCGCCACGATCCCGCTGCGCTTTTGACTGCGGCGGATATCGACGAAACGGTTCTTGGTGATGCGAAACATCCAGCTGTCCAAGCGGGTGCCAGGCTCCCACTGATGCAAATTCTTCAAGGCCCGCTCGACGGTATCCTGCACCAGATCGTCTCCATCGGCGATCGAACCGGTAAGGCCAATCGCAAAGCGGCGCAGCCTCGGGAGAAGTTGCACAATCTGGTCCCGGATTTCGGCGGCGGCCTTGGTCATATTTTCGTGCTTAACGGCACAGCGGCCGATTTCTTCCATTGAGAAGGACAAAATTTCGTCAGACTTGCAAGCCAGGCTTTGGCGTCAGGGCATGCTACAATATGCGTCCTTACGAGGCGAAGATGACGTCGGCGGTTAAATTTCTTTTGATAGGCGCAGCACTCCTTGCCACAGGAACGCAGGCCCACGCCCAATTGCTGGGGGGCCGAGGTCTTGGAGCGCCGGGCGGCCTCAGTGGCCTTCCCAATGTGCCAATCGTGACTTCGCCACAGCGCGTGCCCACAAGAATTTCGCCCCAGCCCGGCGCCGTAGCACCTCTTTCCACGGTGGCGCCCGGCGCGATCGATAATGCCGCGACGACATTGGGGCAGACCGTGCAAGGCGCCGCCGGAACGATCCGAGATCTGGTCGGCCGGCCATTGAACCAAGCCTCACCCAGCCGGGACGATCAGGGACATCCCATTGTCCCAAATGAAATCCTGGTGGTTTCGCCCACCCCGGAAAGTCTTGCAGCCGCACGCGGGCTCCGCTTCAGCATTGTCCGGCAGGATCAGTTAAGCGCCCTCAATCTTTCGGTTGCGGTATTGCGTGTGCCTGATGGCCTGACCGAGAACCAGGCATTGGCCGCCATCCGGCAAGCCGACCCGGCCGGCCATTATGACTATGCCAATATCTACAATCCGTCCGGGGGCCAGGCCATCAGCGAAAGCAACCCCGTACGGCCCGCCAATCTTGCGCAACCTGCTTTGCGGATTGGAATGATCGATGGCGGCGTCGAACCCCATCATTCCGCCTTCTCGAATGCAAAGATTGTGAGCCGGAATTTTGCGAGCGCCGGTGAGGCGCCGGCAACCATGCATGGAACCGCCGTCGCATCCCTGCTCGCCGGTTCCGACAAGGATTTTTCCGGCTATCTTCCCGGCGCCACGATCTATGCCGCCGATGTTTTCGGTGGGCAGCCCGGTGGTGGAAGCGCAACGGAAATCGCACAGGCGTTAAACTGGCTGGCCGAAAGCGGCATCCCCGTCGTCAATATCAGCCTTGCCGGCCCGGCGAATGCTCTGCTTGAGGCGGCAGTAAGGGCCTTTGTCGGCAGCGGCCATGTGCTGGTGGCCGCCACCGGCAATGATGGCCCGGCCGCTCCTCCAAATTATCCCGCCGCTTATACCGGCGTTATCGGCGTCACGGCGTCGGACGCCGGCCATCACTTCGCCCTTGACGCCAACCGCAGCGGCGCACACTTCACGGCGCTTGGCGTGGGCATCAAGGCCGCCACTCTGCCTGGCGGCTATGGCCCGGTTAGCGGCACATCCTATGCGAGCCCACTCGTAGCCGCACGATTTGCGCTTCTCGTTCCTGCTCCCGGCAACGACAATTGCATGGCCGCGCTCAACACCCTGACACAAGCCACCATACGCATGCCGGACAGCAATATCGGGTTTCTGCCGCCGCCTTCCGGGAAACTCGCACAGCGTTAAGCAATCACTTCACATGCCGGTGCGGCTAGGCGAAAGCCTCGACCCAGCGGCGGATGCGCCGCCGGTTGGAGAAGAACGTAAAGAGGTTGCCGCAAAGAAGCGCAGCCTCGGGTGTGAAATAATAACTTCCGACATGCGTAAAGGGTGAGAACAACAACCCGACCAGCGCGCCATAAGTGATCTGGCGCCAGCGGCCAATCGGCGCCGTGCGGGGTTCGGTCAGCATCACCAAACCGAAGAAGCAGAACATGGAATGGATGCCCATCCGCGAAAGGGACTGCGCCACGTCCGCGAAGCTGGAAAGACCGCCATTCGCAACGGCGAGACCCAGAGCCACCACCGCGAAACTTCCCAGCATTTCGTAGTAGCGCAACCGGGAGAGTACCAGTACGCCACCCAAAGCCAGAAGTGGCAGCAGGACGGCATAGTCGCCGACCCACCAGCTCACGGGGCGATGAAAGGCCAGGCTCATCAGTGCGGCGCCGAATGCGGCTGGATTGAAAAGATGGCGCTTGTCGATCGCGACAATGTATTTCGAAGCCATTGCCCAGGCAGAGACCAAGGCCAGAAAGCCCGCTCCGGCAAGGTCATCGGGGGCGACGGGCGTTATGATCAAAGCGATGATCAAAGCGCTGATGCAGACAGATTCCCAATTGCTCCCCGCGCCATGAGCACGGGCGAAAGCCCAATTGACACCCCAGCACGCCATCAGTGTGATGGCGGTGGAAAACGCCAAATTCATCCAGGACTGGCGCACAATGCCCAATATGGACAAGGCGAGCGCCGCCAGCAGGATCGCCGCCAGATAATAAAGTGTCAGCCTGTAAGTCAGAACGCGCCGGAACAACATCATCCGCGCGTCGCTTTTATGATCGCGTCTGCGACAGCATCCTGGAAGACTATGCTGGTATCGGTGGCGGATGAGACCGCATCGACCTGAGCGGTCTGATTCTTGATCACTTCACTCTCCAGCTTCGGGATCGCCAAGCCGCTCAGATACAGCGATTGAGAGCGATGATCGGGAAATTGGAGGGCCTGCAGGCCGGCGATGGTCCCACCGCGAACGAAAATCTTGATCCGAAGGTCACCCCACATGAATTGGTGCCGGCTGCTGACATAGTCGCCATCCTCCAGATGCGCTCCGGCGGGGACCGGAGACTTGGCGGACGGATCGGGCGTTCCCGTGACCAAAAAGGGCTGCGTGTCATCGCCATCGATCGGTAAAATGCTTTGCGGCGTTGCGGCGGGTGCAGCAGAAGCCAAGGAAGGCGAAGCGTCCTTGTTCTGTTGCGGCAGTGGTTCCGGCGCGGCAGGTGCCACAGCTTGCGCCGCTGCTTTTGGGGCAGATTTTTGCGGCGCAGCGGCGGTTTGATTTGAAGCCACCTTTGCACCTGAGCCGGTCTCGGCATCCAGAGTGGCAGGTTGCTCCGCAGGGGCCGCTGGCGCGGTGGCGGGAACAGGCGCAAAGGGTACGGATTTCTTCGGCGCGACAGGCAACGGCGCCATGACCAGCCTGGACCCGCCGGCATCATGCTGTTGCCACCAGCCATAGGCCAGCGAAAGGGCCACCAATGCCGAGGACAAAAGCAATTTTCCAGCGAGACTTTCTCGCTTTTTACCGGAACTCAACATGGCAGATAACTCTTCAGTCCGCTTGTCATGCGCGCGGTGCCGGCGGCATCGATTTCATAGCCTTCGAGGCCCGGTATGCGTTCAATAAAAAGAATACCCTGCCGCCCCATCGCGAAAGCGGCGGTCGCATAACGGTCGGCCTCCAGCACGTCCGGCCCGATGACCGTGAGACTCACCACGTCGCCCGATCCATACCGGCCCGTATGCGGGTCATAAATATGATCGCCGCGGATATAGTTGCCGGAGGTGGCGACGCCAAAACCTCTGGGCTGGATCACTTTGACGATCTCATCGCGTGCAAAGGGATTGCGGATGCCCACAGTCCATTCGCCGCCATCGTCATTGACGCCTTGGCACTGAATATCCCCGCCCGCTTCAACGCAGAAATTGGAGAACCCCATCTGCGCAAGCTGGCGGGCGGCGTTGCGGATCGCCCAACCCTTGACCATACCGCAGGGATCAATCGCCCCGTCCGGGCGGTTGATGTTGAAATAGCCGTGGGTTTCCTGTCTGGCCGTCTCGCACAGAGCAACGACTTCCCGCATGCGCGGCGTGAAATCTCTTTCGGTTATTTCGCGCCGGTTGAACCGGGAAACTTCGCTGTCATCCTTGAAAGGGCTGAATTGCGCATCGACAGCGACGAATTCCGCAAACACCGCCTCCAAGTCTTGCGCGCGGACACCTTCATCCAACACGGCCAGGTTTATGGGCATGCCCATAATGGTGCGCGTCTGACGCATTGACCGAACGCCTCCCAGGCCGCCCTCGGCCAAATGCTTCGTGCGGCTTAAACCGCTATTTCCCGCAGTCTTAATAAGTGGGCGGCCAGGGTCAATGGCCCGTCATTGTGCCGGGGTCTGCTTCTCCGCGATGCCCATCACCTCGAAATGCGCCCCGCCCAGCAGACTGCCGGCGCCGATGAAAGCGCGCGCGGGCAGAGGCCCCTTAAAATAGGTGCGATAGACGGTGTTGAAGTCGCCATAGTCCTTCAAATTCGAAGCGAATATCTGCACCCACACCAGATCATCCATGGTGTAACCGGCTGCCTCCAACGTCTTTTTGACATTGTTCAGCACCACCTTCGCCCCGATCGTGGCATCCGCCGGCAATTTGCCGGTATCCGGGTCTGTCCCATCCGTCGTGCCCGACACATAAAGAGTAGTGCCCACCTGCACGGAGGCCGAGAAGGCCGGCGACGTACCACCCGGTGTATTGCTTCCAGCCGGGAAATGCTTGGCAGGCGCGGCAAACGCGAGCGCCGGCAGGGCGCAAAGACCGATGGCAGCGGTGAGGATGGAATTGGCGAGGACGGCTTTCATATGGCTCTCCTAGAAAAGCGGTTCAGTTTGAATGTGGCACGCACAATGAGATCGGCAATTTGCGCGTGCGGAATGGGCAAGGGGTTCAGTTGTATCGGCTGTCTGTCATCGTATCGGGAACATATGTGCCGCGCTATGGCAGCAGGGGGTTTTCCGGCCAATTGTGTTTGGGATAACGGCCGCGCATGTCCCGCCGTGCGTCAGCCCAGGCACCGCGCCAAAAGCCTGCGATATCGGCGGTAAGTGCAATCGGCCTTCCCGCCGGTGAGAGAAGCGCAAGTCGGAGTGGCACCCGTCCGCCTGCGAGCTTGGGGGTTTGGGCCAGGCCATAGAAATGTTGAGCGCGCGCGGCGGCGATGGGCACCGGCGCAGTATAATCCACCACGGCTTGTCCGCCGGGAAGCGGCAAATGCGTCGGCAGCTCCCGGTCAAGCCGGTTCTTGAGCGCCCAATCCAACCGGCCGAGCAGGATACCGCCAAGATCGAGGGTCGCAAGATCACCAAGTCGCGTCAGCCCGTTGAGATGAGCCGCAAGCCACTGCTCAAGGCTCGCGATCAGGCTCTCATTATCCGAAGCCGGCCAAGTGTCCGCTTCCAGCCCGTGCATCAGCTGGAGGCGCGCTTGAAGATTGCGCGCAGCGCTCGTCCAAGGCAGGCGCGACGGATCGCTCCGCACCGCCGCCAGCAGAGCCGCGGCCGCATCCGCCGCATCGGGCGGCATGGAGACTTCTTCCAGCACAAGAGCGCCAAGGCGCTTCTTGCGCCGTGCAAGGACGCTACCCGTCACGGGATCAAGGCTGGTTTCCACCGTCTCTTTGATCCGCGCGGCGAGCGATGCCGGAAGTTTCGCGGCGTCCAACGGCGCCGCCAAGCGAATGAGCGGCGATGTCTTCATCTCCAGCGCCGCCACTGCAAGCAGTCCTGCTTTTGCGAGCGGATCCGTCACGGCAAGCCGGGCCCCGCCACCGCCCGACAGACGAAAACTGCCTGGCTCGCTGCGGCGCTGCGCCAGCCTGTCCGGAAAGGCCGCAGCAATCAGAGGGGCCGGGTCGCCCGCCGCGCTCCGCTCAGCCCCGATACCGAGCCGGGTGCGATACTGCCGGGCCGCTTGGCGGATGCCGTGGAGCGCGTTCCGGTCGGCGCCATGTGCCACCGCAGTAGAAGGATCAGCAATCGCCTCCAACCGCGCCATAATGTCGGCCGGCGTGTCTGGCCCAGCGCGCAGAGGATCGCGTCCCTCCACCAGTGCCGCGATATCGCAAGCGCGCGCCGCCTGGGCACCCTCGTCCGCCGCAAGCATCATGGCGGCCAAGCGCGGATGGGCGCCGAGTGTGCTCATCCGCTTTCCAAGCGGCGTGATGCCGCCCGCCTCGCCCATGGCGCCCAGATCGACGAGCAATGCGCAGGCCGCCGCAAGCGCGCCTTCGGGCGGCGCGTCGGGAAAAGCGAGCTTGCCGGGTGACGTGCCCCAACTGGCGCAATCCAGCGCCAATCCAGAAAGTTCGGCATCCAGAATTTCCGGTCGGTCGTAAGCGCGCAGGCCCCTTTGCACCGCGCTCGTCCAGAGCCGGACGGCAATACCGGGCGCTTCGCGGCCTGCGCGGCCGGCACGCTGATCCGCCGCCGCGCGAGAGACCCGTTCCGTCGCCAAGCGGGTAAAGCCACTGGCTGGATCGAAACGCGGCGCGCGGCGAAAGCCGCCATCGATGACGATGCGCACCCCAGGCACCGTGAGCGAGGTTTCGGCAATCGCCGTAGCCAGCACCACGCGCCGGCCTTCCGCCGGCCGCAAAGCCAAATCCTGAGACGCCGGCGGCAGCTCGCCATGCAACGGCAGCACCGTGACACCAAGCCCATCCAGGGCGGCTTCGGTGCGGCGGATCTCTCCCATACCGGGCAGGAAGGCGAGGATATCGCCTGGCGCCTCTGCCAATGCCGTGCGAACGGCGCGCGCCATCGCATCCGGCAGGTCTCGCGCGGTCGGGATATCGCGCGCGGCGTGGCGGATATCCACGGGATGGAGCCGCCCGGCGCTTTCCACGATTGGCGCGCCCATGATTGCGGAAAGCCGGGCGCCATCGAGGGTCGCGGACATTGCGAGCAGGCGCAGATCCGGCCGCAACATCGCCTGGGCATCTAGGCAGAGAGCCAGCGCCAAATCGGCTTCCAGCGAACGTTCATGAATTTCATCGAGAATAACGGCGGAAACACCATCCAGGCCCGGATCGCCGAGCAGCCGGCGGACCAGCAGACCCGTCGTCACCACTTCGATGCGCGTGACGGAAGAGACGGCGCTTTCAAGCCGCGTGCGAAAACCGACCGTCCGGCCCACCGGCTCGCCGATCAGGCTCGCCATGCGGCTGGCCGCGGCACGGGCCGCCAATCTGCGCGGTTCGAGCATAAGGATACGGCCCCGATCCATGGGTGCTGCATCGATCAGCGCAAGCGGCACGCAAGTCGTCTTGCCCGCGCCCGGCGGCGCGACGAGGACAGCGTTGGATTGTGCACCCAGTACCGCAAGCAGACGCGGAAGACATTCCGCTACCGGCAGGTCGGGCAGGATGAAATGAGGAAACGGCATGATCCGGTATGGGCGCGTGAAGGCCTGAAGACTATATCAGGAGATTATGCTCGGGGGTGTGGGCACTTTGTCCGAACCACTCCCGGACTGTTTTGAAAGGAGCCGTGCACGCATGCGGGTCCACAACTCGTCGGAGCGCGCGAGAAGCATGGATGCCGCGATCCCCAATATCAATGACGCGGTAATCTGGGCCAGCCAGAATTTTCCAAATCTGGCATGCAGGATGATGTCGGTCGTGTACATCGGGAAAATGTTGAAAAGATAGATGTAGAAACTCGCCGCAGCGATCGCTCCGACCGCGCGGCCGGCCAACCAGGGCATTGGAACGCGGCGCACAAACACGATCAGGCTGGCCGCAACCGCTATCGCTGCCACATGGGTATCGTTCCAACCCCATGCCGTGGCCGAAACAAATCCGAGCAAAGCGAAGAGCGCCAGGCGAAACTTCCAGCCCGTGAGGGCGATGGCCCAGCCCGTCGCGAAATAGATCAGCATCTGGTCCGGGCTGCGGAACAGGTGCGCGGCCGCGTCGAGCATCTGGCCACCGATCAGGCGGATCGCCAGGGCTGCGCCGATGAAGGCGAGGCTGAAGAATGTTGGCTTCCGCGCGGCAAATTTGCGGATCGCCGGCACGGCCAGCACGACGCAGATCACAGCGACACACCAAGTCAGGCTCTCGATGAACCAATAAGTGTTGAGGATGCCGCCCCAGTCGCCCCGAAAAGTGCTGATGAAGAATTGATGCGACCAGATGATCTTCTGATTGATCGCGAAGACCCCGAACATGATTCCGAGATAGATCAACAAATAGCGCCGCATGAAATCCAGGAACGCTGCCCCGGACCCGCCCGTCGTCAGACGCGTATGCTGGAACCTGGCCCAGCTCAACCCGGCCAGCATCATCAATATGTCGGCGCCACCTTCCACATTGCCCAGGGCGTGCTGAAACAGAATCTGCATGATGGCCAGGCAACGCACAACAACGTCGCTTCCCAGCCACGTCAGATGCCAAATCGCCGAACCGTGTGCTGTCCTGGCTCGCGCCAGCACACGCAACCGCGCCAGGGGAACGCTCTCCCAGCCATCCGGCGTTTCGCCCAACGCCTCTTCAACAGCGATCGAGCATTGCACATAGCTCAGGGAATCGCCGTTCAAGCTCTGGAAACTGTCGGATTCCTTTAAAGGCGCACCGCGCGCCAACCGCTGATAAAGTTGGACAACCGTCTCCATCGCATCTGCTTTCGCGGGGCGATGATGATCTTCCTGAATGCGGGCGGCGCGCAGAATGGCCGGATAATCGATCTTGCCGCCCGGCAGCCGTGGAATCTCGGGGAACTGGACGAATGTGAACCTGTCGTCCGGAAGGCCCAGCTGGATCACCACCTGCCGGGACTTGTCCAGATCTGCGCGGGCGACGGCGGCGATCACCACCAAGATATCGTCTCCCGCGGCGAAGGCTTCGGCCCCAACTTCCCGAAACCGCGCCTCAAGATCGTCCAGTCCGACCCGCAAGCCGAATAGCTTCACGAAGCGGTTTTTGCGGCCCGTAATGCGAAATATGCCGGGCTCGATTTCGGCGGCCAGATCGCCGGTGCGCAGGATATCGGGGCCCGGCGGATCGGCCATGTTCCCCCGATCGGACGCATATCCCATCATCACATTGGGGCCACGATAGATAAGCTCGCCTGCCTCGCCGGGGGCGACGCGTGTGCAACTCTCATTCTCCAACCAGAGTTCGCCGCCGGGGATAGCCTGGCCAATGGCGTCCGGATATCGCGCCAACAGCTCGGGGCGCAGATACGCGATGCGCGCCGTGGCTTCCGTCTGTCCATACATGACAAAGAGCCGTGCTCGTGTCCTGCGCGCCTGTTCCGCCACGCGCAGCACAAGGTCCTGCGCCATGCAGCCCCCTGCCTGAGTCAATGTCGCCACGCTTGCGGGCAGGTTCTCCAGCAGGCCGGATCGCTCCATCAGCTCATAACTGTGCGGCACACCGGCAAGGCTCGTCACACCGCGCGCTTGAAGCAAATCGCGGAAAGCAGGATCGGCGACGCTCAAGTCGGTCAGCACCACCGATGCTCCCACCGCCAGGTGAGAATTCAAAACGGACAATCCGTACGAATAGGAAAGCGGCAAGCTGGTCACGGCGCGGTCGGCTGCCACGATGGCCAGATAGGTCGCGATCGATCGCGCATTTGCGTCGACTGCGGTGGCGCTCAGTCGAACGAGTTTGGGACTGCCTGTCGATCCGGAGGTGGACAGCAATAAAGCCAGTTCCGGATGAGGTACGCACTCCCACGGAGCCGGCGCGATCTCCAGGTGCCACTCGCCGCTCACCTCGTCCAGGGCATAACGCGCGTCAGGCCGGTAGTGATCGAGAATATGGCCGGCTGCTGTCCCGCCGGAATGCATGATGACCGGCACATTCGCGCGCAACGCCCCAAGATAGGCTGCGACGGCTTCCGGACGATTACGCGCCTCGACCGCCAGCAGCCGCACGTCACCGGGCAAAGACGCGGCGAACCGGTCGGCCATCTGGGCGAGCTGGCTGTACGAAATCGATCGGCCATCCTCGCCGGTCAGCGCCGGCGCGTTGCCCCATGCCTGAAGATTCGCCGCAAAAGGCGGCACAATCCGCCCACTCGCCGACATGCCTCCCCCCACTCCAATTCAGGGCAAAATCAACGAATGTCCCGCCAAGATTGTCAAGCGATCTGGCGCCGCCCCCCTCGGTGGGCAATGGCGGGACGATAAGGCACGGATCGACCCGCGCTACTTGGTGGACAAAAGCAAATTTGGAAGTCCGCGGATATCAGCAATTCTGTCGATCTGCAAAACGATGTTCTCGATTTCGTCGATCTGGGGCTTGCGCAAAACCGTACCCGCAAGATCGCGGAATTTGGCGATCAGCTGATCATCGGGCAAAGGATTCGCAGGACTCCCAAGGGGAAACTCCACCCTGGTCCTGTACCTTAGATTATCGGTGTCTATGAGTGTGAGGATGGGCTCATCTTCATCAGCCATTCCGGGATCGATCCTGACCCTGATCCGCTCAAGCCGCGACTCAATCGCGGGCGAAGACCAGGCCGCCTCTTCCAATTCCGCCAACCCGACCTTGCCGAATTGAAGCTCCGCAGCGATCGCATAAGGCAGGCTCATCTGCGCCTGCGCCCGCGAAGCGATGGCCTTGCCGCCGCACATCCCGAACTGAAAGCCGCTCATTTCCACTTCAATGGCGGCAATCTTCTCGGCCTTCAAATGATGTGTCGCACTCAGTTGGCGGATGGCGTCGATCGCCGAATGTGTTCCCCGGCAGGTGGCGTAAGGCTTGATCGAACAACGGTCGAGCCGCCATTTCGCTCCGAACGCCTCTATCAGCAGATGCGGGGCGGACTGACCCGGCGAGAAGGTCTTGAAGAAACTTCCCCAGGCGTAGGGCTCGAAAATCCCGGCGGGCCCAGTGAATTCGCTCGCCGCCAGCAGAACGGCCGTCAACCCGCCTTCGGCGGCACGGCCCGGATGCAGTTTTTTTGTTTGGCTCCCATCATGGATGAAGGCCCACGTCCCTCCTGCAAAAGAACAGGAAATGCCGAGTGCCTGCGCCAACCGGGGTGCATCCAAATCCAGCAGCAATCCCGTCGCGGCCGCGGCGCCGAACACGCCGCAGGTTCCGGTCGAATGCCAGCCAAGACCGTTATGCGCCTCATAGCCGCCAACCGCTTCCAGAACACGTCGGCCAACTTCGTATCCCATCAAGATCGCGGTGATGAGATGCTGACCTGAAACAGCTTTCGTCAATTGCGGCAGGATTGCCAGTGCCGCCGGCACCACCACGGCGCCCGAATGATCGCAGCCGCCGGAATCATCCAGCTCCAGCGCATGGGACGAAACGCCGTTGATGAACGCGGCCGAGCGAGCGTTGACGGTATGCGACATGCCCCATACCGCCGAGCGGCCGGCATCCGCGCCAAGACCAAGACCATGCCAGACGCGCTGCGTTTCCGGTGACACCGAACCCGCCAAACCGGCGCCAAGCGTATCCAGCAGATGAAGCTTGGTTTTGTGCACAGTTGAGGCGGGGAAATCGGAAAAGCGGACTTGGCACAACTTATCCGTCAACACTCCCGCAAAGTTCTTATCCTGCGTCACGGACTTCTCGCTGATAGGCGGCAAAGACATTGAGCGGATGATCGGGTCCCGGCATGCCGGCGTTGTTGGCGGCATGCCATTGGGCAACCTCGTCCGCTGTGGCGATCCACACGTCATCACAGGATTGGATATGCCTGATGAGCGCCTCCACCAGCCAAATCCGGCCCGGCGTTCCCGTCATTTCGGGGCGCAATTGCAATACGAAACAGGCGCCGAATTTCCGGTAGGCGTCGAACTCCGCAATCCAGTTGGACAACACGCCGTCATAAGACGCGATGCGGCTGAGACCTTTTGGAAATGGCGGCGTGAAGTTGAACTGAAAATAAGGCCGGTCTTCCAGTTCAAGGTGAACCGGAATTTCCACCAGCGACGATGGATGCAAATACGGCACATCGTCGCCATTGAGCGACGCCGACCAAAGAAAGCCTGCCTCTTTCAGAATGTGATCGAACCCGTCCGGCCATGCGCCGAGAGGAAGACGGAATCCGGCCGGTGACCGGTCGCTCGCATCTTCCAGCGCCTGGCGCGACCGCTCCAGAAGTGCGAGCGAGTCTGCGCGCGGCAAGACGTCGTGCCGTTCGAACGCCCAACCGCGGCTTTCCAGATCATGACCGGCAGCGGCAACGGCGCGAAGCAGCGCCCCGTGCGTTTCAGCGACCAGACCCGGAACAAACCAGCTGGTTCGCACGCCCGTGTCATCGAAAACCCGGCACAGCCTTTCAACGCCGCGCCGCGCGCCATACAGCCAGACGGAATGGCTCTTGGCGCGCCCGGCCAAGTCCGGCGCCTTGGCGACCGCGTCCATGCCGTCATCGAAAATCACCGAGATAACGGCGGCGGCGCGTTTGCCGGCCGGCCACACAATCCCGCTGTCTGAGGACGTGCCGCTCAAGAGGCATCTCCGTTCTCAGCGATCCACCAATTGGCGATCTCGGCGCCATGCGCGATCCACACATTCGGACGCCCGTTTATTTCCCGAAACAGGCCCTCCAGGATGCTCAACCGCCCCGGCTTCGCGACCACCTTGGGATGAAAAATGGTCGTCCAGCACAGGCCGTCCCGGTAATAGCCCAGAAATTCCTGGCGCCAATTCTGCTCGACCAACCGGTAATCGGAGATGCGGTCGAGCCCGATGGGAAAATCCGGATCCTCGAAATAGGCCAGCGCCGTGTAATCATCGATGTCCCAACGGGCCGGAATTTCCACCAATCCCCTGGTGCCATCCGCGCGGCGATGAAAATAAGGGCGATCGTCACCGCGCATGGAACTGGAATAGATCACACCGAATTCCGTCAGCATGTCGGCCGTCTCGTCACTCCAATCGCCGGAGGGCGTGCGAAAACCCAACGGCTTGACACCCAGCCGAGCGGCGAAAATATCCCGCGATCGTCCCATAATCGCGCGCTGTTCCTCCAGCGAGCAATCTTTGAAGACCTCGTGCCGATGGCCATGATAGGCGATCTCATGGCCCTCCTTCAGAATCCGCTCACAACGATCGGGCCAATGCAGAACCACCCAAGTCGGCACGAAGAAGGTTGCCTTCAGCGCATGGACTATCAGAAGGTCCAGCAGACGGGGTAATGCCCGCCAGGGCCCGTAGGCGCCTTCCGTGAAATAGCGGAGATTCCTGCTGAGGCTGCCGTCCAGCATCGCATCGCCGGTGGGACCGTCGAGATCGAAGGCAAGCGCCACGGCGCATTGCTTGCCGTCAGGCCAGGATGGTTTGCCGGAGCTGGGAAAAGGCAATGTCATTTTTCAATCAGCGCTTCCCCGCCGCTCACATTCGCTATTTGACGCCATTAACGGTGATCGCCGGGATCGCGTTTTTGGCCAGACCCCATTTCGCCAGCAGCTTGCCATATTCTCCGCTCTTGACGAGATCGTTCAGGACTTTGACCAGAGCATCGCGCAATTGCGGATTGCTCTTGCTGACGCCGATACCGAAAACGTCATTCTTGAAAAGCGGGTCGCCCACCATGGTGTAGGTATTGGGTTCAATCCGCATCTGATAGGCGATGGTTTCGATCCCCTGCACTACGCCGTCATAGCGCCCCTGTTTCATGCCCATCCGGGCAGCATTGGAATCTTCCGTGCCTTCATAAGTAATTGCGGGTTTGCCCTTGGCCACGCAATTGTCGGCACTCCATTTCGGCACATCGACCGAAAAGCTGGTGCTGCGGCTGCCCGCGACTTTCTTTCCGCAAAAATCGGCCGGCGTTTTGAACGCTTTCGCCTTGTTGTTGAGCGTGAAAAGGATCGGGCCGGTGGTGATGTAATCGATAAAATCCATGCTGGCCTGGCGTTTCACATTGTCGCTCATGCCCGACAGAATGACATCGCCGCGCTTGGTTTGGAGGCTGCTTTGCAATTGCGCGAAAGCAGCTTGCGACCAGCTGTCTTTCAATCCTAGCTTCGCGGCGATGGCTTTTCCAAGGTCGATGTCGAAACCGCTGAGCGTACCGGTCTTGGGATCGACGAACTCCATGGGTGGATAGATGGGATTGGTGAGAAAGCGAATCTCGCCCGGGTTCGCAAGGTTGAGGGGCGCCGCAGCCAAAGCGGGCGCAGCAGCCAGAAAACCCAATGCGGACGCCAGAAACCCGATCGCATGTCTCATTCTTCGCCCCTTGGAAAGCCTGCGCTCATAGAACCGCGGATATGAAACTCGCGACTCGCGGGTTCTGCGGACGCACGATCATATCCTCTGGAGAGCCTACCGCAATGATCGCGCCGCCATCCATGAAGACGACCCGGTCCGCGACTTCGCGGCAGAAAGCGATCTCATGCGTGACTACGATCATGGTCATTCCCGACCTGGCCAATTCCTTCATCACGCTCAGAACCTCTCCCACAAGTTCGGGATCGAGCGCCGATGTCGGCTCATCGAACAGAAGTATCTTGGGATGCATGGCCAGCGCCCGGGCGATCGCGACACGCTGCTGTTGTCCACCTGACAATTCGTTGGGATAGGCGGCCGCCTTCGCGGTCAAGCCGACCCGTTCGAGGAGCGCCACGGCTTCACGCCGGCATTCCTCTGCAGGGCGCTTCTGGACCCGCACCGGCCCTTCCAGGAGATTTTCCAGGACGGAACGATGCGGAAAAAGATTGAACCGCTGAAAAACCATACCGACATTCTGGCGCTGGCGGGCGATCTGGCTGTCACTGAGCGGTACAAGCGTCTCGCCGCTTCGTCGGTATCCCGCGATTTCGCCATCGACGGTGATAACGCCTCCGTCGATGCTTTCCAGTTGCGAAGCACATCGCAGCAGCGTGCTTTTCCCGGAACCAGACGGTCCGATGATGCAGACGACCTCACCGCGCGCGACGGAAAGGTTGACGTCCTTCAACGCCTGGAAGACGCCGTAATATTTCTGGACATGAATGGCTTCAAGAATGGGCGGCATCACGCCATTCCCACAGCGGCTGGGCCGTCGGCTGGAGCTTTGGGCGCTTCGGCGGTTCGGCCCCACCCTTTCGAGAAGTACTTCTCGATATGGCTCTGGCCGATACTGAGGACAGTGACAATCACCATGTACCAGATGCCGGCCACGATCAGCAGTTCGATCACACGCGAATTGGCGTAATAGACGTCACCGACCGTGCGCAGGACTTCGGAATATTGAATGACGCTGGCCAGCGAAGTCAGCTTGACCATGCCGATGGTTTCGTTGCCGATAGGCGGCACGATCACCCGCATCGCCTGCGGCAGCACGATGGTGAGCATGGCGCGGAGCCGGGTCATGCCGATGGACTGCGCTGCTTCCATCTGACCGCGATCCACTGAGAGGATGCCGCTTCGCACCACCTCAGCGGTATAAGCGCCCTGTTGGATACCAAGTCCCAGCAGCGCAGCGACGAACGGCGTCATCACATCGACCGTATTCACGGGAAAGAACCCGAACAGGCTGAGGGTGGGAAAGATCAGCGCCAAGTTGAACCAGAGCAACAGCTGCAACAGCGCCGGGATGCCGCGAAACAGCCAGATGTAACCGGTTGCGGCCCACCGCAGTACGGGGTTGGCGGACATGCGCATGATGGCGACCATGGTTCCCAGCACGACGCCGATGATCATGGCGCACAAAGTCATGACGATCGTGCCGCGTACGCCCTTCAGGATGGGCGCGGAAAACAGATAGTCCGAGACATAATGCCATTCGATCGCACCCACCCAAAAGGCGTGGACGATGAAAACCAGGACGGCAAAAAGAAGGATCGACGCGACCACTTGCCGGTACGGCACCGGCCGCGCAATCTTGAGGCGCCTGACGTCGATCCCGGCAAGATCCTGCATTCCCATCCCCGATACTGGCCCTTCGGCCGCGTTGGCGCGGCTCTTTTAACGGCGTCGCGTCGGAAATTTTTGCACGCCGCAAGCCGCTTGTCGCCATCAAAAAGGATGTTTGATATCAATGTGATGCACACAGGACCCGGAGCCTCGAACACGGCTACCCGTGCGGGGAATTGGCGGCCCGACGACCACGCAAGATCAGCGAGCCGCCATCGGTCCCATCGAAGGCGAGCGTCCGCCTCCCTCCGTTTCTATTGGGCGATTATTTTGCGCCATAAGATATGCGCCATACCCTGCCCTTTTGAGAGTCCGCCAGATAGAGAGAACCATCGGGGTGCACTGCCAGCCCCATGGGACGATAGTGCGCGCGGGTCCCGTTGCGATCGGCTTTGTCCGGCCCTGCGAAACCGTCCGCGAACACTTCGGGCGCTCCCGCCTTCCCGTTGCCATTAAAGGGAACATACACAACGTTATAGCCGTCGTTACCCGACGCATCACCGCCGGCGCCATGAAATGCGATGAAGGCTCCGTTCCGATAATGCTTGGGAAAAAGAGAACCTTCATAAAACAGCACCGCCTGCGGCGCGACATGGGCAGGAAACGCGACCACCGGAACAGTGTATTCCTTCGACGTGACGACTGCTTTCCCATCGCCGCCATATTCGGGCGATTTCAGCCGCACATGCTTGGTCGCATCATAATAAGTATAGGGCCATCCCAAATTGGCCCCCTTTGAAATCTTGAACATTTCGTCGGAGACGGCTGCATCGTCCGCCGGGCTAACCAGCGCGGGCCAGAATTTGTTCGTTCCATCCCGCCCGTACATGACGCCATACAAGGCCTTCTGACCCTGCGACCAGGCCGCGGCATTGATGTCTCGAATGCCGGTGGCGACATGTTCTCCGTCGCCAAGAAAATCCATTTCGGGCTTGGACAGGTTATAGCGCCAAACACCCGCTCGCTTCGCCAATGCCGGACACGGCATCGGGCCGACCGGCCTATAGCCAGGCGGCAACCGGCTGACAGGGCCGATCCCCTCGGTCGCGCCTTCAGGCACGCAGAAATTCCCACCGCCGCCGACCGCCAGATAAAGCCGCCCAGCGTCATCGAATACGATCGGGGTCCGGGTCGGGACGTTTTTTACGATTTTGTCAGGCGCCTGCGTCGGCACCAGCTCGTTGCTGGAGAAACGGAACCGGTAAATCGAATCCGCTGATGCCGCGTATAGCGCGCCATTGTGGAAAGCAATTCCCGTCCCGTTGTCGATCTGGGAGAAATGCTCGACGCGATCGGCCGCTCCTTGGGCGTTCAAATGCAGCGCCAATATTCCCGCATTGGCCGCATCCTTGGTCTGCCGCTCTGTCGAAATATAGAGGGTTTCCTTGTCGCGAAATGCCAGATGCCGCACAAACGGCCCCAGACCATCCGCAACAATTGTCGCATGGAAGCCGGGCGGCAAGGTCAGATTGTCGGGCTCAGCCGCCTGAGCCTGGTTGACGAATGCCAGTGCCGTCAGGCCGAAAATGAATGTCCGCATAATTCCTCCAGCGTAGAATTGCTCTCAGATCGGGCGATATTTTAACCGCAAATCGTCTCTTGCATCAGTGGCTCGCCGAGGGGATTTGGCGGCGGCGGCGCTGGGGCCGGCACAAAGGGATGGATCAGGGACCAGGGACTTGGCATATCCCCAACCCGCACCTCAATAAGCGATGGCCCCGTCTTCGATTTGGCTGCCGCCAGTGCTGTAGACAGATCCTTGGGAGAATCCACGGACTCGAAGCCGATGCCAAAGGCGCAGGCGAGAAGTGCGAAGTCCGGATTGTGCAAATCGTCGCCCGTCTCGCGGCCGAACACGCGCCGCTGGATGCGGCGCACATTTCCGAAATAGCCATCGACAAAGACGACGATCGTCAGATTCAGTTTGTATTTGGCAGCCGTGGCCAAGTCCTGAAGGCCCCAGCCGAAACCGCCATCGCCGGTAATGGATACGGTGCGCTTGGTGGGAGCGCCAATGGACACGCCCAGAGAAGTTGGAAAACCGTATCCCAAGGTGCCTTGGAATCCCGGCGTCAGGAAAGTGCCCGGCAAAAAGACTTCGTAAGCTAGATTGGCGAAATAGCCGACCTGTGTCAGTTCGCTGATCAGCGTCTCGTCGTCGGCGATGTTCTCGCGAAGGGCGGCGAGATAGTCGGCCTGCGGCTGAATTGTCTGTGTCTGAATGCGCTCCCAGTTGCGCACCTTTGCAACATCACCGTCGCGCGAAGCCCGATTGCGCACTTCGCCCAGCGCCGCCGCGATGTCCTCCAACCCGGCGCGCACATCGCCCAGGATGGAAAGGCCGGATTTTCGGGGAACCGTGAACGCGCCCTCATCAAGATTCAGATATATGAGCTTGGCGTTGGGCGCGGTGTAAAACGGATCTCCATGACCGTCTAGAAATCGGCTTCCGGCAACCAGAACCACGTCGGCATGCGGCAGAACAGCTCGCCCGCCAAGCGTAAACAAGGCCAGCGGATGGCGGTTTGACAACGAACCGCGAGCGCCCTCGCTCATCACCACAGGCGCTTGCAGCTTTTCCGCGAGCGCTTGGAGCGCGGGTCCGGCAGCAGCAGCCCCGACGCCTCCCCCGGCATAAATGACCGGAAATTTCGCATCCGTCAGAAGCGCCGCAGCCTGGCATGTTCTGGTCGCGTCGACGGAGCCGGCCACAAAGGGCGCCGCGTCGAAATAAGCAATATTCTCAGCCGTAGCTTGCAAGACATCCGGCGGCATCTCCAGAGCGACCGGCCGTGGGCGGCCAGACCGCAGCTGAACGAAGGCCTCATGAACCAGCGCAGGAATATCGGCCGGTTTGAGCGCAATCCCATGCCATTTGGTCAGCGACCGCAAAATTCCCGACTGGTCGGCAATTTCATGGAGCATGCCGCGGCCCTTCCCGATCGCGTCGGAAGGAATCTGGCCGGCGATAAAGAGCACCCGGGAATTGCAGGCCCAGGATGTCGCCAGACCCGCCAAGGCGTTCAACATGCCCGGCCCGGGAACCACCATGCAGACGCCTTCTTTGCCGGTGCTGCGGGCATATCCGTCGGCCATGTAGGAGGTGGTCTGCTCGTGGCGCGGCACCACGTATTTTATGTGCTCCGATGCGCCATGAAGGGCATCGACCGCCCAATCGAGCTGCACGCCGGGAATTCCGAAAACCACCTCGACGCCTTCCCGCCGAAGTTGCTCGACCAGAGCCTGCCCGCCCGTCGTCGCCATACCGTCCTCTTTGCCCTTACTAACATATTATGGAATACTATTTCATGTTACGTTAGTATACTGGCCGTTGCAAATGCCTTTGCCCAAAGGGGTTTGCTAATTGGAGGGAAGCGGATAACTGGTCTAAATCTTTGCCCGGCCCGGAAAAGCATTCGCATCCGGCAGCATTGAAGCGATGGATATTCCCGTGAAACGAAGCGCCAAAAAGTCGAAGGATGCGGACAATGACAGCACCGTGCGAACGGTCATTGTCGCCGCGAAGGTGCTGGATGCCTTGGCGGAATTTCGCGGGCCCGTCCGCCTGGTCGAGCTGGCCCGCGCGCTCAAAATGACCTTGCCGCGCATTTCCCGGCACGTCAGCACCTTGCGCTCGCTTGGCTTTATCGAGAAGGCGGAGCCGCTTGAGGCCTACCGGTTGGGCACTAAGCTTTTCGTGATGGGCCAGATCGCTCTCGAACAGAATACCCTGGTCGATGTCGCCCCGCCCCATCTCTCACGATTAAGAGACCAGGTCCGCCATTCGGTGATCCTTTCGACTCATTCGGGAGACGGCGGCGTGGTCCTGACCTGCATCCCCAGCAATGCGTCCCCGACAATTGTCGTCAGGCCCGGCACCCATCTGGAATTGCCCAACTCCCCGAGCGCGCGAATCCTCAAAGCCTTTTCCAGCGATACGCGCGAAGACGGCAACCCCTATCACGACGCTTACCCGGGCGAACGGCACAAATTCATCATGACGCATTACTATGACTTTGAGGCGGACACGCGCGGCTCCGGCATCGGCAGCATCGCCGTGCCCGCGTTCGATCATAATGACCAGATCGTGGGCGCAGTCGCAGTGGTGATGCCGTCAACCGCTCTGGCAACCGGTCCCGATCCTTCGATCGTCAAAGCGCTCATCGCCTGCGCGGCTCAGATATCGTCCACCATGGGATCGGGTGCTTGGACCCGCAAGATGGGTTCACAGGTGGCCGGTCACGCAAACGTCGTCCGCGGCGCACAGAAGGGTCGGCGGCCAAGTTGAAGACTTCACCAACGATCAGCCGCCAATGACGATTGATTTGGTCTGGAGATAAAGCTCCAAGCCGTCTTCGCCGAATTCGCGGCCCCAGCCGGATTGCTTATATCCCCCGAACGGCAGATTCGGATCCAATCCCCCGCCGGCATTCACCAGGATCGATCCGGCCTGCAATTTGCGGGCGAGCGTATGCGCCGCTTTCAGATTTTGCGTCCAGATGGCGGCCGACAATCCGAAGATGCTGTCATTCGCTTTGGCCGCGACCTCATCCAGATCGTCAAAGGAATCGCTCACCAGGACCGGTCCGAAAATTTCCTCCTGCACCACCTGCATATGCGGCGCGGTTTTGACCAGAACCGTCGGCTTGAAGAAATATCCATCTCTGTCCAGGCGGCTACCGCCAGCAAGCACCTCGGCACCCTGCCCGATGCCGCCTTGCACATAGCCATCCACGCGCTCCAGATGCTTCTTTGAAATCAGCGGGCCCATCTCCGTTTGCGGCTCATCACCGGCGCCCACGCGTATGGTCTTGGCGCGCTGGGCCACTGCTTCGACAACCTCTTCGAACAAGGATTTGTGCACGAAAAGGCGTGAACCGGCCGCGCACACCTGTCCCGCATTGAAAAAGATGCTGCCCGCCGCGGCCGCTTTGGCAGCGTTGACGTCCGCGTCTGGCAGGATGATGGTCGGAGACTTTCCGCCCAATTCCAGAGACAGCTTTTTGAGATTTCCCGACGCTGCCCGGACAATCAATTTCCCGACTTCCGTCGAGCCCGTGAAGGCGACTTTGTCGACACCGTCATGTGCCGCCAGCGCAGCGCCCACCACATGGCCGTAACCGGTGACAAGATTGACGACGCCCGGTGGTACACCCGCTTCGGATATCAGTTCCACCAAGCGAAGCGCCGTCAACGGTGTCTCTTCGGCGGGTTTCAGGATGCACGAACAGCCCGCGGCCAATGCCGGAGCCAATTTCCAGGCCGCCATGAGCAGCGGGAAATTCCAGGGAATGATCAGACCTGCGACCCCGACAGGCTCCTTCAGCGTGAAGGCATGCAGATGGGGGCGCGACACCGCCGCCGTCTTGCCATAGATCTTGGTCGCCCAACCTGCGAAATAGCGGAATACATCCGCGGTGGCGGGAACGTCGCGCTGCGCAACAATGTCCCGCGCCTTTCCGTTATTGAGGAATTCAAGCTCCGCTAGTTGCGCTCCATTCGCTTCGATCAGGTCCGCGATGCGCCAGAGCAGTTTCCCCCTGGCCGAAGGCATCATGCCGGCCCAGTCCGATTTGTTGAAAGCGCGCCGCGCCGATGCCACCGCCTTGTCGACATCGCCCGGCCCGCCCGCGGCCGTGCTGGCAATGACCGAGCCGGTTGCGGGATTGAAGACCTCAATTCGATCTTCCGTTCCAGCAGACCAGTTGCCATCGATAAAATGGCCATGCGCCCTTTCCAGAAAGGATTTCGTGTCTGGTCTCAAATTGTGGTTGGTCATTGTCATACCCAATATGCGAATGCAGCGCCCGTTCCCGTTCCGACTTCGGAGCGGATGAAGGGATCATAGCTCAAGAGATTCATCTTCAAGGACGTTGCCGAGAGAATACCCGCGGCGGTGATCCAATTCTTACATTCGGAGGTTCCGGACTGGTATAGCGCCTCCCCGGGCTTGGCCAGGGCATCGACATCGCCCTCTTTCAGCGCGTCGAGAAACGCCCGATCAAATTCCGGATCGACCACGAAGTGACTGAGGCCGCCCGATCCGATCACAGCAACCGTGCAATCCTCGGGCCAGCTTGCGATCGCCCGGCCGATCGATTGGCCGAACGCGAAACAGCGGCGCACTGTGGGTTGGTTCGGCGGATAGAAAGTATTCAAAATGATTGGGACACTGGGAATGACTTTGTCCTTCATGATCTGGCGATAGACAAAACCATAGGCATGGGGAACGCCGCTGAGAATGCTGTGCCCGGGATCGACTTTGTGCAGAAGCTTGGCATGGGCGACGTCGAATTCATCCGCGATCGCGCGTTGGATGATGTGAAGACCCAGCTTCGGCGCCCCGGGATAGGTCGCCGCCTGAGGCGGCACATGACCGTGATCGGCGATAGAAATACCGGCCGGCAGCCGCGAAATTTGCTCCTCGGACCGTGGAATATTCTCGATCGTGTCTCCCCAGAAGACGGTAAAGGCGGGCGTGATCGAATCGTCGAACAATTCATGCTGGTCATTGCCCACGATAACCGCGATGTCGGGTTTGACCTTTTCGAATAGCTGCGCCAACTGTTCGAGAGAATGGTGCGCACGCTTCAGGCGCTCCTGCCGGCGTTCCAACCGCGCCTGATCGGCGAGCCCTTCGTCTTGGCGCAAGACTCTTAGCCCGTCCCAATCGTAAGTCTTTCCGCGGTACTGATGAGCTTTATTGCGCCGATCCGCCTCGACCCGGATATCCCATTGCTCTGCGGAGGTATGAAGCTGGGGTGTATGGGAAATCCCCATCCCTAAAACTATGCGGGCCATCGCCTTGCCTTCACACGGGTTGCTTCGCCGCTCGCGGCATATAGCGTTTCACGCCGCTGAGCGACAGAACCATTATTCCCGCTATCGCTGCGACCGTCGCCACGATCAAGAACGCGGAATGATAAGAGCCCGTGACATCGAACATGTAACCCGCAAAGCCCGGGCCAACCGCGCCGCCAAGATAATATACGCCGCTGATCACGCTGATCGACTTGGCCAACGCATGCGGACCGAACAGATGCTTGCAGAGGATCGCCATGTTGAGCAGCATACCGGCCTGGCAGGGCCCATAGATCACCGCAAATGTCCAAAGCGAAGGCAGGCTATGAATTTGCGTCGCATAGACGATACCGGCTGCCGCAATGAACCAGCACAGTGCGATGCCTTTCGTCGAATAGCGGTCAAACAGCCAACCATAGAAGAACTTGCCGAAATTGCTCATCAGCATGAGAAGCGTGAAGGCGGTGGCGGCCGTCTGGGCGCCGAAATGCAAATCTTTGTCGAAATAGACCACCAAATGCTCGGACATGGCGTGATCAATCATGCCGACGAGAAAATTGGAAAGCAGGACGATCCAGAAGATGCGTGAGCGCATCAGGCGCGCAAGAACGCCGCCTTGCTCGTCAGATGCCAATGCAGCGGCATTGTTTTCCGCGATTTCTTCGACGCTTTTATCCTTGGCCAGAAGAAGAAAAGCGGGCAACGCTGCGATCCAGACCGGCAGCGACATGATGACCGACGTCATACGCCAGCCATACCGGGCGTTCAGGGCCGTGACCAACAAAGGGACAATGACGCCGGCAACGCTGAGCGCCGTCAGCGCCGTGCCGATCGCCAAACCCTGGTGCTTGTTGAACCATTTCGAAAGATAGATTTTGAGCGCCGGCGCGAGACCCAGCTGACTGACACCCAGCATGGCGTTGACCGCATAGAAGGCGGTCAGGCTGTGCACAAAGTTGAACAGAATCAGCGATAGACCGCCCAGAATGGAAAGCGCAATAACCGTTGGCTTGGTATTAAACCGATCCACGACGGCGCCAATGAAAAAGGCGGCCATCGCGCCGGCAGCAAAGCGAACCGATACGCCGGCCGCGACGGCGCCGCGTGACCAGCCCGTGTCACCCACGATCCCGGCAAAAAGCACCGGCAGCATGATGGCCGGGATACCCACGACACCGAAAAGCACGACCCAGGACGCCAATAGATTCTTCAGGCCGCCCCGCCCTTGGGAGCCCGCATCCTTCCAGCCAGCCAAGCCTGCAAACATGCGTGTCTTCCCCGCAGAGCCGCCAGTTTTTTGCCCCGGTCTATGGCCCATTTCTGGAGCAAGTGATACTATACAAAACTATATATCATATTTCGTTACTTCGTCTAGGACCCTCTTGAAGAGGAATAACCGTGCTTTTTTCCGAACTCGACGAACTGGCCCCCGATGTCATTCTTGGCATCGCACAGGCCTTCCGGGCCGATCCCTCGCCGCTCAAAGTCGATCTGGGGATCGGAATCTACAAGGATGACCAAGGGCAGTCGCCCGTTCTGCCAAGCGTGAAAGCCGCAGAGAAATGGCTGCTCGATCATCAGAGCAGCAAATCTTATCTGTCCTCGGCGGGCAATTCGGAATTCAACACATTGATCGCGGAATTGCTGTTCGGCTCCGGATTCGAGGCGCGATACGAAGGACGCATACGCAGCATTCAAACACCCGGCGGGTCCGGCGCCCTCCGCGTCATCGCCGATTTCCTGAGAAGCACTTCGCCAGCCTCGAAATTATGGTTGCCGAACCCGACCTGGGCGACGCATCAGCCGATTTTCGCGGCCTGTGGCCTGAACATTCAACGCTATCCCTATTATGACGTCTCCAACGGGAAACTGCTGTTCGACCAGATGTGCGCCGCGCTTCAGGGGGCAAAGGCCGGTGACGTCATTGTCCTCCATGGATGCTGCCATAATCCGACAGGCGAGGATCTGGAACCTTCGCATTGGGGCCGCATTGCGGATTTGCTGGAACAGACACGCGCGACGCCTCTGGTCGATCTTGCCTATCAGGGATTTGGCGACGGATTGGAAGAGGATGCTTATGCCATTCGCCTTCTTGCCGGGCGAACGCCAGAGATGTTTGTCGCAAGCTCTTGTTCCAAGAATTTCTCGCTCTATCGGGACCGGGTCGGCGCGCTTACGACTGTTGCACAGACCAGCGCGACCTCGGCGAAACTTCAGGAACACATCGCAAAGGCGGTCCGGGCGAATTATTCCATGCCGCCGGACCATGGTGCATCCATCGTGGCCCACATACTGAAGCATCCCGATCTGCATTCCCAATGGAAGGGCGAACTCGAATTGATGCGGAACCGTATTGCATCCATGCGCAACCTGTTCGCGCGGGAGTTGACGCAAAAGTTAGGAGGCGATTACGGGTTTATTGCGCGTCAAAAGGGGATGTTCTCGCTGCTCGATCTTTCTCCGGCCCGGATCGCACATCTGCGGGAGAAGCATCACGTCTACATGATTTCCACCGGGCGCATCAATATCGCCGGATTGACGCGCGAAAATGTAGCGCGCGTGGCGTCCGGTATCGCCGAAATTTCATCACAAGCCGCCAATTGAGGTTTCATGCAGACTCAAATTCTGATTTCCGGAGCCGGCCCGGTCGGCCTGACATTGGCGATGGATCTCGCGCGCCGTGGCATCCAGGTTGCAATCGTGGAATTGCGAAAAAAGGGCGAACCGCCAAGCGTCAAATGCAATCACGTTGCCGCCCGGACGATGGAGACATTTCGCCAGTTGGGCATCGCCGGCCAAATCCGCAATGCGGGATTGCCCCAAGACTATCCGAATGACTGCGTTTATCGCACCACGGTCACGGGTGAAGAAATCACCAGAGTTTCGATTCCATCCGCGGCCGAACGCCGGACGGCATTTGACGGTCCCGATACATGGTGGCCCACGCCAGAACCGGCGCACCGCATCAATCAGATCTATCTGGAACCCATATTGTTCGCAGCCGCCAGCCGCATGGCCAATATCACCATCTACAATGAATGCGAGCTGGTCGATGCCAGGCAGGACGAGCATGGCGTCGATGCAACCGTTCGCGACTTGGCAGGCGACACAGCCATGACCATTCGCGCGCAATATCTGGTCGGGTGCGATGGCAGCCGGTCTCCGGTACGTGGCTTGATCGGCGCGAAGCTGATCGGCGACGCGATCGTGCAACGAGCGCAATCGACCTATATCCGCGCCCCAAAACTATTGTCCCTGATACCGGGCCGCCCGGGTTGGATGAATCTGTCCCTCAATCCACGCCGCTCGGGCAACACCGTCGCCATCGATGGCAAAGAAACCTGGCTGATCCACAATTATCTCTATGAACACGAGACCGACTTCGACGCCATCGACCGCGACAAGTCGATCAGAACCATATTGGGCGTCGGAGACGACTTCGAATATGACGTCATCAGCAAGGAAGACTGGATCGGCCGCCGGCTGGTCGCAGACAAATTCCGCGACGGGCGAATCTTTGTCTGCGGGGACAGCGCGCATTTGTGGGTTCCCTATGCCGGATACGGCATGAATGCAGGTATCGCCGATGCGGTGAATCTTTCGTGGCTTTTGTCGTCCGCGGTCGCCGGCTGGGCAAACCCTGCCATTCTCGATGCTTACATGGCCGAGCGTGGCCCGATCACCGAACAGGTTTCGCACTTCGCGATGAACCACGCCCTTGGAGCCATCCGCCACCGCCGGGAGGTACCGGCGGCGGTCGAGGCGCCTGGCGAGGAAGGAAGGCGCGCGCGCGCCGAATTCGGCAAGGCCGTGTACGATCTGAACGTCCGCCAATACTGTGCCGGCGGCCTGAATTTCGGCTATTTCTACGATCAGTCGCCCATCATTCTCTATGATGGTGAGAAGGCGCCCGCCTATACGATCGATACCTTCACCAGCTCGACCGTGCCCGGCTGCCGCCTGCCGCACTTCTGGTTCGCCAACACAAGATCCATCTACGATCATCTCGGCCTCGGATATGCGCTGCTGCGCTTTAACCCATCCGCCGAGATCGGCCCGCTCGTGCAGGAAGCCGCGCGCTGCGCCATTCCCTTGAGAGTCCTGGATATCCGACCCTGCGATCGCCTGGCGGTGTTCAAGGAAGATCTGGTGCTCGCCAGACCCGACTTTCATATCGCATGGCGCGGCAACAGCTTGCCGGGCAATCTGGCGGACCTGATCAGTAAGATGCAAGGAAGCAGATAGCGTCAGCGAGCCGCCAGATTGGTGCTAGCCGCGCGGCGGCAGATTCATCGCCATGATTTTGTAGCCATGCACCAAGACCTGCTCAAAAAGTCCAGCGGCGGCATAGGGGTCGGACTGCGCGATCGCCTTCGCTTCCGACAGGCTTCCCGCTTCCAGCAACACCAGACTGCCCACGGCTTTGCCATCGTCCGATAACAGGGGTCCCGCTAGCAACAACCTGTCACCGAGGCCTTTGCGATACGCAATATGCGCGTCCCGATGCAGCTGGCGAATATCTCCGGCATCGGTCTTGTCCAAATAATGAACGGCGTAAGGCATAAGCCCTTCTCCCGGCTATTTTGACGCCAACTTTCGATGGAACGGCCTGGTCATGTCTGTTTGAAATGCTTGACCGGATTGCTCAGCCGGCCCAACCCGGAAATTTCAACACTGACGACCGGCTCGCTGCGGGAAAGGTCGAGGGACAAATGCCCACGGGGGTACTTTCCGACGCCCTTCCCCGTGGTGCCGCAATGGAAAATATCGCCGGGCTCCAAGGTGAAATACTTGCTCGCTTCGGCAATGATGTCCTCGACCCGGAATTGATAATTCTTGGTCGAATCGACCGTCAGCGGATCATTGTCCGCATAAGCAAGAACTTCCAAGTCATTCGGATTTGCGATCTCGTCCGCCGTCGTCAACCACGGCCCCATGGGGCCGAAACTGTCGGCACCCTTCGAGCGCGTGTGATAGGTGAAATAGAGTTCGTTGTCGTTGGGGTCCCTGCGGCGCCGCCAATTCACATGCACGGGCTCGACATTCTGGGGCGCCATATCGATGGCGATGGAATCATATTGGAACTTAAGACCTGTGGAGGTCACATCGTTCACGATGGTGTAACCGAAAACATGATCGCGGGCCCGGTCGATGGGGATGTTTCGTCCCTGCTTTCCGATGATCACGCCCAGCTCAAGCTCGGGAATCGTGCGGCCATAATTGCTGCCGATCATGATCGGCTTGTTATGCCCGGTGAGAGCCGATGGCGGCTTGAGAAAGAACATGGGAACGGTCGGCTTCACATGCGCGATTTCCGTCAAGGCCTGATTGTTAAAAGCCACACCGAAAATCTTCGATGGGCGTGTAACAGGGGCCTGCCAATCCGCATCCGTTACATCGATCTTCTTAAGGCCAGAAGGCATCACCTTCAGCGCGGCGCGAACCCGCTCCAGTTCGGCCGGGCCAGCTTCGATCAACGCCAGTACCGATGGCGGCGCGGCGCCTAGGAAGGTCGCCTGGTAAAGATCGGCAAGGCCGACGGCTGCGCTATCGTCTATGCGAACGATAGGCGTGCTGCGGCCATTCAGAATTATAGTGCCCAACTTCATGACGCCACCTTCTTCGCTTTGTGACTGCCGGTCTTTTTTGTGCGGTCCGACAAATCGTCCAATATTCGGTCTATGCGATTGATCATCCCGTCGACGGGATAGTCCTTGTAATAGGCCGCCACCCGCCGGACCGGATCGCCCTGATAGAACCGCTCATAGAGCGACTGCCGGCCGGAAAAGCCGGACACGCTCGCGTCCCAGGCCAGCCGCAGCATGCGAATGCGCTTCTCCGATTCCATGGTGGAGGTGGCGAAATAGCGCTCGACGATCTCGCCAATCTCCCCTTCGAATTCGGCATAGGACGGCGCCGCGACCAGTCCTCCAGCAGCGAGGGCCCGAATGGTATTGATCATCTTGTCGTACCGCTCGTAGTAATAGAGTTGGGACGTATGGAGCGGCCAGCGATTGGGCGCGAATGTCCCGAACGGCGTCTGGCTGGCCGTCGCAGTTGCCTGCGCCAGCATGGCCTTGTGGCCTTCGACGAACATCAGCAACTCGGCCAACTGGGTCTGCACGTTCGGAAACGCATCGATCTTCGTCGATTTCGCGATATAGATGGCGAGCGAGGCCATGAATTCCGCCTTCGCCAGGGCCCGGGTCTGGGTCTGGTGGGTATAATGTTCTGTCAGGAAGGATTGCTTATAAAGCTGGTTGCATCGCTCGATATCGCGATAGATGAACGCATTTTCCCATGGAATGAAAACCTTATCGAAGACGATGGTGGCGTCCCCTTCGTCAAATCGCGACGAAAGCGGATGGTCCAGAAAATGGCCGGCATTTTGCGGAATCAGCGTCGGCCGGCTGATAATCTTCACGCCGGGCGTGGCCACCGGCACGGAAAAAGCCAGAGCATAATCGGCGGCGGTTTCGTCATTCGTCACCACCACCGATGGCATGACCATGATCTCGTTCGAGAACTGCGCCAATGTCCCCACCAGGCGCATGCCGTTGACATAAAAGCCTGCGTCAGTCTCACCCACCGCTTTCAGCGCGATATCTGTTGATTGCTGGCCGACCGTTTTGGTCCGATCGACCTGCGGATTGACCTGGATATGGGTCATGGTGAGGTCGCGTTCCCGCATATCCTCGTAATAGCGCCGCACATTCCGGCCAAACGCCCTGTCCTTGGTGTCGAAGATTTCCGATGCCGATGCGATGGCGGCCAATCCGGCATTCATGAAATCCGGCGTCCGGCCGAACAGACCGCTGCATTGCTCCGCCACGATCGCGAAAGCCCGCCCACGGCGTTCCAACTCTTCCCGGGATTTGGGTTCTATGAAGGACAGCGCGACCGGATTTCCGGTCTTCGGCGACCGGTATGTGAGATCCGGCGCAAAATCTGGGTCATGCTGCAAATCATAAAGTTCGGCGACTGTCTGCGCGGCGCCCGCCAGGCGGGGATCCGTGGTGACATCCCGCACGCGTTCGCCGTCGATATAGACGTCTCTGCCGTCTCGCAGGGAGTCCAGATATTGCTTGCCCGTCCGAACCATTGAAACACCCTCCAAAGGGTAGACCGGAGCCGCAACTCATGCGGCCCGCATTTCCTCGTCAATCCCGCCAAATCCCCATCCGCGGCATCCGCTCAAGACCGAACCAGTCGGTTGCGCAATATGCCTATGCGCTCGATCTCCAACTCAATCACATCGCCTTCATTCAAAAATGTGAGGGATTCGTACCCGCAACCATTTCCCACCGTCCCCAGCCCCACAACATCTCCCGGATAAAGCGTTTCGGATTGTGAGATGTGAACGAGCGTATCAATGATCGAATGCTGCATGCCCGCTGACGTGGTGCGCACCCGTTCTTGTCCATTGACACGGGCAATCATGGTGAGTGCCGTGGGATCCCCTATTTCATCCGGCGTCACGATGAAGGGACCCAATGCGTTGCCGGTATCGAAATCCTTGCCCTTGGCGGGTCCGAGCCGGAACTGCGTTTCTCGCGATTGCATGTCGCGTGCGCTGAAGTCATTGAAGATGGTGTAGCCGAAGATCGCGTGCGATGCATTCTGCGGCGTCAGGTCCTTGACCGGGCCGCCAACGACCACCGCCAATTCCAGTTCGTAATCCATGAGCTTGGCGAATTTCGGCCAGACGACATGGTCATCGGGCCCGATGACCGATCTGGGATTGCCTTTGAAGTAGAGCGGCTGCTCGAACCATATCTTCGGAATGATGTGCTGCCCGGCTTCATGGAATTTCGCGAGTGCCGCCTCCGGGTCCGGCATCGCCCGTGCGCGGACTTTCAAGGATGCCGCTATCGCCTGGCGGACATGAACTTCGTAATTGGCGAAGTCGCGGATCGAATTGGGACGGGGCAGCGGCGCCCTGAGACGCACATCCGCCGCCTGAACCACGCAGCCCTCGGGCGGGTTGCGCGTCCAGGCTTCGATTTTCGAGACCCCATCCGCACCCGCGGCGATGACATCGAGCATATCGGAAAATACCGCGCCGCCCCGGGCCAGGGACGCTTTCTTGAGGTCAAGTATTTGACCGGACCCGGCAACAACTCCGGGCGCCAAGGCACCATTGCTCTCGAAAGTGGTGAATTTCATTGCATAATTCCGAACTTATGCTATTCGTTATCATATTTCGTATTTCGTTACAAGGCACGTTGCATGGCTGTGGACCGCATCGCTTTCCGGGAGGCAATGGCCCATCTGGGCGCCGCCGTGAACATCATCACGACGGACGGCCCGGGCGGACGATGCGGCTTCACGGCTTCGGCCGTCTGCAGCCTCACCGACGATCCCGCCACGGTCATTGTGTGCATGAGCCGCAGCAGCACGCAGAACGCAGCCTTCAAGGCGAATGGCGTGATCTGCATCAACACGCTGACCGCGCGGCAACAGGCCTTATCCGACATCTTCGCCGGGCGGCGGAATCTGAGCATGCCGGAGCGCTTTGCATCGGCGACATGGTCGACACTCACCACCGGCGCGGCGGTTCTCGATGGAGCGCTTCTTTCACTCGATTGCGAGATTGTTCAGTCAACCGACTTCGGCACACACAGTCTTTTCGTTTGCCGCGTTGCGGCCCTTACGCCGGCGCGCGATGAATCCGCCCTGATATATTTCGGGCGCGCCTTTCACGCGATTCAGAAGCCAGCCCCGGCGGACGAACGCTTCATGGGAAATTGAAGCGAGAGATCCAATTTCTCGAAGGGCATTTGCGTCAAACCCGCACCCATCCCAAATCGGATATACCCTTTGGCAGCCATTGCCACGCGGTCCGGCGTGTCGAGGTGGTCGAGAAACGCAAACAGTTTGTGAGACGTGGCGTGATTTGCCAGCTTTCCGCAGATCGTCATTGCGGTTTCGCGATCCAGGCCGGGTGGGATCACCCCGCCAATGCCAATTGGCCCGACCCGGAGTTCCACATTGGTGATCGCGGATAGCGCTTGAAATTCGAGTGTAATTTTCACATTCGCCAGACTCAGCATGGCGATGAGATCCGCGATGCGGCTTTCCGGCGCTCCCTCGGGTATCTGCTCAATTTTCAACAGCAGCGGATTCTTCGGGAAAAAGCGGGCCTTCTGCAAAGCCGTTATATAGCGGATGCGCGACCGGAAACCGTTGACCGAGCTGTAGCTGACGCCCACGCCGATTGCGCAGGCTTTGCGGGCGTCGCGGAGTTCCTGGGCAAAGAGCGACGCGGCCGAAAGCTGATCAAGCTCAATATCCAGAATCTGCTCATCGGATACACCAGTCCGCGAGAGCCGGCCGGCTGGTATCGCCCCTGACGCGCTCCCTGAGAACGCCGTAACGTAAAGGCAATTGCTGGTGCCTTTATTCAAATCCCAGATCGGCAAAATTCCCAGCCTCAACCCGAATTGGGCAAAGCGGACATTGATCGCCTCGATGTGATCCACAACCGGATGAGCGGATGCCGGCGGCGCGCCTGCCACGATAACAACCGGGTCCGGTGATCCGGATTCGATCCCGTGCGTGAAGATGCTTTCGGTCCCGTGGCGTTCCACAAGAGCTTCGATCTTCGCGCCCAAACCCGAATCCGCCAGAACCTCCAAGGTCACGATCTCCGCCACGATACTGCGAACGGAAACTTCGTCGATCTGATCGCCAAAGAGATGCACGCATACATTCCGCGCTATGGCGGCGCATACGCGATTGGCCTGAGCGAGGGAGAGGTTGCCAAACGTGACGGCATAAGACAGTTCGTCCAAAACGATGCAATGATCGGCCGGGCCTTGCGCCGCCCGGATTGCCTTCTCCATCAAGCGATGCACCAGATCGCTGAGCCGGTCCCATCGCGGGCCAAGGCGTTCCTTGAGCGGACCTAGGCCAAGGACATGCAGCTTGGCCGCCGAAATCGCGTCTGAGCCGGATGAATTCGTCGGCGGGCGCATCATTGCCTTTCATGGATCAGCCGCGCGGCTGAAAATATGGGCATAGCGTATAATTGGACGCTTAAAATATCTGCAACGCACCATATGGGCCTTGTCTGGCGGCCTTTTCCGGCCGGCGCACGGCCGCCCATTGGCACCGAAGCTATAGGGCAAAGCCCGACTCTGGACTATGCTGGCCCCATAACCTGATGGGGAGAACAGGCATGTTCCGGACACTGAGCGATGAGGGAAAAGACGATCTGCTGAGCCGGGGCTATTCGCGCCGGCATATGCTAAGGGCCGCCATGCTGGTGGGCGGCGGCGCCACCGCATTGGCGATGCATCCGGAGATGGCATTCGCCGAGGCTCCGTCGCGTGGCCTTGTCCGGATCGCGCTCAACGAGTGCTGGACCGGGCCGATGGCGCCTGGCGCCAAGGCCGCGGCGGACGTCATCGCACAGTGCAATCGCTATTCGCCCCATGAGGAGCGATCCAAGCTGATCAAGGCCATCGCGATGATGGAAAAAGTTCCGGAAGACCGCATCGTGCCCTGGCCCGGCTCCAACGAAGCCTTGGCCCGCACCGTGGTGGCCTTCTGTTCGCCCACCAAGGGCCTGGTCACGGCCGATCCCACATATGAAACCGCCGGGACCGCCGCCAAATATATCGGCGCACCCATCAAAGCCGTCCCACTTACCGCCGATTACCGCCACGACGTCAAAGCGATGCTGGCCGCCAATCCCAAGGCGGGCCTCTATTATGTCTGCTCGCCCAACAATCCCACCGGCACCTTGACGCCGATGGCCGACATCGAATGGCTGGTGAACAACAAGCCCCAAGGTTCCGTTGTCGTGGTGGACGAAGCCTATATTCACTTCACCGCGGCTTATCCCAACAATACCGCCACACATCTGATAACGCAGGGCAAGGATGTGGTGGTCCTGCGAACCTTCTCCAAAATATTCGGCATGGCCGGCATGCGGGTGGGCTTTGCGATGGGCCGTCCCGACCTGCTCGCCAAGCTGAATATGCATGACGGTGGCGCGCTCAACACGGACCTGCCGATCCCGTCCGTCGCTTGCGCGACGGCAAGCCTGACGCAGGCAAGCCTGATCGCCGAGCGCCGCAAGGAGCTTAACGAGACCAGGGGCATGACCGTGGATTTCCTCAAGAAGCAAAACCTCCGCCTGATCCTGCCCACCGAAACCAACATGCTGATGGTGGATTGGAAGACCAAGACGGCCCATGAAATGCAGACGGCCTTCCGCGCCCAGGGCGTAGAGATCTCGCGCACCTTCCCGGCCTGGCCGACCGTGTCCCGCATCACCATCGGCTCCAAGGCCGACATGGAAGGCTTCTTCTCGGCATGCAAGAAGGTCGTATCGGCCTGACCGCGAATTCGATGACTGTGGAAACAGGGCGGCCAAAAGCCGCCCTGTTTCGTTTCGACTATCCGACCGGCACCGTCAGCCCAACTTTCACGCGATCCATCGCAACGGAGGTGCGGAATTTCTTGACGTTATTGTTGGCGAAGAAGAGCCGTTTGGTGAGCGCTTCATAATCCGCCATGCTGGGCACGATGACGATCAGCATGAAGTCGATTTCACCGGTCACATAATAGCATTGCTGGATTTCCGGCGCGGCGGCGAAGCTTGCCTTAGCCGCATCCAACATGCCGCCATGTTCGCTTTCCATTTCGACAGCGACCACCAATGTGATGGGCTGACCGACTTTCGATGGATCGATGACGGCGACATTCGCCTGAATGGCGCCGCACTCTTCCAATTTCTGGATGCGGCGCTGGACCGCCGGCGCCGAAAGTCCCACCGCCTCCGCGATCAGGCGCTGCGGCGTTTTGTTGTCGTGTTGAAGCTCGCGCAGGATCGCCAGATCGAAATTGTCGATGTCCTGGCCAGCGAGCCGATCGCTCATTTTGAACCCTCCACCGAGCGAAATCTGCGTTCCGATGGTCAAAATACAGCAAAATCGCACGTCGCTCCGAGTTATTTATAACCCATGCTGAGTGAGACCGAAAACCCCATCCTGATCCGCAATCGCTCGGCGGATTACGGACAGGCATTGGACCCTGCGGATATCCAAACGCTGGGGCCCAAAGCGGCTGATGAAGTCCAGCGCTTTCTCGACCATCGTGAAGATTATGCGCCGACCCCGCTGGTGCCGCTTCCGGCGCTGGCCGCGGAACTGAATGTCGGTGCAACATCAAGGACGAAGGAAAGCGCCTGGGCCTGGGCAGCTTCAAGGCGCTGGGCGGCGCTTACGCGACCATCCGGCTTGCAGTTGAGGAAACGGCGCGCAGCCTTGGCCGCCCGGTCGATATCACGACATGGCGGTCACCAGAGGTGGCGAAAGTCGCGGCGGGAATGACGGTGGCTTGCGCCACCGACGGCAATCACGGCCGGTCGGTTGCGCAAGGCGCGCAACTTGTCGGCGCCCAATGCGTGATCTTCGTCCATGAAGGGGTCAGCGAAGCCAGACGTGCGGCGATTGCCGGCTTTGGCGCACGGATCGTTCGGGTCAAAGGCAATTACGATGATTCTGTTTGCGAAGCCTCGCGCATGGCGCAAGCGAATGGCTGGATCGTGGTCTCCGATACGTCATGGTCTGGATATGAGCAGGTCCCGCGCCTGGTCATGCAGGGCTATACCGCGCTGCTACGGGAGGCGTTGGCTGTAATGCCCGCGCCACCGACCCATGTCTTCATTCAGGCCGGCGTGGGCGGCATCGCCGCGACCGTCGCGGCGCATTTTGCTTTGGTTTTCGGAGACAAGCGCCCGTTCCTGACCGTCGTCGATCCATCGAATGCCGCTTGCCTGTTCGAAAGCGCCAAAGCCGGGCGAGCGGTCAAGATCGCGCATAATTTTTCCACGGTGATGGCAATGCTAGAATGCCACGAACCTTCCATGATCGCCTGGCGCATTCTCTCCCGCACGGCCGATGCCTTTATGACGGTCGAGGACGATGACGCCATTGCCGCCATGAAACGTCTGGCCTTCCCGCTGGGCGATGATCCGGCAATCGTCGCGGGCGAAAGCGGTGGCGTCGGGCTGGCCGCGCTCATGAAAGTGGCGAGGAATTCTTCGCTCCGCGAACAGATCGGCCTTGGCCCGGACGCGCGCATATTCCTCATCAACACGGAGGGGGCGACCGATCCGGCGCTCTACAAAACGCTGATCGAATTGACGAGCAAATGAGAAAATTCCAGAGCGGAACACTCACCCCTCAAAGCGCACCTTGCTCCAGGAATCCGGTTGATGGGTGTCGTCCACACCGTGGCTGTTCAAGGCCATGGCGGGATGCGGTTCAACTTCCTTTCCGGCCACCATCAGCTTTTGAAAGCGCCCCAGGAACATCTTCCAGATATCGCCAGGGACGGGTGGCAGGGAGCGGCCGTCAGCCAATAGGCCCAGGCTTGTCCATGGGATGGCGATCTCAAGACTCCAGCCCTTATCGATATCGCTATTGTCGTTGAGCGTGCCGTCAACCCGCACCGCGGTTTTCAGGCCGGGAAGATCGAAGCCCGTGAATGCCCAGCGCGTGCCGCGCGGATGGGTGCCGCGCCAGAAGGTGGCGGCGGTCCGGTCGTAATTGCCGCCGAATGTGTAGGTTTTGGGATCGTGAACATCCAATTGCGGCAGGTCGAACTTGCCGCCCTTGCGATAGGCATCCCGCCAGACGAAGAACACTTCATAGATCGTATTGGCGGCGTTGACCTCCAATTCGTAATAGCAATCGCCGCCATCGATAAAGACCTCGAGATCGTTCTCAAGGAAAATCAGGCTATCGCGCTCGGTCAACCGCGCCTCGACCAAGGGTTCCTCAGCCCAAAAGGCAATATAGAGATGCGCGTCCGTCCATAGAATGGCGGTCCTGGTTTCATAGAGCCCGGGCGCGCCCGTCGTCATATCGACAAAGCGCCGGCTCCAATCCGCGCTTTTCCAGACCGGCTTTTCTATGTTGCCGTCGATTTTGATCGGTTCCGCGATCCGCCGCGCAATATAGTCTGTCACGATATTCATCCCTTTAAACGCCGGTATGATTTGAAATCCAGCCCTGCTATTGCGCCTCGAATATCAGCCCCTTGGCCTGGAAGTCTCCGGTCATGGAGACATCCACGCCATGTCCCATCCAGTAGGCGCCGCTTTGCGTCTCACCCGCCATATCGGATCCAGCATCGATAGGTTTCACCCGGTATTGCCTTTGAGGATCCAGCCCGGTGACTTGAACGGCAGGTTGCCGGTCGAGTTTGGTGCTGGAATGCAAGAAGGCAAACAAAACCGCCTGGCGCTTATCCGGCGAGACATAGAAGGTTGCAGCACGTCCGGAAGCATCGTTCGGCCGGATCAGGCGGTATAGATCGCCTTGTTGCACCGTCTGGCGGATTCGCTTGTAAGCGGCCACCATCCGGGTCGCGCCGGCAAACTCACCCTCACCCCATTTGTTGAGATTGGCGCCGATGCCCAACGATCCCTGCATGGCCGAAAGAAAGCGATAGTCCAGCGATGTGACCCGATTGTTCACCCAATGGGGCGAGTCACTGACCCAGTCCATCATTACGCCCGGCGCATAGGCATGGGTGAAGCCGTCCTGAATGCTCAGTCGGTCGAAAGGATCGGTGTTGTCTGACGCCCAGACCTGATCCGTCAGGCCCATAATCCCCAGATCGACCCGGCCGGCGCCGCCCGCACAATCCTCGATCTCCAGTTTGGGATGACGCCGGCGCAGCTCGGCCATGATCCCGTAGAGATTCTGGATATACGTCACGTAGATTTCTGGCTGACGCGCGGGATCCATTTCCGGCCAGCCGGGCTCGGACCAGTTTCGGTTATAATCCCATTTCAGGAACTGGATGTCGTTCTTGGAAAGAAGCTCGTCGAGCGATTTCAGGATGTAATCGCGCACATCGCGGCGCGCCAGATTGAGCACCAGCTGATTGCGGCCTTCCGACCGGGGCCGGGTTGGGAAATTCATCACCCAATCGGGATGCGCCCGGTAAAGATTGCTGTCCGGATTGACCATTTCCGGCTCCACCCACAAACCGAATTCCATGCCCAGACCGTGCACCTTATCGATCAGCGGTTTCAGGCCATTGGGAAATTTCGCAGGGTTGACGGTCCAGTCTCCCAGCCCGGCATGATCATTGTTGCGGGACCCGAACCAGCCATCATCCATCACGAAGCGCTCCACGCCGATGCGGGCCGCTTTCCCGGCCAGCGCCATCTGGCCTTTCTCATCGACGGCGAATTCGGTGGCCTCCCAGCTGTTGTAAAGAATGGGCCGAAGCCGTGGCGCCGGGCGCTGGGGCAGTATGGCCGTCATTTCAAAGCGATGCAGGAGACGGGACGCGCCGCCCATGCCCTGGCCGGAATAGCCGCCAAAAAAAACAGGCGTTTCCAGGAGCGCGCCGGGCTTCAACGTATAAGCAAAGTCGAAGGGATTGAATCCACCGACCACACGCACATCGCCAAGCGGATTGCGGTCCACGCTGATCCGCCAGGAACCGCTCCACGCCAGTGCGCCGAACCAGACCGGCCCGTTCTCCTCTCCGGAAATGCCGGCACGATCAATGGCGAACCAGGGATTGGCCTGCATGCCGGTCGAACCTCGGCGGCTTTCGATCACCGTGGAGCCCTCCGTAATGGCGCGCTCTTGCAGAGACCATTCGGCGGCCCAGCGTCCCGTCAGATAATGAAGCCGGTAATCAGTTCCCGTGGGAAGCGACCAGGCCGCGGATGACGCTTGATCGATCCGCACGGCGGTCGAAGTTTCGTTCCGGATAATGGCAGACCGCCCCACGATTCCGGTCGATGAATCGATGCTGTAACGCAATGTGACATGCAACGCCCGGCGAATATCGCTCATTTCGACCGTGATGCTGTTGCTCTCCGCGTGACCGGAGCGGAACGTCAGCACCACATCCCGCACGCCGTCGGGATAGGCCAGTTTGAGAGCCGGTTCGGTGTACATGGGCCCGCCCCAGCCCGGATACTCTTGCGATGTGATCGAATTGGCCGGGTCCATGCCGGAATGGTCGCGCGGCGCTTCGGCTTTCAGCGTATCGGTTGGAGCAAGACGCGGACCCCAATAGACCGACTGCAAAGCGCCGTTCGCGTTGACGCCGAATGCATATGTGACCTGTCCACCGTCCAGCCGGAACATGCGCGAGGACGGATCGAAGTGCGCCTCGGCATGAGCCAGGGCGGGAAATGCGATCAAGCCGATCACACAAGATGCAGAGCGGAGGACCCTGGACATATTCATAACGGCGCCCTTTCCGAAGAGAGATTCTGCATATGCTGCTTCCCGCCAACGGGAGATGCCGGCGCCATGTCTTCCAAAGACCGGCCTTTGGTCTCAGGCACCTTCACGATCACGAACAGACCGCCAGCCAGGCAAATAGCGCCATAGATAAGGAATGTTCCCGCCGTCCCCAACGCCGCGTTGAGAAAGGGGAATGTGTAAGTCAGAACAAAGGACGCAATCCAAAGGACCGCCACCGATGCAGAAATCGCCGAGGCGCGCACCCGGTTGGGGAATATCTCCGAGATCAAAACCCATGTCACCGGCGCCAGGGACATGGCGTAACATCCGATGGCACTGAGCGTGAGGGCGAGGATGCCGATCCCCCCCGCGCCCAAATGATAAGCATAACTGGCGGCGGCATGGGACAGCCCAATGCCGAAGCATCCGAAAATCATCAAGCCCCGCCGCCCCACCCGGTCGACCAGACCCATCGCCACCAGAGTAAAGATCAAATTGATTGCGCCGGTGATGACGATATTGAACAAGATATCGCTGACGCCATAACCGGCATTGCGATACACCTCTTCCGCATAATTGAAGATGATGTTGATGCCGCTGAATTGCTGCAGGATCGCCAGCAGAAAGCCGATCAGCAAAAGCCCCCGTATTTGCGGCGAGAGCAATCCCCTCCACCCATCCTGAGGCGACGCGGCAAGGGAGGCGGCGATAGCGCCGACCTCCTTATCGCCATAACCGGGACCGCCAATGCGCGACAGGACCGTTTTGGCGTCTTGCTGACGCCCCCGCGTCATGAGCCAACGAGGGCTTTCCGGGATCAGTGGAACACAAATGAGCAGGATGACAGCGGGGATCGCGACCGCGCTGAACATCCAACGCCAGCCCAATTGACCATTCCAGGATGCGGCAATCAGGGCCTCAGTCGCGCCCGGCGGCACTGGCTGCGCGATGCGCCAGTTTGCGATTTGGGCCAGCAGAATACCGATCACCAAAGCCAACTGGTTGAGACTCACCAGCCGCCCCCGCCAGCCGGCGGGACTGACTTCCGCGATATAAGTGGGAGAAATGTTGGAGGCCAACCCGATGGCCACGCCGCCCAGAATTCGCCAGGTAATGAAGGCCTCAAAGCTATAGGACCAACCGGTCAAGATGGAGGAGATGGCGAACACGATAGCCGCAATGGCGAGAGCGGCCCGCCGCCCATACCGGTCACTGATGCGCCCCGCGACCAGAGAACCGAGGAAGCATCCCACCAAAGCAGAACTGTTGGCCCAGGCGATCGCCTGCGGGCTGTGCAGGTGGAAATAGGCTTCATAGAAGGGTTTGGCGCCCCCGATCACCACCCAGTCGTAACCGAACAGGAAGCCGCCAAAGGCGGCAACAAACGCAATTAGCCAGACATAAGTCAGCCGGATATCGGCTTCGGGCGATTCGGCGGATTGGGCGATGGAAACGCTATGCATGGATCAGGCCCCCGGAAATTTGCACCACTCCAACTCAGACAATGCGCTCTGTCTCTTCCGACGTTCTTCAATCTTGCGGGACGACAGTCAGCCCCACACCCTTCGCCATTGATTGGGGAAGGCCGGGCACATCCACCTCGAATACAAACAGCCCGCCCGCCAAAGGTTGTGCGGCAAGGTCTTGCGGTTCAATGCCATGCCGCGCCGTGGTCACATAAGCCGTCTTCAACGCGTCTCCGCCGAACGCCAGCTTTGTGACATTGGCGCAGGGCAGCTTCACCTCGGTGAGCAATTTTCCGTCCGGCGAAAAACGCCGGACGCACCATCCGCCCCAGAAAGCCACCCACAGGCAGCCTTCGGCATCAACAGTGGTTCCGTCGGGAAATCCATCTTCGGACAGGAATTGAAGGAACGGCGTTTTGCGCTCCAGCGCACCGCTCTCGCTCACAGCGAAACGATAGATGATGTGCTCCAGTGTATCGGTGACATAGAAATATCGACCGTCCGGACTGAAAGCCGGTCCGTTCGAGATGCAATAGCCCGCATCGGCCAGGACAGGAGCCTCTTCCGCACCCCAGCGATAAAAGGCGGCGCTCTTTCTTTGGCCGTCCTCATCCATGCTGCCGAACCACAATCGGCCGAGAGGATCGATACAGGCATCGTTGAGGCGATTTTGCGGATAATCACCTTCCACGCGCGCGAGGGTTTCGAATTTACCCGATTGAGAATGAAACCGCGCCACCGCGCCAGGCAACCCAACCAGAAAGCTTCCTTGTGCCTCCGGAAGAACAAAACTCACCTTGCCGGGAGCGGTCCAGCTTTGACCATCACCTGCACCCGGCTCGAACCGATGTATCCGCTTTTCGAAGATATCGACAAACCAAAGAGCCCTCTCCGCCGCGGACCAGAACGGCCCTTCCCCCAGGCTGGCTTTGAGCGGCCAGACACAGTCAACCGAGGCCATGGAATGCCTCCACAAAGTCTCTCGCTTTTTTCGACACGGTGTTCGCGTCGCTTCCCGGACGATAAATGGCCGATCCGATGCCGAACCCGGCCGCACCCGCCTTTTTGTATTCTCCGATTTTCTCGATCGTGACACCGCCCACAGGTATCAGGGGCGTGCTTCGGGGAAGAACTTCCCGCAATGCGCGAAGCGCTCCGGGTGAAACCACATCCGTGGGAAACGCCTTCAACGCATCTGCGCCAGCTTCAAGCCCGGCGAATGCCTCGCTGGGCGTGGCAAAGCCTGGAATCGACAATAGGCCAGCCGCCTTGGTCGCCGCGATGACGGCGGGGTTCATGTTGGGCGACACCACAAGCTCCGCTCCGCATGCGGCGACAATAGCGACTTCCTGAACAGACAAGACTGTTCCGGCGCCCACCATCAACTTATGGCCATGCGCGCGTTTCAGAATGGCGATGCTGTCCGGCGCGTTGGGTGAATTGAGCGGCACTTCGGCGCAAAGAATGCCGGCGCCGATCAGGGCTTCGCCAATCTCCGCCGCCTCTTCGGGGCGTAAGCCGCGCAAAATCGCAACCAGCGGCCGCGTGCCTAAGACATGCTCCCAGCGAGATCGGCTCACATCAAACTCCCTCGTGCCTGCCATGTCCGCCACAGCCCTCTCGCCGTCACGGCGCCGACATCCGCGATACCGACATCCACCACGGCCAGCTGAGACAAGGCGAGATTGTAGAGGTGCGCAAGCTGCGGCCCGGCAATGATCGTTATCGATTTCACCGGGAGCCGCTGCATGGCGCCCGATACTTCATTGCCGATCAAAAGACCGGAAAGATAGGAAGCCGATCCTTCGATCTCGGCGGGCTGGAACAGGCCCCGGGTGCGGACATTGAACAGACCGTGCAGCAGATCCGGATCGGCTGCCGCATCCTTGACGCCTTGCAGATACGCCTTCTCATCCAAGACGCCCTCGGCCTTGTCCGGCATTAGCCAGCCCAAGATCGAGTGATCTTTTAGAAGCGGGAAAAGTTCGCCCGTCATATAGGTCCGGAATTCCTTTATCTTTCCATTTTCCAGAACGGCCCATTTGCTGTGCGTGCCGGGCGCGATCACCAGGCGAATGCCGGCCGTATCTTCCAGTCCCAGGATTTGGACTTCTTCGCCCCGCATGACGTCATGATGACGTTGCGTATCGATCACTGACCCGCCGCCGACGATATGGGCGGCTCGATCCGGCGCCGGAACAATGGTGCGGGAAAGTTCCTCGACTCCAAAGGGGCACGCGCAATAAGCCGCTTCTACCCAACCGTTGCGGCTGCCGATCATCCCGGACATCAGAACGGGAATGTCGTGAGCGGCATCCTTTCGCCAGTCGGCGACAAGCGATTCCAAAGCTGCCGCAAAGTTTCTGTCTTTTATCGCCGACAGGCCAAGCCCGCTGCTCCGGCTCTCTAGCACATCTCCCCGCCGGTCGATCCGATAGGCGCGATTGTTGGATGTCCCCCAATCGACTCCGATCAACGCTGTTTCCGCGAACGTCATTGCCAACTTTCAAACCTAGAGCGCGCTCAGGCGGCCGCCATCAGCGGTAACGATCGAGCCGGTGATGAATGCCGCGTCGTCAGAGGCCAGGAACGCCGCAATGGCCGCGATGCTCTCAGGCTTACCCAACATGCTTTCCGGCACTTTTTCCTCCCCGCTGGCGATCGTGGGGCTGGTCCAGAACATCTGCGTATCGATCGCACCCGGTGCAACCGCATTGGCCCGGATTCCCGATGCCTTGCCTTCTATGGCCGTGCTGCGTGTCAAGGATGCCAGCGCGGCTTTGGCCGCCGCATAAGGCGCCACACGCGCGGTGGTCTGGAACGCATGAATGCTGGAGATATTCACGATTGCGCCGCCAGGCTTCATGACCCGGAGCGCCGCTTGCGTGAAAAAAACCGCGCCCATGAAGTTGATGTCCATCAGCCTGCGCCATTCCTCGCCGCTGAAATCCTGAATTAATTTGAAGGCCATGGATCCGGCGACATTGACAACCACATCGATCCTGCCGAATCGTGCCATTGCGGCTTTCGCCGCGGCGGCAACGTCTTCTTCCCGCGAGACATCACAGTCCAGACCGATGGCCTCGGCGGCGCCATCCGTCTTGCAGGCGTCCATGACCGCGTTCCGCTTTTCGGCAGCGGCGGGCAAATCCACCAGGACAAGCGCTGCCCCTTCGCGGGCGAAGCGCCGTGCCGTTGCGGCGCCGATGCCGCCCGCTGCACCCGTCACGATGACGACTTTGCCCTGAAAGCGGCTCTTGCTGATTTCAGCGTCTACCATTCGCGAAGACTCCCATCGCGCCCCCGCCATGCCGGATTGCGCCAGCGATGCGGGGCCGCTGCGGCGTGGCGAACGCGCGCTTCATCAATGGCGATCCCCAATCCCGGCGCTTGAAGAGGCTTGATCATCCCCTCTTCAAGATCAAAAACCGCCGGGTTCTGAAGATACGTCAAGAGATCATGCTCCTTCGTGTTGTAATGGATGCCAAGAGACATTTCCTGAATCACGAAATTGGGCGTCGCCAGTGCCAGCTGCACACAGGCCGCGAGCGCAATCGGTCCCAGAGGACAGTGGGGAGCAATCGCGACGTCATAGGCTTCCGCGAAAGCGGCTATGCGCCGGCATTCCGATATACCGCCCGCATGCGCCAGATCGGGCTGGGCGACATCAATGATGGCGCCTTCCAGAAAGGGCTTGAAATCCCATCGGCTGTACAAACGCTCTCCCAAAGCAATCGGGATGGAGGTTTGGGAGGCCAATTGCCGGATCGCTTCCGGCTGCTCCGACAGAAGCGGCTCTTCGATAAAAAGCGGACGCAACGGCTCCAGCAGCGCAGCCAGCTGGCGCGCCATGGGCTTGTGAATCCGGCCATGAAAATCGATAGCGACATCAAGGCCAAGCGCCTGGACATGGCTCACCCGCTCCACCGCCGCATCCAGCAGTCGCGGACTGTCGAGCCGACCCATCTCCGCCGTCGCATTCATCTTTACGGCGCGAAAGCCCTGTGCGCGGCGTTGCTGAGCCTGCTCGACCACTTCGCTGGGGGAATCGCCGCCGATCCAGGCATAGGCCTGAACCTTGTCACGCACCTTTCCTCCCAGAAGCTGCCAGACCGGCACATTCAGCGACTTGCCTTTGATGTCCCACAGCGCCTGATCCAGACCGGAAAGCGCCGACATCAAGACCGGGCCGCCGCGATAAAAACCGAGCCGATAGGCCAACTGCCAGATATCTTCGATTTGTCCGGCGTCCGCTCCCAGAAAACGATCACGCAGAGATTCGAAGGCGCCTTCGACCGCTTCCGCATGCCCTTCCAGGCTGGCCTCACCCCAACCCACAATTCCGTCGCTGGTCTCGACACGCACAAACAGCCAGCGGGGCGGCACGCAAAAGGTCTCGATCTTGGTGATGGCGTTCATGCGCGTTTGGCCTCTCGCCGCGACTGATGGCGCGCGCCCTTGACGGCTTTCGAAACGGACAGTCCCGTTCCGGCCAGCAACCGGCTCATCGCCTGGCGCGCCGCGGCAGCATCGCGCCGGCGAATGGCTTCGAGCACGGCGCCATGGTCGCGCAATGAATCAAAGGGATTTGCCGAGGTCTCGGCGGAATGGAACAGCAAGGTATTGAGCGCCGCATGGATCAGCGAGCCCAAGGGCTGCATGAAGGGATTTCCAGTCGCCTCCAATATCGCTTCGTGAAAAGCAAGGTCCGCGCTGGTCCAATCCGCAATGTCTTTCGCTGCCTTCATCGACGCATAAGCCTCTTCTAGCCCTCGCATCTGACGCTCGTTGCGCTGGCTGGCCGCCATGGCGGCGGCTTCCGGCTCGATAATCACCCGCAGCTTCTGGAAATTCTGAGCAAAGTCCGAATAGTCAAAAACGCGGCAATAGAGATCCAGAACGACCGGATCCAAAAGATTCCAATAGCGCGAAGGCCGGACTTGCGTGCCGCTTTTTGGCCGCGAAACAATAAGCCCTTTCGCACTCAGTATCTTGATCGCCTCGCGCAGCACCGTGCGGCTGATGCGCAACTCCGCCATCAGCTCGGGCTCGATGGGCAAGGGTTGGGCCGGCACATACGTACCATTCAGAATGCGCAGGCCAATCTCTTCGACCACGGACCAAAGAAGGCTGCGGCCGCGAATTTCCGGTGTGGCCACTTGGGCTGGGCGTGGGGAAAGTTTAAGGCGCCGGTTCATTGACAGCTTTTTACATCCTATCATACGATGATAGCCAGGCTGGCGGGGACACGCAATGACGCTCACGCTTGTGGATGGCCTGATCATTGGCCTTTATCTGCTTGTGGTGGTCGCGATCGGCGTCGCGCTGCGGCAGCGCACCAAGACCAGCGAAGATTTCTTTTTGTCCGGCCGCTCCATCCCTGCATGGGTCGCGGGCCTCGCCTTCATGTCAGCCAATATGGGCGCACAGGAAGTGGTCGGGATGGCCGCGTCTGGCGCGAAATACGGCCTGGCGACCAGCCATTTTTATTGGGTCGGCGCGATTCCGGCGATGGTCTTTCTGGGCCTGTTCATGATGCCGCTTTATTACGGCTCCCGGGCCCGGTCCGTGCCCGAATATCTCAAGCTTCGCTTCGACGAAAAGACCCGGCTGCTGAACGCGGCCACATTCGCCTTCATGACCGTCATCTCATCCGGCATTTCCATGTATGCCATGGGTCTTTTGCTCAACCTGCTCTTGGGATGGCCATTCGATCTCAGCATATGGCTTTGGGCGGGCGTGGTCCTTCTCTATGTCTTCATGGGCGGCCTGACTTCGGGCATCTACAATGAAGTCCTGCAATTTTTCCTGATCGTGTTCGGCTTTGCGCCACTTGTCATTCTGGGACTGATCGATATCGGCGGCTGGTCCGGGCTGATGGCAAGCCTTGCAGACGTATCGCTGCAGCGCGGCTATCCGGCCGACGCCTTCACCACCGTGTGGCGGCACACGGGAAATGCCGCCACCAGCCCCTTGGGCGTGGATTGGTTCGGCATCAGCATGGGATTGGGATTTGTGCTGTCCTTCGGCTATTGGTGCACGGATTTCCTTTTGATACAGCGGGCGATGGCGGCCCATTCGCTTTCGGCCGCCCGTCAGGCTCCCATTATCGCCGCGATCCCGAAACTCCTTTTTCCCGCGCTCGTCATTCTTCCCGGCATGATCGCCATCGGGCTGACACACCGCGCGGGCGGATTATCCTTCCCCCTCAAGTCGGATGGGTCCCTGAATTACGACCTCGCCATGCCGTTGATGCTGGCGCGCTATCTTCCGGCCGGTCTTTTGGGCCTGGGAATCACGGCGTTGATGGCGAGCTTCATGTCCGGCATGGCCGGAAACGTGACGGCGTTCAATACGGTCTGGACTTATGATCTCTATCAGGCCCACATCAAGCCGAACGCATCCGACAAGCATTATTTGAATGTCGGACGGATCGCCACCGTCGCGGGCGTGCTGCTGTCCATAGCGGCGGCTTATCTGGCTGCCCGTTTCAACAACATTATGGACCTGCTGCAGCTGGTATTCGCCTTTGTCAACGCCCCGCTATTCGCGACGTTTCTTCTTGGAATGTTCTGGCAACGCACAACCGGCCATGGTGCATTTTCCGGGCTTTTGATGGGGACAGTCGGCGCTGCGCTCCATCACGGCCTGACGATACCCCAACATGCTATTCCGGGAATAAAAGGCGGTTGGCTTTCCATCGTTCATACATATCCAAGCGAGATGGCCCAGAATTTCTCCACCGCAATCATGGCCTGGACAGTTTGCTTCTTCGTTACCGTATTGGTCAGTCTCATAACGGTCCCACGCCCAGCGGATCAACTCAGAGGTCTCGTCTATTCCTTAACGAAGAGAGAATATGAGAAACCGGCCACCTGGTATCTCAATCCCGCCCTGCTGGCGCCTCTGGTCCTCATCGCCGCTTTAGCCCTCAACCTGATCTTTTGGTGAATCATGGGATTGGATCTCCGTCTACCGATCGGCGCGTTGTTCACCGCCCTCGGCCTTGTGCTGGTCATTTATGGCGCGATCAGCGATCCCGCGATCTATGCCCGCTCGCTCGGCATCAACGTCAACCTGGTTTGGGGCTGCGTTCTTCTGGCATTCGGACTGGTCATGCTGGCGGCAAGCCGGCGCAGGACCGCGAAATAGGAGATCCTCATGGCAATTCGCCAGACGATGTTGGCAATTCTGTCCTGCATTGCGCCCGTCATAGCTGGGACCGCACCAGGTTATGCGGCCGATGCCCGCCGGGAGCGTTTCGGCACGGCCGCGGACGGCACGCCCCTGATCGCCGTCACGCTGGTCAATCGCAATAGGATTACAGTTCGAGTGCTTTCACTGGGGGCAACCCTTCAGTCGGTCGTGACGCCCGACCGGAAAGGCAAGCTTGACGACATCGTTCTTGGCTATTCTGAGCCCGATAGCTATCGGACGAACCCAAGCTATTTCGGCGTCACCGTCGGCCGTTTTGCCAATCGCATCGCCAAAGGCCGCTTTACGCTTGACGGAAAAACCTACCAGTTGCCCGTCAATAATGGGGCTAACAGCCTTCACGGCGGCACAATGGGCTTTGGACAAGTTGCCTGGACGGTCATGGACGCAAAATCAGGGCCCGAAGCGTCCGTCACGTTGCAGTATGTCAGCCCCGATGGAGATCAAAATTATCCCGGGCGAATGACGGCAACCGCGGTCTATTCCCTCAATGAGAGCAATGAGCTGACGGTGGATTATCGGGCAACGACCGACAAGCCGACCATCGTCAATATCTCCAATCACGCATACTGGAATCTGGCTGGCGAAACCTCCGGCAGAAGCATTCTCGATCAGTTGCTCACTATTCCGGCGGATACCTATACGCCGGTCGATGATACCCAAATCCCGACAGGAGAGCTGCGGCCGGTCGCCGGCACGCCATTCGACTTCCGCAAGCCCAAACCAATTGGCCGCGACATTCGTGACGGACATGACATGCAATTGCTGATCGGCCGGGGCTATGATCACAACTGGGTCATCAGCAAACAGCCTGCAGCGAAGCCGCAGCTAGCCGCTCGCGTGGAGGATCCCGTCACTGGCCGGGTTATGGAGGTCCTGTCCAACCAGCCAGGGCTTCAATTCTATTCCGGCAATTTTCTGGACGGATCGATTAGAGGCAAGCACGATCGCATATATCGACAGGGGGATGGCCTAGCCTTGGAACCGCAACTGTTTCCCGACACGCCAAATCAGCCGGACTTCGGCTCGGCGCGGCTTGATCCAGGGAAAACATATGGAAATCGCATCATCTATCGCTTCGCTATATCGGCCAGATAAATTTGAGCGCGGTCGCGATGTCATTACTCGAGAGCACAATAGCACCCGCAAGCGCCGTGCCGATGATCGTCAGGATCAGCGCGTATTCAGCCGCCGCAGCGCCGGACTGGTCGGAGAGATAGGATTTTATGTTGCTGCGCATGAAGCACCGGAATTTGAATCGGATTGGCATGAGGCGCTCTTTTCGAAAAGCGCCGCGAACCAAAACGTTAATCTTTCCGCGTAATCCTCACAATTCTTGCCACGAATTTAGCTGCAAACAGGGTTAACGCAGCTAAGCCTTTGCGGCGTCCGGCAAAAGCCGCAACGCCCGCAGTAACCACGGAAGAATAGCCAGCACCAGAACCGCCATCGCGAGATCCCACCACTGAAGATGGGGCGTGTTCTGAATCACAAGGCCGGGGCTGCCTTTGAACACATCGCCGCCCGACACCACGCCTATCGCGCCGAAATAATTGTTGGCCAGATGAATGCCGCTGGTGAGCGCGATGCCTCCGGCGCGAATGGCGATAAAGGCACAGACGATACCAAACCAAGCCGCGTTGATCGCTTGCGGCCAGCCATTGGGAATATGCATGGCGCCGAACACCACGCCGCTCACACATGCGGCCGGCAAGGGGCGCCGGAGAGCAAGCAGAAGCCCTTGGGTAATGAAGCCGCGAAATATGAATTCCTCGGTGAAGGTCTGAATTGCAATCGTACTGAAGGTCCAAAGAGCCAAGAGCGGCGCCACAGGACCGGACAGGGAAAAGCCGGTGGGCGCGATGGCAAAATCGATCCCGGTCAGGATCATTTGTACCACCAGCCACATCAGCAAACCCGACAAGAATAGCCGCCAGCGCCATGCGCCGATGATATCGCCGGGATATTTGCGCTGTATCAGAGCAGCGGCCGCAGCCAGCCCCGCGCCCAGAGCGGCGAATACGATTGCGATCGCGGTGAAGAAAATCCAGGGATTGTCAGAACTCTGCATCTGCTGCGCGAGATCCGGAGGCAGCAGCCGCAATACCGCAAGCGCGACACCAAAAAGCGCAAGGACGACGACCGCGAACAACAGGCCGGCCGCGAGCGTCAGCGGATAGCGCCACCACTCTGTTCGCCCGCGTTCGGCATAAGATAGGTACCGCTTCATCGATCTACTGGCTTCCTGGAACAGCTCTTAGCTTTCCCGCTGGATGTAATAGCGGGCCCAGATTTGTGTAAAGCCTGTCCAGTGCATCGATCGTGTCGCTGAATTCGCGTTCCGAGAAGTCGCCAATCGCCGCTGCAAAAACCGGAGCGGTAATCTTGCGAGCCGCCGCAAGCTTTCTTTTTCCCAGCGCCGTCAGAAATACATCCGTGATCCGATAGTCACCCTTCCGTGGAGTGCAGCGCACCAATTTCTTCCGCGCCATGCGCTGCACGATCCGGGTCATGGTGGACAGGTTGATAACCGCGGCCTCCGAAATATCCCCCACGCCGCGCGGCGCCTGTTCGCCCAGAATCATCAAAACGCGCCAGAAGGGAATATCCAGGTCAATCGTGCGCAGCCGCGTTTCGATGATCGCATTGTACCGGCCGACCAGGCGATTCAGCAGGTAGAACGGGTATTTACGGACCTGAAAGTCCACCGTTCCCGGATCTCCCAGATGGCGTATGTCAGTGCGCGTCATTGCCCAACCTCTATTCATCCTTGCCATATTACTTGCATTTGCACGTTTTTGATCTCATATTTTTCTCGTGTCGCAGCGTTGACGCCGTCATCGGGGGATCAGGGCATGACAACGGGCCTTCTTGGCGAACTTGCAGGCGCTATCGCATCCGGAAAAGTCCGGGTCGTCGATCTGACCCAGACTCTGTCTCCGGATACGCCGACTTTGGTCCTGCCGCCGAATTTCGGACAATGCTCTCCATTCAAGATCGAGGAAATTTCGCGCTATGACGAGCGCGGTGTTGCCTGGTATTGGAACAATTTCACGGTATGCGAGCATACTGGCACGCATTTCGATGCGCCGGTTCATTGGGTGACCGGCAAGGATCTGGCCAACAACAGCGTGGACACCATCGCGCCCCAAAACTTTGTCGCGCCCGCCATCGTCATCGACTGTTCCGCCGCCGCTGCTGCCGATCCCGATTTCCTGCTGACCGCCTCGGTGATCGAGGCGTGGGAAGCCAAGAACGGCCGCATCGATGCCGGCGCGTGGGTCTTGATGCGGACCGATTGGTCCAAGCGTTCCGTCAGCGATTATGTGAACCGGCGCGAAGACGGCGCGCATACGCCCGGACCTTCGGTCGATGGCGTGCGGCTGCTTGTCGAGGGCCGGCGCGTGCATGGTTTCGGCGTGGAAACCATCGGTACCGATGCCGGGCAAGCGCATCTGTTCGATCCGCCCTATCCGGCGCACACATTATTTCATGGTGCCGGCCTTTACGGCCTGCAATGCTTGGAAAACCTGGACCAGCTGCCGGCGAGAGGCGCGGTCATTGTTTCCGCGCCCCTGAAAATCCGGGGCGGCTCCGGCAGCCCGCTCCGCGTCCTGGCCCTCGTCTCGGAATAGTCTTATGGCGGAGCGCTCCTTCAAGGCGGAAGTGGAAAAGCTTCGCCTTGGCGCGGGTGCGGATTTCGCTGGCGAAGGCATCCTCGCGGTCACCAAGGCGCTACTGCAAGCCGGTGTCGCTTATGTGGGTGGATATCAGGGCTCTCCCATCTCCCACCTGATGGACGTGTTCAGTGACGCCGACGAATTTCTGCGGGAATCCGGCGTGCATTTCGAGACCAGCGCAAGCGAAGCGGCAGCGGCGGCGATGCTGGCCGCCTCGGTCAATTATCCTTTGCGGGGGGCTGTGGTCTGGAAATCGGTGGTCGGAACGAATGTCGCCTCAGACGCGCTTTCCAACGTCGCGTCGGGCGGTGTCAAAGGCGGTGCCCTGATCATTATCGGCGAAGATTATGGCGAAGGCTCCTCGATCATGCAGGAGCGCACGCATGCCTTTGCTATGAAATCCCAGATCTGGCTGCTCGACCCGCGGCCGAACCTCACCACCATCGTCGATATGGTCGAGCGGGGTTTTGAATTGTCGGAGGCGTCGAACACACCTGTCATGTTGGAACTGCGCGTCCGCACTTGCCACCTGCAGGGCCATTTCACAGCCAGGGACAATGTCCGCCCCTCTTTCACTGTCGCGGATGCGCTGAACCGCCCCGTGCGCGATATCGATCGCATCGTGCTTCCCCCGGCCAGCTTTCTCCATGAAGTGGAGAAGATCGAAAAGCGCTGGCCCGCCGCAGAGCGCTTTATTCGCGAGTCCCGCCTGAACGAGTTTCTGGGCGCGGATTCCGGTGATGTCGGAATCATCGTGCAGGGCGGCCTGTACAATACGCTCAACCGGGCCCTGGAATTGAGCGGGCTATCCGACGAATTCGGAAACTCCCAACTGCCGATCTATGTGCTGAACGTGACCTATCCCCTGATCCCGGAGGAAGTGCAAGCTTTCTGCCGGGGCAAGCGCGCGGTCCTGATCGTCGAAGAAGGTCAGCCCGAGTTCATCGAGCATGAGCTCAACACCCTGATCCGCAGGGCAGACGGCCAAACCATAGTGGTCGGCAAGTCGGTGTTGCCGCGTGCCGGCGAATATACCGGACCGGTACTGCGCAGCGGGATCGAGAAATTCCTGAAACAATTTTCTCCCCGAACACCTTTAACTTCGCCCAACGAAAGCGCGCCCGCGGACACGCAATTGGCCGCCGAGGTGCCGCAGCGGCCGCCGGGCTTTTGCACCGGGTGCCCCGAACGGCCGATTTTCACGGCCATGAAGATGGTGCAGCGTGAGTTGGGCGATTTTCACGTCTCGTCCGACATTGGCTGCAACCTTTTTTCGATCTTGCCGCCTTTCAACATCGGCAACACCACCATGGGTTATGGATTGAGCTCCGCCGGGGCCGCAGCATTCAAGGCGGTGCCGGGCGGCAAGCGCGCGATTGCGGTGATGGGCGATGGCGGCTTCTGGCACAACGGCCTGACATCCGGTTTCGGCGGCGCCGTGTTCAACCAGGACGACAATGTCACCATCGTGGTCGATAATGGTTATTCAGCAGCGACCGGCGGGCAGGACCTGCTGTCGTCCGCGGCGGACAATCTTTTCCGCAGCACCAAGAATCCGATCGAAAAGGCGTTGCGCGGCGTAGGTGTCGGTTGGGTAAAGCCGCTTACGCGCACTTATGACGTTCCCGCCATGCGCACGGCTCTGAAAGAGGCGCTAACTGCCCCTGCTCAGGGTCCCAAAGTCATTGTTGCCCAATCGGAATGCATGCTGAACAAGCAGCGCCGGATACGGCCGCAGCTGCGCAACGCGATCAATGCGGGCAAGCGTGTCGTCCATGAGCGGTTCGGCGTCGATCCGGAAACCTGCACCGGCGATCACAGCTGCATCCGGCTGTCGGGCTGTCCATCCCTGTCGGTGAAGCCAAGCACCGATCCCCTGCGAACCGATCCCGTCGCACATGTCGATAACAGCTGTGTCGGATGCGGGCTGTGCGGCGAAATCAGCCACGCTGCCGTGCTGTGCCCGTCCTTCTACCGCGCGCAGATCGTTACCAATCCGACTTGGGCCGATCGCATTGGCAGCGCCATCCGCGCCTTTCTGATCAAGCATCTTCAACATCGCGCCGAACGGGCACTCGCCCGCCGCGCCTATTGAGGGAGCTGAAATGCCGCAAAGCCAAAATTCATCGCGAAGGCGTATCACGATCGCGATCATGGCGTTGGGCGGCCAGGGCGGGGGCGTGCTGGCGGACTGGATTATTGCCGTGGCCGGCCGGGAAAATTACATCGCCCAGGGCACATCGGTCCCCGGCGTCGCCCAGCGTACCGGCGCCACGATCTATTATATCGAGATCTTCCCCAAATCCGATCGCCTGCCCGTGCTGGCGCTTTCGCCGATGCCGGGGGATGTCGATATTCTCATTGCGGCCGAATTGATGGAGGCTGGGCGGGCCATTCTGCGCGGGTTCGTCGACCGGACCCGCACGACCTTGATCGCTTCGACGCACCGGATTTATGCGATCTCGGAAAAATCGGCGATGGGCGATGGGATCGCCAATAGCGAGCATGTCCTGCGTGCCGCAGCAGCGCGGGCCCGCAATTTCATCGCCTTCGATATGGAGCAAGCCGCCGATCGCGCCGGCACCATGATCAGCCCTGTCCTGTTTGGTGCCCTGGCCGCCAGCGGCGCGCTGCCGTTTCGCCGGGAAAATTTCGAGGCCGCCATCCGCGACAGCGGCATCGCGGTCGATGCCAATCTGAAAGGTTTCGCCGCCGGGTTTGCCGGGGAAAGCGGGGTTGCTCCGCCGCCGGCAGCCCTGCCCACCCCCACAACGCCAGCTGGCCGGCGGCTGCATGCACGGATCGTGGCCGAACTGCCTGAGCCCGCCCACGCGCTGGCTATCGAAGGCGTGCGGCGGCTTCTGGACTATCAGGATGCCGCCTATGCGGACCTTTATCTCAATCGCCTTGGCGCGGTCGCCGCGATCGATGGCGCCGACAAAACCCACACATTGACATCCGAAGCGGCCCGGCATCTCGCGCTCTGGATGTCATACGAAGATACGATACGCGTCGCGGATCTGAAGACACGGGCCAGCAGGGCCGCGCGCGTGCATGCCGAAGTGCGCGCTACACCGGAGCAGGTCGTGACCGTGACGGAGTTCATGCATCCGCGCCTTCAGGAAGTATGCGACACGATGCCGGCATGGATGGGCCGCCGGGTTCTCGGCAGCAAGGCCCTCTCCGCCTTGTTGTCACCGCTGTTCCGCAAAGGGCGTCATGTTGCCAGCACCAGGCTCGGCTGGTTCCTGCTTCTGCGCTCAATCGCCGGACTTCGCCCCTGGCGCCGCGGCACCTTGCGCTTTCAGGAGGAGCAGACGCGGATCGAAGCGTGGCTGGCGCTGGTATGCGAGGCCGCAGGACCTGACAGCGCAGCGGCACTCGAGCTGGTCCTCGGTCAAAGGTTGATTAAAGGGTATGGCGAAACCTTCGCTCGCGGCTTGCGGAATTTCGAACATATCGTTGCCGCTTACCGGCAAATTCGAACCCGCCCGGACTGCCCCGCCCTTCTTCGCGAACTTCGGGAAGCCGCGTTGAAGGACGAGGAAGGCCACGCGCTGTCCGGAGCCTTGGCCCGGTTGGGATTGGCTGCCGATGCAGCTTAACGCTTCACACCAGCCAGAGCGGGCGCTCCAGATCGTACCAGATCTCCACTTCCATCGAGGTATGATCAAACACATCCATATAATAGGGATCGAATTTCTTATATTCCGCAAACGGCCCCGGATAATCCTTGCGCCGCTTCTTGTACGCCTCGAATGCCGCAAGGCTTTCATACTCCCACATGATGAAATGCCGGTCGCTGTTCTGCCCGGCAATTTCCTTCACCATGTAGCGCAAGCTTTTCCACTCGGTGAACAGGCTGCGATGGTCCTTCACCCACTCCAGAAACGCCTTCATGGCCTTGTCGTGCGCGTCCGCCTTGCCTTCGCGGACATGCCAGCTTTCGACTTCGAATATCGCCATGTCAGCGCACTCCCACGCCGCCACCGAACTCACCGGGGTATAAGCGCGCAGCCCGCGCCAGTTCTTCCCGCGTCGGGCGTACCGATGCCGCGTCTGTTGTCTGTGACGGCGCCGCTGCGCCGGCTTCGTTTCCAATCACAATCATACTGGCGGTCAGCGCGGCTATCCCGAGCGCGTCCCGGCGTGTGCGTGTCTGCATTTGCATCATCTCCCCTTATTCGATCGGGAAAGTCTACTAAGACAATTCGCGCAGAGTCAAAAAAATCTCATATCGAATTGCACAATCGCCGGAGGCTGCGATGAAAAAAGTACTCGGACTGCTCAGAGTGATGGTCGCGGTCTTGATGTTTGCCTTGATTCAAGGCGCGTCACCCGCGATCGCAGCCGATGATCGAACACCACCGGTCACCGGGCAGATGACATTTTTCTACTATAACGATTTGCCGCGCGCGGCCGCGTTTTACGAAAGGTTGCTCGCCATTGCGCCGGAGCCGACGCCAGCTTGGGTGCGTTTGTATCCTTTGACGGCGACTTCGACTCTCGGCCTGGTGAATGCGACCGGCGGAGCCTTGCGCCCCGGCGGCGACAAATCAGCGATGATGACCATCGTGGTGGATGGTGCAGCCGCCGTCGATTCCTGGCATGCGCGCGTTAAATCTTTGGGCATTCCCATTTTCCAGGACCGGAAAGTGACCAAGCTGGACGATCAGCGGTCAATCTACTCCTTTATCTTCCGCGATCCCGAAGGCTACGCACTTGAATTCCTGACCTGGATGAAAACGGTGAAGCCTTGAGATCTGGCGGCGAGGCCGATCACGCGAAAGGAGATAATTTGGGCGAATCTGCAATCACCGCGCGCGAACATGGTCTGCACAAAAGCCTGACCAAGGCGCAGGCCGTCATGATCGGCCTGGGCGGCACGATCGGCACCGGACTGTTCATGGGCAGCGGCATAGCCATCGGCTATGCCGGCCCTGCCGCCATCATCAGTTATATGATCGCGGGATTTGCCGCCCTCATCGTCGTATTCAGCCTGTCGGAAATGGCGGTTGCGCATCCAGCGGCGGGATCGTTCGGCGTCTATGCCGAGGCCTATCTCAATCCCTGGGCGGGCTTCATGGTCCGCTACACTTATTGGCTTGCCCAGGTGATCGCGATCGGCGGCGAAGCGGTCGCCGCGGGCGTTTACATGACCTACTGGTTTCCCGACATTCCCGTCTGGATATGGTCCGTCGGCTTTGCCGGCGCCCTGCTTTATGTCAATTCACGATCCGTGGCGAATTTCGGAACCTTTGAATATTGGTTCGCATTGATCAAAGTCGTCGCCATCGTCTTCTTCATCATTCTGGGATTGTCGGCCATTTTCGGTATCGGATCGGCGCCCGTCGGCTTGCACAATGTGGTCGGCCTGCCGGGCGGATTTGTCCCGAACGGTTTCGGCGGTATCTGGATGGCGGTCATTGTCGGCATTTTTTCTTTCTTCGGCATCGAAGTGATCGCGGTTGCCTCCGGCGAAATCAAGGAGCCCGGCAAGGTCATTCCCGCCGCGTTGCGCACGCTGACCCTTCGCCTGCTGCTTTTTTACGTTCTTGGCATTTCGATCGTGGTCGCTTTCGTGCCCTGGACGATGACGGGCGCGACAGTGGTGGCGCAGAGCCCCTTCGTGAAAGTGCTCACTCATTCCGGCGTTCCCTATGCCGCCGGCATCATGAATTTCGTGGTCGTCACCGCGGCCCTGTCCAGCATCAACACCAACATCTATTTGTGCTCACGCATGATCTTCTCACTCTCGCGCGGCGGATATGCGCCGGGGCTTTTGGGAAAGCTGAACAAGTCGGGCGTTCCGGTGGGCGCGATCCTGGCTTCGGGAGCCGGCATCATGGTTTCGGCGGCGCTCTCCCGGCTGACGCCCATGGCCTATAACTATCTGTTCGGCATTGCTCTGTTCGACGCCATCGTGGTCTGGATGGTCATTCTGGCCAGCCATCTGGTCTTCCGCTATCGGCACGCGCATCTGGCATCGGCGGTGCGGGCCCCCTTCTTTCCGTATCTCCAGATAATCGGCCTTTTGCTCCTGGGGGCGATCGTGATCACCATGGGCCTTGATCCGGCGTGGAATCTGTCCTGGATAATCGGCGTGCCATGGCTCCTTCTGATTACCGGAATCTATTTTGTCTGGAAGGCCCGGCACAAACGGCGCCCAATTCTATCGTGAGAAGGAAATTTTAAATGGGTCCGGATTTTGCGGCGCTTCGGAAAGATTTTCCGCTGCTTGAGCGGAAGACCTATCTGAACAGCGGCTCCTATTGCGCCCTGGCCGGATGCGTAGAAGCCGCATTCGACGCCTATATGGAAGAACGTCTGACGATGGGCGCCAACTGGGACCATTGGGTGATGAAGAACGAGGCCGTGCGCGGGCATATGGCCAAGCTGCTTGGTGCCCTGCCAGATGAGATTGCGATCACAACATCGGCCTCGGCGGGCATCAATGCCCTGGCCAGCGCGTTGGACTTTAGCGGTTCCCGCAAGAAAATCGTCATCAGCGATTTTGAATTTCCCACCAATGCACAAATCTGGCATGCGCAGGAACGGCGCGGCGCGCAGGTGGTTCATGTCAAGCGGGCACAGGACGGCTACATCCCGTTGGAGCATTTCGAGGAGCTGATCAACGAGGAGACCAAGCTCGTCGCGATCACCCATGTCTGCTATCTGAATGGCGCCAAATTGGACATCCCCGGTATCGTCAAGCTGGCGCATGCCCGCGGCGCCAAGGTGCTGGTCGATTGCTATCAATCAGTGGGCGCGCTCGGCTTTGACGTTAAGGCTCTGGATGTCGACTTTGCCGCTGGGGGAATGCTCAAATACCTGCTGGGAACGGCCGGCATAGGGTTTCTCTATGTCCGCGATTCCCTGATCCAGGATCTGGTTCCCACCAATAGCGGCTGGTTTGCCCAGGCCGATATCGGGGCGATGGATATCACCGCCAATCGGCCATCCCCCACCGCGCGCCGGTTCGAGGCCGGCACGCCGCCGGTGGTGAATTGCTATGCGGCCGAAGCGGGCTTGAATTATCTGCTCGGCGTCGGCGGTGAAGCGGTTGAAGCACGCATCCTGGCGCTTACCGGGCGATGCATGGACGGGCTTGAAGAGATCGGTTGGCCCAGCGTCACGCCGCGTCGCGACGATCGGCGCGGCCCGACCGTGGCCGTTCCATCCAGCGACGCAGACCGCCTGACCAAAGAGCTGATGGACCGCGGAATCGTCACATCCCATCGGGGCGGAAATATCCGCGCGGCATTTCACTTCTACAACAATGACGACGATATCGAGGCATTCATCGGCGCAATGACGGATCTGCGCGCCTCGCTGCGCGCGTAATCCCTGCGATCAATAATTGATGGAGGGATTGTTGCCGGGATAGATCACGCCGACCAGATCCAGGCCGCCCGCTGAGACGCATTGCACCGAATGGATTTGCTTGCGCGGTAGGAACAGAACGTCGCCCGGACCGATGGGCGTCTTGACGCTTTCGGTCCAGACCATGCCATCGCCCTTCAGCACCACCAGAACCTCTTCATAAAGATGGCGATGGGGTTCCGCCTTGGATTCGGGAATATTGCCGATGAATTGCGTCATGACGTCGGAGCCATGCTCGCGATTGATCAGCAGTTGATAAAAGCGCTCCGCCATGGTCTTGCGCTGCGCCGGATCGATTTCCGCGACGCGATCGGGATGGCGGGCGTTAAATGTCCCATCCATCGCATCCAGGAATTCGATTTCATCGGTGGCCGGCCCGTTCCACACAAACAGCTGCATGGAATTGCTGGAAACATCGATGCGGAATGTTTCATCCGGTTCGATATAGACGCCGCTCATTGACTGGACGGCGAACCGGTACCCCGAAATCTCAACTTCCCCTTCACCTTCGGTAATGAAAAGCACGGTGTGCCGCCCGCGTGAGGCCATCACGGGAGAACGGCCGCGTGCCGCCCGGATATAGAATTGCGATTGGAACAGGGCGCCCGACTGAGGCCCGATCACGGTGCAATAGGCAATGGTCCCACGCTCGGAGAGTGTCGCCCGCGCGGGCGAGAAGACATAGCAATTGCCGTCCAGCATTGCCGTGGGACTGTCCTGCGGCACGACCATGGGAATTTTGCGATTTTCTGCGCTGTCGGGATCGTCGTTGCGATAGCCGCCAGGCAGGTTGCTGTGCGTTCCGTCGCAAAAAGGGCGGTCTGATGTGTGCTTGCAACCACAGAAAATAACATCTTCGTCTTTTTCCGCGACAAAAGGGACAGGGAGGAATTCGGTCCCCTTATGCGATCCGTCACAGAAGGGTTGCTTGGCCGAACGCCCGCAACTGCACCACAGATATCGCTTACCGGCCTTGACCTCGAGGCGATACCCGATGTGGTTGGCAATGACCGGCGTCGCCATTTTCAGAAAGCCTCTCTCGATCCCACATAGTCTTGAGCCCAGCCGCGGCGCAATTCAACGTCTTTCCGATACAAACCACCGGTTCTCACTCTGAGGCCTGCTACGTGAATTATATTTGTATAGATATATAACAATGCCGATTTGTATGGCTTTTATGGCCATCGGTCAATTCCGGCTATGGGGTTTCGCGGCGCGGTAATTCAGAGACTCACCGTGACGCACCGCATTCCGCTGGCCGGCGGAGGGCGCTGGCCCCGATCGTCAGGCGAAGCGCGTTTGCTTTTTGCCGTCATCAAGTGCGGCCTGATAGGCTTTCGCGGTGATATTCCGGCCGCAAAGCACCACCACGGCCGTTTTGCCCTTTATGTCGTTTCGCAATACCGACAAGCCCGCCAAGGCGACCCCGCTGGCACCTTCCACCAGCCAGTGATCATAGTCGGCAAGCGCCCACATAGCTTCCTTGATCAACTGCTCATCTGCTTCGACATGTTTGTGAATAACGCGCGAACAAATGCCCAGCGTCACGGCGCCCGGTTCCAATCCACCGGCGGTCCCATCCGAAATCGTTTCGGCCTCGCGGACATTATAGATCTTCCCTGCCTCGATCGCCCGCAAAAGAGCCGGCGCGTTGCGGGGCCAGCAGCCGACAAGCTTGGCGCGGGAAGAGCCGGCTTCCAGAGCAATTCCAACGCCGCCAGCCAACCCGCCGCCGCCGACCGACAGAAATACCAGATCGGTCTTTGGCGCCTGGGACAGAATCTCAAGCCCGATCGTTCCCTGCCCCGCAATGACCTTCGCGTCATTATAAGGGGATAGAAAAGCCGCCCCGGTTCGCTTCGCGGCGGCGCGACCGGCCATAGAGTGCTTGGTTTCACCATCCGTGATGCCGTCATCGATCAGCTCAAGAGACGCGCCATAGGAGCGGATTGCGTCCAGCTTCGCGGCGGATGCCGTAGACGGAGCATAAACCGTTACCGGCACGCCGGCATGACGACCGGCAAGGGCAACCGCCAACCCATGGTTGCCCGAAGAGGCGGTCACGACACCGCGTTTGCGTTGAGACGCACTCAACAACCGTATCCCGTTACTGGCCCCGCGATATTTGAACGATCCTGTCGTCTGGAGATGTTCGCATTTCAAGAAGACGTCCGATTTGAACAGTTTCGAGAGACCCTCGCTTCGATACAACGGGGTCTTGAGCATTTCCGGCACACGATGGTCGGACGCATCATGAATTGCCGAAATCAAATCGTTTCCGGTGGCACGATTTTCCACCGCCCATGATGGACGGCCGGCCAAAGATACGGCGAACCCCGACACCGCGCCCAGCATAGTCCGGCGATTCATGATCCACCTTTGCGCGCGGGCCGTGACGTCGGCGTTCACCGCAGCCAGGCTGTCGAAATTACGCTCTTACAACCGCCCCAGCTTGACCTGTTGTTCCCGCAGCGTCTTTTCGATCTCCGCCTTGCGCGCGGGTGACAAATCGACAAAGGGCGGGCGGGGATAGCTGGCAGGCTTACCCATCTCCAACGTCATCGCATATTGCATGATGCTGTATTGGTCGATGCCATCGCGCGCGCCATAAAGTTTGGCGATCTTGGCTTGCAGCGCCGCGTAGGCCGGATGGATGTCCTTGCCTGAGTGCGCCACTGCGAAGAGATCGGCCAGCTCGCGGCAATAGGGACCCGCTTCCTGGATGATGCCGCCCATGCCGTGGGTGAGCGCGATTTCCAGGTTCTCGTATGTCCCGGTGATGACGTTCAAGTCCGGGAAATTGGTGATGAAATTGGTGAAGTTCTTGGCGTCGGTGGTGGAATCCTTGAGGCCCACCACATTGCTGTAACGCCGCATCTGCTTCACCACTTCCACCGGGATCGGCACCATGGTCCAGCGGGGCACATGATAGAGATAGAGGCCCAGGCCCTTGGGCAACTGATCGAATACCGCCGTGTAATAGCGCACAATGCCTTCGTTTGAGATGCCCTTGACGTAGAAAGGCGGCGACACGATCACGCCTTCGGCGCCGTGATCGGCGGCATGCTTGCACAGTTCCACCGTGTCCGGGACGTTAGCGGTGGAGCAGGTGGCAAGCACACTGAGATTGCCCTTGGTCTTGCCCACCGTTTCCATCACGGCCTTGTGTTCGGCGACGGTGAAGGCGGTCATCTGGCCGGTCGAGCCGAAGAAGGTGAGGCCGTCGGCGCCGTGGCTCTTGTACCATTCCACCTGTTCGCGCATCGCGCCCAGATCGAGTTTCAAATTTTTGTCGCAAGGCGTGGTGGCAGCGGCCCAGAGTTTCATTTTGGAAGAAGACGGATTTGAAGATGGCGCGGCCTTGGCCGCGTTGATCGCCGCGGTCGCTCCCGCAATTGCACCGCCGATCATGCCAACGGTCTGCCTGCGTGTCGTTTCCATGCCGATCTCCTCCCGATTTTGCGAAAGACTAAAGCGTCCCAGCACCGCGATTCGTCGATGGATTCCAATGTTACCGGTGCCGGAACCACCCGGAACAGCCTAGCCACGCACGCGTCGCCAGACAAATGCATAATACTTCTAATTGCGCCCAGTTTTTCTTATGGGCGGGGCCATGGCGACAGGAATTACCGAATTTTGCCGAGGTGCCGGCACTTTATGCTGGTGGGCTAAAAATTGGTGCCCGGACCCGACAACAGCTTCACCCCAGGCTGATGCCGCATCACGGGCGATTTGATCACGATATAGGAGAAGTATTTGGAGACGCCCAAATTCTTCTCTAGAATCTGCTCCATCATTTCCTGGTATTGGGCGATGCCTTTCACGACGAATTTGAGCAGATAGTCAAAGCCACCGCTGACCAGGTGGCATTCGATCAATTCGTCATACTCCCGGATGCCCTGCTCGAACCGGATAAAATCGTTGCGGCGATGATCGCCCAGTGTGACCGAGGTGAAGACGATCTGGACCGTGCCCAGCTTCGCCAGATTGATGATCGCGCTATAGCTGGACACATAGCCCGCCTTTTCCAAGCGTTTGACGCGCGCCAGACAGGGGCTGGGAGAAAGCCCCACCAATTCCGCAAGCTGGGCATTGGTCACCCGCCCGTTCTTCTGCAGTTCGGCGAGTATATTGACGTCGATCCGGTCTAGTTTCGGCAGATTGACCATAGCCGGATTATTTACAGCAACCGCCTACATTTAGCTATTGCGAAGCGCCTCTTGATGGGCCTTTGCAAGCTCGGCCATCGAATTGAACTTAAAGTCGACTTTGGGGGTTTGACCGGGGTCCATTGTGGCGCCGAAGCCCTGTTGGGCATGACGGCGATAGATCCAGCAATTGGCAATGCCATGGCGGCGCGCCGGCACATGATCGTGAAACAGGCTTTCCGCGGTGTGAAGAATATCGCCCTTCGCCAAGCCCAGATCACCGACATGGTCCAGCATGTACGCGAAATTGCGATCGTCCGGCTTATAGGAACCGATGTCTTCCGCCGTGTAGATGGCATCAAAATCAACCGAGAGCGCGGCGTTGCTGAAACTGAAGCTCCGGTTGTCGACGTTGGACAATACGATGAGCTTATAGAATTTTTTCAGATATTGCAGCGCGCCTGGAGAATCCACGAAGGCGGGCCAATGGCGGATCGACTGCCCATACTCTTCGCATTCGCCATCGCGCACCGAAACGCCCCATTCCTCGGCCAATCGCTTGTAGACGATCGACAAAAGATCGCAGTAGCGCATGGCCGGCGTTTGGCGCTGTTGCGCGGATTCGTGCCGGGCATGCGCTTCCAGGATCATGTCCCGCGTCAGCGTGCGCCTGCTTTTCCCAACCAACCCGCTAAGCGCCTGCATCATGCCGGATTCCCAATCGATCAGCGTTCCGTAGCAATCGAATGTCAGCGCCTTGAAATCAGTTAAGCGCATCGCGAACCTCTTTCAGCTTCAGCAGGTCATCGAGTGTTTTGCGGAAACGCTCGATCAGAATATCCATTTCCGCTACCCCGCAACAAAGCGGCGGCGCAAATCCTACCACGCCATCCGCGAATGCCCGGAAAATCAGTCCATTCTCATAGCCCAGGCGCGCCAGATTTTGGCTGAATCGCAAATCCGGTCCAGGCTTTTGTTTCGTCGCTTTGTTGACCACAAGTTCGACGCCGGCAAGCAATCCCCGGGACCGGACATCGCCCACCAGGGGATGATGGATGAGATCGGCCAACTTCTCTCCGAAATATCCGCCGATCTTCTGGCCGTTTTCAAGCAGCCCGCCTTCTGTGTACAGGCGCAGAACTTCAAGCCCCACCGCCGCGCTCACCGGATGGGCCGAATAGGTGAAGCCGTGCCCGACAACCTCACCGGCCGGCGTGCCATCGGCAATCGCGCGGAAAATAGAATCAGAAAGCAGAACCGCACCCATCGGGGCATAACCCGCCGTCAGGCCCTTGGCCACGGTCATGATATCGGGGACGACCCCGTCATGCTCACACGCGAACAGGGGGCCGGTCCGGCCAAAGCCGGTGATCACTTCGTCGGCAACAAAAAGAATGTCGTATTCCTTGCAGACATTTCGCATGGCTTTGAGCCATCCCATCGGCGGTATCAGCACGCCGCCCGAGCCCTGGATCGGCTCGCAAAAGAAAGCTGCCACATTCTCCTGATCCAATTCGGCAATCTTCTGCTTCAGCAGGGAAACAGAAGTATCTATTACCGCCTGGTCCTCACCTGTCTCATGACGATAGGGATATACCGCGGGAATATGATGCTGGTTTTCCCATGGCGTGTCGAAGCGCTTGTGGAACACCGGAAGCCCGGTGATGCCGGCGCCGGTTGAAGAAGATCCGTGATATCCCTTGTCGAGCGCTATGACCTGCTTCTTCTTTGGCTGTCCAGTGACGTTGAAATAGTACCGGATGAGACGGGAGACCGTGTCGATAGCGTCGGACCCGCCCAAGGTGAAGAAGACATGGTTCAAGTCACCCGGCGCCAGATCCGCAAGCTGCCCCGCCAGCTTGATCGCCGGCTCACAGCCGAAATGAAAATACCCAGTGGCGTATGGCAATTTCGCCATTTGCTCGGTCGCGGCGCGAACGATGCTGTCCTGGCCATACCCGACATTGACGCACCAAAGGCCGGAAAAGCCATCCAGCAAAGTATGCCCTTGCGCATCGCGGACAAAGGCGCCTTTTCCGGATTCAAGAACGGTCACGCCGCGTTGCTCGTGCTCTTTCCACGAGAGAGCGGGATGAATGAGATGATTTCTATCGGTCTCGATCAGGGAGTTCAGCATGGACAAATCCAATTTCCTTTCGCTGCCGGATGGCCCGGCAATGCGAAATCCGATCTTTGTGATCAAAGGATAGGCGGCAGACCGGGCGCTATCCATCCACCGCAACCGCTGGCGACACTCTTTGCTGCCGATTTCCCGGGATGTTTTGGAATATTGTGCTGCCGCCGACAGGCGGCCCTGGGCGATGCCCATTCGGCAGGAATTTAAAGCTGACCGAAGAATCCGGCAATGTCCTCTTTGCGCGCTCCGTTCGACAGCAGAATGGCCAGCGCAATGCGGGCCTGCCGTGCATGCAGCGGACCGGCCGGGATCAGTCCGCGTGCAATCAGGTCCATCTCGCCGCCGGCATAACCATAAGAGCGTGTGAGCGTCTCCCCCGCTCCTGTTCGGCTGGCGAATATCACCGGCATCGGCATGGCTTCCAGGATCGCCGGCACGGTGTCGGCGACATGGCCCGCTCCGGGGAGCGCCAGCACCAGAGCGTCATGGCGGGGCAAGCTCTGCATCAGCGCGGGCTCCAGCCCGGGGCCGGCTTCCAGGATGGGTATGACCGTTTCACGCCCGCACCATTTTAGATGTGGCAGCCGCTTTTCCGGCGTGAGCGTGAAGCGCACGCGCCCCTCCGCAACCCAGCCCAGCGGCCCGAACGGCTCCGACGAAAAAGCGTGGGTGCGAAAGGCGTGGCGCTTTTTGGCCAAGGGTGCCCAATGGATTTCGTCGTCGAACACGATCAGCACGCCTTTGCCACGGGCCGCTTTACTGCCAGCCACCCGGCAGGCCGCGATGAGATTTGCGTCGCCATCGGCAGAGGGCTGATTGGCCAGCCGCATCGCACCGGTCAAGACAATCGGCGTATCGGTGCGGGTCAGAAGCTCCAGCGCGAAAGCCGTCTCTTCCAGCACATCCGTGCCATGGGTGATCACCACGCCGTCATAGCTGGCGGCCGCATCCTCCGCCGCTTTGGCGATCGATGCGATGTCGGCAATGGAAAAGCCGGCGCTGGGCCGCGACAACACCGGGATCACCGTCACCTGGGCCTCTGGCAGCGTGCGTGCCAGCATTTCAACAAAAGGCGGCGGCGCGCCAAGATTGCCGCCTTTGTCCGAAGCGCGCATGGCAATGGTGCCGCCGGTGGTGAGAAGTGCGATCCGCATGGTGTTATGCTAACCGCATAATTGCGCACATGCCAACTCGCGCGGCGCCGATTTCGGTACTCGGACAGCCAGCCAACTCCAGCCGAGCCATACTATCTTTTCTGCACCCAAAATCTGTACATGCTTGAAAAAATGTGTGGGCGTTCGCTTTCGAAATGATGCCAGTTGGGGAGGCTGGCGGCAGCCGGATCGTCGGGAAAGCGCTGCCGATAAGCCAGCTGGGTCGCGAAATCCACCTCGAACCCCAAAAACGACAATCCATTGCTCTGCAAAAATGCATCAATGGCCGGAAGCTGCGTCCGGGTCTCCTGAACATGGAAAAGTAGATCGCGGCAGCTGCTGACGCCAAAAAAATCGTCGGAAGCCGCAATGCCGAAATCTTGGCCCAGGTCGGATTTCAGCAAATCTTGACGGCACAGCCGGATATCGGGGGCCGATGGTTCGTACCCCCGCTCTGCGGCGAATTCCTGGGCTCTTGCGACGCCTTTGCGCGCTGTTTCACTATAGAGGCCAATCAACATGAACCCGCCGGATCGCAACAACGGCAGTAATATGCGCCAGCCCGCGTAGAGATCCGCCAAATGGTGCATCACGCCCGAACATTCCACCACGTCAAACGTGCGACCTATCGCGCCCAGTTCGAGTAAATCCGCTTGCGCGAAATCGATCGAACTCAGCCCATGCTCCGATGCCTTACGCCTGGCATAGCCAAGGCTGGCAAGGCTGAGGTCCACCGCCAGGATGCGCGACTTTATGCTCTGAGCGATTTCGAGTGCGAGCTGGCCGGTGCCGCAACCGGCACTGAGAATATCAACAGCACCCGCCTCGCCGTTATGCCCGAAATCGGCCAGCGGGAATCTTTTGCGCAAATATCCCGCTATCGTGACAGGATGGTCCAGGCGTGGAATTCGAACCCATCGAGGATAGGGGTTTTCCTCATATTGCTTCTGGTTCAGGCGTGAAACCGCATTGTCGATCCCGGTCAATTTCGGAATGGCCGCACGCAGCTTTGCTTCCTCCTGCGGTTCGCGCAATTGCTGGTTAAGAACGGCAATGACGGGCTCTGGCCATGACAGGTCCAGCAATTGGTCGGCGCCAGAGATGGATCGAAGGGGGAAATAGGAGGCAACCGCCAACAGAAGCGAAACGGAGATAGGCGTTCCACGATCGAGCGCTGTGGCCATGGCATCGCGTAACTTGGCCGCCCGACCGATTTCTCCTTCATCACAAAAAAATACATACTCATTGATGAAGCACTGACGCGCCAGCGCTGCGTAGAATTCGATACTTAAGTCGTCGACACCATGGTCCGGCAATTCTTCCAGCAGCGAATGCCGCGTCATGGTCAGAAGCCGTTCAATTTCGACATCTGTGTTTTGTGCCGAAACCAGCATCGCAAAGAGCAGTTCATCCCGCGCCAGCACCGAGGGGCCTTCCGGTCCGAACAATTCCGGCGCCGTCAACATTCGCGGCCATGCTTTTGCAGCGCGCGATATACAGGCACCGGTTCCCGCCCCCTGCTTGATGAGACTGGCGGCGCTGCGGGAAAGCTCCACCGGCCGGGCCCAGCTTTCGATAATGGCGCGCCGCATCATATCGCGCAGCTGAACGTCATCGCCTACCCATCGCATCGGCTTGGCGATTTCAGTGAAAATCCGCTTGGCGTCGCTTGTATCCCTGATCCGCAGCGATCTCAGGATCGCATCCAGCGCCGCCACGGCATCACCTTGGGCCGCCAGCATTTCCGCCAGACCGTTCAGGCCTTCGGTATCCTGGGGGCTGATGGCTGTCAGCCGGCGGTAGACGGCGCCCGCCTCCTCAAATCGCCCTTGTGCACCCAGCACGGCGCCCAGATTGCCGAGTGCCTGGGCGTAATCCGGCATCAGGGTAAGAGCCCGGCGGGTGCACGCCTCAGCATCCTTAAGATCACCCAGACGGAAAAGCGCCGCGCCAAGATTGTTATGCGCTTCGGCATAGTCCGGCTTCAGAGCCAATGCGTTGCGATAACAGGATACCGCCTCGTCCGGCTTCTCACGCTCAAACAGAAGCGTGCCAAGATTGTTATGCGCCTCCGCCTGCCCTGGCTGGAACGCCAGCGCCTTGCGATAGCTGGATTCGGCTTCTTCCAGCATGCCGAGCTCGCAAAGCGCGGTGCCAAGATTGCTATGCGCCCCCGCCAGGTCTGGCTTGAGTGCGAGCACCTGACGGTAGCAGGCGACGGCTTCATTCAACCGCCCCGCCTGATGATGCCCGACCGCTTGCGCGAATAGGCCCCGGGCATCCGGTGGTTGCGTCACGCGGCTGCCCACTTTCTTGGAGACTTGATCGCCAAAACACGCTCTGGGGAGATCCTGGGCGGGATCATACCGCCCAGGACACTCTTTTCAATCCAGCCGGTCAGTAACTGAACCGGACGCCTGCATGGTACATGCGGCCGAGAACATCATAGATACTGGGGTTCGTCGTCGTGTAGGCGTTGTTGCTGGGGCTGTAGCTCACGGTCGATGGCGGAGGAGTATCGAGCGCGTTATCGACCGACGCATAGAACTGGATGTTGTCGTTCCACTTATAGGAGCCGCGCAGATCCAGATAGGCAACTTGCGGGACAGTGTTGTTGCTCACTTGTACGCCGGAGGTCCAGCCATTGACCAGATGGCCCGAGCTTAAATACCGGCTTTGGACTGTGCCGCTCCACGGGCCCTCATTGTAAGTGGCTGACAGGTTGAAATGCAGCTTGGGTACGCCCGCGAACAGCGAGCCATTGCTGAGGCTACCGGCAAAATCATAGGTCGCCTGCTGGCCGGTCGCCGGGTCGATGACGCCGAACTCCGTTTGGGTTTCCTCATCGGTATAATTGCCGGCCAGATGCAAGCCGAGATTGCCGTCGAAGAGATCCATCTGGTAATCGGCGTTGAAATCCAGGCCCGAGGTCATCAGGAAGCCGTTGTTGTACGGGAAAGTATAGAGGTACTGCAGACCGTTCGGATTTGAGCTGTTCGCAAGCGCCGGATTGTAGCGCCAGTTGGCGCAATAGCCGGTGCCCGAATTGGGATTGCCGGCGCCATTGTTGTAGTTGGTTCCTCTTTCCAGCACAGTGGGATCCGAAGCTTGGAATTCACGTGACTTGAAGTCGCGGC
>JADMIO010606955.1_pt1 | contig 75080 bp, 79 predicted proteins | sample 8958161 | NCBI WGS metagenome assembly JADMIO01 (sample SAMN16585339, study PRJNA669376) | soil metagenome | isolation source: Crop rotation soil | place: USA: Cullars Rotation, Alabama | collected 2011 | reverse complement strand
GTCCACGTGGAATTCTAAGCTTAGGATCCCAATGTGCTGGAAAGCTTTCCAGCAACGCGACCGGCCGCGAAGTGATCGACGCGCTGGTGCTCGGCGTGGATGTCGAGTGCCGCGTCGGCAACTGCATGTATCCCGAGCATTACGACCGCGGCTGGCACATCACCGGCTCGACCGGCACGCTCGGCGCCGCCGCGGCATGCGCGCGCCTGCTCGGTCTCGACGAGCTGCGCACCGCATGGGCGATCGGCATCGCGGCGTCGCAGCCGATCGGCGTGCGCGAGCAGTTCGGCACGATGACGAAGCCGTTCCATCCGGGCGCCGCCGCGCGCGCGGGCCTCACTTCGGCGCTGCTCGCCAAGAACGGCTTCACCGCGAGCCCGAAGGCGCTGGAGGCTCCGCGCGGCTATTGCCAGGTGGTCTCGACGAAGAACGACTGGAACGAGATCACCGGCGAGCTCGGCAGGCGCTTCGAGATCTCCTTCAACACCTACAAGCCGTTCGCCTGCGGCATCGTGATCCATCCGCTCATCGACGGCGCCGCGCAGCTGAGGAAGCAGGGCGTGAAGGCCGAGGACGTGGAGCGCGTGGAGGTGCGCGTGCACCCATTGGTCGTGGAGCTCACCGGCAAGAAGGAGCCGCAGGACGGGCTGCAGAGCAAGTTCAGCTTCTACCACGGCTTCGCGGCAGGCCTCATCGCCGGGCGCGCGGGCGAGGGCGAATATTCGGACGAGTTCGCGCGGCGTGAAGACGTCGTGGCGCTTCGCCGCAAGGTGAACGCGACGGTGGACCGCTCCATTGTCGAGGATGCGTGCGACATCACGGTGCATCTGAAGGGCGGCGGCCAGAAGCAGCTGCGCGTGGACCACGCCGTCGGCTCGCTCGAGCGCCCGCTCAGCGATTCGGACCTCGAAGCCAAATTCCGCAGCCTCACCGACCCGATCCTGGGCCCCGACCGCTCCTACGAGCTGCTGCAGCACTGCTGGAAGCTCGCGGATGCGAAGAACATGAGGCCGCTCGTGGCCGCCGCGCGTCCATGAGCTCCATCTCCATCGGGCCGGGGCCGGGCGAGTTCGCCGGCGCCGGGCGCAAGAAGATCGTCGTCCTCGACGACTACGAGGACTCGCTGCGCCGCACCGCCGACTGGTCGCCGGTCGAGGCCAAGGCGGAAGTGCGTTTCCACACGGAGCGCTTGCGTGGCGACGCGCTGCTGGACGCCGTGCGGGACGCCAACGCGATCGTGCTCATCCGGGACCGCACGCCGTTCAAGGCGGACCTGCTGGCGAAGATCCCGAACCTCGAGCTCTTCATCTTCACCGGTGGACGCAATACGCAGCTCGATTTCAAGGCGCTCGCCGATCGCGCCATCCCGGTGGCGAACACGGCGATGAGCGCGTCCAAGCCCGCGACGTGCGAGCTCACCTGGGCGCTCATCCTCGCCGCCGCGAAGCGCCTGGAGCCCTACATGAAGCTCATGCGCGAGGGCAAGTGGCGCGACGGCAAGGCGCTTCCGCAGGTGCTCTCGGGGGAGCGGCTGGGTCTCGTGGGCTTCGGCGAGATCGGCAAGATGGTGGGGGCGGTGGGCAAGGCGTTCGGCATGGAGCTCGTCACGTGGAGCCCGCACATGACGCCGGAACGCGCGGCCGAGGGCGGCGCGACGTCCGTCACGCTCGAGGAGCTGCTGCAGACGTCCAAGGTCGTGAGCCTGCACCTCGTGCCCGCCGAAGCCACCCGCAAGCTCATCAACGCGGAGCGGCTGGCGATGATGCGGCCCGATTCCATCCTCGCCAACACCGCGCGCTCCGCGCTCATCGACATGAAGGCGCTCGAGGCCGCGCTGGAAAAGGGGCGCCCCGGAATCGCCGCGCTGGACGTCTACGACGACGAGCCGGTGGCGGCGGGCTATGAGCTCGCCAGGCGCGACAACGTCGTGCTCACGCCGCACCTGGGCTTCGTGAACGACTCGTCGTTCGCGAAGTTCGGCACCGGCGCGGTCGAGAACCTCATGAACTGGCTCGAGGGGCGGCCGTTGGTGAGGCTGCAAACGGGCCCGTGACGACGCACTACCTCGAGGACTTCGCGGTGGGCCAGAAGTACGCGACCGGCTCGCTGCGCATCACCCCGGAGGAAATCAAGTCGTTCGCCGCGCAATTTGATCCGCAGCCGTTTCACGTGGACGAGGTCGCCGCGAAGGACACTTTCTTCCGTGGCGTCGTGGCGAGCGGCTGGCACACCACCGCGCTCACCATGAAGCTGCTGGTGGGCGGCGACCTCAAGCCCGCCGGCGGGATCATCGGCGCAGGGTGCGACGGGATCCTCTGGCCGAAGCCCGTTTACCCCGGGGACGAATTGCGCGCGGAGAGCGAGATCCTCGAGGTGCGCGAGTCGAACACGCGTCCCACGCAGGGCTTCATCAAGGTGAGGACGACGACGTACAATCAGCGCGGCGAGCCGGTGCAGATCTTCGTGGGTAATCTCATCGTGCCGCGCCGCGCAGCACCCCAGTCCACGGACAAGGCATGAACTGGATCCTCGTTTCGTTCGTCATCCTCTACCTGCTCGGCACGCTCGCGCTCGGCGTGTGGGCCGGCACCCGCATCAGGAACACCACCGACTTCGCCATCGCCGGACGGCGCCTGCCGCTCATCATGGTGGTCACCACCACGTTCGCGACCTGGTTCGGCGCGGAAACGGTCATGGGCATCCCGGCGCGCTTCGTGCAAAGCGGCTTGAACTCGATCGTCGAGGACCCGTTCGGCGCCGGCACGTGCCTCATATTGGTGGGCCTCTTCTTCGCCGCGCGCCTCTACCGCCTGAACCTCCTCACCATCGGCGACTTCTACCGCCAGCGCTTCGGCAAGGGCGTCGAGGTGTTCTGCTCGGTGGCGATCATCCTGTCGTACCTGGGCTGGGTCGCCGCGCAGATCACCGCGCTCGGCCTCGTGTTCAACGTGCTCACCGCGGGCGGCATGTCCGAGACCACCGGCATGGTCGTGGGAACGATCGCGGTCCTCATCTACGTCGTGGTCGGCGGCTTCCTCGCCGTGGCGTGGACGGACTTCATCCAGATGATCGTGCTGGTGATCGGGCTTTCCATCATCGCCTTCTTCGCCGCGGACCTCGCCGGCGGGCCGGGCAAGGTGATCGATGCCGCGAGCAACGCGAACCTGTGGAATTTCCTGCCCGCCGCGGAATTCAAGGACGTCGCCATGTTCATCGGCGCGGGGCTCACCATGATGCTGGGCAGCATCCCGCAGCAGGACGTGTTCCAGCGGGTCACGTCCGCGAAGGACGCCGACACGGCGCGCAACGGCGCGGTGATCGGCGGCGTGTCGTACATCCTGTTCGCGTTCGTGCCGATGTTCATCGTCATGTGCGCCGTGGTCGTGATGGGCTCCGGCGCGCTCGAGATGGCGAAGAACGACTACCAGCGCGTGCTGCCGACCTTCGTGCTCACCAAGATGCCGCTGGTGATGCAGATCCTCTTCTTCGGCGCGCTGCTCTCCGCCATCAAGAGCACCTCGTCGGCGACGCTCCTCGCGCCGAGCACGAGCTTTGTCGAGAACATCCTGAAGAATCTCCGCCCGCGCATGAGCGATCGCGAGCAGCTCACCGCCATGCGCTGGACCATCGTCATCTTCACGGCGCTGGTGCTCGCGTACGCGATCACCATGAAGGGCACGCCGATCTACGACCTCGTCTCGTCCGCCTACCAGGTCACCCTGGTCGGGGCGTTCGTGCCGCTCGTGATGGGCCTGTACTGGAAGCGCGCGACGACGCAGGGCGCCGTGCTCTCGATCGTGCTCGGCATCGGCGTGTGGATCCTGTGCTTCCCGCAGGTGAGCGGCATCGGCGACGCGTTCCCGCAGCAACTGGCGGGCCTCATCGCGGCCTTCTTCGGGATGGTCGCCGGATCGCTCGCGCCCCAGCGCCTGCGCGACCGGCGCGAGCCGCGCCACGCGGTGGGCGGCCTGCCCAGCTCGGCGGACTAGCGCCTAGCCGCGGCGCCGCAGCGCTTCCTCGACGCTCGCGACCAGCGCCGAGGCGTCCGGCGGCTTGGCGTGGACGGCGATCGCGCCGGCCGCCAGCGCCTCTTGCGCCACCGATGGCGGCATGTTGGCGGTGACGAAGATGAGCGGGATGGCGAGGCCCGCCGCGACCAGCTCGCGCTGCAGGTCGCGCCCGCTCATGCCGGGCATGCGCATGTCCGAGATCACGCAGGCGCTCTCGTGCTGCGCGCCGGATGCGAGGAACGCCTCGGCCGAGGTGAACGTGCGCACCGTGTGGCCGAAGGAGCGCAGCAAGGTGGCGAGGGCACGCCCGACGGAAGGGTCGTCGTCGACGATGGAGATCACCTTGGGCGAGCTGGGCACGGGCGCACGCATGGACATCCGCCTGATAACGTCGTTCACGCAGGCGCGGTTGACCGCCCGGTTGCGCTATGGCTCCTGGAAGGAAAAAAGCACCGCGTCCGCGGGGACCAGCTCGTTCTCCCGGAACGCCACGCGCTCGATCACGCCATCGCGCGGGCTTGCGATGGTGTGCTCCATCTTCATGGCCTCGAGGATCATGAGGGCCTGGCCCTTGGCGACCTTGTCGCCGGCCGCCGCCATGACCTTCACCACGCGCCCGGGCATGAGCGAGGTGAGGCGTGCATCCGGCAGCGCGTCCGCCGGCTCGTAGTGGAACGGGTCCACGAGCGTGAGCTCGAAGCGCCCGCCGGGCGTGGTCACGGAGAAGAGGTCGTTCCAGCGCGCGACGCGCGCGAAGTAGGTCTCCTCGTCCAGCGCGATCTGCATGCGGTCGCCCTCGCGCGGACCGAGCACGATGTCGTGCGTTGCAAGGCCGATGCGCACGCGCGCGCCACCCGGGCGCGCCTCGGCTTCCAGCGTGTGGACGGAACCGTCGCTTCCCTGCAGCTCCATCCTGCGCAGCGCCGGCGCATTGAGCCGCCAGCCGCGCGTGTCGTTCCACGGCGAGGGCGCGAGCGACGCGATCGCCGACTGCTCGTCCACGAACGCGCGCGCGGCCGCGGCGACGAGCGCCTCTGCCGGCGCCGCCCCCGCTTCGGGCAGCAGCTCGGCGCGATGCCGTTCGATGAACGCGGTATCCGTGTCGCCCGCGAGGTACGCCGGATGGCGCACGACGCGCTCGAGGAAGGCGAGGTTGGTCGTGACGCCGAGGATCTCGGTCTCCGCGAGCGCCTCCTGCATGCGCCGCGCCGCCTCGATGCGATCGCTCCCCCACACCACGAGCTTGGCGATCATGGGGTCGTAATAGACGCTCACCTCGTCGCCCTCGCGCACGCCGGTGTCGAGGCGGATGTTCGATTGCGCTGGATCCCCGCCGTCGCGAGGATGACAGTCTCGCGGCACGCGGTACACGCCGATACGGCCCGTTTCCGGGAGGAAGTTGTTGGCGGGGTTCTCGGCGCAGAGGCGCACCTCGATCGCGTGCCCGCCGCGCGTGATCTCCGCCTGGCGCAGCGGCAGCTCCTCGCCCGCGGCGACGCGCAGCTGCCATTCCACGAGGTCCTCGCCGGTCGTCATCTCGGTGATCGGATGCTCCACCTGCAGGCGCGTGTTCATCTCCATGAAGTAGAACTTGCGGTCGGCACCCGCGATGAACTCGATGGTGCCGGCGCCGCGATAGGCGATGGCGCGCGCGGCGGCCACCGCCGCGTTGCCCATGGCCTCGCGCATGGCGTCGTCGAGGAAGGGCGAGGGCGTCTCCTCGAGCACCTTCTGGTGGCGGCGCTGGATCGAGCACTCGCGCTCGAAGAGGTGCACGTAGTTGCCGTGCGTGTCGCCGAAGACCTGGAACTCGATGTGGTGCGGGCCCTGCACGAAGCGCTCCAGGAGCACGGCCTCGTCGCCGAAGGCGTTCTTCGCCTCGCGCCGCGCGGAGGCGAGCTGCTCGTCGAATTCCGCGTCCTTCGTGACGAGCCGCATGCCCTTGCCGCCGCCGCCCGCCACCGCCTTGATGAGCAGCGGGAAGCCGACTTTCTTCGCCTCGCCGCGCAGGAACTTCGCGTCCTGGTTGTCGCCGTGGTATCCCGGCACGACGGGCACGCCGGCCTTTTCCATGATGGCCTTGGCGCGGTCCTTGAGGCCCATCTTCTCGATCGCCTCGGGCGTGGGGCCGATGAAGGCGAGCCCGGCGGCTTCCACGGCGCGCGCGAAGTCCTCGTTCTCCGAGAGGAAGCCGTAGCCGGGGTGGATCGCCTGCGCGCCGCATGATTTCGCGACCTCGATGATCTTGTCGCCCCGCAGATACGACTCGGCCGGGCGCGGGCCGCCGATGAGGTACGCCTCGTCGGCCATCTCCACGTGCAGTGCGTGCGCATCCACGGACGAATGCACCGCCACCGTACGGATGGCGAGCCGCCGGCACGTGCGGATCACGCGGCAGGCGATCTCGCCGCGGTTGGCGATGAGGACCTTGCCGAACATCAGACCTCGGGCATCTCGGGCGGGACTTCGGGCTGCGGCTCGGGCGGCGGCACCCATGCGGCGCGGCGCTTCTCGAGGAATGCCGCCACGCCCTCGCGACCCTCGGGCGAGGCGCGGACTTTCGCGATGCGCTCCGCGGTGTCCTGGATCAATTCGCTCGTCACCGGGCGCGAGGCCACGGCGCGGATCAACGCCTTCGCTTCCATCTGCGCCACGGGCCCCGCGGCAAGCAGCGCATCCACGATTGCGCCGAGCTTCTCGTCCAGCTCGATGTCGTTGATCGCGAGCTCGTGCACGAGTCCGATGCGCCAGGCCTCGGCCGCGTCGAATCTCTCGGCGGTGAGGAAGTAGCGCCGCGCGGCGCGCTCGCCGATGGCGGCCACCACATACGGCGAGATCACCGCGGGAATGAGGCCGAGCTTCGCTTCGGAGAGCGAGAAGGTGGCGTGCTGCGAAGCCACCGCGATGTCGCAGCAGGCGACCAGGCCCACGCCGCCCCCGTAGGCCGCGCCATGCACGCGCGCCACGGTGGGCTTGCGGAAGTGCGCGATGCTGCGCATGAGCGTGGCGAGCCCCATGGCGTCGCGCCGGTTCTCCTCGAGCGAGAAGCCGGCCATGCGCTTCATCCAGTTCAGGTCCGCGCCCGCGGAAAACGACTTGCCGGCGCCGGAAAGCACCACGACGCGAACGGCTTCTTCCGCCTCCATGGAGCGGAATGCCTCGATGAGCTCGGCGATGAGCGCATCGTCGAACGCGTTGTGCCGCTCCGGGCGGTTCAGCGTGACGAGGCCGATCGGCCCCTGTCTTTCAATTGCCAGATTGGTCATATGGGCGCTAGGTTCGGGGACAGACCTCAGTTCGATGCCGGATGAGGTCTGTCCCCCTACATCCGGAAGACGCCATATCGCGTCTCCTCGATGGGGGAATTGGCGGTGGTGGCGAGCGCGAGCGCGAGGACCCGGCGCGTGTCGGCGGGATCGATCACGCCGTCGTCCCACAGGCGCGCGGTGGCGTAGTAGGGATGGCCCTGGCGCTCGTACTGCTCGCGGATCGGGGCCTTGAACTTCTCTTCCTCGTCCTTCGACCACTTGCCGCCCTTGGCCTCGATGCCGTCGCGGCGCACGGTGGCGAGGACCGAGGCGGCCTGCTCGCCGCCCATGACGGAGATGCGCGCGTTCGGCCAGGTCCACAGGAAGCGCGGATTGAAGGCGCGCCCGCACATCCCGTAGTTGCCCGCGCCGAACGAGCCGCCCAGGATCACGGTGAGCTTCGGCACCTGCGCGCACGACACCGCGGTCACCATCTTGGCGCCGTCCTTGGCGATGCCGCCGGCTTCGTACTTGCGGCCCACCATGAATCCGGTGATGTTCTGCAGGAAGAGCAGCGGGATGCCGCGCTGCGCCGCCAGCTCGATGAAGTGCGCGCCCTTCAGCGCCGACTCGGAAAACAGGATGCCGTTGTTGGCGAGGATGGCGACCGGATAGCCGTGGATGTGCGCGAATCCGGTGACGAGCGTGGTGCCATACAGCGCCTTGAACTCGTGGAACTCGGAACCGTCGACGATGCGCGCGATGATCTCGCGCACGTCGAAGGGACGACGTGGATCCGCTGGGATGATTCCGTAAAGCTCCTCGGTGGGATACAGGGGCTCCAGGCTCTGGGCGCTGGGCACTAGAGACTCGCCTTTTCCAGAGCCTAGAGCCCAGTGCCTCGTGCCTGCGTGCTTGATGATCTCCCTGGCTATCGCCAATGCATGCCGGTCATCATCCGCGAGGTGATCCGTGACGCCCGAGGTGCGCGAATGCACTTCGCCGCCGCCCAAATCCTCCGCGCTCACCACCTCGCCCGTGGCGGCCTTCACCAGCGGCGGTCCGCCGAGGAAGATCGTGCCCTGGTTCTTCACGATGATCGACTCGTCGCACATCGCCGGCACGTAAGCGCCGCCCGCGGTGCACGAGCCCATCACGACCGCGACCTGCGGGATGCCGCGCGCCGAGAGGTTCGCCTGGTTGTAGAAGATGCGCCCGAAGTGCTCCTTGTCGGGAAAGACCTCGTCCTGCAGCGGCAGGAACGCGCCGCCGGAATCGACCAGGTAGACGCACGGCAGCCGGTTCTGCAGCGCGATCTCCTGGGCGCGCAGGTGCTTCTTCACCGTCATGGGGTAGTACGTGCCGCCCTTCACGGTGGCGTCGTTCGCCACCACCACCACTTCGCGTCCCTCGATGCGTCCCACGCCGGTGATGATGCCCGCGGAGGGCGCATCGCCGTCGTACATGCCGAACGCGGCGAGCTGCGAGAGCTCGAGGAACGGCGCGCCGGGATCGAGGAGGGCACGCACGCGTTCGCGCGGCAGCAACTTGCCGCGGCTGGTGTGCTTCTTCTGCGCGTCCGCGCCGCCGCCTTCGGAAACCTTCGCCACCTGCGCGCGCAGGTCCGCGACCAGGGCGCGATGGTGCGCCGCGTTCTCCTCGAAGGCGGGCGATCGGGTATCGAGGCGCGTCGGGATGCGCGGCATCAGGAGCGCACGAACGGCCGGTAGGAAAGCCGCATGGCGACGGCGAAGAACGCGCCGCCGATGAAAAGCCGCATCTCGCCGCCGGAGAGGAGCTGAACGACGCCGAGCGCCAAGGGCAGCTCGCAGAGCGCGCCGCCGATGGAGAGCTTGCGCAGCAGGTTCACCTGCAGGTCCGCGACGTGGCCGCCGGGCATCCGGGTCGCCGTGACCCAGGAGTTCAGCGCGCGCTTGAACGAGCGCAGGTAGTAGAGCGCCGGCACGCACGCGCCGACGAGCGCGTACACGCCCCAGCGCGCCCAGAACGAATCGGGCTGCGCGACCGGATCGATGCCCTGGAACCTGAAGAAGAGATAGATGGCGAGCGCGATCGCCACGGTGCCTCCGAGCTGCGCCCCCCAGATCTTGCCTGGCGAGGCCGTGTTCTTGTTCTGCGTGGCCAGGATTCTAACCGGCGAGGTCGCGCGCGATCACCATGCGCTGGATCTCGCTCGTGCCCTCGTAGATCTGCGTGATGCGCGCGTCGCGGTAATGGCGCTCGACCGGGTAGTCGTGCAGGTAGCCGTAGCCGCCGTGGATCTGGATCGCCTTGGAGCACACCCACTCGGCGAGCTCGGAGGCGTAGAGCTTGGCCTGCGACGCTTCCGACAGGCACGGCTGGCCCTCGCTGCGCAGGCGCGCGGCGTGCAGGATCAGCAGGCGCGCGGCGTTCACGCGCGTGTGCATGTCGGCAAGGTAGTTCGCGACGGGCGGGTGCTCGATGAGCTTCTTGCCGAATTGCGTGCGCTCGCGCGCGTAGGCGAGGGCCGCTTCGAACGCCGCGCGCGCGATGCCGAGCGCCTGCGCGGCGATGCCGATGCGGCCGCCTTCGAGGTTGGAGAGCGCGATGGCGAGTCCCTTGCCGCGCGGGCCCAGCAGGTTCGCCTCGGGAATCGCGCAATCTTCCAGCACGATGGCGCAGGTGTCCGAAGCCTTGATGCCGAGCTTCTCCTCGAGCTTCTGCGGCACGAAGCCCTTCGTCGTGGTGGGCACGATGAAGGCCGACAGGCCCTTCTTGCCTTCCGCGGGATCGGTCACCGCGAAGACGATCGCCACCGCGGCGCGCTTGCCGTTGGTGACGAATTGCTTGTTGCCGTTCAAGACCCACTGGCCGCCCTTGAGCTCCGCGCGCGTCTTCAGCGCGGCGGCGTCGCTGCCCGAGTGCGGCTCGGTGAGGCAGAAGCAGCCGATCGCCTTGCCCGCGGCCATCTGCGGCAGCCACTGCTTCTTCTGCGCCTCGGAGCCCCACGCCACGATGGGCCCGCAGCCCACCGAGTTGTGCACGCTCATCAACGTGGCCGTCGAGGCGCAGCCCGCCGCGATCTCTTCCATGGCGAGCGCATAGGCGACGTAGTCGGAGTAGGACCCGCCCTGGTCCTCCGGCACCACCATGCCGAGCAGGCCGAGCCCACCGAGTTTCGCCACTACCGCGTCGGGGATCCAGCCTTCCTCTTCCCACTGGCCGGCGTGGGGGGCGAGCTCCGCCTGGGCGAAGTCGCGCGCCATGTCGCGCACCATGCGCTGCTCTTCCGTGAGGAAGTCGGTGTGCGCGCGCGTGAGCAACTTACTTGGCGTCCTTCTCGATCCTGTCGACCGAGTCCTGCGCTTTCTTGTTGATGTCGTCGCCGAGCGCCTTGGACTTCTCCAGCGCCTGCACCTGCGTGCCGTAGGGCCCCTTCTTGGCGCGCTCGAGCGCTTCCTTCTGCTCGGTTGCGGCGTCGACCTTCGGCTTCTTCGATTCGCCGCAGCCGGCCACCAGCGTGGCTGCGACCGCCAGCGCCGCGGCGATGTGCTCGGCGCTCCGTGCGGTGATCACGCGCGGACCGCCTTCACGCGCTGGCGGATGTCGGCACGCACCTTGGGCGGCAGGTGATTCCAGCGCACGCCCGCGACGGCGCCCGCGAGCGCGAGGCAGGCCGGCAGGCTGTTGCGCTCCGGGTGCGCCTGGCGAAGCTGCAGCCACGCATCCCAGAAACCCACGCGCATCAGCGCTTCGAGCGAGTCGATCCCCACGCCGCGAAGCTCCTGCGCCAAAGTGCTCCCGATGTTGGGAGTTCGTTCGATCGGAGTGACGTTGATGGTTCGTTCCATGCTTACAGGACCTCCAGTGCAAGTGCCGTGCCTTCGCCACCGCCGATACACAAGGCGGCGACCCCCTTTTTCAAGTTGCGCTTCTTCAGCGCATAGATGAGCGTCGTGATGATTCGCGCTCCCGTGGCGCCGATCGGGTGGCCCAGGGCCACCGCGCCGCCGTTCACGTTGACCTTCTCCGCGGGAATCCCCACGTCCTTCATCGCGGCCATGGCCACGACGGCGAACGCCTCGTTCACCTCGAAGAGGTCCACATCGCTTGCCTTCCACCCCGCCTTGTCCAGCACCTTCTTGATCGCGCCCACGGGCGCGGTCGTGAACCACTCCGGCTCGTGCGCGTTCGATGCGTAGGCGACGACGCGCGCGAGCGGCTTGGCGCCGCGCTTCTTCGCTTCCGATTCGGTCATCATCACCAGCGCCGCGGCGCCGTCGGAGATCGACGAGGACGTGGCCGCGGTGACGGTGCCGTCCTTGTTGAATGCGGGGCGCAGCGTGGGGATCTTCTCCAGCTTCACGGTGAAGGGTGTCTCGTCTTCCTTCACCACTTCCTCGCCGGCGCGGCTCTTCACCGTCACGGCCGCGATCTCGTCGGCGAAGGCGCCGGATTTCGACGCGTTCACGGCGCGCTCGGTGGAAGTCTTGGCGTACGCATCCATCTGCTCGCGCGTGAAGCCGTATTTTTTCGCGGTCTCGTCGGCGAAATGGCCCATGGGCTTGCCGCAGTAGGCGTCCTCCAGCCCGTCGAAGGCCATGTGGTCGAGGATACGGTCGTGCCCGTAGCGGATGCCGCCACGGCCTTTCGGAAGCAGGTGGGGCGCGTTGGTCATGGACTCCATGCCGCCCGCGACGACGACCTTCGCCTGGCCGGAGGCGATCTCATCGGCGGCCATCATCGCGGCCTTCATGCCCGAGCCGCACATCTTGTTGATCGTGGTGGCGGGCGTCGACTTGTCCAGGCCCGCGCCGAGCGCGGCCTGGCGGGCGGGCGCCTGGCCCTGTCCCGCGCCGAGCACGTTGCCGAAGATGAGGTCGTCGACTTCATTGGGCTTCACGCCGGCCTGCTCGATGGCGGCCTTGATCGCGGCCGCGCCGAGCTGCGAGGCGGTGACCGAGCCGAACTTGCCCTGCATGGACCCGATCGGGGTGCGCTTGGCGCCGACGATGACGATGCTCTCAGCCATTTCTCTTCTCCAGTCTCAAACCGATTCTTCGAAAAGCTCGCGCCCGATCAGCATGCGGCGGATCTCGTTGGTGCCCGCGCCGATGTCGTAGAGCTTGGCATCGCGAAGCAAGCGCCCCGCGGGGAATTCGTTGATGTAGCCGTTGCCGCCGAGCGCCTGGATCGCTTCCAGCGCGACCTGCACCGCGTTCTCGGAGGAGAAGAGCAGGCAGGCGGCCGCGTCCTTGCGCGCGGCGCGTCCGCGGCCGGCGTCCAGCGCCTGCGCGGTGCGATAGCTGAAGGCGCGCGAGGCCTGCAGCTTGGTATACATGTCGGCGAGCTTGCCCTGCATGAGCTCGAACGTGCCGATGGGCTGTCCGAACTGCTTGCGCTCGTGCATGTACGGAAGCACGAGATCCATGGCGGCCTGCATGATGCCGAGCGGGCCGCCGGAGAGCACGGTGCGTTCCGTGTCGAGCCCCTTCATGAGCACCTTCGCGCCGCCGTTCACCTGGCCCAGCACGTTCTCCTCGGGGATCTCGCAATCCTGGAAGACCAGCTCGCAGGTGTTGGAGCCGCGCATGCCGAGCTTGTCCAGCTTCTGGGCGGTGGAGAAGCCCTTCATGCCCTTCTCGACGATGAAGGCGGTCATGGCCTTCGAGCCCTGGTCCTTCGGCGCGGTGCGCATGTAGACGATGAGCACATCCGCATCGGGGCCGTTGGTGATCCACATCTTGTTGCCGTTGGCGACCCAGCGATCGCCTTTCTTCTCCGCCTTGCACGACATGGAGCCGACCACGTCGCTGCCCGCGCCGGGCTCGCTCATGGCGAGCGCTCCGACGAACTCGCCGCTGCAAAGCTTCGGCAGGTACTTGCGCCGCTGCGCCTCGCTGCCGTTCAAGTAGAGGTTGTTGACGCAGAGGTTCGAATGCGCGCCGTAGGAAAGGCCGACGGATGCAGAGGCGCGCGAGACTTCTTCCATCGCGACCACGTGGGCGAGGTAGCCCAGTCCGGTGCCGCCGTACGCGTCGGGCACCGTCATGCCCAGCAATCCCAGCTCACCCAGCTTGCCCCACATGTCCGCGGGAAACTGGTTCTTCGCGTCGATTTCGGCGGCGCGCGGGGCCAGCTCCGCGTCGCACATGCGCTTCACCGTGTCACGAAGCGCGTCGAATTCCTCGGTGAGGTGGGTATCGAAAAGCAAGGGGCAAGTGAGAGGCCGGGGATACTAATTATATCCCGGCTGGCGCCTGCTATTTAGGCGCCATGCGGATGGCGCCGTCCAGCCGGATGATTTCCCCATTGAGCATCTCGTTCTCGATGATGTGTTTCACGAGGGCCGCGAATTCCTCCGGTTGCCCCAGTCTCGAGGGGAATGGCACCTGCGCGCCGAGCGATGCGCGTATCTCGTCGCTCATGCCGCGCAGCATCGGCGTGTCGAAGATCCCTGGCGCGATCGTCATCACGCGGATGCCGAATTTCGCGAGCTCGCGCGCGATCGGAAGCGTCATGCCGTTCACGCCCGCCTTGGAGGCAGCATAGGCGGCCTGGCCGATCTGGCCGTCCATCGACGCCACCGAAGAGGTGTTCACGATGACGCCGCGCTCGCCGCTCTTCTCCGGCGGCTGCACGCTCATCTTCGCCGCGACGAGGCGGATCGCGTTGAAGGTGCCGACCAGGTTGATGTTCACCGCGCGCGCGAAGCTCGCGAGCTTGTGCGGGCCTTCGCGTCCCACGACGCGCTCGCCGGGCGCAACGCCCGCGCAGTTCACGAGCCCGTGGATCGCGCCGAACTGCGCGACGGCGAAGTCGACGGCGGCCTGCATCGAGGCTTCGTCGGTCACGTCGCACTTCACGAAGCGCACCATGCCGCCGACGTGCGCGGCCATCTCCCTGCCGGCGGCTTCGTTCACGTCGGCGATGACGACCTTGGCGCCGTTCTCGGCGAGCAGGTTGGCGGTTTCCGAGCCGAGGCCGCTGCCTCCGCCGGTGACGATGAATACGTGGTCGGTGATCTGCATGTTCAGGTTTCGTGGATGTCGCGGACCGCGACGATGGGAACGTCGTTGCGCCGGCCCCATTCCTCCCAGTACTCCGGATCGTGGGCGGCGAAAACGGCCTTCAGCGCGTCGACCGTGAGCCTGCCGAGCGCGAACTTGTCGCCGAGCTTCTTCTCGAAGTGCGGCTCGAGCGCCGCCACGGCGATCCAGCCCTCGCGGGCGGGATAGAGATTGTAGGCGGGGTTGCCGCCGCCGAGCAGCGCGCCGGGGCGCGTGAGGCCCTGGTGAAGCGGTTGCGCGAGGAAGGCCGCCGCATCGGCGAGCGCGCTGGTGGCGCGCTGGCCCTTGCCGGTGCGCTCGCGAGCGACGAGCAGTGCCAGCGCGGTGGACACGGCACGCTCCGCGCCCGCCATGTCGGCGAAGAGCGTGCGCGGCATCGACGGCGGCGATACCAGCGCGTGCGCGGCGAGATAGGTGAGGTCGTGGCCGGCCAGATCGTCGGCAGGCGAGGCGTGGCCGGTGATCGCGACGTGGCACAGGCGCGGATGGCGCGTGGACAGATCGGCGGCGCCCAGGCCCATGCGCTCCAGCGCGGAGGCGCGTTGCGCGGTGACCAGCAGGTCCGCGCCTTCGAGGAGCCTTTCCATCGCGCGCAATCCGGTCTCGCTCTTGAGATCCAGGCGGCCGATGGTCATGCCCTCGTGCAGCTTGCGATACCACTCGGGATGGAAACGCTCCATCGGATCGCCGGCAGGCGGTTCCACCTTCGCCACCGTCGCGCCGAGATCGCGGAGCCGCGCGCACGCGGCGGGGCCGGGAAGGTTGAGCGCGGTGGTGACGACGCGGATTCCCTCGAGCAGCATAAGATGCGAATTATGCCGTCCATTACGCTGCCGCCCTCGGTGCGGGTGATCGAGCGCGGCTGGTTGAACTGCAACCAAGTCGTGATGCGCTCGCCCGGCGACAACCTCCTCATCGATTCCGGCTACTGCACGCACCGCGAGCAGACCCTGGAACTGCTCGCGAGCCGCGCGGGCCTCGATCGCGAGCCGCTCGAGCGGCTCATCAACACGCACTGCCACTCCGATCACATGGGCGGCAACGCGGCGGTGGCGAGCGTGCACGGCTGCCGCATCACGATCCCCGAAGGCGAAGTGAAGAACGTCGTGCCGTGGACGCCGCAGAGCGCGTGGATGGAGGAATTCGACCAGCGCGCGGATCCTTTCCACTTCGACGACACGATCGCGGCCGGCGACGCGTTCGAGGGCGGGGGCTTCCAATGGCAGGCCCATGCCGCGCCCGGCCACGACATGGACGCGCTGATGTTCTTCGAGCCCACGAATCGCATCCTCATCTCCGGCGATGCGCTGTGGGAAAACGGCATGGGTTTCGTGTGGCCGGCAGACGGCGCGAACCCGTACGTCGCCGCCGCGCGCGAAGCGCTCGCGACCATCGAAAGGCTCGATCCCGCGATCGTGATTCCCGGTCATGGCGCGCCGTTCACGGATGTCGCGGGCGCCATCGCGCGCGTGCGCGCGAAGCTCGACGCGTTCGACGCCGATCCCGTCAAGTGCGCGCGCCACGTCGCGAAGGTGATGTTCGTGTTCGCGTTGCTCGACAAGGAAGCGATGCCGGTGGGCGACGTGGCGGCGTACGTGGGGCGCGTGCCGTGCTACATGAAGATGTCGGAGCGCTACCTGCACATGCCGCCGAAGGCGCTCGCCGATTGGCTCGTCGCGGATCTCGAACGCGCGCGTGCGGTGGCAGTCGTGGACGGATTGGTGCGCCCGACGATGGCGGCCTGACGGCGGCGGCCCGCGTTTGCTGCAGTGCAAGAAAGCGCCTGTTGAAACAGGCGGCTACACTGCGCCCATGGCGCCGCAGGATCCCCCGCTGGATACCTTCCCCAAGCTGCTCCTCCATCACGCCCGGTCACGCGGCGCGAAGCCTGCCATTCGCGAGAAGGACCTGGGCATCTGGCAGACCTGGACCTGGGCCCAGCAGAAGGACGAAGTCGAATGGCTCGCGGCGGGACTCGCCAAGGCGGGCCTCACGCGCGGCGCGCACCTGGCCGTCATCGGCGCCAACCGGCCGCGCATGTATTGGGCGCTCATCGCCGCGCAATCCCTCGGCGCGATCCCCGTGCCGTTTTACGAGGACGCCGTCGCGCAGGAGATGGTCTACGTGTTCCAGGATGCCGAGATCGCCTACGCGATCGTCGAGGACCAGGAACAGGCCGACAAGCTGCTCGAGATCCTGCCGCAGTGCCCGAAGCTCAGGCACATCTGGTACGACAACCCTCGCGGCTTGAGGCACTACACGAACCCGGAGCTCGCGAGCTACGAGCGCTTGCGTGAGGAGGGCCGCGCGCGCGCGCAAGCCGAACCCGGTTTCCTCGCCGGAGAGATCGCGAAAGGCAATGGCGCCGACACCGCCATCATGATGTACACCTCCGGCACGACGGGCCACCCTAAAGGCGTCGTGCTCGCGCACGAGAACCTCATCAGCGCGAGCCGCGCCTACCAGGAGCTGGAGCACCTCGCCGACGACGAGGAGGTGCTGGCCTACCTGCCGCTCGCATGGATCGGCCAGAACGTCTTCTCCTACGCGCAGTGGATGTACGTGGGCTTCCGCGTGAACTGCATCGAGTCGGCCGAGACGGTGATGACCGACATGCGCGAGATCGGACCGACCTATTACTTCGCGCCGCCGCGCGTGCTCGAGGGGCTGCTCACGCAGGTCACCATCCGCATGGAGGATGCGTCGTGGGTGAAGCGGCGCATGTTCCACTACTTCATGGACGTGGCGCGTCGCGTGGGCGCGAGGATCCTCGACGGCCAACCGGTAGCGCCGCTCGACCGCCTCAAGTACGCCGCCGGCAAGCTGCTGGTCTACGCGCCTCTGCGCAATGCGCTCGGCATGTCGCGCGTGCGCGTCGCATACACGGCGGGCGAGGCGATCGGTCCCGATCTCTTCGTCTTCTACCGCTCGCTCGGCATCAACCTGAAGCAGCTGTACGGCTCGACGGAAACGTCCGTCATGGTGTGCGTGCAGCCCAACGGGGAAGTGAAGCCGGACACGGTGGGTCCGCCGATGAAGGGCGTCGAGATCCGCGTGCTCGACAACGGCGAGATCGTGCTGCGCTGCCCGGGGCTCTTCCGCGCCTATTACAAGAACGACGACGCGACGCGCGAGGCCAAGGACGCGGACGGCTGGTTCCATACCGGCGACGCGGGCTACTTCGACGACGGCGGGCACCTGAAGATCATCGATCGCGCCAAGGATGTGGGGAAGCTTTCCGGCGGCACGCTGTTCGCGCCGAAGTACCTCGAGAACAAGCTCAAGTTCTTCCCCTACATCAAGGAGGCCGTGGCATTCGGCCATGGCAAGGCGGAAGCCACCGCGATGATCAACATCGACGTGCAGGCCGTGGGCGACTGGGCGGAGCGCCGCGGCATCCCTTATTCCGGCTATACCGACCTTGCGTCGAAGCCGCAGGTAGTCGACCTCATTCGCGAGTGCGTGGAGAAGGTGAACGCCGACCTCGCCAACGATCCCAAGCTTTCCGGCAGCCAGATCCACCGCTTCGTCGTGCTGCACAAGGAGCTGGACGCCGACGACGGCGAGCTCACGCGCACGCGCAAGGTGCGCCGCGGCTTCATCGGCGAGAAGTACGCGACCATCGTCGACGCGCTGTATTCGGGCACCGATCGCTGCGTCATGGTGGCGCAGGTGCGCTTCGAGGACGGGCGCACCGGCACGGTGAGGGCGGAGCTGGGCATCAACCCGGCGCGCAGCTTCCCCGCGCGGGCCGAGAGGCAGGCCGCGTGAACCTGCGCGAGCTCGAGCCGGGCGAAGCGCAGCGCAAGCTGGGCGACGTCGTGCTCGCGCTCGAGGACGTCTCGCTCTCCTTCGGCGGCGTGAAGGCGCTCAGCGGCGTGGGTTTCGACGTCCGCGAGCACGAGATCCGCGCCATCATCGGGCCCAACGGCGCCGGCAAGAGCTCGCTGCTCAACGTGATCAACGGCGTCTATCGCCCGCAGCAGGGGCGCATCACGTTCCTGGGCGAGACGCGCGCGCACATGGAGCCGCGCCGCTCCGCGGAGAAGGGCATCGCGCGCACCTTCCAGAGCCTCGCGCTCTTCAAGGGCATGTCGGTGCTGGACAACATCCTCGCCGGCCGCAGCCTGAAGATGCACTGCAACTTGTTCCTGCAGGCGTTGCGCGTGGGGCCGGCGCTCACCGAAGAGATCGCGCATCGCAAGCGGGTCGAGGAGATCATCGACTTCCTCGAGATCCAGCACGTGCGCCGCACGCCGGTGGGCCGGCTGCCCTACGGGCTGCAGAAGCGCGTCGACCTGGGCCGCGCGCTCGCCGCGGAGCCGCGCGTGCTGCTGCTCGATGAACCCATGGCGGGCATGAACGTGGAGGAGAAGCAGGACATGAGCCGCTTCATCCTCGACGTGAACGACGAGTTCGGCACCACCATCGTCCTCATCGAGCACGACATGGGCGTGGTGATGGACCTTTCCGATCGCGTCGTGGTGCTCGACTACGGCAAGAAGATCGCCGACGGCACCCCCGACGAGGTGCGTGCCAGCCAGGCCGTGATCGACGCCTACCTCGGAGTGAAGCACTGACATGCATGCCACTCCGCGGGCGTTGACCGGCGCCTTCTTCGTCCTCCTCGCCGTGGGGCTCGTCTCGCCGATGGTGTTCGGGAGCGCGAAGTTTCCGCAATGGCTCGAGGTCGTCCTGGGCGGGCTCATGGCCGGACTGCTCTATTCGCTGGTGGCGATCGGGCTGGTGCTGATCTTCAAGGCGTCGGGCGTCTTCAACTTCGCGCAGGGCGCGATGGTGCTGTTCGCGGCCCTCACGCTGGTGCGGCTGATGGAGAAGATGCCGCTCATGGCCGCGCTCGCCGTCACGCTCGTGATCATGACCGCGCTCGCCTGGTTCATCGAGCGGCTGGTGCTGCGTCCGCTCGTGAACCAGGAGGGCATCGTCCTCTTCATGGCAACCCTGGGCGTCGCCTACTTTCTCGACGGCTTCGGGCAGACGATCTGGGGCAGCGACATCTACACGCTCGACATCGGCATGCCGAAGGAGCCGAAGATCTTCCTCGAGAACACGTTCGAGGGTGGGCTGCTGGTCAACATGGAAGACGTGATGGCGGCGCTGATCGCGGGTCTCCTGGTCGCCGCGCTCGCCGTGTTCTTCCAGAAGACGGCGACCGGGCGTGCGCTGCGCGCGGTGGCCGACGACCACCAGGCGGCGCAGTCGATCGGCATTCCGCTGAACCGCATCTGGGTGATCGTGTGGAGCGTGGCGGGCCTCGTGGCCCTGGTGGCTGGCGTGATCTGGGGCTCGAAGCTCGGCGTGCAGTTCTCGCTCTCGCAGATCGCGCTGAAGGCGCTGCCCGTGGTGATCCTGGGCGGGTTCACGTCGATTCCCGGCGCCGTGATCGGCGGGCTCATCATCGGGCTCGGGGAAAAGATCTCGGAGGTGTACCTGGGGCCGACGCTCGGCGGGGGCATCGAGAACTGGTTTGCGTACGTGCTCGCGCTGGTGTTCCTCTTGTTCCGGCCTGAAGGCTTGTTCGGTGAAGAACATATCGACCGGGTTTGATCGATAGCCCAGAGCCTAGAGCCCAGAGCCCAGAGCCCATGATTTACCGCGAGACCGGCCAGTTCAAGACCAGCTACGCATCGGACCAGCAGCTCTTCCCGATCCTGCAGGACCGCTGGTTCGTGATCGGCTTCCTCGCGTTCGCGTTCGTGCTGGTGCCCTTCATCGCGACGGAATACCTGTTCCTCGCCATCCTGATCCCGTTCCTGATCCTGTCGCTGGCGGCCATCGGCCTGAACATCCTGGTGGGCTACTGCGGGCAGGTCTCGCTCGGCACCGGCGCATTCATGGCGATCGGCGCTTACTCGGCATACAACCTCGCCATTCGCGTGCCGGATCTCAATCTCGTCGTGATCTTCCTGCTCGCCGGGGTGTTCGCGACCATCGTGGGCGTGCTGTTCGGGATTCCCAGCCTGCGCATCAAGGGCTTCTATCTCGCGGTGGCCACGCTCGCCGCGCAGTTCTTCGTCGACTGGCTGTTCGCGCGCGTGAAGTGGTTCACGAACGATTCGTCCTCCGGGTCCGTGTCGGCGCCGCCGCTCGTGATGTTCGGCTATGAGATCGACACGCCCGTCAAGCAGTACGTGTTCGTGCTGGCGATCGTCACCGTGTTCGCGCTCGTCGCGCGCAACCTCACGCGGGGCGCCATCGGGCGCGCCTGGATGGCCACCCGCGACATGGACGTGGCCGCCGAGGTGATCGGCATCCGGCCGCTGCATGCGAAGCTCACCGCCTTCGCCGTGAGCTCCTTCTTCGTGGGCGTCGCCGGCGCGATGTGGGCCTTCATCCGGCTCGGATCGTGGGAGCCTCTCGCCTTCGACGTGAACCGCTCGTTCCAGCTGCTCTTCATGGTCATCATCGGCGGCCTGGGATCGATCCTCGGATCGTTCCTCGGGGCCGCCTTCATCGTGATCCTGCCGCTGGTGCTGAACCAGCTGCCCACGGCGCTCGGCATTCCGTTGTCCACCGCCATGATTTCTCACCTGGAGTTCATGATCTTCGGCGCGCTGATCGTGTTCTTCCTGATCGTAGAGCCGCGCGGCCTGGCCCGCCTATGGGCCATCGGGAAGGAAAAGTTGAGGCTCTGGCCTTTTCCGCATTGACCACAAGAGGAGGGGAAACCACATGAAACGGGCATTTCGCATGAAGGCGGCCGCATTGGCCGTCGCGGTCGCCGCCGCCGTGGGAGGGATCGCGGAAGTCGCGGCCCAGTCGTCCAACGAGATCTTCGTTCCCGTGCTCGTCTATCGAACGGGCCCGTATGCGCCCAACGGCGTGCCGTGGGCCGACGGCTTCGTCGACTACCTGAAGCTCGTGAACGAGCGCGACGGCGGCGTGAACGGCGTGAAGATCGCGTTCGAGGAATGCGAGACGGGCTACGCGACCGATCGCGGCGTGGAATGCTACGAGCGCCTGAAGAGCAGGAAGCCGGTGGCGTTCAGTCCGCTTTCGACCGGCATCACCTATGCGCTCACCGAGAAGGCGCCGGGCGACAAGATCGTGCTCGTGACCGCGGGCTATGGCCGCGCCGACTCCGTCGACGGTTCGGTGTTCCAGTGGAATTTCCCGATGATGGGCACCTACTGGGACGGCGCGGACATCCTGGTGCAGCACGTGAAGAAGAAGGGCTCGCTCAAGGGCAAGAAGATCGCGCTCGTCTACCACGACTCGCCGTACGGCAAGGAGCCAATCCCCGTGCTGGAGGAGCTCGCCAAGCGCGAGGGCTTCGAGCTGCTCAAGCTTCCGGTGACGCACCCGGGCGTGGAGCAGAAGGCGACGTGGCTGCAGATCCGCCAGCAGCGTCCCGACTACGTGTTCCTGTGGGGATGGGGCGTGATGAACTCCACGGCCATCAAGGAAGCCATCGCCGTTTCGTATTCGCGCTCGCAGATCTACGGCGTGTGGTGGGCGGCGGCCGAGCCGGACGTGACGCCCGCGGAAATGGCGGCCAAGGGATACAACGGGCTGGCGATGGGGCACTCGGCCGAGAAGGACCGCCCGATCCACAAGGACATCATGAAGTACCTGTACGACAAGGGTAAGGGCACCGCCGCGAAGAAGGAGGAGGTGGGCTCGGTGCTCTACAACCGCGGAATGCTCTCGGCGATGCTCACGGTCGAGTCGATCCGCAAGGCGCAGGAGAAGTACGGCAAGCGCGTCGTGACCGGCGAGGAGGTCCGCTGGGGCGCGGAGAACCTGAACCTGGATGCGGGGCGGTTGAAGGCGCTGGGCGTCGACGGGATGATGCAACCCCTGAGGACGTCGTGCCGCGACCATGGCGGCGTGCACAAGGCGAGCATCCACACGTGGGACGGGTCGAAGTGGAGCTACACCTCGGACGTGTACGAGTCGGAGTCGAAGCTGCTGCGGCCGATGATCGAGGCCTCCGCGCAGAAATACGCGGGCGAGAAGAAGATCACGCCGGTGGCCTGCGGCAAGGCGAGCTAGCGCGATGAGCGTCACGCCCATTCGTCCGCTGCTGGACGTGAACGGCATCGAGGTGATCTACAACCACGTGATCCTCGTGCTGAAGGGCGTGTCGCTTTCGGTTCCCGAGGGGGGCATCGTCGCCCTCCTCGGGGCCAACGGGGCCGGCAAGACCACGACGCTGAAGGCGATCTCGAACCTGCTGCACGCCGAGCGGGGCGAGGTCACCAAGGGTTCGATCCACTTCGACAACGAGCGTGTCGACCGGCTGAACCCGTCCGAGCTCGTGAAGCGCGGCGTGGTGCAGGTGATGGAAGGACGCCACTGCTTCGGCCACCTCACGGTCGAGGAGAACCTGCTCACGGGCGCCTATACGCGCAAGGCGGGGCGTGCCGACGTCCGCGCGGACCTGGAGCGCGTCTACGAATTCTTCCCGCGCCTGAAGCAGCGGCGCGGCTCGATGGCGGGCTACACGTCCGGCGGCGAGCAGCAGATGACCGCCCTGGGCCGCGCCCTCATGGCGCGCCCGCGCATGATCCTGCTCGACGAGCCCTCCATGGGCCTCGCGCCGCAGATCGTCGAGGAGATCTTCGAGATCGTGAAGAACCTCAACACGCAGCACAAGGTGAGCTTCCTGCTCGCCGAGCAGAACACCATGGTGGCGCTGCGCTTCGCCGACTTCGGCTACATCCTGGAGAACGGCCGCGTGGTGATGGAAGGCACGGCGCAATCGCTGTCCGAGAACGAGGACGTGAAGGAGTTCTATCTCGGCATCTCCAGCGGCGGGCGCAAGAGCTTCCGCGAGACCAAGAACTATCGGCGCCGCAAGCGCTGGCTGGCCTGATGCATTACGACCCGCTGGAAGCGCGCGCGCCGCACGAGCGCGAGAGGGACCTGCTCGCGCGCCTGCCGGCGCAGATAGCCCACGCGAAGGCGAACGCGCCGTTCTATGGCGAGCTGCTGGCGGACGTCGATGCGCATGCGATCACGACGCGCGGCGCGCTCGCGGCCCTGCCGCTCACACGCAAGTCGGAGCTCGTCGAGCGCCAGCGCGCCCGCGCGCCGTTCGGCGGCCTCAATGCGACGCCTGCCGCGCGGCTCGCGCGCATCTTCATGTCGCCCGGCCCCATCTACGACCCGGAAGGGCGCGAGCCGGATTTCTGGCGCACGTCGCGCGCGCTCTTCGCCGCCGGCTTCCGCGAGGGCGACGTGGCGCTCAACTGCTTCTCGTACCACTTCTCGCCGGCGGCGAGCATGTTCGAGACCGGCCTGCACCATCTCGGCTGCGCCGTGATTCCCGGCGGCACCGGCCAGACCGAGATGCAGGTGAAGGCGATCCAGGACCTGCGCCCGGTCGGCTACGTGGGCACGCCGTCGTTCCTCAAGATCATCCTCGAGAAGGCGGCCGAGCTGGGCGTCGAGTGCGACAGCCTGCGGCGCGCGGTCGTCTCGGGCGAGGCGTTCATGCCGGCGGTGCGCGAGTTCCTCGCCGCGCGGAAGATCGCGGCGTTCCAGTCGTACGGCACGGCCGACCTCGGCGTCATCGCCTACGAGAGCGAGGCGCGCGAAGGGCTGATCCTGAGCGAGGACCTGATCCTCGAGATCGTGCGGCCGGGAACGGGCGACCCGGTCGCGGAAGGCGAGGTCGGCGAAGTCGTCATCACGACTTTCAATCGCGACTATCCGTTGGTGCGCTTCGCGACCGGTGACCTCTCCGCGGTGCTGCCCGGCGTGAGCTCGTGCGGCAGGACCAACGTGCGCATCAAGGGATGGATGGGACGCGCGGACCAGGCGACCAAGGTGCGCGGCCTTTTCGTGCATCCGCACCAGGTCGCCGAGGTGCTTCGCCGCCATGGGCTTTCGCGCGCGCGCCTGGTGGTGGCCAACGAGGGCGGCGAGGATCGCATGACCCTGCGCGTCGAGCGCGCGGGCGGGGCGGAGGAGGGCCTTGCCGAGCGCATCGCGGCCACGCTGCGCGACGTCTCCAAGCTGCGCGGCGAGGTGCGCTTCGAGCCGCCGGGCACGCTCCCCAACGACGGCAAGGTCATCGAGGACGCCCGCGCCTATTAGCCGGTCCTGATGGAAGCCGGTTATGATGTCGGCTCGTCCACGGACAGGGAAAGCGTTCCAATGAAAACGATCGTTGCCGGCGGCGCCATCGCGGCCCTCTGCCTCTGCGCGGGATGCGCGTCCGAACCCTATGTGAGGAGCAACGCCGTCGCCGTGGACGCGGCCGGCCAGCCCACCGATCCGGTCATCACCATGAAGGACGGCAAGCGCCACGAGATCATGGTCGGCAGCCGCATCGCGCGCGAGACGCGCGAAAACTCCGAATCCGTCAGGACCGTCGGCCGCAAGGCCTTCCAGGAGGGCCGGCTGGAGAAACCGGGCTCCCCGCTCGGCGACGGCATGTGAATCCGCGCGGCCGCTGCCGCGCATCGCAACCAAAGCATCCAACCAACGAGGAAGTCGTGATGAAGAAAGCTTTGCTCTCGCTCGCCGCCGCGTCGGCTCTCGCCGCGCTGGCCGGTTGCGAGACCACCCAGGGCGGCAACACCGTCAGCGCGAAGGATCCTGACGCCGAAGTCATCACCGGAAGCCGCATCCCGCGCAAGGCGGGCACCGGCGCGGAGAGCGTGACGGGCGCGGGCACCGATTACAAAGGGGGCCAGCCGGGCACGAAGTAGGCATCCCTGCGCAAGTCGCGAAAAGGGGCCGCGAGGCCCCTTTTCGTTGCAGAAAAACCGTGTCGCGTCAGTCACCTACACGCGATTCGGAAAAGGCCTGCAAATGGCCGCTCGGCGCGCGCTGTCCGAGGTTTGTAAACCCCACCCCGGTGGGCTAAAATTACCGGCTTTCCGAGACCCCCCTCCGGGGTCTTTTTCGAGGATAAATGGCAAGCAAATCGAAGACCCCGACCGAGGCCGAAATCGTCAAGATGCCGAAGTCGGAGTACATGAACGCGGCGCAGCTCAAGTTCTTCCGCGAGCGCCTGCTCGAGCTGCAGCGCCAGCTGCGCGAGAACGCGGGCGCCACCACCGAGCACCTGCGCGAGCTGTCGTTTGCCCCCGATCCCGCCGACCGCGCGACGCTCGAGGAAGAGCACGCGCTGGAGCTTCGCACCCGCGATCGCGAGCGCAAGCTCCTGAAGAAGATCGACCAGGCGCTCGCCCGGATCGACGATGGCAGCTACGGCTATTGCGAGGAGACCGGCGAGCCCATCGGCATCCAGCGCCTGCTGGCCCGCCCGACCGCGACCCTCACCATCGAGGCGCAGGAGCGCCGCGAGCTCAAGCAGAAGCTCTACGGCGAGTAGGCCCGGCGGCGTTTCAATCCCGCCCAGCGGATGCGGGATTTCCGGAAGGGCGGCTGGGGCCGCGAACCTATAATCGAGGCATGAACGCCGAAAACCGGGGCTTCGCCGCGGCCGTCCAGCCGGTCGCGCAAACCGTCATCACCACTCCCTCCACCGGGCTCGACGCGGGCGACGTGAGCGTCGCCGCCGCCGACCGCGAGATCCCGGCCTACTTCGCCAGGCCCGCGGGCCAGTCGAACCTGCCGGTCGTCCTCGTCGTGCACGAGATCTGGGCGCTGCACGAGCACTTCCGCGACGTGACGCGGCGCCTCGCGAAGGAAGGCTATCTCGCCGTCGCGTGCGATTTCTTCGCGCGCCAGGGCGACCCCTCCGACCTCGAGATCGAGGACATCCGCAAGATCGTGGGCAGGGTGCCGGATGCACAGGTGCTCTCGGACCTCGATGCCGCCGCGTTGTGGGCGATATCGCACGGCGGCGATGCGAAGCGCATCGGTATCACCGGGTTCTGCTGGGGCGGGCGAATCACGTGGCTGTACGCCGCGCACACACCGGCGGTGCGCGCCGGCGTCGCGTGGTACGGAAAGGTCGAAGGTCCCGCATCCTCGCTGCAGCCCAAGCACGCCATCGATGTGGCACGCGACCTGAAGGCGCCGGTGCTGGGACTCTATGGCGGCGCCGATGCCGGCATCCCCAACGAAGGCGTGGACCGCATGCGCGATGCGATTCGCGCGGCGGGCAAGCCGTCGGAGATCCACACCTATCCGGATACGCCGCACGCGTTCTACGCGGACTATCGGCCGAGCTATCGCAAGCGCGAGGCCGAGGACGGCTGGAAGCGCATGCTCGACTGGTTCCGCCGGCACGGCGTCGCGTGAGATAGCGGTGGGCGGTCGCGAGAGCGAGCTTTCGCTGGAGCTTCGCAAGCTCCTCCAGACACGCGCGCTCACGGTCGTCTTCCAGCCGATCTACTCGTTCGGCGAAGCGCGCGTCATCGGCTACGAAGCGCTGGTGCGCGGCCCCGAAGGCTCCGCGTTGCAGACTCCCGCCGCGCTCTTTTCCGCGGCGCACGACCAGGGCCTCGCCAACGAGATCAACGTGCTGTGCATCGTGGAGGTGCTGCGCGCCTTCGCCGCGCGCGCCTTCGACGGCAGCCTCTTCCTCAACGTCTCGCCGCAGTTCATCCTCAAGCGCGGCTTCGACCGCACGCGCGCCGAGCGCTTCCTCGCCGACCTGGGGATCGCGCCCGACCGCGTCGTGATCGAGCTCACCGAGGACTACCCGACGTTCGATTTCCCGGTGGTGCACGAGTCGCTGATGCTGTACCGCTCGATGGGGTTTCGCATCGCCATCGACGACCTGGGCGAGGGCTTCGCGAGCCTGCGGCTGTGGTCGGAGCTGCGCCCGGAGTTCGTGAAGGCCGACAAGCATTTCGTGACCGGCGTGGCCAACGACCCGGTGAAGGCGCAGTTCCTGCGCGCCATCCAGGACATCGCCGAGAGCGCCGGCGCGCAGGTGATCGCCGAGGGCATCGAGACCGCCGCCGACTTCAAGGTCGTGAAGGACATCGGCATCTCGTGCGGGCAGGGATGGTTCATCGGCCGCCCGGCGGAGACCGCGCCGGAAGGCGTGAACGCGCAGCTGCGCGAGGCGCAGGCCGATGCGAAGCTGCCGGTGCTCGCCGCGCCGCGGCTTGCCGCGGGCACGCAGACCACCGCGCACGACTTCATCCGCGCGGTCGAGCCGGCACGGCCCGACGTCCCATTCGCGCGGCTCATGGAGCGCTTCGCCACGTCGCCGGCGCTCGTCGCGATCCCGGTCGTGGGCGACAGGGGCGTCGAGGGCGTCGTCGGCCGCGGCGTGATGGACATCGTGATGGCGAGCGGCGTGCCGCACGCGCTCGCCGCGCGTCCGTGCATCGAGCTTGCGGACCTGGCGCCGATCCACGCCGAGGCGAGCCTCGGGCTCGATGCCCTCGCGGCCTTGCTCGCCGAGAGCGATGCGCGGCGCCTCGCCGACGGCTTCGTGATCTCCGAGGGCGGACGCTACCTCGGCATGGGCACCGCGGGCGACGTCGTGCGCACGCTGCAAAGCTCGCGCGTGCTCGCCGCGCGCTACACCAATCCGCTCACCATGCTGCCCGGCCAGGTCCCGATCAACGAGCACCTGGAGCGCCTGCTCGGCGGGCGCGTGCCGTTCACCGCATGGTTCGTCGAGGTGGACAAGATGGGCGGCCTCAATGACAGCCTCGGCTTCGCGGTCGGCGATGGCCTCATCCGGGATACCGCGCGGCTTCTCGAGGCGCAGTGCGAGCCCGGCGTCGATTTCGCCGGCCACGTCGCCGGCAGCCGCTTCGTGATCCTCATGCAGAGCGACGACTGGCGCGCGCGGGCCGAGCGGCTCCTCGCCGCCTTCACGGCGGTTCGCGACCAGCACGTGCCGCAGGAATATCGCGAGCGCGGTTACTTCACCGTGCGCCGCCGCGACGGCCGCGACTACGTGCGTCCGCTGCCCAAGCTCGTGGTCGGCATCCTGCCGGTGCTGCCGGGCGTGTTCGAGTCACGCCACGAGGTGGTGGCGGTGGCCAAGCGCGCGGCGGAGAAGGCGCAGGCGCGCGCGAACGACGCGCTCTACATCGACGAGCAGCACGGCAACGCCTACCCTCAGTCGCTGCTGTTCGGCGACGAGCCCGAATGACGGCGCCACGCCTGCCAGCGCTCCTTGCCGCGGAACACCGCGATCGAATCGTCCACCGGCTGGTCGTCCACGCGTAGGAAGCTTGCGCCGAGAAGTCCCTGCAGCTCGTCCTGCGAGTGCAGCGGAAACGGCGGGCCGCGCTCTCCCGCGTCGAGATAGAAGAATCCCGCGAGAAGTCCTCCGGGGCGCACGACCTCGGCCATGCGGCCTGCCCAGTCGGGCCACATGCGCCGCGGCAGCGCGCACAGGAAGGCGCGCTCGTAGACCATGTCGAACGGCGCTTCCGGAATCGGGGCGAAGAAATCCGCCTCGCGCACGCGCCCGGCGTAGGGCCCGAGGATGCGGCGCGCCTCCTCGATGGCGAGCGCGCTGAAGTCGATGCCGGTCACGTCCCAACCGTGCTCGGCGAAGCAGCGCACGTCCCAGGCGCTGCCGCATCCGGGCACGAGCACGCGCTGCGCGGGCGCGCCTTCGACGAACGAGAGCAGCTGCCGCGGAACCCTGCCCGCGTCCCAGGGCGCGAAGTTCGCCGCATAGCGCAGGTCCCAGAACTCGCGCCCGGCGGGATCGCGCTTCGGGAAGGTGGGATCGGCCATTCCGGGATGGTATCTTCACAGGCTCCATGAAACGCATCGCCGTGGCCGCCGCGCTCTTCCTCGCGGCGTGCAATCCCGCCCCGGAAGCTCCCCGCGCCACCGTCGCACTCGATACCTGCCGCCTGCCCGGGGTGGATATCGCCGTGCGCTGCGGCACCTACGAGGTGTGGGAGGACCGCGTGGCGAAGAGCGGGAGGCGCATCCAGCTCGACATCGCCGTCATTCCCGCCCGGCTGCGCGCGCGCGAGGCCGATCCGATCGTCGTGTTCGCGGGCGGTCCGGGGCAGGGAGCCGTGTCGCTCGCGAGCCAGGTGATGCCGCTCTTCCAGCGCCTCAACGACGCACGCGACATCGTGCTCATCGACCAGCGCGGCACCGGCAACTCGAACCCGCTCGACTGCGACGAGGACGACGAGGCGTCGCTGCAGTCGCTCTTCGAGGATGCGCTGCCGCAGAAGGTGGTGCAGCGCTGCCTCGAGACGCTGCAGGCCGACGCATCGAAGTACATCACGTCGATCGCCGTGGAGGACTACGACGAGGCGCTCACCGCGCTCGGCTACTCGAAGCTGAACCTGTGGGGCGGCTCGTACGGCACGCGCATGGCGCTCGAATTCCTGCGCCGCCACGGCGAGCGCGTGCGCTCGGTGGTGCTCGACGGCGTGGCGCCCCCCGGCATGAAGCTGCCGCTCTCGTTCGTGGCCGACGGCGATGCCGCGCTGGAGCGGCTCCTCGCCGATTGCGATGCCGAAGAACGCTGCCGCCAGCTCTATCCGGGCTTGCGCGGGATGATCGCGGAAGTGCGCGGCGAGCTCGCGCGCCAGCCCGTGCGCGCCGACATCCAGGACCCGCGCACCGGCGAGCGCGAGACCATCAACGTGAACGAGAACGTGTTCCTGTCGGGAATCTTTCGGCCGCTGTACGTTGCGGAGCTCGCGAGCCTGCTGCCGTACGGCATCGCTTCGGCGGCGCGCGGCGACTTCAACCCGCTGCTCGCGCAGAACCTGGAGTTCGCCGACGACATCTCGGAGAACCTCTCGATCGGCATGCACCTGTCGGTCATCTGCGCCGAGGATGTCCCGCGCATCACGCCGCAGGACATGGCGAAGCTCAAGGACTCGTTCTTCGGCCGCGCGCTGGTGGACGACTTCATCAACGCGTGCCAGGCCTGGCCCAAGGGCGAGGTGCCGCGCGATTTCTACGATCCGGTGCGCTCCGACGTGCCCGTACTGATCCTGTCGGGCGGCATCGACCCGGCCACGCCGCCGCGCCACGCGCAGCAGGTCGCGCAAACGCTCACGCGCGCGCGCCACTTCGTCGCACCCCGCGTGGGACACGGCGTGAGCCTGCGCGGCTGCGCGCCGCGCCTGGTGGAATCCTTCGTGAAGGCGCCGGACGCGCCGCTCGACGGCAAGTGCCTCGAGCGCATCCCGCGGCCGCTCTTCGTCCTCCCGCTGGGCGCGCGGTTTTGATCGAGGTCGAGGCCCTCGCCAAGCACTTCGGCGCCGTGCACGCGGTGCGCGACGTGTCGTTCCGCGCGCCCGACGGCGCCATCACCGGGCTGCTGGGCCCCAACGGCGCGGGCAAGACCACGACGCTGCGCATGGTGGCGACGCTCGTCGCGCCGACGCACGGGAAGGCGCGAGTCGACGGCATCGACTGCGAGGCCGATCCGGTCGCGGTGCGCACGCGCATCGGCGTGCTCTCGGATGCGCGTGGCCTGTATGCGCGCCTCACCGCGCGCGAGAACATCCGCTACTACGGCGCGCTGCGGGGGATGGAGCCGGGCGCGGTGGAGGCATCCATCGAGCGGCTCGCGGAATTGCTCGACATGCGCGAGCTCCTCGACCGGCGCACCGACGGCTTCTCGCAGGGCGAGAAGATGAAGGTCGCCATCGCGCGCACGCTCGTGCACGACCCGCCCAACGTGATGCTGGACGAGCCCACCAACGGCCTGGACGTCATGACGACGCGCAAGCTGCGCGAGGTGATCCGGCGGCTGCGCGAGACGGGCAAGTGCGTCCTCTTCTCGAGCCACGTGATGCAGGAAGTCTCCGCGCTGTGCGACGAGATCGTGATCGTCGCGCGCGGCTGCGTGGTCGCGCACGGCACGGCCGGGCAGCTGCTCGCGCAGAGCGGCCGCGCCAACCTCGAGGATGCGTTCGTGCACCTCGCGGGCGAGGAGCTGCCGGCATGAGGTCGCCGCTCTCCATCGTGTACTGGAAGGAGGTGCGCGACGCCTTGCGCGACCGGCGGACCGCCATGATGGTGTTCGTCGCGTCGATCCTCTCGGGGCCGCTCACGCTCGTGCTGATGGCGCAGTTCATCTCGGGCCTGGAGGAGAAGGCCGCCACGCTCAAGGTGCGCATCGTCGGCCAGCAGCACGCGCCCGCGCTGGTGAACTTCCTGCAGCGCAACGACGTGGAGATCGAGGCGGCGCCGCAGGACTACGAGAAGCGCATCCGCGACGGCCGGCTGGAGGCGGTGATCGTCGTTCCCGACGACTTCGACGAGCGCTACATCGCGGGCGACACGGCCAAGGTGGAAGTGGTGTACGACGATTCGCGCGCCGACTCCTCGCCCGCCATCCGCCAGGCCGAGCGATTGCTGCGCGCGTTCAACCGCGAGTCCGGGATGCTGCGCATGGTCCAGCGCGGCGTGAGCCCGGACCTGGTCGAGCCCGTGAAGGTCGAGCACGTGAACACCGCCACGCCGCGGCAAAAGGGCGCCTTCATGCTTTTCATCATCCCGCTCTTCGCGATCCTCTCGCCGCTGCTGGGCGGGATGACGGTCGCCATCGATTCGACGGCGGGGGAGCGCGAGCGCGGCTCGCTGGAGCCGCTGCTCGCCACGCCGGTGCCGCGTCGCAGCCTCGTCGCGGGCAAGTGGCTCGCGGCCTGGACGTTCGCAAGCGTCGTGGCGACGGTCACGCTCACGGGCTTCGTCATCGCGGCGAGCTTCTACGCGCAGAAGAAGATCGCGGCCACGCTCACGTTCGGCTGGCCGGAGCTCGCGCAGTTCGTCGCCATCACCGTTCCGTTCGCCGCGATGACTTCCGCCCTGCAGATGCTGATCTGCACCTACGGGCGCTCGTATCGCGAGGCGCAGACGTACGTGAGCTACCTCGCGACCGTCGCCTCCTTCGCGCCGGTGATCGTGCTCTTCTCGGGGATGAAGGACGCCCTCTGGCAGCTTGCGGTGCCGCTGCTCGCGCAGCAGATGGTGCTCTCCCGCGTGCTGCGTGGCGACGTGCTGGCTCTCCAGGACTATGTCGTCCCGGCCGCGGTCTCGCTCGCCATCGCCGCCGTCTGCGTGGCCGCCGTCGCGCGCCTGCTGCAGGAGGAACGCATCGTGTTCGGGCGCGCATGAAGAGCCGCCAGGCGCTCGATGCGGTGTTCGGCCCCGGCGGCGTGCTGGAGCGAGACGTCGCGGGCTTCCGCTACCGGCCGCAGCAGCTCGAGTTCGCGCATGCCGTGCTCGACGCGGTCGAGGAGGGCGGCGTGCTCATCGCCGAGGCCGGCACCGGCACCGGCAAGACCTTCGCCTACCTCGTGCCCGCGCTGCTTGCCGGCGGACGCGTGATCGTCTCCACCGGCACGAAGACGCTGCAGGACCAGCTCTTCCACCGCGACTTGCCGCGCGTTCGCCAGGCCCTCGGCGCCAGCATCGACGTGGCGCTGCTCAAGGGCCGGGCGAACTACGTGTGCCTGCATCACCTCGAGGCGGCCGCCGACCAGGGCACGTTCGCCTCGCGCGAGGACGCCGCGCACCTGCAGAAGATCCGCCGCTTCGCCAAGGTCACCATGACCGGCGATCGCGGCGAATGCGCCGACGTGCCGGAGACGTCCGCCGCGTGGATGCAGGCCACGTCCACGCGCGAGAACTGCCTCGGGTCCAAATGCAGGCACTACGACGACTGCTTCGTCATGAAGGCGCGCAAGCGCGCCGCCGAGGCCGACGTGATCGTGGTGAACCATCACCTCTTCTTCGCCGACGTCGTGCTGCGCGACGAGGGCGCGCAGGACCTGCTGCCTTCGGCCAACACCATCGTGTTCGACGAGGCGCACCACCTGCCGGACCTGGCGCGGCTCTTCTTCGGCAAGCAGATCTCCACCGCGCAGGCGCTCGAGCTCGCCCGCGACGCGCGCGTGGTCGAGGCGCAGCACGCGCGCGAGAGCACGGAGATCGGCGACACCGCGCTCGCGCTCGAGAAGGCGGCGCGCGACCTGCGCCTGTCGCTGGGCAACGCCATGGGGCGCACCGCGCTCGCTGCGCTGCGCGGCCGCGCGGGCTTCGACGCGGCGCTCGACGCGATGGCCGGCGCGCTCGCAGCCCTCGCGGCGAAGCTGCGCGCCCAGGAGGAGCGCGCCGACGAGATCCGCAACTGCCGCGCGCGCTGCGACGCGCTCGCGGCGCTGATCGGCGAATGGCGCGAGGCCGACGAGCGGCCGAAGGAAGACGCGTACGGCGAGGAAGCCGCGCCCGACGTGGTGCGCTGGGTCGAGGCGTACGCGCACTCGGCGGTGCTGTACATGACGCCGCTCGACGTGGGCCGCATCTTCCGCGCGCAGGTAGGCGAAGCCAAGCGCGCCTGGATCTTCACGTCGGCGACACTTTCCGTGAACGGCGATTTCTCGCATTACCAGGGGGAGACGGGCCTCGCGGACGCGGCCACGCGCACCTGGGAGAGCCCGTACGACTTCGCCAACCAGGCGCTGCTGTACGTTCCGGAGGGACTGCCCGATCCCAATAGCGAGGGCTACGTGGAAAGCGTGATCGACGCCGCGTGGCCGGTGGTGCGCGCGAGCGGCGGCCACGCCTTCCTGCTCTTCACCAGCCTGCGCGCGATGGATCGCGGTTACGACCAGCTCAAGGCGAAGCTCGCGCGCGAGGCGCTCGACTGGCCATTGCTGCTGCAGGGAACGGGATCGAAGAACGAGCTGCTCGAGCGCTTCCGCCGCTCACCGCACGCGATCCTGGTGGGCTCGCAGTCGTTCTGGGAGGGCGTGGACGTGAAGGGCGAGCAGCTCTCGGTGGTGGTGATCGACCGGCTGCCGTTCAACCCGCCCGACGACCCGGTGCTCGCCGCCTGCATCGAGCGCATCAATCGCGCCGGCGGCAACGCCTTCATGGATTACCAGCTGCCGCGCGCGGTCATTGCGTTGAAGCAGGGCGCCGGGCGATTGATCCGCGACGAGGCCGATCGCGGCGCGTTGGTGATCTGCGATCCGCGCCTGGTGGACAAGCCCTACGGGCGGCGCATCTGGCGCGCGCTGCCGCCGTTCCGGCGCACGCGCTCCCTGGCGGACGTCGAAGCGTTCTTCGGCGTCCGCCGGGAGGAGAACCCCGTCAGCGCGACGGGATGAACTTCCAGCCCTCGGGGCAGCTGGTGACCTTCGGGTAGTAGGCCTTCGACGAGTCGCAGTAGTTCATGTAGGCCGGCGCCTGCGTCGGCGCGCCCTGCGAATGCGGCACTTCCGTCGTCTGCGGCTGCTGCATCGACGGCTCCATCACCCCGTCCGGATACGGCGCCGGATAGCGGTCGTAGTAGTACGCCGCGCGCGGGTAGTAGTAGTCGTAGTAGTACGGATAGCCCCAGTACCACGCGGCCGACCAGGCGAGCGGCCAGCCCCAACCCCAGCCCCAGTACGGGTAGTAGCCGCCGTAGTAGTAATGGCCGTGGCCGTAGTGCCCGCCGTGATAGTGGCCGCCGTGGCCGCCATGTCCGCCGCTCCAGTGGCCGCCGCCGCCGTGATGGCCGCCGGTCGTCGCCGCACCGCGCGCTCCACCACCGCCACCGCTGCGTCCGCCTCGTTGCGCCTGCGCATCGACCGCGACGAGCGCGAGGCCCGCCACCGCCGTTACCGTCCACACCAGCGATTTGATCGCCTTCATCTTTAGGCTCCTTCGTCCTGTTGCCAGCCTGTCTTGAGCATACGCTTGCGCCGCGCGGCGGGACCACGGGCCTGCGGCACTTAAGGGCAACGCGCCATGCTCGGATCCGGTTGACACCGGAATCGCGTGTTGAATCCTGCGCTTAGGAGGCCAGCGGAAGGACGAGCCGGGCGTCCAGGCCCCCGCCGTCGCGGGGCAGGAGGTCGAGCCGGCCGCCATGCAGCTCGGCGACGCGGCTCGCGATGGCGAGCCCCAGGCCCGCGCCGGACGAGCCGGTGCGCGATTCGTCGCGCCGGGTGAACGGCTCCTTCAGCCGCTCCACCAGGTGCGGCGGGATTCCGGCGCCGCGATCCAGCACCGACACCACGGCGTCGGCGCCGTCGCGGCCGGTGCGCACGAGGATGTCGCCCCCGGCGTGGCGCGCGGCATTGCCGATGAGGTTGTCGATGGCGCGCTGCACCGCGAGCGGCCTCAGCATGGCGAGCGGCAGCTCCTCAAGCTCGCAGGTGACGCGCGTGCCGCCGCGCGCCGCGCGCTCGGCGCAGTTGCGCGCGAGCTCGGCGACGTTGACCGCGGAGAGCGGCTCGGAGGCCTCGCTGCGCATGAAGTCCATGAACTGGTCGACGATCGCGCCCATGTCGTCGAGGTCCTCGCCCATGGCCTTGCGCGTGCCCGGCTCGATGCGGCCCTCGAGCATCTCGAGCTCGAGCTTCAGCCGCGACAGCGGCGTGCGCAGGTCGTGGGAGACGCCGGCGAGGAAGGCCGCGCGGTCGCTGCGGCTCTTCTGCAGTCCTTCCTGCATGCGGTTGAACGCGCGCATCACGGCGCGCACCTCGGAAGGGCCGGTCTCCGCGACCGGCGGCGGGTCGGCGCCGCCGCCGATCCGCTCGGCCGCCTGCGCGAGCTCGGCGAGCGGCCGGTTCATGCGCCACACGATGAGGAAGGTGGCGAGCACGGCGATGGCGAGGCCCGCCACGCTCCACCACAGCAGCGCCGCCGTCGGATCGCGATCGATGCGCCCGCGCGGGAAGGCGACCCAGAAATCGCGTTCCTCGCCGGGCAGCTTGATCCAAAGCGCCTGGCGGCGGCGCGACGGCTCGTCGGGCGGGTCGGCGCGCTCGCGCACGTAGACGTCGGCTTCCGAGCCGAAGATCTCGTTCACGCGCTCGCGCAGCACGCGCAGCGGCGGCACGTCCGGGGCCGGGCGCATGCGCTCGTTGCCGCGCGCTGCCGAGATGCGGATGCCTTCCTTCTCCGCGATGCGCGCGATGAACTGCTGCTGCTGCTCCGGCGACATGGTCTGCAGCGCGGCGCTGATGGTCTTCAGGTGGCTCACGAACTGGCCGATGCCGAAGGCGTTGCGCGGCGCGGTCACGTACTCGTGCAGCAGGTAGAGCGCGGTGGCCTGCGACAGCACCAGCGCCGCCACCACCACGGCCAGCGTGCGCGCCAGCAGCGAGCGCGGGACCAGCGTCACTTGGCGGGCAGGCCGTCGGGCACGAACACGTAGCCGAAGCCCCACACCGTCTGGATGTAGCGCGGCTGCGAGGGATCCTCGCCCAAGAGCTTGCGCAGGCGGGAGACCTGCACGTCGATGGAGCGGTCGTAGCTTTCGTGCTCGCGCCCGCGCGCGAGGTCCATCAGCTTGTCGCGCGACATGGGCTCGCGCGCGTGGAGCGCCAGCACTTTGAGCAGCGCGAACTCGCCCGTGGTGAGCGGCACGTTCTCGCCGTTCTTCGTGAGCGCGCGCGAGGCGAGGTGCAGCGCGAAGGGCCCGAACTCGACCACCTTGGGCTCCGACGACGGCGCGCCGGGCGTTTCATGCGGCGCCTGCCGGCGCAGCACCGCATGGATGCGCGCCACCAGCTCGCGCGGGTTGAAGGGCTTGGCGACGTAATCGTCGGCGCCGATCTCCAGGCCCACGATGCGATCGACGTCGTCGCCCTTGGCGGTGAGCATGATGATGGCGATCCGGTTGCCGCCCGCGCGCAGGCGCTTGCAGGCGGCCAGGCCATCCTCGCCCGGGAGCATGAGGTCGAGCACCATGAGGTCGTAGCGCACGCGCGTCAGCGCCCGGTCCATGGCCGTCGCATCGGGCACGGTGTCCACGGCGAAGCCCTGCTCGGAAAGGTAGCGCTTGAGCAGGTCGCGCAGGCGCAGGTCGTCGTCGACGACGAGTATCTTCTGGCGTTGCTGGGTCTGCATGCGAATCGATGTTAGCAGCGGGGCGCGGCGGCGCGAGGCGGCTTACAACTTGTTGCAACTCGCGGTGCTCCTGAAAGGACTTCGGCCGTTGTTCGGCATACGCTCGGTGCCATGACGGGCGAAACCAGATCCGAACGAAAGGAAGATCGAATGAAATACGTACTGAGCCTCACCGGCGCCGCCCTGGCGAGCGTCGCAATCCTCGCCGTCGCGGCGCCGGAAGGCGCGGGCGGCCACCGCCACGGCGCGATGCTGGAGCGCCTGAAGCAGGCCGATACCGACGGCAACGGCCTCATCAGCCGCGACGAGGCGAAAGCCCTGCCGCGCCTGGCGAAGCATTTCGACGAGGTCGATGCCAACCACGACGGCCAGCTGTCCTCCGACGAGCTGCGCGCCTTCCACGAGAAGATGCGCGCCGCGCACGCCGGCGAGCGCCAGGCGCGCATGGCCGAGCATTGGAAGAAGCTGGACAGCGATGGCGACGGCCGCATCAGCCTCGCGGAGGCGCAGGCCAACGCGCCGCGCCTCGCGGAGCACTTCCAGCAGATCGACGCCAACGGCGACGGCTTCATTACTCCAGATGAAATGAAGGCGGCGCACCACGCGCGTCACGCGAAGGCGAAGTAAAGCTATCCTCGGGCCAGCATGCGCCTGATCGCCGCGGTCCTCGTATTCGTCGCCTCCTCGGCCGCCTCGGCAGCCGGGATCGGATACGAGGGCGCGCGGCACCTCCTGAACCGCGTGGGATTCGGGGCCACCGACGCGGAGATCGCGCAATTCGCGCGCCTCGAGCGCGGCGCCGCGGTCGACAAGCTCCTCGCCGAAACGCGCCGCGAGGCGGTCACGCCGCCGCCGGCGTTCGCCGACGAGCCGTTCGTGCCGTTCTACCGGCTGCGCGGCATGACCGCCGAGGAGCGCATGGCGGCGCAGCGCAAGCTCGTGCAGCAGGGCTTCGAGCTGCGTGCCTGGTGGCTGGGCGAGATGATCGCGAGCCCGAGCCCGCTCACCGAGCGCATGACGCTCTTCTGGCACAACCATTTCGCCACCAGCCAGCAGAAGGTGCGCTCGGTGCAGCTCATGTACCGGCAGAACCAGCTGCTGCGCCGCGAGGCGCTGGGCAGCTTCGCGGCGCTGCTGCGGGGCATCGCGAAGGACCCGGCGATGCTCGTCTACCTGGACAACGCCGGCAACCGCAAGCAGGCGCCCAACGAGAATTTCGCGCGCGAGGTGATGGAGCTCTTCACGCTCGGCGAAGGCCACTACACCGAGCACGACATCAAGGAAGCGGCGCGCGCCTTCACCGGCTGGAGCCTGGATCGCGACACCGGCGAGTACACCTACCGGCGCATCTGGCACGACTACGGCGAGAAGACCGTGCTCGGCCGCAGCGGCCGCCTCGATGGAGACGACGTGCTCGATGCGCTGCTCGCGCGCCCCGAGACCGCGCAATTCATCGCGGCCAAGGTCTGGCGCGAATTCGTCTCGCCGTCGCCCGAGCCGCGCGAGGTGGCGCGTTGGGCGGCCGTGTTCCGCGACGCGCGCTACGAGGTGAAGCCGCTGATGCGCGCGGTGCTCACGTCGGACGCATTCTGGTCGGAAGCCCATCGCGGCGCGCTCGTGAAATCGCCCGTGGACCTGGTCGCCGGCACGTTGCGCACTTTCGAGATCCATCCGGCCGACCTGCGGCCCGCGGCGTTCGCCTGCGCCGCGCTGGGGCAGAACCTGTTCGCGCCGCCCAACGTGAAGGGCTGGCAGGGCGGCGACGCCTGGATCGATTCGGCGACGCTCCTGGCGCGCCAGCAATTCATCGACCGGGTGTTCCGCGGCAGCGATCCGATGGCCACGACGGTCGCGCTGCGCGTGCCGCAGCAGGGCGGAGCGGCGATGCGCCGCATGCTGGAGCGCGGCATGGCCGACTACGCGTTCGACGCGGAGCGGTTCGGCGCGACGCTCGGCGCCAGGGGCGGCGAGCGGCTCGATGCCCTCGTGCTGGCCTATCCCGCGGTCGGCTCGATGCCGGCCGACGCGCCGCTCGGCGATCGCGTGCGCGCCCTCGTGGCCGACGCGTCGTACCAGCTCAAATGAGCTTCGATCGCCGCGGTTTCCTCAAGCTCGCCGCGCTCGCGCCGTTCGCCGGCTCGCCGGCTTTCGCCGCGGCGCTCGCGCAGCCGATGCGCAAGCTGCTGGTGCTCGTCGAGCTGCGCGGCGGCAACGACGGCCTCAACACCGTCATCCCCTTCAGCGATCCTCTTTACGCCGCGCTTCGCCCGCGCCTGGCGATCCCGCGCGACCAGGTGGTGCAGCTCACGGCGTCGACGGGCTTGCATCCGTCGCTCGAGAAGCTGCGCGCCGCCTGGGATGCGAAGCAGCTCGCCATCGTGCAGGGCGTCGGTTATCCGCAGCCCAACCTTTCGCATTTCCGCTCCATCGAGATCTGGGACACCGCGTCGCGCGCCGACGAATACCTCGATGCGGGATGGCTCGCGCGCGCCTTCGCGCGCAATCCGTCTCCGGCGAGCTTCGCCGCCGACGGCGTCATCGTCGGCGCGGGCGCCATGGGCCCGCTCGCGGGCGGCAGCGCGCGCTGCATCGCGCTCACCGATCCCGCCCAGTTCCTGCGCAACGCGCGGCTGGCCCGCGGCGAGGGCGAATCGCGCAATGCCGCGCTTGCGCACATCCTGCGCGTCGAGCGCGACGTGCGCGCCTCCGCCGAGAAGATCAGCGCCGACAAGCGCTTCGACACGACGTTTCCCAACGGGGCGTTCGGAAACGCGGTGAACACCGCGGCCCAGCTCGCCGCGAACGAGTCGGGTGTGGCGGTAGTGCGCCTGTCCCTGGGCAGCTTCGACACGCATGCGAACCAGCTGGGCACGCACGCGAACCTGCTGCGCCAGCTCTCGGAGGGGCTCTGCGCCCTGCGCGCCGCGCTCGTCGAGACCGGCCGCTGGAACGACACGGTCATCGCGACGTATGCGGAGTTCGGCCGGCGTGCGCGCGAGAACCAGAGCGGCGGCACCGACCACGGCACCGCGGCGGCGCACCTGGTGCTGGGCGGGGCGGTGAAGGGCGGCCTTTACGGCGCGGCCCCCGCGCTCGATCACCTGGACGGCGAGGGCAACCTCGCCCATGCCGTGGACTTTCGCGGCTACTATGCGACCTTCCTCGAGCGCTGGTGGGGCATCGATTCGAAGGTCGTCCTCGGAGGCCGTTTCGACACCCTGCCGATCCTCTAAAGCACTTCAAGAGTCGGCCGCAAGTCTTTGAATCTTCTTGCCGTTGAGACCTCGACGGAGCTCTGCTCCGTGGCGCTGCTGCGTGGCGGCGAGCTGTTCGTCGAGGAGGCGCTCGCGCAGAACCGCCACTCCGAAATGCTGGTGCCCATGCTGCGGCGGATCCTGCAGCGCGCGCGGCTCACACCCGCGCAGATGGATGCGTTCGGCTTCGGCCAGGGGCCGGGTTCCTTCACCGGCATCCGCATCGCGTGCGGCATCGTGCAGGGGCTCGCGTTCGCCGCGCACCGTCCCGTGGTCCCGGTCCCCTCGCTTCTCGCGCTCGCCGAGCAATCGAACGAGAGCCGCGTGATCGCCGCCCTCGACGCGCGCATGGGCGAGGCCTATCTCGCGGCGTACGCACGCAACGGCGACGACTGGGACGAGGTGATCGCGCCCCGGCTCGCGGACGCGGCCTCGCTTCCGCCGCTTCCCGGACGGCGCTGGGCGGCGACCGGCAGCGGCTTCGATCGCCATGCCTGGCTCCGGGATGCGTATCGGGAGCCCGTGGAGATGCGCTTCGAAGGCGACCTGCCTCGCGCGGGCGCGGTTGCGCGGATCGCCGCGCGCCGCTTCGCCCGCGGGGCGGGCGTGGCTGCGGCGCTCGCCTCGCCCCTATACTTGAGGGACAAGGTGGCCCTCACGGCCGAGGAAAGACGGAAGGCGAAGAGTTGAGCGCGGTCCCGATCCCGCAGATCCATTACCGGCGCATGCGCGCCGCAGACCTGAGCGAAGTGGCGGCGCTGGAGAAATCGCTCTACGCGTTTCCCTGGAGCCTGGGCAACTTCCGCGACTCGGTGAACGCCGGCTACGACTGCTGGACGGTCACCCATGGCGAGACCGTCATCGGCTACGCGATCCTCATGGTCGCGCTCGACGAGGCGCACCTGCTCAACATCGCGATCGCCTCGGCGTGGCAGGCGCAGGGCATCGGCCGCGATTTCCTGAACCACATGATCGGCGTGGCGAAATCGGCCTCGTGCCAGATCGTCTACCTCGAGGTGCGTCCCTCGAATCTCGCGGCGCGCCGCCTGTATCGCAAGATGGGGTTCCAGCAGATCGCCATCCGTCCCGACTACTATCCCGCGGCGAGCGGCCGCGAGGATGCGCTCTTCCTCGGACTGGCGTTGTGATGGATGCACGGTCCCTGCGCGAGCTCGAGCTGCTCGCGGTCGCCAGGCTGTACGGGTATGAGGCGCGAGGTGTGAGGCATGAGGACGCGCCCCCGGGCGTCGAACCGCCTGCCCCTCAGACCTCACACCTCATACCTTCGATGACCTGGCACGACCTGCGCGCGGCGGTCGCCGCCTGCGCCGCATGCGGCCTTTGCAAGCAGCGCAAGCAGGCCGTGTTCGGTGTGGGCAACGAGTCGGCGCCGTGGCTGTTCATCGGCGAGGGCCCCGGCGCCGACGAGGACGAGCAGGGCGAGCCCTTCGTCGGACAGGCGGGGCGGCTGCTGGACAGCATGCTGTCCGCGCTGGGATTGAAGCGTGGGCGCGAGGCCTACATCGCCAACGTGGTGAAGTGCCGCCCGCCGGGCAATCGCACGCCCACCCCCGAGGAAGCGGCCGCATGCGCGCCGTTCCTCGACCGGCAGGTGGACCTCATCGCGCCGAAGCTGATCGTCGCGCTCGGCAAGACCGCCGCGATGCGGCTGCTCGACACCGAGGCGAGCCTCGCCAGTTTGCGCGGGCAGGTGCATCGCTATCGCGGCACGCCGCTCGTGGTGACCTATCACCCGGCCTATCTGCTGCGCAACCTGCCGGACAAGGCCAAGGCCTGGGAAGATCTACTGTTCGCGCGGCGCACGCTGCGCTCGATCGAGAAGGAAGCAACTGCATGACGGTTCGTGGGTTTCGCTGGATGTTGGGCGCGGCGCTGGCCGCGTGGTGCGTGGCGGCGTTCGCGCAGGTCTCCCTGCGTGACGACATGGGCCGCACGGTGCAGGTGAAGAAGAAGCCCGAGCGCATCGTGACGCTCGCGCCATTCCTCACCGAGGCCGTGTTCGCCGCGGGCGCGGGCGACCGGCTGGTCGCCGTGAGCAAGCTCTCTGACTACCCGGCGGAGGCGGCGAAGCTGCCGCAGATCGGCACCGGCGCCGAGTTCTCGATCGCGCAGCTCGCCACCTACAAGCCGGACCTCGTCCTCGTCTGGACCGGAGGCATGCGCCGCAACGACGTGGAGAACATCCACGCGTTCGGCGCGACCGTGTACGCGGCTTCCGCGCGCACGCTGGACGACGTGCCGCGCCTGCTGCGCGCGATCGGGCTGCTCACCGGCAACGACGTGTCCAGGGTGGTGGACTCGTACGAGACGACGCTCGAGAAGCTGCGCCGCGACAACGCGGGCAAGCCGCGCGTGGCGGCCTTCCTCGAGCTGTGGAACCGGCCCCTCACCACGATCTCCGCGAACCACTTCATGGCCGAGGCGCTCGAGATCTGCCACGCCGACAACGTCTTCAGGGACATGGAAGGCAGCGCTCCCCAGGTCACCATCGACGAGCTCTACGAGAAGGACCCGTTCGTGATCGTCGGCGCGGGCTCCGCAACCAATGTCGACGAGTTCCGGTCCAACTGGAGCGTGCGGCAGGGGCTGAAGGCGGTGAAGGAGAACCGGCTCGTGTTCGTCGACTCGGATGCCTTCCAGCGGCCCACTCCGCGCACGCCCGAAGGCATCGCCATGCTGTGCAAGGGACTGGATGACGTGCGACCGAAATCGCCGCGGCAACCGCAGCAGGATGCGGCCCCGGCCGCCGCGCCGACCCAGCGGCCTTCGCAATTCGGGATGTGACGCTGGCTTGAATTCGCCGCGCGCGTCCCCACAGTAGCGGTGCTCGATCGCGAGCGAGGTCTGACGACAAGGAGAAGAACGATGCGCAAGCTGCTGTGGGTTGTGTCGCTGATGGCCGCGCTCACGCTGTCCGGCTGCGGATACAACGAGTTCCAGACGAAGGACGAGCAGGTGAAGGCCGCGTGGGGAGAGGTGCTGAACCAGTACCAGCGCCGCGCCGACCTCATCCCCAACCTCGTGGCGACCGTGCAGGGCTACGCACAGCAGGAGCGCGACGTCCTGATCGGCGTCACCAACGCGCGCGCCAGGGCGACCAGCGTCAACCTGCCGGCCGAAGCGATCAACGATCCGGCGAAGATGCAGCAGTTCCAGCAGGCGCAGGCGGAGCTGTCCGGCGCCCTGGGACGCCTGCTCGTGGTGGCCGAGAATTATCCGCAGCTGAAGAGCGACCAGAATTTCCGCGAGCTGCAGGCGCAGCTCGAGGGCACGGAGAACCGCATCACCACCGCGCGCAACCGCTTCATCAAGGCGGTCCAGGAATTCAACATCCTGGCCCGCAAGTTCCCGACCAACCTCACGGCGATGATGTTCGGGTACAAGGAGAAGCCGTCGTTCACGGTCGAGGACGAGAAGTCCATCTCGCGCCCGCCGAAGGTCGACTTCGCTCCGAAGCCCGCGACGCCCGCCGCGCCCGCCGCACCCGCGCCGGCACCCGCGCAACCGCCGGCGACGAAGTAAGGCGACGATGAAAGCGTTCGCCGCGATCGTTGCGGCGCTCGCGGCCGTGGCGGCCCTGGCCGCCACGCCGGTGCCCAGGCTCGAAAAACGCGTCACCGACCTCGCCGGCACGCTCACCGCGCCGCAGCGCGACGCGATCGAGGCGAAGCTCGCGGATTTCGAGAAGCGCCGCGGATCGCAGGTCGCGGTGCTCATCGTGCCGACCCTGGGCGAGGAGACCATCGAGGAGTTCACCGGCCGCGTGACGGACGCGTGGGCGCTCGGGCGCAAGGGCGTCGACGACGGCGTGCTGTTCGCCATCGCGATGAAGGAGCGGCGCATGCGCATCCATACGGGGCGCGGCGTGCAGGGCACGCTCACCGATGCGCTCTCCAAGCGCATCGTCTCCGACGTCGTGGGCCCGCGTTTCCGCAACGGCGACTACGCGGGCGGGATCGACGCCGGCGTCGACGCGATCATGAAGGCGGTCGAAGGCGAGCAGCTCCCGTTGCCCAAGGAGGCGACGCCGCGGGGAAAGGTTGAGACGGTCTCTTCGTTCGGCGACCTCGCGATCTTCGCGTTGTTCGCCGTGCCGGTGCTCGGCATGGTGTTGCGCTCGATGTTCGGTCGTTTCTTCGGCGCGACGCTCACCTCCGGCATCACCGGTATCGGCGCGTGGCTCGTGCTCGGCAGCCTCGCCATCGGCGTGATCGCGGCGATCTTCGCGTTCCTCTTCACGCTCATGACCGGAAGCGGCATGGGACGCTCGGTGGGCCGCGGCGGCTGGGGTGGCGGATACATCCCCACCGGCGGCTGGGGCGGCGGCTCGTGGGGCGGGGGAGGCGGGGGCGGCGGATTCAGCGGGGGCGGCGGCGGCTTCGACGGCGGCGGCGCCTCGGGGAGCTGGTGATGGACCTCGCGCGCTTCGGCCGCCACGTGCTGATGAGCCCGCTCACGGCGCGCCGGCGTTTTCCCGCCACGACGCTCGATGCGATGCAGGCGCGCATCGCGGCCGCCGAGGAGCGCCATCGGGGCGAGATCCGTTTCGTCGTGGAGGCCGAGCTCACCACCGGCCAGTTGTGGCGCGGCCAATCTTCGCGCGAGCGCGCGCGAGAAGTGTTCGCCCTGCAGGACGTGTGGAACACCGAGGAGAACAACGGCGTCCTCATCTACGTCCTGCTCGCCGACCGTCGCGTCGAGATCGTCGCCGACCGTGGCATCGACGCGCGCGTGCAGCCCGCCGACTGGGAGGCGGTGTGCCGCATGATGGAGAAGGAATTCCGCGCGGCGAATTACGAGGCCGGCGCGCTCGCCGGCATCGATGCGGTCTCGGAGCTCCTCGCGCGCCACTTCCCGGGCGGCGGCAAGCGCCCGAACGAGCTGGAAGATCGGCCCGCGCTTATATAGACACGCTCTCCTTTCCCGGTGATACGATGAGCGAAACCGGATGTTGATTGCTGAAAGGGGAGCGCAATGGAACAAACCGTCCAGAAGGCGCTGAATCTCCTGGAAGCGCTGGTCCGATCGGGCCAGCCGCGACGCCTGACCGAGCTGTCCAGGGAGCTGGGTCTCACCAAGCCGAACGTCTACCGCCTGCTGTCGACGCTGTCGGTGCTCGGGTACGTGAAGAAGGATCCGCTCACGAGCCTGTATTCGCCCACGCTCAAGCTGTGGGAGATGGGCTCCATGCTCGTGCGCGACGTGGACCTCGTCTCGGTGGCGGGCCCGCGCCTTCGCAAGCTCTCTTCGGATTGCCACGAGTCGGTGCAGCTCGCCGTGTTCGACAACGGCTTCGTCGTGTACGTGGACAAGGTCGACAGCGCGCAGCCGCTGAAGGCGATCACGAGCATCGGCTCGCGCGTGCCCGCGAGCGTCACTTCCACCGGCAAGGCCATGCTCGCCTGGCTGGGCGACGAAGCGCTCGAGCAGGCGGTGCAGCACGTGAAGCGCTATACGCCGGTCACGCTCGTGCGACGCAAGGACATCGAGCACGACCTCGAGGAGACCCGCGGTCGCGGCTACTCCATCAATCGCGGCGAGTTCCGCGCGGGCGTGTGCGGCATCGCCGTGCCGATCCGCGATCGTTCCGGCGCGGTCGTGGCGGCGGTGGGCGTGTGGGGCGCGGAGAAGAACATCCTCGGCTCGCGCCGCGAGGAGCTGGCCTACCTCACCATGGCCGCGGCACGCGACATCTCCCAGCAGCTGGGCTACATCGAGGCGCCGGCCAATCCGCCGGCCGCGGCCGTGCGCGAAGCGCCGGCACCGCGCACCGCCACGCTGGTCAAGGCCTAGGCGCTACGGGCCGGTGAGGCCCGGGATGTAGAGCTCGGGGTTGCCGAACGAGCCTTCGGCGGCGCGCTGGTGGCACGCGTTGCAGTTGGTGAGCGTCTTCACCTTCACCTTCTGCTTGGTGCTGATCACTTCCAGCATCACCGTGTGCATCTCGCGGAACAGCGGCACCTCCCAGAAGCGGCGCGGCGTCACGCTTGGCTTGATGCGCTCCATGACGAGCTTGGAGCCCTCGTACGGCGAGACGTCGGCGGCGTTCCGGGTGAGGTAGCCGAGGATCTGGTCGCGAGTCTCGGGCTTGAGGGTCACGTTCTCGCCGAAATGGCGATCGAGCCGTCCCATGATGTGCGTCCACGAGCGCGCCGGCAGCAGCCCCGGCGTGAAGGCGAAGTGGCAGCTGCCGCACTCCTTCATGTAGAGCGGGTCGCTCGCGGGGACGAATCCCATCATGCTGTCGCGTGTGGGCTTGTTGAAGCGGTCGTCGGCGGCGCCGGCGTGGAATGCGGCCGCGAGCGCGACGGCCATCAGGAGCTTCCTCATCGCTATTTCTTCCCGCCGATCCTCATCCAGGACGGCGCGGGCATCGACGCGGACATGTCGACGTCATCCGTGCGGAAGGTCTCGTCGGAGATCTCGTAGGTGACCGGAGAGAACCAGCCGCGGTCGGCCTTGGTATGGCATGTGGCGCAATTGGCGAGCGTCTTCACCTGCGGCTTGCCCTTGAAGTTCGGGTCGAGGAAGCCGCCGTGGATGCCGCCCACGTAAAGGACCTTGGTGATGCTGGTGGGCGTCTCGTTCGGCTTGATGACCTGCATCATCTCCTGCGAGCGCAGCGAGGCGGCCTTGTCGGCGGAATTCGCCACGAGGTAATTGAGGATTTCCTGGCGCTGCGCCACCTTGAGCTCGGCGTTCTCGCCGAAGTGGTTCGCGAGCGAGCCCATGACGGCGCGCCACGAGCGCTCCGGCAGCCACCCGGCCTGGTACGGGAAGTGGCAGCTGCCGCATTCCTTCTCGTACGTGGCGTTGTTGTTGCGGAACACGTCGCGACGCACGTACTGCGCGGCCTCCGCGCCCACGCTTGCGGCGAGCGCGAGCAGGGCGATCTTCGTTGCGGTCCTCATTCGTTCTTCTCTCCCGTCTGTCTCACTTGGCGCGGATCATCATCAGGAAATCGCCCTTTTCCTGCGGCGTGCATTCCCGCCCCAGGGTCCATTTGCAGTTGCGCGCGAACCATTTCTCGACGTGCTCGGCATCGGTGAGCCGCTTCGGATTCGCCGAAGGCGCCAGCGGCTCGATCAGCTTGCCGGTCACGAAATGCTTTCCGGTGCGGGTGAGGTCCTCGGAATGGCACGTGGCGCACCTGCGTGCCTCGCCCGTCTTGGCGTCCGTGAAGGTCCTGGTCCACATCGCCTGCGCGGTCGCGGCGTTGAAGCGCGACGCGCCCTGCGCCTCGTACTGCTTGAGGAGGTCTGCGACGGTGTCGGCGTGGGCCGCTGCCGTGAACGATGCCGCCACGGCCATGAGAAGCACGCGGATGGATTTCACAAGATGGATTCGCGTGCCGGTCTTTGAATCATGCGCGGTTGGAAGATACCCGACGCGGCGTCGACGTGGCAAGCATCGCAATCGTGCTTTCCCTGCGCGACCGGCGGCCTGAAAGCGGCGGGCGGAAGATCGTGGTGGGCGTGCTTCCAGAAGCGAAGCTCGCTGATGCGCTGGGGCGAGTCGTCCGGTGCCGCGGAGCGCGCGAGCTTCCACGCCGCCCACGTCGATGTGCGATCGGAGCGCGCCTCGTCGAGCAGGGCCTTCGCAACGCTCGGCGACAACGAAAGGTCCTCGCCGAAATGCTCGGCCTGCTCCTTCATCATCCGCTCCCACGAGCGCATCGGCAGCAGCGCCGGCGAATAGGCGAGGTGGCATCCGCCGCACTCCTTGGTCCAGCGCGATGGCGGCGGCTTCGATGCCTTCTGCTGCGCGCGCGCGGCGGCGTAAGAGGATGTCCAGCCGCTCGTCCACAGGTACGCGCCGACCGTGCCGAGAGCGATCGCGGCGAGCGCCAACGCCACGCCGCGGCGAGGCGGCGTCTCCGTGCCCGCATCGTGGAGCTGCTTGCGCCCGCTGAACATCGCCGCGACGAGATTCTCGCGATGCAGCACGCTGCTCATGATCGCGCCGGCCACGTGCAGCGCGATGATCGCGAGCAGCAGCCACGCAAGCCACTCGTGCGTCTCGCGCAGCGCGTCCGTCGATGCCGGCGCGAGGGCGAGGGGAAGCGGACCCAGGCCGAACATCGCGCCGATCGCGAGCACTCCCGTCACGCACACCAGCAGGACGCCGGCGAGCAGCATGTAGACGGACCAGCTTCCCGCGGGGTTATGCCCGGTGTAGTGGACGGGCTTGCCCTTCAGTGAATCGCCGAGGTAGGCGAGGGCGGCGCGCGGTGAATAGAGGAAGTCGGAGAACCGCGCGTGGCGCGTGCCGATGAATCCCCAGGCGATGCGAAACGAGACGAGGATCAGCGCGCAATAGCCGGCGGCGGCGTGCAGGTCCGCGAGCCGCGGGTCGCGCGTGAGCCACGCGGCGAGCACGCACAGCACGAGCAGCCAGTGCGAAACCCGCACCGGAACATCCCACACTCGCGCTTTTGTTTGACCGCCATTCGACGATCCACTTAGCATCACGGCGCCGATTGTTCCATGAATCGCCGTACCTTCCGCAAGGGGAATCGATTTGATCGCCACACGCATCGCACGCTTCGCCACCGTCATCGCCGCCGCGCTCCTGCTCGCCGGTTGCGGCACCACCTCCGGAGGTTTCGGGCTTCCGTGGATCAAGCAGGGACCCGGCAACACGCCCGATGAAGCCCGCGCCGATCGCGAAGCGCGCGCCCGCGGCGACGCGCCTTCGCAGCCGGCGCCCCAGCCGGCGCGAGCGCCGCAGTCCACTCCCGCGCCTTCCGCCGCGCCGGCGCCGGTGAACTCGCGCCAGATCGAAGTGGCGCCCGATCTCGTCGCGCAAACACCCCCGCCACCGCGCACGCCGGCCCAGGCGGCGGCTGCCACGGCGGGCTCGGCCGCGAGTTATACACAAGCGACGAGGTATGGCGACCTGGTGTTCGTGTCGGGGCAGATCGCGCTCGATTACGGCAGTGGACAGCTGCGCGGCACCACGGTGGAAGAGCAGACACGGGCGGCCATGGAGAACGTGCGCGCCGTGCTCGAAAGCCACCGGCTCACGTTCGCCAACGTCGTCTCCGTGACGGTATATCTCAAGGAGCTCAACGACTTCCGCGGCATGAACGTGGCCTACGAATCGTTCTTCCGCGGCGCGTTGCCGGCGCGCTCGGTGGTCGCGGTTTCGCGCTTGCCGAGGGATGCGCTCGTGGAGGTTTCGGTGATCGCCGGGCGATAACTTCGCGACAAGGTTGCGTATTTTTTATGCAACTTTTGTCTCGTATTGACAATTCTGGCGCCGTTTCAGTACCTTTCGTTTACGAAAACAATACGCGGTTTCAATACCTGAAACTGCATTAGAGGAGGTCCTCCATGCCGCGATCGCTTCTTGCAACCGCGCTGTTCCTCGCAGGCGCGACTCTTCCAACCGCATCATCTGCCGCGTTCGACGCCGCTGGTTACTACCAGATGCGTTGCGCGTCATGCCACGGCGCAGAAGGCCAGGGCACACGCGCATCGGTGCCGCCGCTGGCGCCCGCGCTGAAGGGCAACCCGTTCGTCGTGAACGGCAGCCCGGCGGCGCTGCGCACCGTGATCCGCAAGGGGCGGTCCGGGCAGAAGCGCCTCTACAACGACGCGTACCCCAACATGCCGTCGTTCGGCGCCGAGGCCATTCCAGATGTCGACGCTGTCGTTGCCTACATCAAGGGCGACCTGCAGCGATGAGAACAATCATTGGGAGGAAAAACGTGATGCGCGCTTGGAAATCGATCGCCGCGGCCGCCGTCGGGCTGGCCGGCATGTTCCTGGTGTCCCTGGACACCCAGGCCATGCCGAGCTTCGCGCGGCAGACCGGCATGAACTGCAACTCGTGCCACATCGGCACGGACAACGTCCCGAACTTCACCCGCACCGGCCGCATGTTCGCGATGCGCGGCTACGTGCGTCCGTACGTGCGCGAGCGCCTGCGCCACGACGGCGACACCATCGAAGACATGCCGCAGTACGGCGGCGATTACCTCGCCCTGAACTGGAACGACTTCTTCGCCGCGCGCCTCGTCTCCGAGCTGGTGCAGGGCGGCCACGCCAACAACGGCACGAAGAACGACGTCACCTCGCGGCCCCTGGCGCGGATGGCGTTCTTCTACACCGGCCCCATCACCGACTGGTTGAGCCTGTGGACGGAGATCGGCTACCTGGGCAACAACTCGGTGAACTCCGTGACGACCGGCGCGACGGGTCCCACGGGCCTGAACTTCTACGCGTATGACGAGTACCGCCTGTCGACGGGCATGGACCTCGGTCCCGGCTCGTTCATCGGCGCGTCGATCGGCAACGAGCTGCCGAACGTCGTCTCGCAGTGGGTGTTCCCGGCGGGCCTGCCCGACATGTGGGGCAACGGCCAGGGCGGCACCGGACGCTTCAAGGAGATCATGGCGGTCAGCATCCATGGCCTCGTGAAGGACACGTTCTGGCTGCAGGTCGGCGCGACGACGGGCGTGGACAACATCTCGTGGTCGAACGGCTGGAACCTGTACACGATGTTCGGCTGGAACATCTTCAAGCAGACGCGCAACGACCTGTGGGCGGTGCTCGAGACGTACAGCGGCAACGACATCTCGTCGCAGATGACCGCGGTGAAGAACAGCTTCATCTGCCCGGGCACCTGCCCGACGGGTGTGAGCGACGCCTCGCTGTCGATCACCAACAGCCGCGGCGGCACCAACGGCATCATCCTCGGCGCGCCGGTCGTGCAGATCAAGGACTTCAAGTCGTACAAGCTGCGCATCGAGCAGGGCGTGGCCGACCTCGGCCCGCACAGCTGGATCGCCTCGGCGGTGTATCACGGCGCCACCGAGAACATCAAGGGCGGCGGCAAGATCGAGCGCGACATCCTCGGCGTGTACCTGCGCTACTTCTACCAGCGCACGTACGGCTTCTATACGACCTGGTGGCGCGACATCAAGTACGACTACACCAACGCGGCGGGCCTGAAGCTGGGCACCTACCAGAAGGACAACTTCTCGATCACGCTGCTGTGGAACCCGGCGATGAACTTCTCGACCCACCTGGTCATCAACCCGCGTACGCAGAACCGCGTGTTCGACAACAACAAGGGCGCGTACCAGGGTGAGGGCGATTCGTACTCGCTGGGCTTCGAGTACAACTTCTGAAGCGGAGCCTCCTGAGAGCCAAGAGGGAAACTCCCATTGTCCCCCGGCGCGGCAACCCCGCCCGGGGGTTTTTCTTTCCAACCACGGAGTCCGACTGAAATGCGCAAGATCCTCATCGCCACCGCCGCCTCGCTCGCGGCCCTCGCCGCATCCGGCGCCCACGCGGCCGATGCGAACACGATCAAGTTCTTCAAGGAAACGTGCGGCGTCTGCCACGGCGAGAATGGCGAAGGCCAGCCGGGCCTCGCGCCGAACCTCAAGGGCAACGCCTGGGTGAAGGGCGCGAGCGATGGCGACCTCGCCACCACGATCACCAAGGGGCGCGAGGGCGCGGCCAAGCGCCACAAGGAGATTCCCGGCCCGATGCCGGCCAACTCCATGAGCGACAACCGCCTGAAGAACGTTATCGCTTACCTGAAGGAGATGAACCCTTAACGGGTTTTGCCGGCGCGCGCTCCTCGAGCAGCGCCTCGATCTCCGCGCGACGCCCGGGCTGCGGCTCGGGCGTTGTCGCTTTCGCGGTGCGCCGCGCCACGACGAGCCACACCACGCCCCCGACGAGCAGGAGAGCGAAGGGCCCGCCCCACAGCACCGCCGTGGTCGCCATGAACGGCGGCTTGTACAGCACGAATTCCCCGTAGCGCTCCACCATGTAGGCGCGGATCTGGTCGTCGCTGCGCCCTTGCGCGATCTGGGTGCGGATCTGGTTGCGCAGGTCGAGCGCGAGCGGCGCGTTGGAGTCGGCGATGGTCTGGTTCTGGCACACGAGGCAGCGCAGCTCCTCGCCCAGCTCCTTGAGGCGCTTCTCGACCACCGGATCGGGCCTGGCGACCTCGTCGGCCTGCGCCAACGCAAGGCCGCTTGCACCGGCGAGCAGCGCCGCGGCGATCGCGCGCCTCATGCGGCGAGCTTCCGCACCAGCGGCATGATCTTCTTCTCCAGCGCCTCGGGGGTGATCGGGCCGATCTGCTTGTAGCGGATCACGCCCTGCTTGTCGATCACGAAAGTCTCGGGAACGCCGTAAACGCCGTAGTCGATCCCGACCTTGCCTTCCACGTCGTACGCGGAGAGGGAGTAGGGGTCACCGAAGCGGCGCAGCCACTGCAAGCCCTCGTCGCGCTTGTCCTTGTAGTTCAGCCCCACGATCGGCACCAGCTTCTGCTTGGACATCTCCACCAGCAGCGGATGCTCGACGCGGCACGCCACGCACCACGATGCCCAGACGTTCAGCAGCCACACCTTGCCCTTCATCTCCTCGGGCGTGAAGGCAAGCTTCTCGTCGGCGAGCTGCTCCAGCCTGAATCCCGGCGCCGCCTTGCCGATGAAGGGCGAGGGGATCTCGCGCGGATCGCGCGTGAGGCCGATGGCGAAGAACGCCGCGAGGCCGAGGAACAGGACCAGCGGGATGATGAACTTCAGCGACTTCATGCGCGCGCCGCCTGCGCCACCGCGCCCGCGGGCGCCGCGACCTTGCGCGGCCGATAACGACGGTCGGCGATGGCGAGCAGGCCGCCGATGGCCATGAGGAAGCAGCCGCCCCAGATCCAGTCCACCAGCGGCTTGTGGTACACGCGCACGCCCCACGCGCCGTTGTCGACGGGCTCGCCGAGCGAGACATAGAGGTCGCGGAACACGCCCCAGTCGATGTCCGCCTCGGTCATGGTCATCCCGGTGGCGTGATAGACGCGTTTTTGCGGGCGCAGGATGAGCGGCGCGCCGCCGGCTCCGGTCTTGCGCACCTCGAATTCGCCCTGCATCGCGACGTAGTTCGGGCCCTGGACTTCCTTCGCGCCCTTGAAAGTGAAGTCGTGGCCGCCGAGCGTCACGCTCGCGCCGGGGGCCATGCGCAGGTCGAGCTCCTTCTCGTAGCCTTTCACGATGGTGACGCCGAAGATGAAGACCGCGACCCCCGTGTGCGCGAGCATCATCCCGTACCACGACAGGGACTGCGCCGCGATGCGGCCGCGCAGCGTGGGCTGCGGTGAGTTTCGGATGCGTTGCACCAGGTGCGTTCCCGAAGCGAACACGACCCACAGGCCCAGCCATAGGCCGAAGGCGATGATGGCCGAGAATCGTCCCATCGCCAATGGAATCACCAGTGCCGTTGCCACCGAGACGATCATGGCCCAGCGCAAGCGCGTCATCAATTCCGGCAGCGCCGCTTTCTTCCAGCTCGCGATGGGTCCCACCGCCATGAGGAAGATCGCCGGCGCCATGAGCGGATAGAAGACCGAATCGAAGTAGGGCGGGCCGACGGAGATCTTGCCCAGGTCGAGCGCGTCGAGGAAGAGCGGATAGAGCGTGCCGAGCAGGACCGCCGCCATGGCGACGGAAAGCAGCACGTTGTTGGCGAGCAGCATCGACTCGCGCGACACGGCGTCGAATCCCGCGCCCAGGCCCACGCGCGGCGCGCGCCACGCGAAGAGCGCGAGCGACCCGCCGATCACCACGGCGAGGAAGAGGAGGATGAACACGCCGCGCTTGGGATCGGTGGCGAACGCGTGCACCGAGGTGAGGACGCCCGAGCGCACGAGGAACGTGCCGATGAGCGACAGCGAGAACGCGACGATGGCGAGCAGCACCGTCCAGCTGCGGAAAGTGCCGCGCTTCTCGGTGACCGCCAGCGAATGGATGAGGGCGGTGCCGACCAGCCACGGCATGAACGAGGCGTTCTCGACCGGATCCCAGAACCACCAGCCGCCCCAGCCCAGCTCGTAATACGCCCACGCGCTGCCGAGCGCGATGCCGACGGTGAGGAAGCACCATGCGGCCGTCGTCCACGGCCGCGACCAGCGTGCCCATGCCGCGTCCAGGCGTCCCTCGAGCAGCGCGGAGATCGCGAACGCGAACGCGACCGAGAAGCCCACGTATCCCATGTAGAGCATCGGCGGATGGATCACCATGCCCGGGTCCTGCAGCAGCGGGTTCAAGTCGCGACCCTCGTCCGCCGCGGGGATGAGCCGCTCGAACGGGTTGGAGGTGAGCAGGATGAAGAGCAGGAAGCCCACGCTCAGCAACCCCATCACGCCCAGCACGCGCGCGGTGAAGCGCTCGGGCAGCCGATGCGAGAGGAGCGCGACCGCGAAGGTCCAGCCGTTCAGCATCAGCGCCCACAGCAGGATCGAGCCCTCGTGAGAGCCCCATGTCGCCGCGAATCGGTAGTGCGTGGGCAGCTTCGAATTCGAATGGCTCGCCACGTTCAGCACCGAGAAGTCGCTCGTTACGAACGAATACGCGAGCGCGGCGAAAGCGCCCGCCACGAAGACGAACTGGCCGACGGCGATGGGGCGGACCGCGGCAAGGTGCGAGGCGCGCCCGCTGCGCGCGCCGGCGAAGCCGAAGCCCGCCTGCGAGGCGGCGAGCGCCAGCGCCACGATGAGCGCGAAGTGGCCGAGCTCGGGGATCATTTGTAGCCTTTCTGCTGCTGCGCCTTCTTCACCGCGTCGGCCGCGGCGGGAGGCATGTAGTTCTCGTCGTGCTTGGCGAGGACTTCGGTGGCGCGGAAGGTGCCGTCGTCGCCGACCCGGCCCTGCGCGATCACGCCCTTGCCCTCCTTGAAGAGGTCGGGAAGGATTCCGGTGTACACCACGGGGATGGTGCGCGCCGTGTCGGTGACCTTGAAGCGCACCGTGAGCGCGTCCTTCTCGCGCACGAGGCTGCCTTCCTCGACCAGGCCGCCCATGCGGAACGGCCGGTCGCGCGGCGCCTCGTTGGAGGCGACCTGCGTCGGCGTGAGGTAGAACACCATGTTCGACTGGAACGCGTTCAACACCAGCGCGGTGGCCACGCCGAGCGCCGCCACGCCCGCCACGATCCACATCGCGCGTCTAGTCCTGGGCTTCAAGCTCTCGCTCCTCTTCGATCAGGCGCCGGGCGCGCGCGCGGCGCGCGAGCAGGAACGCCACTTCCAGCACCACGGCGATGGCCGTGGCGCCGTACGACATCCATAGGTAGTACTGGTGGTTCACAGGGCCCTCACCCAACGCGTGCGCCGCTCGCGCTCGAGGATGATCGAGCGCACGCGCGTGAGCGCCGTGCCGATGGAATACATCCAGAACGAGAAGGTCATGAGCAGCATCGCGGTGAGCATCGCCACGTGCATCGTCGTGCCCGTGAGCTTCACGCTCGAGCCCTGGTGGAGCGTGTTCCACCAGTGAACCGAGAAATAGATGATCGGCAGGTTCACCAGGCCGATCAGCGCGAGCAGCGCCGCGGCGCGGTCGCCGCGGCGCGGGTCGTCGAACGCATTGGAAAGCGCGATGAAGCCGAAGTACAGGAAGAGCAGCACGAGCTCGGAGGTCATGCGCGCATCCCACGCCCAGTACGTGCCCCACGTGGGACGGCCCCAGAACGCGCCCGTCCACAGCGCGAGGAAGGTCATCATCGCGCCCGTCGGCGCGATCGCGCGCGCCATCATGGCGCCCAGCCGCGTGTTGAAGGTGAGCGATACCGCCGAGTAGGCGGCCATCACGAAGTACAGGAACATCGACATCCACGCCGCCGGCACGTGGATGAAGATCACGCGGTAGACCTCCCCCTGCACCGCATCCGTGGGCGCGACGACGAACCCGTAGTACATCCCCGCGACGCCGAGGATCGCGGCGAGCGCGTAGAACCACGGCGCCATCGCGCCGGCGAGGCGGTAGAACGTGGCGGGCGAGGAGAAGTAATAGAAGTTCATGTCAGTCGAGCGCGATGCGGATCGCGAGGCTCACCGCGAGCGGCAGCGCCATGGCCGCGACGATGAGGCCCGCGCCGAGGAGCGAGAGCTGCGCCGAGGGGGACAGCCCCGAGGCCTGCGCCTCGGCCGCGCCGGCGCCGAAGATGAGCACCGGCACGAAGAGCGGAAGGGCGAGGAGGGCGAGCAGCATGCCGCCGCCGCGCGCGCCCAGCGTGAGCGCGCTGCAGGCGCCGCCCAGCAGCGAGAGGATGGGCGTGCCGATCGCGAGCGCCGCGGCGAGCACGAGCAGCGTGTCGGACGCGAGGCCGTACTGCAGCGCGAGCAGCGGCGAAAGCACGGTGAGGGGCAGCCCGGTCATGATCCAGTGAGCTGCGATCTTGCCGGACACCCACCCCACCATGGGATGGGACGAGAGTGTCATTTGCTCCAGCGAGCCGTCGGCGTAGTCCGAAGCGAACATGCCGGGCAGCGACAGGAATGCCGCCAGCAGCGCGCACACCCAGATCACCCCGGGGCCGATGCGCTCGAGCAACCGCGTGTCCGCGCCGATGCCCAGCGGGAAGAGCGACGCCACGAGCACGAAGAACGCGATCACGAGCACCGTCTCGCCGGGATTGCGCCATGCCAGGCGAAAGTCGCGCGTGAAGGCCCAGGCGAAGCCGCCCGGATAGGAGCCGAGGGCTTCGGCGCTCATGCGCCCAGCCGCAGCTCGCGCGCCGGCGCGGGTGCGAGCGCGTGGTGCGTCGCGATCACGGCGATGCCGCCGGCGGCGATGTGCTCCTCGAGCATGGTCTCGAAGAGCCGCTGGCCCTCGTCGTCGAGCGCGGTGAGCGGCTCGTCGAGCGCCCAGAGCGGCGCGCGTTCCAGCGCGAGCCGCGCAAGCCCGATGCGGCGGCGCTGCCCCGCGGAAAGCCGCCGCGCCTGCAGGTGGCGGCGCTTGTCCAGTCCCACGCGCGCGAGCGCGGCGCGACGCGCTTCGGTGTCCACGGCCACGCCGCGCAGCGCCACCAGCGTCGCGAGATTCTCGTCCGCGGTGAGATCGTCCTTGATGCCGGCGAGATGCCCCGCATACGAAAGCGCTTCGCGGAAGCCTTCGGAATTGCGCGCTACCGGCGCGCCTTCCCAGACGACATCGCCGGCGTCCGGCTGCGTGAGTCCCGCGACACAGCGCAGCAGTGTGGTCTTGCCGCTGCCGTTGGCGCCGCGCAGCGCGATCCACTCGCCGGAGACGACCGCGAAGGAGACGTCGCGGAAGAGCGTCACCGGGCCGCGCGAGCAGGTGAGTCCGCGCGCCTCGAGGGATTTCACGGCAGGACCTTGTCGAGCACGACGCGCACGTCCTTCGCGCCCGGCTTCACCACCCCGCTCGAGCCGGTGAGGTCGCCCGGCTGCGGCATCGCGTTGCCGGACTTCGAGACGCGCGCCTCGATGCGCACGTCGCTCGCCTTGGAAAGGCTCCACTGGGGCGACATGGCCATGCTGTCGTCGAGCGCGAAGCGCAGCGGCAGCTCCTTCGCCGAGCCGCGCAACACCGCGAGCGGCGCGCGCGGGCCGCCCTCGGCGCGCGCGAAGACGAAGACCGTATCGGCCGCGCCGATGCGCGAGGCGAGCTGCGGGTCGATGGTCACCACGCCCGAAACGGACTTGCCGCCGCCGGCGGCCATCGGCGCAACCGGCGCGGCTTTCGGCGCCGCCGCCATGATCGGCGGCGCACCGCTCTTGCCGCGCAGCTCCGCGATCACCTGCTGCACTTCCTTCTCGTCGTCGGATCCCGGCGTGACCAGCGTGGCGAGCCGCTCCCAGTACGAGATGGCTTCGGCATTGTGGCCCAGCTCCATCGCGGCGGTCGCGGCGAGCGCGAGCGCCTTCTTGTTGGTGGGCTCCAGCTCGAGCGCCTTCTGCGTGAGCTCGAGAGGCTTGCCGGCGAGCTTCTGTCCCTGCGCCATGCCCAGGGCATCGGCGTAGTCGGCGAGGATCTGGGCGTCGTTCGGGACGAGCTTCGCCAGGTGCTCGAAGGCGCGCGCCGACTCCTCGAAGCGTCCCAGCGCGGCGGTCGACCGCGCGAGCAGCGCCCAGCCGCGCGCGTCGTCGGGCCGCTCCTTCACCTTGAGCGCGAGCTTGTCCACCATCTCCTCCACGCTCTTCGGGTCCATGCTGCCGGCGTTCGCCAGCCGCGGATCGGCGGCGACCGGCGCGCCGATCGTGAGGTAGACGCCGAAGGCGACCGCGGGAATGAAGACGGCGGCGATGGCCGCGGCGATCCAGGGCCTGCCGGGGTCCGCCACGACCGGCGGCGGGTTCGCGGCCAGGTCCGCATCGGCGCGGCGCACCAGCTCGTCCAGCACCTGCTCGCGCGCCTCCGCGGCGACGACGCCCGTGGCGATGTCCTCCTCGAGCTCACGGCGCTGGCCGCGCAGCGCTTCCAGGTTCGCCTCCATGGCGCTGGGCCCTTCCCGGGGGCGGGCGCGCAGCAGCGGGACGAGGACGAAAGCCAGCGCGACGACCGTCATCAGCCCGGCGAGCGTCCAGAACACGGCCATGAAGCGAAAAACTCCCGGAAAAGGAATGAAATTATACAGTTGCGATCGAAGCCGAATGCGGTTGCCGACTCCTGCGCGCAAAATTTTCGCCCGGCCCGGCGCCTTCGCCTGGCAGACCCTGAAGGCCTTCAAGGCCAACCAGGGCCTGCTGCTCGCGGGCGCCGTCGCCTATTACGCGCTCCTGTCCATCGTGCCGCTGCTCATCCTCATCGCCATTGCGCTGACGCAATGGATAGATCCGGCGAAGTTGCTGGAGGCGCTGGAGCGCTACCTCGAGTGGCTCATTCCGGGCGAGTCGCACGCGATCGTCATGGAGCTCGCCAATTTCCTCGACCACAAGCAGGTGATCGGCTGGCTGCTGCTGGGCACCATGATCTTCTTCAGCGGGCTCGCGTTCACCGTGCTCGAGAACGCGATGTCGGTGATCTTCTTCCACCGCGTGAAGGAGACGAAGCGCCGCTACGTGATCTCGTTCTTTTTGCCGTATTGCTACGTCCTGTCGCTGGGCGTGGGCGTGCTGCTCGTCACGCTGGTCTCGGGAAGCCTGCAGGCGATGGCAGACCGTGACGTGGAGTTCCTCGGCCACGTCTGGTCGCTGGGCGCGGTCTCGGGCGTGCTCCTGTACCTGCTGGGCTTCCTGGGCGAGGTCTTCGTGCTCACGTCGATCTATCTCGTGATGCCCGTGGGCCGGCTGAAGATGTCGCACGCGCTCATCGGCGGCGTGACGGCGGCCGTGCTGTGGGAGATCACGCGCCACATCCTGCTCTGGTACCTGCGCACCTTGTCGCAGGTCAACGTGGTGTACGGGTCGCTCACCACCGCCATCGTGGTGTTGCTCTCGCTCGAGCTCGCCGCCACGCTGCTGCTGCTGGGCGCGCAGGTGATCGCGGAGTACGAGCGCATCGCGCGCGAGCCGGTGGAAGTGAAGCCCAAGCCCATGCGCACCGGCTAGGGAATTTGTCCGCGGGCGGGGGGTCATTGCACCATGGCCGCCGTCCCCGACGTCCCCCGAATGCTGGAGATGCTCGCGGCCCAGTCCCCCGAGCACGGCTTCCTCTTCCTTGATCCTGCGGGGATCGTCACCTGGATCAGCGCCGGGGCGCAGCGCATCCTCGGCTACGAGAGCGCGGAGATCGTCGGCAAGCCCTTCGACGTCATTTTCACCGAGGAGGACAAGGCCCTCGGCATCCCGAAGTACGAGCGCGACGCGGCGCTGGAGTGCAACCCCTCGGAGGACGACCGCTGGAGCGTGCGCAAGGACGGCTCGCGCTTCTGGGCGAGCGGCGTGCTCTACTCGCTGCGCGACGCCTCGGGCGCGTGCCTGGGTTACGGCAAGATCCTGCGCAACCGCACCGACCATCGCGAGATCGTCGAGGGACTGCGCAACAGGGTCGCCGCGCTCGAGGAAACGGCGCGACGCCACGACAACTTCCTCTCGACCCTTTCCCACGAGCTCGCCAACCCGCTGGGCCCGCTGTCGAACGCGGCGCGCATCATCCGCGCCGCCGGCGAGCCCGGCGAGAACGTGGAGTTCGCGCTGCGCGTCATCGAGCGCCAGGTCCACTTGCTGCGCACGCTGGTATCGGACCTCCTCGAGTTCTCGCGCGCCGGCGCGGGCAAGATCGACCTGAAGCCCGCGCGCATCTCCCTGAACGAGGTGGTCGCCGACGCGGTCCAGGACACGCGCGCGCTCATCGAGGAGCGCCGCCACACGCTGCAGGTCGTGGAAGCCAAGGGGCGCATCGAGATCATCGCCGACGCCGAGCGCCTTCACCAGGTGTTCGTGAACCTCCTCACCAACGCGGCCAAGTACACGCCACCGGGCGGGCGCATCGACGTGAAAGTCTCCACGGAGGACCAGGAGGCGGTGGTGCGCGTCGAGGACAACGGCGTGGGCATCGCCCCGGACATGCTGCCGCGCATCTTCGATCTGTTCACGCAGGTGGACGCGACGCGCCCGATGTCCATGGGCGGGCTGGGCATCGGCCTCGCGCTGGTGAAGGAGCTCGTGACCCTGCACAAGGGCACGGTGCAGGTCATCAGCGAGGGGCGCGGCATGGGCAGCGAGTTCACCGTTCGCCTGCCGCTGCCGCCCGGCGAGGGGTCCGTCGGCCCCTAGTGCTTTGCCTCTCCGATGAGCCGGTCCAGGTGCGGATCGGCCTTGTGGTTGGCGGCGTTCCAGCGGATCACGAGGTACATCGCCGCCGAGAGGAAGATGCCGAAGATCACCACCACCGACTGGATGCGGAAGTCCAGGCGGATCATGACCGCGTAGAGCGCGAGCATCACGAGGATGCTCACGTTCTCGTTGAAGTTCTGCACCGCGATCGAGTGGCCGGCCGACATCAGCACGTGGCCGCGGTGCTGCAGCAACGCGTTCATCGGCACGACGAAGAAGCCGGCGAGGGCCCCGATCAGGATCAGCATCGCGTAGATGCCCGGCATCCAGCGCATCGACACCATGGAGATCACCGCGATGCCCATGACGATTCCGGCGGGCAGCACCGTGGTGGCGCGCTTGAGCGGGACGAAGCGCGCCGCGAGCATGGCGCCGACGGCGATGCCGATCGCGGAGATGCCCGACAGCATCGCGCCCTGTTCCAGCGGCAGCTTGAGCGCGCGCTCCGCCCACTTGATGACGATGAACTGCAGGCACGCGCCGGCGCCCCAGAAGAGCGTGGTGACCGCGAGCGAGATCTGGCCGAGCTTGTCGTTCCAGAGCATCACGAAGCAGCGCGAGAAATCCACGAGCAGGCGCACGGGGTTTCTTTCCTGGTGCGGGTAGCGGGCGCCGGTGTCCGGGATGGCGAGGTTGAAGAGCGCCGCGATCACGTAGACCAGCGCGATCACCACGATGGCGGCCTCGGGCGCGGTGTTGATGCTGGTGTCGATGAACGGCATGTCGATCTTCAGCAGCGTCTCGGAGACCTTCGGCCCGATGAGCAGGCCGCCCAGCACGGTGCCCAGGACGATGGAGAGCACGGTGAGCCCTTCGATCCACGCGTTGGCGATCACCAATTGCTCGGCGGGCAGCAGCTCGGTGAGGATGCCGTACTTCGCCGGTGAATACGCCGCGGCGCCCAGGCCCACCACCGCGTAGGCGAGCAGGACGAGCCAGTAGGCGTGCATGGAGCCGATGCGAAGGAACTCGTTGAACAGGATGAGGATGCAGCCCAGCACCTTGATGGTGTTGGTGACGAACATCACGCGGCCCTTGGGCATCGAGTCGGCGAACGCGCCCACCAGGAACGCCAGCACCACGTACGAGATGATGAAGAAGAACTTGAGCATCGGCTGAAGCCACTGCGGCGCCTCGAGCTGGATGAGGATCGCGATGGCGGCGATGAGCAGCGCGTTGTCGGCGAGCGACGAGAAGAACTGCGCCGCCATGATGGTGTAGAAGCCCTTCTTCATCCGGCGTTCCTCACCCACCATTCGCGCAGCGACGCCGCCGGCAGGGGCGGCGAGACGAAGTTGCCCTGCATGAAGTCGCAGCCCAGGGCCGCCAGCGCCTCGCGCACCGCGGCGCTCTCGACGCCCTCGGCGACGACGCGCATGCCGAAGTGATGCCCGAGCGAGACCGCGCTGCGCACGAGCGCGCGGTCACCGGGGTCATCCACGAATCGGGAAACGTACGGGCGGTCGATCTTCAGCTCGTCGATGGGCAGGCGGCGCAGGTGCGCGAGCGAAGTGTAGCCGCTGCCGAAATCGTCGAGCGCAATTCCCACGCCGAGCGCCTTGAGCCGTGTGAGCACCGCTCCCGAGCGCTCGGCGTCCGCGATCATCGAGCTCTCGGCGATCTCGAGCGTCAGGTTCGAGCCCTCCACGCTCCAGGTGCGCAGCGCCTGGTCGATCACGTTGGGCAGCTCGCGATCGGTGAGCATGCCGATGGAGATGTTCACCGCGAGGCGCGGCGCGATGCCCTGCGCGCGCCATTGCGAGGCCTGCCGCAGGGCCGCATTGAGGATGTGGAAGTTGAGCGCTCCCATGAGGCCGGTGCGCTCGGCGATGCCGATCACGGTGGTGGGCGGGATGTCGCCGGCGCGCGCGTGGCGCCAGCGCACCAGCGCCTCGGCCGCGACGGGACGCCCGGAGGCGACATCCACCTGCGGCTGGAAGGACAAGTCGATCTCGTTGGCGCGGATGGCGCGCTCGAGGTCGCGATCGAGGCCCCGGTAGACCTCGTCCTCGACCGCCTCGAATCCCTGGTAGACGTGATAACCCTCCTCGCGCGTAGCGGCGATGTGCCGCGCGACATCCGCGGCCATCAGCAGCTGGCCGGGATCGAAGCCGTGCTCGGGCAATGTCGCGATCCCCACGCAGGGGCGCAGCACCGCGCTGCCGCCCTCGTGCGCGATCGGGCGGTCGAGGGCGCGCAGCAGCTTTACCGCCGCGAGCACCGCCTGGCTCGGGTGCGCGAGGCGCGGCAGGATCACGCAGGCCTGCTCGTCGCTGATGGCGGCGACGCGGTCCTCCTCGCGCAACGCCTTGCCCAGGCGATCGAGCACCAGCTCCATGGTGGTGGAAGGCGAGGGCCCGCGCAGCAGCGCCTGCAGCCGATCGACGCGGCGCAGCTCGACGATCAGCACGGCGAGGCGCCCGTCGGTCGCGCGTGCGATGGCGGTCTCGCGATCGAGCAGCTTGAGCAGCTCTTCGCGCGTCTCGTCGGAGGCCCTCTCGGGAACCGCCGCCGGCTTCGGAGGGGGAGGCAGCGGCGCCGTCACGCGATCACGAGAGGTAGAAGTCCCTCAGGTCGAGGTCATAGGCGCCGGCGGGAAGCCCGCGCTTGATGTACACGGGCTCGTCGCCGCCGGCCTTGTTCTCGTAGAGCAGGTCGAGCATCGCCGGGTGCGGCGCCCGCGTCTTGTCGGGCCCGGTCACCACCAGCACGCGCGGCTTCAGGCGCCGCACCTTGTTGTGTGCGACGACGATCGCGACTTCTCCGGTCGACAGCTCGATCAGCGAGCCCACCGGGAAGACGCCGATGGAGGAGACGAACTGCTGCACCAGCGGCTCGTGGAAGAAGTCGCCGGCCCAGCCGCTGATGCTGCGCAGCGCCTCGTACGACGATGACGCCGCGGCATAGGGACGGTGGTTGGTGAGCGCGGCGAAGGTGTCGACTATGCCCGCCATGCGCCCGTAGATGCCGATCTCGTCGCCCACGAAGCCGCGCGGATAGCCGCTGCCGTTCATGCGCTCGTGGTGCTGCTCCACGCCTTCGAGCACCTCCGGATCGATGTTGGCCGTGTTCTTGAGGATCTCGATGCCGTGCTCGACGTGGCGCTTGGCTTCCTCATATTCCTCGGTGGTGTAGCGGCCCTGCTTCTCGAGCAGCCAGCGCGGCAGCTTGATCTTGCCGATGTCGAGCAGCAGGCCGATCTGCGCGAGCTGCTCGAGCTGGGCCTTCGGGAAGCCGAGGTGGCGCCCGAATGCCGTCAGGTACACCGACACCTGCAAGCCGTGCCCGTAGGTCGCGATGTCTTCCTCGCGCAGGCGCGCGATCCACATGGCGGCGTCGGGATTGCGCACCACGCTCTCCACCATGTCGCCGACGATCTCCTCGACGCGCTCGATCTCGAAGCTCTGGCCGAGGCGGATGTCGTTCACGAGCTTGTCGAGCAGGCCCGCGCCGCGCTCGACGGCCGCCTGGGCGCGCGGCACCTCGTCCTCGACGCTCACCTGGTCCACGTAGGTCTGCACCTCGATGCCGCGCGGCAGCAGCTCGGCGCGCGCGGCGAATTCCTGCGGCGACTCGCGCGGAACTTCCAGCGCCGCCGCGGGTATCGCGCGCTCCTCCTTGCCCTTGCCGCCCTTCAGTCGTCCGAACAGCCGACCGATGAATCCGCGATCGTCGTCGGCGCCGTTGCCCGGGACCGCGGCTCGCCGCGAGCGATACGGCACCGAAGCGGGAAAGCGCGCGGTTCGCATCGGCCCGCCTTCGCTGTGGGGGCGCGGCCTGTCTTTCGCGACCGGGCTCGCGGGCTTCACCTCGGTGACGGCGTTCGCATCGGCGGCGGGCGATTCGGCCGCCACGCTGCCTCCGCTTGACACGCTGCTCCCGGCCTTGCGCACCACGCCGGTCGCGGCGGCAGGCGCGGCCTCGAACTGGTCGCCGGTAGAACGCGCGCGATCGACGATCACGTACTCGCAGTGCGTGCGCAGGGCGAGGATCTGCTCGTCGTTCTCGATGAGGAAACCCTGCAGCAGGAATGGCGTGTCGACCCACGGACGATCGAGGTCGGCCACGAACATGCCCACCTTGAGGTCGGTCGTGAAGATCTTGCTAGCCATTTGCCTGAATCATAACGGGAAAACACCTCCGCTCCGCGCATGCGCGGGTACAATTTCCGGCAATGAACGGCATCCTGCGGGGCATCCGCGTCCTCGACCTCACCCGCGTCCTGGCCGGCCCGTGGTGCACGCAGCTCCTCGCCGACCTCGGCGCGGAGGTGATCAAGGTCGAGCGCCCCGGCAAGGGTGACGACACGCGCCACTGGGGGCCTCCCTTCCTGAAGGACCGCGACGGGCGCGACACGGCCGATGCCGCGTATTACCTCGCGTGCAACCGCGGCAAGAAATCGATCACGCTGGACATCGCGAGCCCGCGCGGCCGCGAGATCGCCCACGCGCTCGCGATGAAGAGCGACGTCCTGGTGGAGAACTTCAAGGTCGGCGACCTTGCGCGGCACGGCCTGGACTACGCGTCGCTCGCGCGCGGGCATCGCGGCCTCGTCTACTGCTCGATCACCGGCTTCGGCCAGGACGGCCCCTACAGCGATCGTCCCGGGTACGACTTCATGGTGCAGGGTCTCGGCGGACTGATGAGCGTCACGGGCGAGCGCGACGACCTGCCGGGCGGCGGACCGCAGAAGGTCGGCGTGGCGGTCTCGGATCTTTTCACCGGCATGTATGCGTCGAGCGCGATCCTCGCCGCGCTCATGCATCGCCAGAAGACCGGCGAGGGCCAGCACATCGACATGGCGCTGCTGGACGTGCAGGTGGCGATGCTCGCCAATCTGAGCTCCACCTATTTCGCGTCGAACCAGGCGCCCCGGCGCATGGGCAATGCGCACCAGAACATCGTGCCTTACCACGTCTTCCGCGCGTCGGACGAATTCCTCATCGTGGCGGTCGGCAACGATTCGCAGTTCGCGAAGTTCTGCGAGATCGTCGGGCGGCCCGAGTGGGCAGCCGATGCGCGCTTCTCGACCAACCCGGCGCGCGTTCGCCATCGCGATCTGCTGGTCGGAATGATCTCCGAGCGCCTGCGCGAGCGTCCCGCGCGCGAATGGCTCGCGCGGCTCGAGCCCTCCGGCGTGCCGTGCGGGCCGATCAACAACCTCGACCAGGTGTTCGCCGATCCGCAGGTACGCCACCGGCACATGGAAGTGCGCGCGCCGCATCCGGCGGCAGGCGAGGTGCGCATGGTGGCCAACCCGATCAAGTTCTCCGCCACACCCATCACGCACGACGTCGCGCCGCCCTTGCTGGGCGAGCACACGCGCGAAGTGCTTTCGTCGGTGCTCGGCATGGGCGAGGACGATTTCACGAAACTGAAGGAAGAGGGACTCGTTTGACCGATATCGAAGCGCTGCGCCAGGACGTCGCCACCGCCAACCGCATCCTCGAGCGCTTCGGGCTCTCGCACGCGTTCGGCCACGCGAGCGCGCGCGTCCCGGGCACCAACACGTTCCTGCTGCCGACGCGGCGCAGCCCGGGCCTCGCCGAGGCCGCGGACCTCCTCGTGATCGACACCGAAGGGCGCATCGTCTCGGGCGAGGGCGAGCCGAACAGCGAGTTCTGGATCCACGCGCGCATGTATGCCGCGCGCGCGGACGTGGGCGGTGTGGCACATGCGCACCCGCCCGCGTGCGTGTGCCTCACGCAGATCGGCGAGCCGCATCGCGTGGTGCACAACCAGGGCGCGATCTTCGCCGAAAGCGTGCCCGAGTATTCGCGCGTGGGCCTCATCCGCTCGCGCGAGCTGGGCGATCTGCTGGCGAAGGTCGTCGGCAGCGGCAAGGCCGCCATGATGCGCGGCCATGGCATCACCACGGCGTTTCCCGACATCCGCACGGCGACGGTGGCCGCGATCTATCTCGAGGAAAGCGCTGCGCTGCAGCTGCGCATGCTCTCGGCCGCGGGCGGCGACGCAAAGCGGCTTCGCGTGTACACGGCGGAGGAGGCCGGCCCGCTCGCCGACCAGATCGGCCCCAACGTCGCGCGGCGCGCCTGGGAATATTTCGCCGCGGTAGCCGCCGCCAACCCCCTCGGCAGCGGGCAGAAATAGGTGTTTCCTCAACGGTTTATTGGGTAGACTCGGGAAAAGCCCTACAGAGGCTGCGACCCGGCGAGGGGTCGATCGAGGAGAGACCGCGCGTGAAGCCCACCGATACGAGTGCGCCTCAGTATTTCCACAAGGTCGTGGACTGCCAATGGGCATGTCCCGCGCACACGCCGGTTCCCGAATACATCCGCATGATCGCCCAGGGCCGTTACGCCGATGCGTACATGGTCAACTGGAAGTCGAACGTGTTTCCGGGAATCCTCGGGCGCACCTGCGATCGTCCCTGCGAGCCCGCCTGCCGGCGCGGCCGCGTCGAGGAGAACCAGGGCGAGAAACCCGAGCCGGTCGCCATCTGCCGCCTGAAGCGCGTGGCCGCCGACTACAAGGGCGACGTGCACGGGCGCATGCCGAAGAAGGCCGCGGCGAAGAACGGCAAGCGCATCGCGTGCATCGGCGCCGGGCCGGCCTCGCTCACGGTCGCGCGCGACCTCGCGCCGCTCGGCTATCAGGTCACGGTCTTCGATTCCGATCGGCTCGCCGGCGGCATGATCCGCTCGCAGATCCCGAAATTCCGCCTGCCCGAGAGCGTGATCGACGAGGAGGTGGGCTACATACTCGACCTGGGCGTCGATTTCCGCGCCGGCCACCGCATCGATTCCATGAAGCGCCTCCTCGGCCAGGGTTTCGACGCGGTGTTCGTGGGATCGGGCGCGCCGCGCGGGCGCGACCTCGAGATTCCCGGAAGGCGCGAGGCCGCCGCCAACATCCACATCGGCATCGACTGGCTCTCGTCGGTGGCGTTCGGCCACATCACGAAGATCGGCAAGCGCGTGATCGTCCTGGGCGGCGGCAACACCGCCATGGACTGCTGCCGGTCGTCGCGGCGCCTGGGCGGCGATGACGTGAAGGTCATCGTGCGCTCGGGCTTCGAGGAGATGAAGGCGAGCCCGTGGGAGAAGGAAGACGCGATGCACGAGGGCATCCCGATCCTCAACTACCTCGTGCCCAAGGCATTCCTGCACGAGGGCGGCCGGCTCACCGGCATGACCTTCGAGAAGGTGAAGGCGGTGTACGACGCGAAGGGCCGGCGCAGCCTCGTGCCCACCGGCGAGCCCGACCAGGCCTTCGAGTGCGACGACGTGCTGATCGCGGTGGGCCAGGAGAACGCCTTCCCGTGGATCGAGCGCGACATCGGCATCGAGTTCGACCAGTGGGGCATGCCGGTGCTGGATCCGGCGACGCTGCAATCGAAGCGCCCCGAGGTGTTCTTCGGCGGCGACGCCGCCCTCGGGCCCAAGAACATCATCTGGGCGGTGGCGCACGGCCACGACGCCGCCATCTCCATCGACCGCTTCTGCCACGGCGAGGACGTGCTCGACCGGCCCGCGCCGCACGTGAACCTGCTCTCGCAGAAGATGGGCATCCACGAGTGGAGCTACGACAACCAGGTGGCGCCGGATCCGCGCTTCAAGGTGCCGCTCAAGGACCTCACCATCGCCCTGCGCGACATCCGCCAGGAGGTCGAGCTGGGCTTCGACGCCGAGCTCGCCTGGAAGGAGGCGCAGCGCTGCCTCAATTGCGACGTGCAGACGGTGTTCACCACCAAGCTGTGCATCGAATGTGACGCGTGCGTGGACATCTGCCCGGTGGACTGCATCACCTTCACGCGCAACGGGGAGGAGGAGGACCTGCGCGCGCGCCTGAACGCGCCGGCGAAGAACGTCGAGCAGCCGCTCTACGTTTCCGCCGCGCTTCGCACCGAGCGCGTCATGGTGAAGGACGAGGATGTCTGCCTGCACTGCGGGCTGTGCGCCGAGCGCTGCCCGACGGGAGCGTGGGACATGCAGAAATTCCTGCTCGAGATGACGCACGCCGGCCCGCGCTGCCGGGCGCCGTCCCCGCCTTCGAAAGTTACGGCGTGATTACCTGTGTAATCGCCTGAAAGGGGGCTTTGTGAAGTAGCGCACAGGTGGAGGACCGCATGTAGGGAGACACTTGCAGCGGGTTTTTTCAACGTGAATACAAGGGGAAAACAATGACACGCATCCTCACCGCCCTCGCAACCGTCCTGGCGCTCATGGTCGGCATGCCCGCCGCCGCGCAGGACAAGAAGCAGGGCACCAAGGAAGAAGCCACGGCGATGGTGGACAAGGCCATCGCGCACATCAAGAAGGTGGGCCGCGAGAAGGCGTTCGCCGACTTCAGCAGCAAGAAGGAGCCCTGGGTCGACCGCGACCTCTACGTCGTCGTGTACGACATGAAGGGCAAGGTGCTCGCCCACGGCGCCAACGAGAAGATGATCGGCAAGGACGTGATCGACCTGCGCGACAACGACGGCAAGTACTTCGTGAAGGAGCGCGTCGAGATGATGTCCAAGGGCCCGGACGCGAAGGGCTGGCAGGACTACAAGTTCATGAACCCGGTGAGCCGCGCCATCGAGCCGAAGCAGATGTACCTGCGCCGTTTCGAGGACGTGATCGTCGGCTGCGGCGTCTACAAGAGCTAACAACCAAGCCCGAAGCGGGCGGCCCCGACCGGCCGCCCGTCTCCTGAAAGACGCCCATGGTTCTCAGACAAATCCGCATCGGCGCGCGCCTCGCGCTGGGCTTCGGCGCCGTCCTCGCGGTCCTCATCCTCGTGACCTTCGGCGGCGTCTGGCTCGGCAAGAAGAGCCGCGACGACCTCGCCCTGGTGATGGCCGGCACCACCGCCAAGCAGCTGCTCGCCGCGGAGATGAAGGCCTACGCCCTCGAGCAATCCGCGGTCATGCGCAACATCGGCCTGCACAGCGACATCAAGGCGATGCAGGGGGACGAGGACCGCGCCCGCAAGCTGGGCAAGCAGTACGACGAGGCGCGCGAGCGCATGTCGAAGCTGGCGGCCACGCCGGCCGAGCGCGACATCATCGAGTCGCTCGCCAAGGCCGACGCGGCCCTCGACAAGCCGTTCGCGCAGGCGCTGGGCCTGTCCACCAGCTTCCAGAACGAGGCGGCCGCCGCCGTGCTCATGAAGGAAGTCGATCCGCTGGTGCAGAAGACGCTAGGGGACCTGAACCGCCTGATCGAGATGCAGAGGACCGCTGCCGACGACGCGGTGAAGGCCGCGATGGTGAGCGGCGATCGCGTGGCCGCGATTACCTACGCCGTGGCGCTGATCGTCCTGGTGCTGGCGATCCTGATCGCCTGGACCACCACGCGCAGCATCACCGTGCCGCTGAAGGATTCGCTCGCGGTCGCCAAGCGGGTCGCCTCGGGCGACCTCACTTCGCGCATCGAGCCCACCGGCCGCGACGAGGCCGCCGACCTGCTGCACGCGCTGCGCGACATGAACAACGGGCTGGGCCGCATGGTCGCGCAGATCCGCACCGGCGCGGAGTCGATCGCCGTCGGCGCGAACCAGGTCGCCGCCGGCAACCAGCAGCTTTCCAGCCGTACCGAGCAGCATGCGAGCTCGCTGGAGGAGACGGCTTCCACGCTCGAGGAATTCACGACGACGGTCAAGCAGAACGCCGAGCACGCCCGCAACGCGAGCCAGCTCGCCGGCACGGCCTCCGCGACCGCGGAGAAGGGCGGCGAGGTGGTGAACAAGGTCGTCACGACCATGCAGGAAGTGGCGCAGTCGTCCAAGCGCATCAGCGACATCATCGGCGTGATCGACGGCATCTCGTTCCAGACCAACATCCTGGCGCTGAACGCCGCGGTGGAAGCCGCGCGCGCCGGCGAGCAGGGACGCGGCTTCGCGGTGGTCGCATCCGAAGTGCGCAGCCTCGCGCAGCGCTCGGCCGAGTCCGCCAAGGAGATCCGCGGCCTCATCGAAACGTCGGTGGGGCGCGTGGAAGCCGGCGCCCGGCTCGTCGAGCAGGCCGGCAAGACCATCGAGGAGCTCGTGGTCTCGGTGCGCAAGGTGGCCGAGATCATGACGGAGATCGCTTCGGCCTCGCACGAGCAGAGCTCGGGCATCGAGCAGATCAACAAGGCCATCACGCAGATGGACACGGTGGTGCAGATGAATGCCTCGCTCGTCGAGGAGGCCACCGCCGCGGCCACCAGCATGGCCGACCAGGCCACGGGGCTCGCGCACGCCGTCGCGCAGTTCCGCGTGCAGGACGACGTCATGCCGCAGGCGCAGCCCGCGCCGGTCGCGAAACCCGCCCCGCATGCGGCGCCCGCGCTCGCGCGCGACATGCGCGCCCCGGCCGTGCAGGGCCGCCGCGAGCCCCTGCTGACCGCGGCCGCATCCACCGCTGACGAAGACGACTGGAAGGAATTCTAGGAGCCCCATGACCATGCCCCTCATCGCCATGACCCGTGAGATGGGCTCGCTCGGCAAGGACGTGGCCGCCGGTGTCGCGGCCCGCCACGGCAAGCGAGTCGTCTACCACGAGATCATCGAGCCCATCGCCAACAAGATGCGCCTGCGCAAGAGCCACGTCGAGCGCTTCCTCGACGGCAAATCCGGCATCTGGGAGCGGCTCACCACGGACAAGACGAGCCTGTCGATCTTCACGGCGGACGAGACCTTCCGTTTCCTGCGTGACGACTCCACGGGCGTGATCCGCGGCTGGGGTGCGGTGCACCTGCTGAAGGATGTCCCGCACGTGATCCGCGTGCGCGTTTGCGCGCCGCTCGAGACCCGCGTGGAACGCATGATGCAGCGCCTCAACACGGACGACCGTGCCAACGTCGAGAACGAGATCCAGATGAGCGAGGAGGCCCACACCGCCATCACCAAGCGCCACTTCGGCGTGAACTGGCGCGATCCGGAGCTCTATGACCTCGTCCTTTCGACCGAGCGCATGTCGGTGGACGAGTGTGTCGACGAGATCGACGGCCTCATGCAGCGCCGCTGCTTCCAGGAAACGCCCGAATCAACGCGCATGGTCGAGAACCTGTCGCTCGAATGGAGCGTGCGTTCGGCGCTGCGCCGCGACGAGCGCACCTCCGGCACCGACTTCACCGTGCAGGTCACGGACGGCGTGGCGAAGCTGACGGGGGTTGTGGATACGCAGGCCCAGGCCAACGCCGCAGCGGATGTCGCGCGCGCGGTCGAAGGCATCCGGGACGTCGACAACCAGCTGAAGGCCGCGAGCGCCGCCGCCTCGCGTTTCCGTCGCGAGGGGTGAATGCGGGTCCGAGTCGTCGTGAGCCTCGACGGGGCGATCGTCACCGAGGTCGAGCTCACCAAACCGGTCACGGTCGTGGGCCGCCATCCGGCCTGTGACGTGTGCATCGACCATCCGGCGGTGTCGGGCCGCCACATGCTCTTCCGCATCGTCGAGCGCACCGTCTACGTCGAGGACCTCGCCAGCACCAACGGCACCAAGATCAACGGCCACGCGGTCCAGCACCAGGTGGTCCACCACCTCGACCTGATCGAGGTCGGCACGCACAAGCTGCATTTCTTCGACGACGACCTGCTGGCCGCCGGCTCGCCCAAGACGCTGGAAACCACGATCCACACCGATTTCGAGAAGACCATGATGGTCGGCCACCCGCCGGCGACCGTGGAGGCCGCGGAGCCGCCGGTGCTCACGCGCCCGGTGCGCCGCGCCGAGGCCGACGACCTTTCCCGCACCATGGCGATCCCCGCGCTGCGCATGGGGGCGGACTCGATTCGCGAGCCGGCCACGCACACAGGGGCGCTCGCGCTTCGCATGCTGACCGGCATGCACGCCGGTGAGGTCCTCTCGCTCGAGAAAGCCAATACCATGCTGGGAACCGCCGGCTCCGATTCGGCGCTGGTCGTGCGCCGCGGCGACGGCTACTTCCTCGCGCGCTTCGGCGGCGCGGCGCCGCGGCTGAACCGAAGGGAGCTCGAGCCCGGCGCGCACCGCATCGGCCCGCGCGACCTGATCGAGGTGGGCAATTCGCGTTACGAGGTGATCGCCGTCGGCTCCTGAAGAGGGCCGCGGCGCCAGGGAGAAAAGAATGGGCAACACGCACACGAGCCTGCCGGACGCGCGCGACGCGGCCCAGGCCGCGGACCTGCTGGTCACGGTGGCCGAGACGCTGAACGCGCGACTCGCCGTGACCGCCGAGGAATTGGCGCGCAGCCAGGCGATGCTGCGCGAGGCCTCCGACGAGCTGATGACCGCCTTTCGCGGCGCCGCCGACCGCATCGTCGCCGCACAGCGCGAGGACCGCGGCGACGAGGCCGCGCGCGCCGCCGAATACGGCCCGGTGCTCGACCACCTCTATCGCGCGGTGCAGCACCTGCAATCCCACGACCTGGTGAACCAGCTCATCGACGCGCAGAAGCTGCGCGTGGACAAGATGCGCGAGAAGCTGGGCGAGGCGCTCACGCTCGCCGCGCCCGCCAATCCGGAGACGGCCAGTGCCGAGCAGTGGATCGAGCGCTCGCGCGCGATGCTCGACTGCATCGTCGCGGGCATCCGCCAGATCGACGAGGATGCGCGCGGCGTGCGCACCGACAAGAAATCGCAGGGCAGCGTCGACCTTTTCTAGGAAAACAACGAACATGAAAACGATCCTTGCAGTCGACGACTCCGCCACCATGCGCGAGATGGTGGCCTTCGTGCTGGAGAGCGCGGGCTACCGCGTGATCGAGGCCGAGGACGGCGCCCAGGGCCTGGACCGCGCCGCCGCCACGGTGTGCGACCTCGTCATCACCGACCAGAACATGCCCAACATGGACGGCCTCACGCTGGTGAGGAACCTGCGCCAGATGGGCGACTACAAGAGCGTGCCGATCCTGCTGCTCACCACCGAGTCGTCCGATGCGATGAAGCAGCAGGGCCGCGCGGCGGGCGCGACCGGCTGGCTGGTGAAGCCGTTCGATCCGGCGACCCTCCTGGAAGTCGTGCAGAAGGTCCTTCGTTGACGTGCTTCTCCTAGAGCCCAGCGCCTAGAGCCTAGAGCCCAGAGCCCAGACTTTCATGCCCATCGACCTCAATCGCTTCATCGCCACCTTCTTCGACGAGGCGAAGGAGCATCTCGACACGATCGAGGAGCAGGCGATGGCGCTGGGCTCCGGCCGCGACGACGCCGAGACGCTCAACACCATTTTCCGTTCCGCGCACTCCATCAAGGGCGGCAGCGGCACGTTCGGCTTCACGCAGCTCTCGGAGGCCACGCACGAGATCGAGACGCTGTTCGACAACCTGCGCAAGGGCAAGGGCAAGGCCGACGCCGCGACGGTGCGCGTGGTGCTGGATGCCTGCGACGTATTCAAGTCCCACCTCGCCAAGCTCAAGGCGGGCGAGCGTGGCCATGATCCCGCGATGGACGCGCTGGTCGCGAAATTGAAGGCGCCGGCGGCGCCCGCCGCGCCAGGCGAGGCCGCCGAGGCCAAGCCCACCGAGGAGAAGTTCGGTTTCTTCGACGAGCCCGCCGCTGCCGCGGAAGCCAAGCCCGCGCATCCCATGCGCCGCGCGAGCGACCGGAAGGACGAGAAGTACGGCTTCTTCGATGCGCCGGACGCATCCTCCACCGAGCACAACCGGCGCAAGGGCGACGCCTCGTCGATCCGCGTCTCGGTGGACAAGATCGACCGCATCGTGAACCTGGTGGGCGAGCTCGTGATCGCGCAGGCGATGATGCAGCAGTCGGTTGCGACGCAGGCCGGCAAGGCCGACGAGCGCCTGGCGCACAGCGTCGCCACGCTCGACCGCAACACCCGCGAGCTGCAGCAGGCCGTGATGTCCATCCGCATGATGCCGATGGAATTCGTCTTCAGCCGCTTCCCGCGCCTGGTCTACGACGTTTCCTCGCGGCTCGGCAAGAAGGTGCACCTGCGCACGCAGGGCAACGAGACCGAGCTCGACAAGGAGCTCATCGAGCAGCTGGTGGATCCGCTCACGCACGTGGTGCGCAACGCCATCGACCATGGCATCGAGTCGCCCGCCGATCGCGTGAAGGCCGGCAAGCCCGAGAGCGGTTCCATCGTCATGCGCGCCACGCACCGCGGCGGCAGCGTGATCATCGACGTGACGGACGACGGCCGCGGCCTGGACCGCGACCGCATCATCGCCAAGGCGCGCGAGCTGGGCCTTCCGGTCGACGAGAGCTGGACGGACGTGCAGGCCTGGGGCCTCATCTTCGAGGCCGGTTTCTCCACCGCGAAGGAAGTGACCAGCCTCTTTCCAGCACAGTGGGATCCGAAGCTTGGAATTCACGTGACTTGAAGTCGCGGC
>JADMIO011297990.1_pt1 | contig 75093 bp, 52 predicted proteins | sample 8958161 | NCBI WGS metagenome assembly JADMIO01 (sample SAMN16585339, study PRJNA669376) | soil metagenome | isolation source: Crop rotation soil | place: USA: Cullars Rotation, Alabama | collected 2011 | reverse complement strand
GCCGCGACTTCAAGTCACGTGAATTCCAAGCTTCGGATCCCACTGTGCTGGAAAGGTATGCGTATTGCTGTTGCGGAGGATAGTTGTATGTTCCACCCTGAGCCTGGTACTGCGCCGGTTGCATCGCGCCTTGATACGGCATCGTGTTTCCTTGAAACTGCGCTCCATTGAATTGAAAGGCTGGCGCGTTCTGCGTCGGATATGCCGCATTTTGGTACTGTTGCGGCGGCATCGCGTTTGGCGGAAACGGTTGATATGCGAAAGGCGGTTGCATTGCAGAGGGAACGGATTGATTTTGCGGCGCTCCATTTTGCAGTTGCTGCAGCGCATAACCTTGCGGTGCATTCTGCGGTGGTGCAGAACCTGGCGGCATCTGCGACAGATATGGATTCATCTGAGGTGCATAGAAGTAGGGCGGCGGCGTGTAGTTATTGCCGTAGGGCGTCGGATACTGGAAGCCAACGGGCGCATACTGTGGCTGTTGCGGCAGCAATTGAGGCTGGTTCGTCGGTTTAGTCGTGGCAGTTTTGGGCTTCGACGCGGCCGGCGAGGCGGCAGATTTGTTGGCGGAGCTTGAAGTTGGCGCTGCGTTGCCGGCGTAAGCAGGCGATAGAACATGGCAAGAAATCAAGCCGGCCAATGTGGCGGCTGTAAAAGCTTTATGCATTGCGGTTTCTGGGTGATCGATTCGGGGGTCGGATGGTCGATGGCGTCAGCCTAACACTCCGTCGTGGCGGAATCGTGACAGGAAACTGTCAAACCAATACATCTGATTGCGTGCACTATAAATGGTGCCAGGGCACCGAGTTATCGCTAGCGGCCTTTGCGTCCCGCCGGTGCTGCCGGCATGCCTGAATGACGATTTTGCTGCGCTTCGGCAAGCGTACGCATACCGATGTTGTGCTTTTTCAACCAGCGTGAAATCGTGTTCGGATCGCACCACTTATTCTCTTCATCTCGATAAACTTTCGCGATTTGGACCGTGCTGAGCTTTTCACGAACGTATTTCTGGATCAGCCAATCTCTATCTTGGTAGAGCGTCTTTGTTCTCAGAGTCTTGCCCACGGTCTTTACCTTTGCCCTTTTTGCCGCCACTTTTTAGGTAAGCTTTTGGCAGCTGCCGGTTGCGTACTACATACTCTAATTGTGAGCATTCCTCTTCCTTCTGACAAGACCGATTTTTCGGTATTTACGAAGGAAGTAAGCAAGAATACAAATCTGAGGAGAACTGGCTGATAATTCGGTATCTACAAAGAGACGCCAAATGGAAAATCGCAGACCGGGAAGCGCAAACTCCCCCCGACCAATCCCGCAGGTAGACAAGATTCTGCGGCACCCACTGCTGGCACCTGAGGAAATCTCGATTCGACGTGAGTACGTCGCGGTTTTAGTCAGGCGTCAACTCGATGAATATCGGCGCCTGGCGGCAGAAGGCAACGACATTCCCGACCTTGATGCCATTGTCGAAGCGGTTTTGGCGAGCGTTCGGCAATTGAAAACTGGCGGCATGCGCCGAGTGCTGAACGGCACTGGTGTCATCTTGAATACGAACATGGGTCGAGCCCCGGTCGCGAAGGCTGTCGTAGACAGACTGAACCATGTTCTGCCCGGTTATTGTTCTCTCGAATTGAGCTTGGAGTCAGGCAAGCGGGGCGAACGCACCGCCTTTTTGCAGGAGCTTTTGCAAGTTCTCGTTGCCTGTGAATCGGCAATTGCAGTCAACAACAATGCCGCAGCGGTGATGTTAGCCGTTTCGGCGCTGTCGGAGGGCAAAGAGGTAATCGTCTCGCGCGGAGAGCTGATTGAGATTGGCGGCAGCTTCCGATTGCCGGATGTGGTCACGGCGGCCGGCGGTATTTTGAAAGAGGTAGGAACAACGAATCGCACCCGCATCGACGATTACCGCAAAGCGGTCAGCCCGAAAACCGGCTTGATACTGCGGTGCCACCGCTCAAACTATGAGATCAAAGGCTTTACTGAGCAACCGGCGGTGCCTGAACTGGTTGCATTGGCGAAAGAGACAGGCGTGCCTTTCGCGGAGGATCTTGGTAGTGGTGCGCTGATCGATGTCGCACAATTTGGCGTAGACAACGAGCCGACTGTGCAGTCGATGCTCACTCAAGGAACGGATCTCTTGATGTTCTCCGGGGACAAGCTGCTCGGTGGAGCGCAAGCGGGAATTGTTGTCGGAAAGACTAAATACGTCGAGAAGCTGCGCCGGCATCCTATATATAGAGCGCTCAGGGCCGACAAGATTATTATCGCCATGCTGGAAGCAGTGCTCATTCAATATCTATCTCCGAACCCTGAAGAAGCTATTCCCGCCCTGAAAATGGCGTCCAGTCCGCCAGAGGACATTAGGAAACGAGCCGGGAAATTGGTGACATGGGCGAGCCGAGCCTGTCCTGAGTTGGTGTGTGGCGTGACACCCACGTTTTCGACATTTGGTGGAGGCACAACTCCGGGCACCGCCATGGCCAGCTTCGGCGTGCAGATAAAAGCTAAGGGGGAAGTTTCGGCGGAGCAGTTAGCACAAATCTTGCGCGATTGCGAAACTCCTGTGATTCCAATCATCGCGGACGAAACGATCATTATCGATCTCAGGACGATTCCAGTAGAAGACGCGCCTCTTCTGCGGGAAAGTCTCGAAGAACTCAATAAGCGCATCGAACAACCGGCACCGGTCGCGACGAGCTGACCCGGTGGTACCTCACCTGGTGCAGACAATTTATCGAACTAATCGCTCAAAGGTCGGCAAATCAAGAGGATATAATTCGCTCGGTGGCTTTGCTGATCCTTGCGTGTACTTTGACACGCCTAGCAACCCAGCCTGATCGACCAAGCACGGAATGGAGAATTGCATGACTAACGGAGAGATCACGCTCGCAGATTTAGCTCGTAAAATTGACGACCAATCGCGGTTTACGCGAAGCGTCAGTATTATTTGCACGCTAGCAATTCTCGGCGTTATGTTTTATACGCTGACCGAGATGTTCAGCAACTTGCCTTCGGCAATCATTCTGCATTACATGGCGAACCTCGACAAAATCGTGCATGAGTGGCACGCAATCGAACGCACAACTAGAACGCCACCGGCTCTCACGCCGCCAAATCAGTAAACTTATTTCTTGAGCAGTGCCTGACGGCGCTTCACTTCTGCTTCTACTTCTTCCGGAGTAATGTTATTCACTTGCATGGGGCCAGCGCATATCTCGCGCCACGGCGCACCAGCAAGTGCTTGTCTCACGATCACTTCAAACACCTGTTGGCGTACGCCTGAACCGTAGCTACCAACAGTGGAGAATGCGCTGGTTGTAGCGGGCGGTCGGGGGATTGCTTGATTCGTGGCGTTCGGCTGCGGTGGTGGCGGGGGTGGTGGCACTTGCGGCTGCGGCGGTGGTTGCACTGCCGGTTGCGGCGCAGGTTCTTGCTGCTGCTGTAGTTGTGGCTGTTGAGGTTGTTGATTGCCGCCGGGCTGGAAGAGCGGACGAGCCGGGGCGGGATCAAACAGAGTTTGCGGAGCACCGTTGGCGGGGGCAGGATCGAAAAATGCGGCCTGCTGTTCTTTTGGCTTGGCAGCTGCGGTCAATTGCTTTTGCAGATCGGTGACCATGTCTTTTGTCTGGTCGCGCAGTTCTTCCATCTGCGTTTTGAGTTGCTGATTCTCAATTTCTTTGCGCGCCAACTCCGCTTCTTTTTCAGAAAGCATTTCATCGCGCTTTTGCAGAGTCTCGGTCAACTCGTCATAGCGGCTATTGAACTCTTCCCAGCGAGAGGTCAACAATTCCTGTGCTTCTTGCAGCTCTCGATCTTTGGCGGCAAGAATGTCGTTGAATTCTGATTCGCGTTGCTCTAGCCGCGATTGCATTTGCTGAATGATTGATTGAAGCTCTTCGAGTTTTACGTCGTCGTGCAGATTCGGCTCTTTTACTTTGCGCGTGAGATCTTCGTTGGCGCGCTTCAACTCAGCGAGTTCGGCGAGCAGCGACTCGTCTTGCACCACTTTTACGACTTCTTTTACGACTTCCTTGATCACTTCGGTTGTACCGCCTGGCGCGGGTCCGTCTGCCGATTGTATTGCGTCAAAAGCGGCGCGGAAGAGATCGCCTGAAAGCTTTTGAGTGCCGACCAACTGCACAAGCCGATTGACGAGGTCGGCAGGATGCTCGTTCGGATAGATTGCCATGTACGCTGACTTAAACGTCCAGGGGTCGATTATTCCGTTCGAAAGCTGATCTGCCAGGCTCGCCAGCAACTGCTCCGGTGTCAACTTTGGCTCCGGTGCATGTGTTGGTGCCGAGTTGTCCTTGGTCTCGAGCGCAATGACTAGTTGATCGATTGCGGGAACCAGCTCGCCAACAGCTTTCATCGGTTCTAAAGCAGCCGACATTGACTCGATCATGCTGTTGAGATTGAGACCGATCTCAAAAAAGTTCTGATTCTGCATCGTGTCCGCGAGCGTACGAAGAGCGTCGGTTTGCTCGGTGGCTATTTTTTGCAAAGCGGACAAGTTCATCGCGCATGCGCCCATAGCTTGATCGATGTTGTTTAAGACCTCGACCGCTTGTTCTTGCAGCTTTGGATCGATGCTGGGCAATGGTGCCGGTGAATTTGCAGAGGACGGTAGGCTGGGCACCGCTTCCGCCTGGCGCTCTTCTCTCGCTCTTCCTTCGGAAGCTTTTGATTTTTTCTCTTTTACTGGCGGCGGGGGCGGCTCCGGCAACACAGGTTCGGGTTCGGGCACAATCTCCGGCTCAGGTGGCGCCGGCGCTGCTGCCACTGTATCTGGTGCTTCCTCGGTGGCTGTAATATTCGCGGTTGTCTCAAATTCTGAATCAAGAGGAACGGACGGCCAGCCATCATGCGTAGTGGCATCTTTGTTTCGCTTTTCCTTGCCGGTGTCGGCTGCAGTAGCCGCACGCTGCGAATGAGCCTGATACATGGCGCCCGCGCTGGCGATAGGATTTGCAGACTTTGTGATCGGCGAGATACTTGGTGGCGGTTGTGGCGTCGGTTCGTCAAAAAAGGCAGATGCGGTGGTGGAGGGTTGTTCAGGCGCGGCAGCCTGCTCGACTATTGCTGAGCTCAGGGAGGGACTGGATACCGTCTGTGGATCCTCCCATGGCTGCAATTCTTGAGCGCGCGCTGTATAAGCGGAAGCATTGTTGCCGTTATCCGTGCCGGGCGCTGGGTTAAAGCTATCAGATTGGGTTGGCTGTGCAGGCTGGCTTGGCGCGGCCTGCGCATAGGCATCAGCCTGCGTTGAGGGGTCAGGCGCCGCCATGGCGTACGGATCGGCGGAAGCTTGATTGTATGGATCCGGCGATGAAACTTGTTTTGCCAGGGTTCCTCTCAACCGGGCGCGTCGCGCCGAAAGCGAAGAGTCCTCACCGGACTTTGTTCCGGCTGAAGGATCTTGCACTGAGCCCATGCCGTTTCCTTTGTCCTCCGATGCCATCAAATCTCCTTGTTTCCTTCTCGCATCAAACGGGCAGCCAATTGGAGCCCTACTGACCTTTTACCCGCGTGAGTACTAAGTAAGACAAGCTTTTGACATGTCTGAGGGAGCAAACAGCGACAACTGCAGTGTTATCAGCCAAATAAGAACCACTACGCCTAGTTAATTCAAGTATATATCCCAGAAAAAGATTTCGCGCAATCGGGAATACATTTGTCCGTTAACCGTAGTGCAGCGCGCGATTTGCGGCTGGCTGGTACCCCGAAAATTGCCGTTCGGCTCAAGGCGGCTGCTCGCCCAGCAGAAATGGCGCGCAACAGCGCCGATTCTCACAGAGTTTTCACGCCTTCGGCCTTAAGCTGACGGGGCTTACTAAATGCGTGCCCCCATACCCGCCACCAAACAGGGCATTCTGGAATGCTAATTTGTCACGCTTGCGGAATGATCGTGCGAAGCAATGTCGATTCTTGCTTCACGTGTAAAGCCGTAACCACTCCACACACACCAAGCTCACTGCCGCTGATAGAACGCGTGCAGGTGGCGGTGCCAGTGCCTTTTGACGCGGCCCCCCAAGTCATGGACAAGGCCGTGGCCTTGCGTGCAGTCAAAGATTTGATCGACCACGATTTTGGTGAAACATTACCGCCGATCCATCGTTTCTCTCGCCAACGCTTCAACGGCGACGAGTTTGCAGCGCATAGCTCTGATTTCGGCGACCCGAGCAGCCTTGATTTCACTCCCGAAATCGATCCCAGTTATCGATTTGTTGATTCTGATTCAGGTCAAGTCTCTGATCAGTTCAGTCAGTTCGATGAAGTGGAAGAGACGAAGTTCGTTGCACCGAACTCGATGCCGCATCTGGCTAGCCTTGCGGCGGTCGCGGAACTTGCCGCAGCCTCGGCACCAGGCGCGATGGCAAGCGCAGCACCGAGCGCGGTGGCAAATGCGGTAGTAGCCGACTTCTTTGCTTCCGCTGAATTGGTACCGAATCTGGTACCAACACGCAACGCTCGGGCATCGCTTGCGGAAGAGAAGAGCGTCGCCGCCCACGTGGAAAAGGTACGCAGCAGCGGGCCTCCTCCGATTGGGCGCCCCGGTTCTGAGCCTGGCGCGTCTGACGATCGAATCGATGCGATCGGCACCGGCGATGGTGAAGAAGTGATCGCCAAGCTTTCTGCCGTTCTCAGCGATTGCAAAAATGCCGCCAATCAGCCAATCACTAAAGGTGACGAAGTTGCCGAGATTGCTGAGGCGCTGCCGGCAGTTTTGGCAGAACCTGAAAAACCGAATCGAAGCGAAGTCGCCTCCGCCGCTGATGTGTCTGCCCCTACGGTAGAATCGACCACTGCCGATCCGGTCGCCGAGAAAGCCGAAACTACAGGCGTCGAATTGGATGCTGACCTGCTTGGTGCACCGAAAGTCCTTCCTCATACGGCAGATCCTGCGACAATCGACTTTTTCGTATCGACTAATTTCGTTCCGGCCAAAGGTCGGCAATCCGATGCAGATCAGGCGACAACGGTAGCCGAGCGAGTGCAACTGGCTAAAGCTCTTGTTTCGCCACCGCCGTTCGCCAATGGTGAGGCGAACGCAACACCGAAGTCCGAATCATTCGAAAGCGAAGCTGCAGAAGACGACGCACCGCCCAAGGTGGCGCCACCTCTTGGTTTTAAACCGAAGGCGAAAACATCGAATACCGAAATTCCTGCGGCGCCGGCAGTGCCTTCAGAACTTGATGACGATGACGATGATGATGCCTCTCACGTTAAAGCAACGGAAGAGGAGTTTGGGCCGCCTCCCAGACGCAACTTCGCAGAGTCAAACAAACCAAAGAGCGAGTCGGACCCCACCAAAGATAGTTTAGCCAAACGCTTCGCTTCTCTGCGAGATGATGGCAGCCCATTAGCCAAGCACCTGGCTTCTCTGCGCGGTGATGACAGCCCAATATCCAAACACCTTGCTACATTGCGAGAGCAAACAGAGTTGTTCGGCATCGAGATGACCAAGCTGAACAAGATCTGCGTGCTCGCCATTATGGGCTTCATCGCGTTCGTCCTGATTCAAACGGTTTGTACCGTTCTGGGCAACGTTTGCAATTTGAGCAGCGATGTTCCAATCAGCGGCGAGTGGGAGATCGTGACCGTCACTGATACGCCGCGACCGGCTCGCAGCCTGGGTCGCATGCGCCTGCAGCGAAGAGGCAATGAGCTCTACGGCGAAGGTAAGGACGCGCTCGGATACGGCGTTGTAAAACCGTATCAGATTCATGGAGAGATCAAAGGCGACTCGGTGAGCTTCCGCAAGGCATATCTGGCGCCCGATGTGCAAACTGGGCAGCCCATGCGGATTAAGCCGTATATACAATTCCAGGGCAAACTGCAAAATAACAACGGCGTCGGACCATATGTCGTCGGGAAATGGACAGCCATGGTAGCGATGGGTGCATTCATCCACCGTCAGATGGTGCGCTATGACGGTAAGTGGCAAGCCATTCAAGTGACGGAGCCAGGTCCGCAAGGTCCGATGGACGATGAGTTCGGCAAAGGTGAAACGGAAAATAAATGGCGCTGGTTCTGGCAGGATTGGCCGATGCACCAGCAGTTTCTCGCTCTGGCTGGCGTGGCAATGGGCGTGATACTCGGCGTTCTCTGGCTGTCGTTCAGCATTTTCGGACCAGCCGGCAAGATGAATATCTGGGAAAAACAGAAGTACATCCCTTCGCAGTTCCGCGCGCCGCACCGAAAGATGTTGAAAGAGCTGAGCAAGCCGATGCACCCAGGGGCGCTGCCGCTCGGCCACAGATTGGAATGGAAGATCTGGAAGTTCTGGGAATGGGGCCATAAAGATCTGATTTTGCCTGCCAGTATCCGCGAAAAAGATCCTCATATGCTCGTCATCGGTGGCGGTGACAAGGGCAAGAGCCGCATGATGGCGACGATGATTGCCCATGATATCGAAGCTAACGATCGAGCTATTGTGGTAATCGATTCCGACGGCGGTCTGGTAGAAATGCTCACTAAGTGGGTTTCATCGCATGCTCGCGCCAAGGAATTCACAAAACGGATTACGCTGCTCGATCCGACACACAGAGGTGGGGCTCTGGGATACAATCCGCTTCAAATGCCGGATGACGGAGATCTTCAAGCTGCTGCCTCCGCGATCGTTTACGGTTTTAAAGCTATATATACCGAACCGCCCGGCTCGCAGAGCCAATGGAATGCGCAGACGGCGAACATCTTGAGAAACTGCGCACTGCTTTTGATGGCGAATGGCAAAACGCTTACCGATCTGCCTACCTTGCTCAATGACAACGATTTCAGAGATGTTCTGCTGGAGTCGATCGAACGTCGCAAGAACGAACGTGCCGAATTCATAACACTGCTCGACACCTGGGGACAATACAAGCGTCTCGCTCGTACGGACCAATGGATTACCTGGGTAGAACCGATTCTTAACCGCTGTACGCCGATGTTAGGCGATGCCCGCATTCGCAACATCCTGACCAAGTCTGTTAGCGATGTGAAATTGAAAGAAGTGATTGCGAAGAAAGGCATTCTCTTCATCAAAGTGCCTAAAGGACAGCTCGATCAAAATGCCAACCTCCTTGGCAGTCTTATCGTCACCGGCGTGAAACAAGCGGCGCTGTCGCTGGCCAATGAGACCCGCATGAGTCAAAACCCGGTCGCGCTCTATCTGGACGAGTTCGATAACTTCATCGAGAAAGATACGATCGAAACCATCACCAATGAAACCGAGAAATTCAAAATCGGATTCGTCGGCGCGATCAAGACGCTGCAGCATCTTCCCGAAGATTTCCGCAATCAACTGGTCATCGCCGTTGGCACCATGGCATGTTTTGCATTAGGCAAGAAGGACGGCGATATGCTGGGTCCGCAGATGTTCCGTGTTGATGGTCGGAAGATCAAACACCAGACGATGCATGCATTTTTCAACAAAGTAAATGCGCAACCGACTTTCGAATTGATCACTGACGAAGAAAAACTGAACATCGACCGCGTGGTTGGGCAAGAAAGCCGTACCTACTTCCTCTATCGTGTCGGCACCGTAGCTGGTGTGTTCCATCTGAAATCGCACGATTTTAACGATACTCCGGCAAAGGACGTCAACTTCAAGCTGATTGAAAAAATGCATCGCCTTTCACCGCCTAGCCAGCCCGTAACGACAGCTCCGACTCCACCGCCTCCGGTAGGAGCAGGCGTTTGATACCGCATTGAAGCGCTGAAAGTGGCTCTGCTACGTGATTCTATGCGTCTCTCAATTTTCCGCAACGAACGGTCGCTACAGCTGAGTTCTTAATAAAACAGATCTGACAATGTAGTATTCTTGTCTATATAAAGTGACAAGGAAATTTTTTGGTACGTGGTGTTTCGACACCCGTTTTGTTCAACAATCGGCTGAACGCCTGTGGCGTTCGCCGTGTGTGCTCGTGCTGTGGAGGAATTGGCAGTGGGTGAACAGCGTAACGGGATTGACGATATTTGGGGGCGGCGCACCCCTTTTTGCGGCGCCGGCAACTGGAGCCAACGTGTAGATCAAAATCTGACCGCGGAGCCGGACAAGTGGGTGCAATCTTGTTGCGTTCTCTGCTCGAACGGTTGCGGCATGGACATAGCTGTAAAGGACAACAAAATTGTCGGGGTAAGGGGACGCGGTGATGATCAAATAAGTCGGGGACGCTTAGGTCCGAAAGGACTCAATGGTTGGATAGCAAACAACAGTGAAGATAGGCTTACTCGGCCGCTTATACGCAAATCAGGCAAACTTGTTCCCACCACGTGGGAGGAAGCAATGTCCACGATGGTGGCGAAATGCATCGAGGTGCGCGACAAATCCACACCGTTTGCTCTCGGAATTCACAGTACTGGACAGCTGTTTCTCGAAGAATACCATCTGCTTGCCATGGTCGGAAAAGCCGGTTTGCACACCAACAATATGGATGGCAACACGCGCCTGTGCACTGCCACCGCCGCTCAGGCATTGAAGGAAACCTTTGGTTCGGACGGACAGCCTGGAACGTATGCCGACATCGATGTCACTGAATGCATTTTTCTTGCCGGTCACAATCCGGCTCATACCCAGACCGTTCTTTGGTCCCGAATATTGGATCGATTGGCGGCACCGAACAGACCACGCCTCATCGTTCTGGACTGTCGAAAGACTCCATGTGCCGAGGCTGCCGACGTGCATCTCGCGCCGAAGCTAGGAACGAACGTCGCTGTCCTGAATGGACTACTGCGCCTGATCGTTAAAAACGGCGCCGTCGATCAATCATTTATTGCCGCACACACAGTGGGTTTTGATGAGATGGTCAAAACTGTGGAAAGTTACACGCCGGATAAAGTCGAGCAGATCTCGGGGATTGCGGCTTCCCTTCTCATTCAGGCCGGAGAAATACTTAGCACCGCACCAAGCCTGGTGTCGACGGCATTGCAAGGGTTATATCAATCGCATCAGGCGACGGCCGCGTCCTGTCTGCTAAATAACATCAATCTTCTGCGCGGAATGATCGGAAAACCTGGTTGCGGCATTTTGCAGATGAACGGGCAACCCACTTCGCAAAACACGAGGGAGTCGGGTTGCGATGGTGAGTATCCCGGGTTTCTCAACCATCAAAATAAAGCGCATATGGACCATTTAACGCGCGCGTGGAACGTTGATAAACTTGCGATTCCGCACGGAGATTTGCCCAGTCATGCAATGGAGATTTTTCGGCACGCAGAAACGGGAAGTATAAAATGGCTCTGGATCATCGGCACCAATCCTGCCGTCTCGATGCCGGAGTTACATCGCATTAGAAGCATACTTTCCAGCCACGAACTTTTCGTCATAGTCCAGGATGCATTTTTGACAGAAACGGCAAAATTGGCCGACATCGTTCTACCGACGGCGCTCTGGGGAGAAAAAACGGGAACGTTTACCAATACCGACCGAACGGTGCATATATCGCACAAAGCAGTCGATCCACCTGGGGAGGCTAAATCCGATTTCGAAATCTTTCTCGATTTCGCCAAACGCATGGATTTCCGTGACAAAGACGGTATGCCATTAATCAAGTTTTCCGACCCTGAAGGTACGTTCAATCATTGGCGTGAATTCAGCAAAGGGCTTGTTCCCGATTACAGTGGTATCACTTACGAAAAGTTGAGCAAGTGCTCCGGCATTCAGTGGCCGTGCAATGATCAGCGCCCCGATGGCACCGCGCGACTGTATGAGGACTTGATTTTTCCAACCGCTGCGGATCGGTGCGAAACGTACGGGCATGATCTCGTCACCGGGGGCGCGATATCAGGCGATGAATACAAGCTCAACGATCCATCCGGTCGCGCGCGTATCAGATCGTGCGATTATGAGCCGCCCCTGGAAAGTACCGATGACGAGTATCCGTTTCTCCTCACGACCGGCCGCAATGCATATCAATTTCACACGAGGACCAAAACAGCGCGCGCTCCGAAGCTTGAAGCGGCCGCACCGCATGTGGTGGTTGAAATTTCTCGTGGGGATGCTGAAAGATTAGCCATTGAACCCGGAGAAGAATTAGTTGTTTCATCGCGTCGAGGTACTGTCAAAGGTCCGGCTCAGATCACGGACATAATTCCCGGACATATTTTTATCCCTTTTCACTATGGTTATTGGGACAAACCTTCGCATAAAACAGCGGCGAACGAGCTTACGATCACATATTGGGATCCGGTTAGTAAGCAGCCGATGTTCAAACTTGCGGCTGTCCAAGTGCACAAAGCCAGTGAACCGTCCGGGCAGAAGTTGCTGGAAAAGTTGGCAGTGGCACTCGATCATGCTAAAGAACTGGTCGACAAGACGATGTCGTCAATGCACGCGCACCGCGCGCACACCGGTGACTACCTGTTCCTGGCAAAGGAGACTTGCAGCGAATTTGAGAAAGCGTGTGACATAGTTTCCGCCAGATATCTGGAGGAGTTGGATCTTCAATCCGGATTGAGACATATGAAAAAATTTGCTAACCAAGCTGCGAACTTGCTTCAGCCAGCGCTAGACAAATACGGCGAGCACGCCGGTGATGAAGGAAAGCGTTTGCGTGAAGCATTGATTCGACCTATGCGGACCGGATCCACAGGGATCCTGCACGATCTGCATGATCTCTACATGATGACATGGGAGTTGCACGCCACGTTGATGATCCTGGACAAGGCCGCCAAAGCCCTCGCAGATCAGAATTTTGTCGACGATTGTGAAAATGCATCATCGACTGTAAAACGCATGCAGATGTGGTTTGTCACACAGTTCCAGCATCGCGCCGCTCAAGCCCTGATTGTGCCTTCGTAACAACGCATCGAGCGCAACCATATTCGGTGCCCGAAAGGATGCAACCGTCATATTTCCGCAACCGTATTTGGTACCGATCGAAATGAAGGGTGCGCATCAGTACCATACGTGGTGCAGGGAAGTGTTTTCACGGGTGGGGGAACCGTATGCGGTGCACGGTGTGCGCTGCGAAATTTTTTGTGCAGCCGGCCGCCTAATCACCGACAACGGTCGGCCGCTACCCCAAAAATTGACCGGCCAAATCGCCTCGAAGTCTGAATAGCGCCTGCTGCGCCAGAAAAACATGCTTGACAACGAAATTTTCGAGGATTACTATTCTCTCACACAGCGTATAGGATCTATTACTAAACCCCTTATTTTGATTAGCCGCCCGGAAATGGTGGCAAGTTGGATCATGGGCTTTCCTATGCCTGTTTCCTTGGAGTCAGTCTTCCGAGATGTTGGTCTGTCAAACTTGCGGGACATTACTGAGGGGCAACACAGGCAGTTGCTCAAGTTGCGGCGGCGTGCTTTCCCGACACTCTGCCACTGCGCTTCAGGTGATAAATCAAAGCTCTGCGCCGCTTGCGGTCAACGTCGGCCCCGATGGGCACCTCCTCGAACGTGTGGTAGCGCGTAAAGATTACGCTGCTCTCTATCCCAGCGCGGCATTTCAACCGAACGGCAATGACGGTCCCGGATACGGGCACAGCGGGTTTGGTTTCGAAAACTACGCTTCAGAGCCTCTTGAACTTGATTTCGCACCGGCGCTCCCGAGCCAACAACAGCCGGAAAGAAGCTACGAGACTGCGCCTGCACAACCGGATTATGCGTCGCCAGTCGCGAATGTCACCCCTGCTCTTTCCCCCGGATATCCTACGCCCGACACGGAAGTTTTACCCCAGCCGGCAGCCGCATCCCTCGCTCCGGCGCCCGCTTCCGAACCGGCTGCCTTCCTATCTAATGTGCACGCTGCGGCGAATCAGGCTGCTGCTTCTGAAGCCATGAAAGCGGTTTTTCCTCCAGGCGGACCGCCTTTGTCGTCCTCTGCCGTTATGCCGCCTCCGTTAGCCAGCGCTGCGCCAGCGGCTGCCGCTGCGGCTGAAGCGGCAACTTCTGCAGTAGTCGCTGATGCCGCGCAAGTTGCCGCCACTGCATCTGGTGCTGCCGCTGTGGTCGAGGCGTTCGTACATGGCAACGGACAGACGCAGCCGCCCGACAATTTTTTCAGCGGCGAGCCTAAACCGGCGGAGAAAGATGATTGGGAAGAGCCGCCCGTGCCCGCGGTTCCGGAGAAGAAAGCGCCGCCCAGTCCGGAATCTTTTGATTTCTTCGCGTCAACTTCGTTCGTGTCACCTGACGATCGCCTGAAAGAGCAGCGCAGAAGAGCCGAGCCGGAGCCGCCGCCTGAACCGGTGAAGCTGGTCGCAGAATCGAAGCCCGACCCGAAGGTGACTAAGCCGGCCGACGATGACGATGATGACGACGACGATGACGATGACGATGATCGTCCCAAGGTGCAGCCGCCGCTGGGCTACAAGCCGAAAGAGTCCAGCGCCAAGTCGAAGGCGCCGCAGAAGGACGATGACGACGACGATGATGACGAGGAGAGCGGCCAAGAGAAGAAGGTAAAGATCGCGCCACCACCGCGTCGCAGCTTCAGCGACTCGAGCAAAATCAAGACGCCGAAGGCGAAGAGCGAAGACGAACCGGACAATCCACTGTCGAAGAAATTTGCGTATCTCGATGAGCCTGCGCAGATCTTCGGCATGCAGATGACGCGGATGAACAAGTACTTTCTGATCGGCATCCTCGGTTTTATCGGCCTTGTCACGGTAATGACCGCCTGCACGATCTTCAGCAATTTCGGTGGTTTCAATACCGGCTTGCCGAACATGGGCAAGGTGATCAGCGATTCTGCGGAAGTGTTGCCGCCGGTGAGCGGAGAATGGCAAATTATCACGAAGACCGAGGGACCGCCTCAGCACGCAGGCGAGCGGACCGGCGGTACGCTGACGCTTTCACAGAAAGGCAACAGCCTTGAAGGCTCTGGTTTCGACATGGTCGGGCGTCGTTCGAAGCCGTATCAAATAAGTGGCGAAATTCGTGACGGCATTCGCGTCAAATTGCGCAAAGCGTATCTCGGTCAGGATGGTCAATCGGGCAAGCCTGTGCTGCTTCGACCGTACATCGACTTCGACGGTAAATTCTACATTCGCCAGGGTCAGCCGCTGGAAGTTGCGGGTACCTGGAGTTGCATGGTAGCGAAGGGTGCGTTCATCCATCGCACGCTTGTTCCTTTTGGTGGGCACTGGCAAGCGACGCAAAGTCGAGCCGGCGCAGTAGATATTGGCACGGGCCCCGCAGGGCCCCGGCCGCCTGGTAGCAACCCATTGTCGGGACTGCGACAAGATCAAGTCTTCTTGCTTATGGCCCTTGGTGCCGTCGCGTTCATTGGTTTCATCCTGTTCTGTTCCTTCACCATCTTCGGCCCTGCCGGTAAGATGAACATCTGGGAAAAGCAGAAGTACATTCCATCGCAATTCCGCGCGCAACACAGAAAGATGCTGCGCGACTTGTGCAAGCCGCTCAAACCAGACGGACTCCCGTTGGGTAGGCGCTTCGAGTGGAAGGTCTGGAAATTCTGGGAGTGGGGCCACAAAGACATTTCGCTGCCGCCGGAGATCCGCAAGCAAGACCCGCACCTTCTGGTGTTGGGCGCCGGCGACAAAGGCAAGAGTCGCTTGATGGCGCATATGATCTCGCACGACATCGTCTCCAACCAGCGGGCAGTCGTGGTTATCGATTCTGACGGCGGACTGATAGAGTTGCTCACTCGCTGGATGGCGTCGCATCCAAATGCGAAGGAACTATGCAAGCGGGTTACGCTGCTCGATCCGACTTACAAACAAGGGTCGCTTGGTTATAATCCGCTCGAGATGCCGGATGACGGGGATCTGCAGAGCGCGGCATCATCGGTGGTGTATGGATTCAAGGCAATATATACGGAGCCGCCGGGCTCTCAAAGCCAGTGGAATGCTCAGACGGCGAACATTCTGCGCAACTGCGCGCTGCTGTTGATTGCCAACGGCAAGACGCTGACCGACGTTCCCACACTGCTTAACGACAACGACTTCCGAGATGTGCTGCTCGAGTCGATTGAGAAACGCAAAAACGAGCGCTCTGAATACATCACGCTGCTCGATACATGGGGACAGTACAAACGACTGGCGAGAACGGATCAGTGGATTACGTGGGTAGAGCCGATCCTCAACCGAGTCAGCCCGATGTTGGGCGATGCGCGTATCCGAAACATCCTGACCAAGCCGGTTGGCGACATCAAGATCAAGAAGATCATCGAAGAGAAGAAAGTGCTTCTTGTGAAAGTTGCGAAAGGGCAGCTCGATCAAAACGCGAACCTCCTGGGCAGTTTGATTGTCACCGGCGTGAAGCAAGCCGCGCTGTCGCTCGCTAACGAGACCAACTGCGCGCAGAATCCCGTTTCGCTTTACCTGGACGAGTTTGATAACTTCATTGAGAAAGACACGATCGATACAATCACGTCCGAGACAGATAAATTCAAGATTGGCTTCATCGGCGCGATTAAGACGATGCAGCATTTGCCGGAAGATTTCAGAAACCAACTGATTATCAATGTGGGAACGCTCGCATGCTTCGCCCTCGCCAAGAAGGACGGAGACATGCTCGGACCACAGATGTTCCGCGTGGATGGTCGAAAGATCAAACACCAGACCATGCAGGCATTCTTCAACAAGGTCAATGCTCAGCCGACGTTCGAGCTGATCACGGACGAAGAAAAACTGAATATAGACAGAGTCGTCGGGCAGGAATCGCGTACGTTCTTCTGCTATCGCGTCGGCACGGTGGCAGGTGTGTTCCACATGCGCGCACACGATTTCAACGACATTCCGAACAAGGATGTGAACTTCAAGCTAATCGAGAAGATGCACGGGCTCAAGTCGTCTGATAAAAAGGCGGCTGTAGCAAGCGAGTAGAACTGCCGCGTGTTTTAATCGAAAGCAGCGAGCAAAGCCGGAATAACATAGAAATGGGTATAGTTCTAAGTGAGTAAGCGCTCCGCGGGTTTGCGCTGGGAATTCGGGTAATAACATGGTTCAGTCAACTTCACCTACGTCAACGAGCGGTTCAGGTGGCAGCAGGAACATCTGGGAAGAAAAAATCGCTGACCTGCGGCGGTACGACTTGGATTCGATTGATGTTGACCCTATCAATCCGGCTGATATTACCAGCTGGCCGGTTCCTAACCTGAGTTATGTTCGCGTCGATGGTGTTTTGCGTTCTTGGGACATAGAACAAGAGAAACAGCAGAAGCAACAACAGCCGCAACAAGATCAAGATCCGAACAAGCCGCCAAAACGTGCGTACTTGATGGAAGATGCGATCACCGGCTTGCACAGTCAGAAAGCTAATCTCTCATTCCTTATCTTAGGCAGCAAGTCCGGAGTCAATTACTACATGGGCTGCGGGCTTCCAGGCGGAGAAGCGAACGGGAATGTGGATCTAAATTCATTGTCGTTCGACTCACTAAAATCGATTTTGCACAGTGTATACAACGGCGTTGACATTCAAAATACAACTTACTCCGCCGATACAATTCGTTCGATGATCTCGCCGCTTGCAAACAATATCGGCGTGATCACGGGCATTCCTGCATTGAAATCCGGATCGGGCGACACGACTGAATCTGAGCAGGTCGAGCGCATAGCATCAGGGCTGCAGGGACATGAGTTCGGCATTCTCGTTCTTGCCGTGCCCATTCCGGCCAACTATGTCAGCAAGGAAGAATTTTCGATCGTCGATCAGATCCAACGGGCGCAAGAAAACGAAGACCCGGAAAAGAAGCGCAAGATCAAATACTACCTTGAGCTGATGGATTCCTACCTCAAGCACATCCAATTGGCGACAGCGATCGGCAGTTGGCAGGTTTGCGCATACTACTTTTCGTCCGATCGTTCGGTCTTTGTACGTCTGCAGTCGCTTATCCGGGCGACGTATTGCGATGAGACAAGCAAGCCGACGCCGCTGCGCACGCATGAATTAAAAGGATTGCGTCCACACCTCGAGCAATTCGGACTAATCAAAAATCAGCGAACGGAAGAAGCCTTTCACAATCTCCTTAGCTATCGGCTGCTGACGCCGCTCAACTCGCGCATGCTGTCGGCATACATTCACCTGCCGAAACGGGAGATGCCGGGCTTCCGTATCAAACGATCAGCGCAATGGAGTCTCGCTGAGATCCCACCGAAGGATCCGAACCGAGTCATAGCGATCGGCAACATTCTCGACCGGGGCGTGGACACGGGCAACCTTTATTACATCGACGTGGACGCCCTGCAAAAACACACCATTGTTTGTGGTGTCACAGGCGGTGGTAAAACGAACACCTGCTTCTACCTGCTCGGACAGCTCTGGCGATACGGCATTCCATTCATGGTCTGCGAGCCTGCGAAATCCGAATACAGGCACATGATGCTCATGTCGGAAACGTTCAAAGGCGTCGGTCAGGCGTTCTCACTGGGTGATGAAACAGTTTCACCGTTTCGCTTGAATCCATTTGAAATCATGAAAGGCGTAAAGGTGCAAACCCACCTCGACGCGTTGAAATCAGTGTTTAACGCCAGTTTCGAAATGTATTCACCAATGCCGCAGGTGCTTGAAAAAGCCCTGAACGCAATTTATTCCGTACGCGGATGGGACCTCGTACAAAACAAGAACAGGCGGTTGCCGCCCGGCATGAACGTCGGCGACCCGGATTGCCCGGCGGAAATTTATCCGACGATGAAAGACCTGTTCGAAATCATCGATCCGATTACCGAATCGTTCGGTTATTCAGAACGAATCGGACCTGACGTACAGGCCGCATTGAAAGCACGTATCGGCTCGCTGCTGATTGGTGGCAAAGGGCAAATGCTCAATACACGCCGGTCAATTCCGCCGGAAATGCTCTTCGGACGCCCGACCGTGATCGAGTTGAAGATGGTCTCTGAAGACAGCGAAAAGTCGTTTCTCATGGGTATGTTGTTCGTCTTCCTGTACGAGTATCGAGAAGCTCTCGGTCCCAACGACCATTTGCAGCACGTGATGCTGGTAGAAGAAGCCCACCGACTGTTGAAGAACGTTCCGACCGCGCAAAGCGGAGAGTCAGCAAACCCAGCCGGAAAAGCAGTTGAATTCTTCACTAACATGCTGGCTGAAATTCGTTCGTATGGACAAGGGTTCATCATCGCAGACCAAATTCCGAACAAGTTGGCGCCTGAAGCGTTGAAAAACACCAACTTGAAGATCATGCACCGCATCGTCGCTGTTGATGACCGCGACTCCATGGGTGGTGCTATGAACCTCGACGACATTCAGAAACGGCACGTGACTGCGCTCGGACAGGGGCGTGCCATTGTGTACGCCGAGAAGATGGAGGTGCCCTATCACCTTGCCATCATGTTCGATAAGACAAAAGAGGTGCCACCGCCTGACTCACCGGAAGAATCTGACCAGGTGGTTCGGGATGCGATGGCAGGTCTGAATATTGTTCAGAATTTCGACAGGCATTTAGGATGCAAGTTCTGTCTGCATCGCTGTGACTCAGCCATTCTCGACACTGCCGTTATGGTCGCCGACGATCCACTGTTCCGCCAGGTGTACAACCGGTATGTGCTTTCTACATTGAAAGATTTGACACAGCTTGTGCACTTCCGCGCTCAGATCATTCACGAAATTCAACGGGTCATAGGCGGACGCGCTCGTTCCGGCAACATCACCGGCATTACCTGGTGCGTACTGACACAGGCCACTGAACGGTACTTCGAACGCAAGGGTGAAGAGAACTACTGGTTCTATGATCAAGTGCGCGAGCAGCACCTGCGTTGGCTCAATCTGCTTCGTCCGGCGTTTCAGCCGACCGAAGTCAACCGGCGTCTGGACATTTCTGTTTTGAAGCAATGGCGTGACGACTTCGTGGAATTGCACCGCCGAGATCAAGGTCCCTTGCCGACCTGCGGTCCGTGCATGTCGAAGTGTTTGTATCGCTTCGAAGTTTCGGAAGTTGTGCGCGATCCGAAAATCAAGTTCGACTTCAATTCATCCATCAACCGCAAAGACACACCAGCCTCGGACTCCGCTGCCTGGTTCTGCCGTCTTTTGACGGAACGTTTGATCGGGCGCGGTGATGTTGATTTGGCGTATTGCCTGGCTGTTCATCTGATCAAAGATCAGCAGTTGTCTAATGACGCGCAGTTGGTTTTGTTGCACAAGGTCCGCACCGCTTTGGAAAACTTCCAGAATGAGGGCGAAGAAGAGATGCAGCAGGACGAAGGCTAATGACCATCGGCAATTCTTCCGATGATGACGGCACCGTTGTTGGGACGCAGTCTCAGCCGGATGAACAGGCCGCCGATAGCAGCGAAGCGACCGGTGTCCAGGAATCTGAACCGCATGAAAAGGCTCTTGCGGACGAATTGGGGATCGAGGATCTCACTAATCCCATACTTGGTGGCAGAGGCAGATTGTTTTCCGCCGCCGGGCCGCAGGCTCCGATTGTAGAATTCACCCAGAATCATGTCGTTATGCATCCTCCCCAGCTGCCGTTCGTCGAAGAAGGACCGGTGGAAGACTTCACACTGCGTGTTGATCGGCGTGGCGTGTTGCTGAACGAACTTGGGGAACCGAAACATATTGCGGCAGCAAAGTTTCGTGGTGTCGGTCTCTGGTACGCGGGCGAACAAAAACCCGGCACGTTGAAGCATTATGCTATCTGGTTCGATCAGCATGGCATGCCGCACAAGCTCTACGTCAACAATGAGCCGTTAACGACTGATGTGATTTATCGCTTGCGTAATAAAACACACGACGGCGAACTGTCTATCTACCCGGACATAAAGTCTGATTGATCGGCGTTACCGTTCAGACTGCGATTATGCCGAAAGACGCTTGCCAGCGAGGAATTTCTTGCTGTAAGACAACCAGTTGGACGACAGGTCGTTGCGCACCATGTCCTGCGCTAATGAAAGCGGCAGGTCGATCTTCATGTTCAGCATGCTGCCGGTCGGAAGAATTTCCTGACGCATAGATGCGTCGTTCGATAGCTCGTAGAACAGGATGATATGCCAGCGATCGTCGCGCTTCACTTCGAGTTGCGAACGGTAGAGTGTCACCTCGCCACGTTCGATTGTCGAAGTTGTCAGCTTGCAGATATTGGACAGCTCTTCAATCGAGCGTTCAATCACTGTTTCTTCATTGGCGGAAACGTGTTTTGCGGCAACGATTTCGCTGTGTCCTGCGTTCGTGGTGTTAGCTGATTGTTCGTTCAAAGAACGTGTGGGTGCATTAGGAGAAACAGGCTCGTCTTGCGGCAGTTGCACGGATACAACTGTGCGATCGTCGAGGCGCGTACCGAATTGAGCGTCGGTGTTTATTGTCCCTTCGATAGATGTCTGCGGTCCTTCAAAAGAGTGTCCGCAAGCCGGACACACGGGAGTGCGAAGCGTTGTGAGGCGGTGGCAGTCCGGGCATTCTTTGCCGACCGGCTCGGCAACGGTGAGCGGGGCGGTCTTCGGACCTTGCTTGACGGCCGATGCTTTCCTGAATTCAGCAATCTCTTGCGCCGTTGGCAGCAACAGCTTGGTACCGCGTTGCAGCTTTGCAGATGCGTTGGGCGTAGGCAAGTTATTCTTGGCCGCTAACAGTTTCCACAGGCTGGCGTCGTTAAGTGCAGGATGTTTCGTTGCAATCGTCGTCAGAGTATCGTTCAAGCGCACGACGTACGACGGAGCTTGCGGTGCCTTGGTGAAGGAACCGAGCAGTTTTTCAACGTTGCTGCGACGATTCTTGTTGGCCGCGAGTTGTTCTTCGTCCACATCCATCAGTCGTGAGCTCACTTGCGCTTGCTGAGCGTAGGCTGCTTGCGAAAGCTTGCGTTTTCTCCATTCTCTTTGTTGGCGCTTACTTGGCAGCAACAGGATCATGCCAGCCGTGAGCACAAACAGCTTTTTGCCGAGCACAATCTTAACTGGAATCTTGTGCTTGTTCAATTCGTAGATAAGCGACCAGAAATCCTTCGTTCCGAGCTTCGTGCTGGCGATCGACTCGAGCGAGTCATTGGGCTTGACAGTGTATTTCGCTTGATAATTATCAGCCCGGATGAGATCGTCTTGCTGTTGTTGCTGCTGCTGTTGTTGTTTCTGAGTATGTTGCTGCTGTTGTTGCTGTTGCTGATCGTGTATAACGCGATCTGCTTTTGCAGCGGCAACGTCGTCTTTAGTGGCCGCTTCAGCCGGGTTCGACGTGAGCATCGTATCTGTGATTTGCTCAATGTCCTTAACCTTCTCGGTTTCGACTGCGTGCGGGGTTCCGACCATCCGGTCCGGACCTTCTTCTGTGATTTGTTGGATAGCTGTTTCGACCGAATGCCATGGATTCGGATCGGGCGTTGTTTGCCACGGATCGGGATTGGTGAACGGATTCTGGTTCGCCCATGGATCCGGATTCGTGAGCTGATTCTGGTTCGCCCATGGATCCAGATTGGTCAGCGCGTTTTGATTGGCCCATGGATCCAGGTACTGATTCGGGTCTTGCGGCAGCGCACCGTTGTTAATTTGTTGGTTTTCATCGTGGCGAATGTCGCTGATCAGGCTGTCTGAATCAGTGCGAACATTGATCATGTTGTCAACGAATTGTTGCGACGATGGGTACGAATCGAACTGTTGTTGCTGCTGGAATACATTTGTATTTTCAATTTCATAAGCGACGGGACCATAAACGTGCGCATTCTGCGGCGAGTCTGGCGTGACGATTTCTGTTTGCAATTGGGCGGCGCGGCCGGCTGGATTAAACCCGGACTCCAGACCTTGCGCGATCTCAGCGGCGACGTTCGAGAACGGTGTGTCGCTGTTGCCCGCGATATATTGTACCGGTTGCAACAAGTCGGCGATCACATCGTGAGCTTTGTGAGCGACAGGACCGTCGAAGAAGGTGGCATCGCCGGTAGTGGCGCCGATAATGCCGGACAATGCACTTTCGCCACCATTTGCCATACGGATAGAGAAGTGATCGAATTGATTTTCTGGTGCTACCGCATTCATCAGATTGGCGAAGAAGGCATTGACGACTGCCGCGCGGCTGTCTTCAAGCGCTTGTTTGATTTGCTCCGCTACTTCTAGCGTTTGTTTGAATTCCGGCAGGCGTTCTGTTTCGTTGTTGAACTTGAGGTTCAAGTCGAAATGTCCTTGATCCAGTTGATGCGCGAGCTCCTGGCTGAGAATTCGTTCTTGCCGGGCCAATTCGAGCTGACTCATTGGATCGAGCTGGTGATGCGGATCAATTAGATGCGGGTCGAACAGTTGCGCCGTGCGATCTTCGTCGCCTGGCTGATGCGGGAATTGGTTAAATTGATGGCGGTCGTCTTGGCCGAGCAAGTGACCGTCTTGTCCCGGTAGGTGGCTATCTTGTCCCGGTAGGTGCCCGTCAACAACTGGCAGGCGACCGTCTTGTCCTATCGGAAGACCGTCTTGTCCAGGGACGTGTCCGTCGTGGCGCGGATCGACCGGGCCAGTCGGTTCACCGTTGCGGCCAGGATGATCGGTTTGATACGGATTCGGCGCTCCGTTGTGACCAGGAGTGAAGCGGTCGATCAAATCTTGATCGCTAATTTGATTGTGATGTTGATCGACTGGGGCAGTCGGCTCACCGTTGCGACCCGGATGATCTGTTAGATATGGATTCGCAGGCGCTCCGTTGTGACCAGGAGTGAAGCGGTCGATCAGATCTTGATCGCTAATTTGATTGCGATGTTGATCGACTGGGGCAGTCGGCTCGCCGTTGCGACCCGGATGATCTGTCAGATACGGATTCGCAGGCGCTCCGTTGTGACCCGGGGTGAAACGGTCGATCAGGTCTTGTTCACTGGATTGAGTGTGGCGGGAGTCGCCGGGAGTTGCTGGGCCGCGATCGGTAACTTGATGCACATCGCCGTTGCGTCCAGGTGTATTCGTTTCATACGGATTTTGAACGCCGCCGTGTCGTACCGGTTCGCTGGAGGCATCTATAGGATCACGGCGACCAGGCTCAGCTGATTCAGTTTGACGCGGATCGCTGTTGCGTCCCGGTGTGTTCGTTTCATACGGATTTGCTACGCGGCGACCGGGCTGATTGTGTGCCGTTCCCGTTGAATGTCCTGGTTGCGCAGGACTCCCGGAATGACGAACCGGTTCGGAAGGAGCGTGCCGCACGACGCCGGTGTGTTTCGCGGTACTTTCGGAGTGTTGCTTCGGGTCAGTTGTCCCGTGCGATGGGCTTTGGTTGGTAGCCGTGGTATTCGAAGCATGGGTTTGTTGGGCTTGAGTGCCGTGAGTCTGCTGGCGAGTAGCGTCGTTGTGACCACCGTTGCCGGTGCCGTGGCTTTGCGCAGAAGCGTTTTGTTGTGCAGCCTGGTGTGCGGCGTGACTGAGTCGCATGCTTGGATCGTTGTGTTTCGATTGGCTGACCTGCATGCTCGACATGTTGACTTGTTGGTTCTGAATACCCTTAGAGTCACCCACGTTGCCCTTGGAGCTGGAAGCGTTGTGTGAGCCAGGTGTTGATGGGGCGCTGTGACCGCCGCTGCGCGGTGCCACCGGTGCCGGTGCACTGACGCTGGCATGCGCAGCGAGTTCTCTGGAGATCGTGTGCGCTTCCGGTTCTTTTTCTTGGGTCTGCTCTATTCTGGAATTTTCGCGAGCACTTTCCTTGGCCGCAGATTTGCCGGCGTTGGACATGGTAGCCACATGCGACAGTGCGCGTGTGTCAGCTTGATTATGCTGTTTGATGTTCGATTTGATCTGTTCGAGGTGTTGTTGTTGCTGTTTGTCATGCGCAGCGACGGCGGACGCTTTGACGTGTTGCGAGCGCACGTGATCTTCTTCGCCACGCTTCGCTACTTCTTTCGTCTTCAGTTCGGTGACTTTGTGCTCTTGTTGTTTGAGCGCGGTTACGGCTTTGCTCGAGAGGTGTGCGCTTGTTTCTGATGCTTGTTTGCGGATGCGTTGCTCCTGGTTCGCTTGCGCTTTGAATTCCGCAGAGTGCACGCTGCTCGGACGTGCCTTGGTTGTCGCGTCGCTCTGGTGATGGACAGCATTCAAACCGCGAGCCACAACTTGTTGCTCCGCATGTCTGGCGCTGTTGTGCGCGGAAACCAGACGCTGATTGCCGCTCTGGTTTTCTTGCGCATGCAGTGAGGTGACGTGTACTCCGCCTGAAACTCGGCGCGAACTATCGAAATTGACGTTGGTCGCGCGCGTTTCTTGCGCGCGGCGCGCAAACTCGGAATCGCGGTGCTGGTGCCGACCAAATTCGCCGCTGCGCTGAACGTTTGTTGTAGAAACGGTAGTGCCGTTCCATGTGCCGTTGCCCTGTTGTGCCAGTCTTGCAGTGCGGGCTTCATTGTGGTGCAGTGAACGACTGGCGTTCGGGTCGGCATGTTCAGTGCGCCAGTTGCCGCGCTGTGCACCATGTACGTCGTTCGTTCGAATAGCCTGGCGGTCAGCTGGGCTGAAGCTCGCTAGCGAAACGTTGTGACGACCGCTATGCAAAGCGCCTGGTTCATGCGCGCGCGCTGCGCCATCAAGTCTGGACACCGTCAGTCCGCCGGCTCGAAGCGCTTGAGCAGCGTTCGCGTCACCACTAACGGTGCGTCCATATCTGCCGGAGTGGGTAGCGGCACTGGCATCGAATCTGGCAAGCGTGATTCCGGAATGTTCGCCCGCTCGTGTTGCCCCAGTGAAGACTCTGCTGTCTCCGCGCACTACGCCGTCAGCATTGTGCTGTTTCATGCCACGTTCTATAGACGATGGGCCGTTCCAGCCTTTGAGTTGTGCGACATGATCGATCGTGCCCGGTCTGGCGACACGGTCAACGCCGCCGTTCAGACCTCTAGGCTGACCATGGTCAAATCCACCGGTCACGCCGCGAGCGAATGTCTTGTCGGCCACTGAGATGACACCGCCCCTGGTGTGATCTCCGCTAACCGAAACGGTGCCGAATTTTGGATGATCAATTCCGGTTCTAACCGATGCACCGGTCTCTTTGCCGCGGAAAGGCGAGCCACCGGTCCAGTTGACGTTCTGCACCATGCCGCCGAACGGTCCTTTCTCAGGTCCTCTGACCACTGCGCGCTCGGAGCCAGGCGTGACACTGTGCGACGTGCGCTCGAACTTCGGTGCGCCCGGTCTCTCGAATCCACCTGCGCCTGTGACGACTTTGTCTGGTCCTCTGGAGAAAGAAGGTCTGTCCAGACCGCCCCCTACATGAACAGGACTGCCGCCCAATTTTTCCGGTCCGCCTGTCTTGGCACCGCGCGGGGTATCAAGCCCGGGGCCGGTTCTAAATCCGCGCGGAGTGTCAAACCCGCCGGGTCCGCCGTAGCTGGCTTTGATAATGCCTGGCACTCCTGGGCGCTCACGTGTGGGTTCATAACCGGCTTTGATCACGTGCGGAAGTGTGCCGCCTTCTGTTCTGACAGGCGCTCCGATAGTGGGTTTGCCGTAAACCGGCGCATGTGTGTCGACACCAGCTCTCATCGGCGGGCGACTGTCGAAACTGCCTTTGACGTGCACAGATCCGGTTTCGAAGCTTCTGCCGAAAGTGTGCCCAGGCTCGCCTTTGGCTGGGCCGCGTAGGCCGCCCTCGGAGCCGCCCAACGTTCCACCACGTAAGCGACCTTCTGTTGCTGGTCTTGGTCCGCCGTTTTCATGTCTTGCCGTGAAGGAGCCGCCGGTATATCCACCGAAGCTGGCATGAATCAAATATGGGTTTGCGCCAGGCTCGGGGCGAAGTCCGCGAGAAATTTCGGCGGGCTTGAATTCGTGCGGTTGAGCCGGCGCGCCACCGGGCTCACGAAGCGTTCGTGCCAAGCTGACCGGGTGTGTGATTCCGCCGACTTCGCCCGTCGGGAATCCGCGTCGTGTGTTTTCGCCGCCAACAGGTGCTGCCAATCCGCGTCGTGTGTTCTCGCCGCCGACAGGTGCCGCGTGGAATGTGCCCTCGCCGGCATTACGGAACATTCCGCGAGTTTGCAATGAAGCCAGTTGAACATATGGATGTTGCTGTCTCGCCGTTTCCGGTGCACTGTACGCGGCGAGAATCGGACGCGGAGCGTCGTCGCGTCGTGGAGCAGTTTCGTCTCGCCGCAAACCTGCTTCTTCACGGCGCGCTGTTGCAGCGTGGGGCGCCAGTTCTCGTTGTGGACCGCCTGTCCGCGCTGCCGGCACTGTCGGTAGCGCGTCGGTCATTCTTGTGCCATCGTGCAGCGCCGCGTATCTCACAGGCGTTGCGCCATCGCGGGTGGTGCGGGGGTGCAATGCCGCGATCTGCTCTGAACCGGTAAGTTTGAAATCGGCAGGAAGCTTCATCGCCGCTGCGCGCACTAATTGGTTGCCGCCGTGCTCATCTCCCGGCACGACATCACGCGAGGCGCGTTGAATAGATCGTGGTGTCCCACCCCGTTCGGTCGTGACGGTTCCGTCGTGGCGTACTGTGGTCGGTCCGGAAATGACTTGATGCTCCGAACCGCCTATTAAAGGATTGCCGACGCGTGTGACCGGAACGGCCCCACGCCGCGCGGGCGGATCCCCGCCTTCGGGCAAGGTTGCCACTTTCGGGAGTTCTCGTGTTGCCGGTCTGCGGTTGGCGGTCTCTTCAAGACCTGGTGTATAGCCGGCTTTATGAACAAGCGCTCTTGGGTCGGCTTCAGGTTTGTGCACCAATCCGCGCACCGGCTCTTGCACGGGCGGCCGAATCGTGGCCGCGACCGGAATAGTTGAGCGGACATCAGTGGGGCGGCGAAGTTGAGCCACTCGTGAGTCAGGGTCTGCCGCCGCATGCTCCGGACGGTATTTCGGCGTAACGGTGGGTGCTAATACGTTGCGGATCGGTTCGTCGAACTGTCGCGCCTGCCGCGGCGCTCCTGAACTTGTTTCGATGCGTGGACGTACCTGATCTGGGCGCGTGGCTTGAGCGGTATAAGACTCGACTCTCGCAGGACGCACATCGGTATCATGTGCGGTGCGAGCGGCCGGGGCGTTCTGGCGAGTGCGCTGTTGGTCGCCAGGAGTGTGAGCAACACGCTCCAGACGCGCAATCGGCGTCATGTGCAAATTAAACTCGTTGTCTAGATGTACGTTCTTATACGCTGTTTGGTTCCAGCCATTCGATCTACCGGTTGTTCCGTCGACTTTGATGGTCCTCTCAGCAGTAAATCTTGCCGGCTCACCTTCGCGTGCCGGCTCATGACGGCCAAAGCTGACCGATTGTACGGTTCCATCCGCCTGGCGACGACCGAACCGTATGTCCTGCGTGCGGCCATCCGGACCGACAGCGTTTTGGATCATACTGACGCGCCGATTCTTATCAAGCTGCACAATGCGATCTGTTCCGTCGTTCGGTGTATAGGTTCCGTCTTGCCCACGCGCGATGGTGCGCACTTCGGAAGTTCCGTCCGCTCTATGCGTGTGCACGTTGCGTTCCCGGCGATCTCCGGTTTGTGTTGTTATGTTGATCTCGCCGGTCTTCGGATCGTGACTTATGTCATGAACGGTTTGTTGTCGCGACTGCATCAAGGCTCTTGTGTTCGAATTGTCCGACACCCAGCCGTGCGGCTTCGTCGTATCGGGAGCCCACACTTCATGACCGATTCTCGCCTGCGTCAACTCACCAGCGGCGTTGCGCGTTACCTCGGCTGCAAGAGTTTGCGTGCGCGTATCGCGCTGCACTGTCGAGCCGTCGTCGCGGAATGTCGTTTGAACTTTGGCGTCATAATCGTGAATCGAAACCTGACGTCCGGATGCATCAGCCTGGATCCGACCGTTGAACTCTTTCTCTTTCCACGAGCCGTCAGCTTGTTGTTCACGATGCTGCCACTGACCGTTCTCGCTTCTGGTGTACTGGTGGTTGCCGCTGGTAAGGGTTCTGATGCCGGTTCTATCGTATTCAGCGCTGAAGATCGACGAACCGTTCTGTCTCGAAACGTCCGTCAAACGACCATTGACGTCGCGGGAAGCGGTTGAAAGCGTTCTGCCGCTTGCATCCAATCGTTCTTCGGTGCGGCTTCCATCGGCGTAAAGTGTGCCGCGAGTCGAACCGGCTTCCGGCTTGCCGTTGGCTCCTATGCGGCCATGTTCCGTGTACGAGTAGCTTCCATCGTTGTTACGCGTCAAAGGAAGTTTGGTATCACCACCGAACGAAACCGCTGAAGGCTCTCGTACGATTTCGTTCGTCTTCGGATCTCGCTTGATCCGACCATCCTCTCGCACCGGTTGCATGTGCAACGTCAGCCCGTCGGTGTGCGTGACCGTTCTAGAACCATCAGCCCTGTCTTGAATCGTGCGTCCGAGGTCGTCTTTGATTGGCGGCGAATGCGGCCGTTCGGCGCCGCGAACAGGTGCATGCAGTCCCTGGCGCTCCGGCGCAACTACTCCACCGGGGCGAGCGTCGGTCGCGATGCGCGGATCATGCAATGCCGCCATTCGAACTGGTGCCCCGCTCCCAGCATCAGTGCGTGGACCAAACGCAGCCGCTCGTGCCTCAGCCAAAGGATCACTGCCCGCCGCCGCGGCACCTGCTACTACAGGCTTGTCCGAGCCGCCCCGCTCGGGTGCCTTGTAGAGCGAATCTCGGAAACTATCGATGCCCGCATTACCGCCCGTCGTCGTTGCGCCGCTCGACACAGTAGAGTCCCGCGGCGTCGTTGTCCGGCGTGGCGTTTCTTTTGTGTCGTCGGGTCTACTCAATTCAGACGTCTCTGAATGCGCCAAATGTGCAAACGTCTATGTCCGCTGCAGGCGGACTGTTTGCTCAGATGGACGGCGATAGTAATGGACGGGGCGGTTTCGGATTTACTGGCGAGGGCTGAAGGCCGCTAATAGATCGTTGTCAATATACTCTTAAGCATTATGAGAAGATGTTAGCCAGGCAACATTTACGCCGCCTCATCTGCCCGAGAAGATTAATTCTACGGTTTTCCGGGGTGAAAGCGCCCTCGATCGGCGATCGTTTCGAGACGGGCGAGTAGGGTGCGGCCGAGATGGGCGCTAGTCCTCGTCTTCGTCTTCAATCTCGTTATCGTCGTCGTCATCAAAGTTCGCGTCCAGGAATCCCGCGGCTTGCAACAGCAAGGTGCCGGCATCGGGTTCGCTCGCTTTCTTCTCCAGCACCGGATGTGGTGTCGAAGTCGACGGGAATATGTACGTTGGGGCAGGCGGGGCACTTGCACCATATCCAGTATCACTATCCGTCGCAGGCGCTGCTACTTCTTCAATCGGATCTGGTTCTTCTTGATTGGCGAATTCAGCCAATCTCGCCTTGTACTCTGCCACCTCGGATGGTGTGGGTATGACCAGCACGGATCCGCGTGAAATTTTCGCAATCGGCGAGTCGTTGTCGTCGGTTTCGAGTGACAAGTTGTTCACCTTGGCGAGGATTCCCCAAAGTTCAACTTCTTTCAACGCCGGATGTTTGAGAGCAACAGACTTAAGCGTATCGCCAAGCCGCACGACGTACCGAATGCGATTTTCCTGCTTCTCAGGCTTGTCTCCGACCGGTCCAAGCAGTTTTTCGATGTTTTCACGCCGTGCTTTTTGAGCAGCTGCCGCTTCGTCGAGCAACGCTTGTTCTTCCGCATCAACCTCTGCCGCGGGACGACCTGTGCCTTGCCAATTGGCACCGTATTTGGCGGCGAGCTCATCTTCTGCGCTGGCGAATTTTGTCTGAGCTCCTGGCGGCGTCTGTTGTTGCTGAAGCGCTCCGGAAGCCAGTTTTGTGCGAAACTCGCGAATCTCGACGCCGGACGGCAGCAATATCACTTGTCCCACTTTCAACACATGCACCTGTTTGCCGCGCTGCGTCGTAACTGGTATCACCGAACGGTTGATTTGATAAATTAGCGGTGCGAGGCGAACATCGCGGAGTTGACGTAACGCAATCGATTGCAGCGTGTCGCGGTCTTTGACGACATAGCGGCGGCGCTTGGTCTCTTCTTCCTGCTTCGCTTTCTCCTGCGCCAGCTCTCTTTCTTTCTGCTCGCGCTGCTTTTGATCCTTCACCTTTTGCTGAGCCATCAGTGCCATCAGCGCGTCTTGCTTTTGTTTTTCCGCTTCTTCGCGCTTGCGATCGCGTTCTTCTTTTTCTTTCTCCTCGCGACGTTCGCGTTCATCCTCTCGGCGCTCGCGCTCCTTGTCCAGGAGTTGTTGCTTCATCTCCTCTTCACGTTCTTCTCTATCGCTGCTCTTCGTTGGTTGGACATACGCGACGTCCTGTTTGACCGTCGGCTGCTCGCCCGGGCGTTGGATGTCGGGCTTGATCGGCTCTTGCTTGTCGGTTCGCTCCGGTGCACGCGGAATGTCGGCCTTTTCCGGCACGCGGATTACGTCTTGCTTGTCCGGGCCACGCACCACGTCTCTGGTCGTGTCTGGTCGAACGGTTTCGGACCTGTCCGGACGAACGTCTTGCCGGTCCGCACGAACGACTTCGGTGCGGTCGATTCCGCGCCCTTCCGTACGCTCGACGGTGCGTTGCCCTTCGGCCCGGTCGATCGGTCGCGTTGTTTCCGGTCGCGGCTGCTCGATGCGCTGAGGCTGTTCGATTCTTTGTGATTGTTCGCGTGTGCCGATTTGGTCACGAGCCGAAGGAGGCTCTGCGCGTCCACCGCGCTCGCCACCGAAAGCGGTGCGGGCATCTGCGGTCTGCAACGTCGACGCCATCGCTCTCGATTCGGCAAAGTTCCGAATCGCCTGCTCCTGGCTCGGATGTACCCGAAGTACGTTTTCATGCTGGGCGCTTTCGGCAAAGTTGCGGCCCACTACATCTTTAAGACCGGCATGTCCTTCGACTTGCCGATTCATGTTCGCAACCATTTGCGTCAAATTCGCAAGGTACGGGCTGGTTTGGTCAGCACGCGTTTGCAGCAGTGTGTTCAGCATGCCGGCATCGAGTTTGACGCCGTTGCGATTCTCCGCATTGAGAACGCTGTTCAGCCGCGCAATCATCTGTTCTTGCGTAAGCGGACCGCCGGTCTTGCCTGTGTTCTGCTCGTGCGCGAAGAATGCCTGCAGTCTTTCGACCTTGGCTTGATCCATGCCATGCAGCACGTTGTGCAGCTGCTGCGTGCGTGGATCGAACTCGGCGATGCGAGAATTTTGGAACTGTTTGATTGCGTCTTGCAAGAACTGGCGATTTTGCAATTCGCTTGTATTCAGACCGGGGATGTTCGTGCGCTGAGAAGGCGCGACGCCGTCGATAACGCTGCGCGAAATTGCGCCTGCATCGCCAATCTTCGAGATCTCGCCACGCAGGACTGTGCTTGGCGTCACAGTTTGTTCTTGCCTGCGCATGGCGGCGTCTATTTGCTGCTGCTGAATGCCACGGTTTGCTTCTTCCAAGCGTGCCACTATCTGCGATGGCGGCTGTCCGCGACCGGCTGCGTCGAGAATCTTCGATGTGAGATCCGGGGGCAGCTGGCGTCCGTCTGGAAGGCGGATGCCGTCACGATTTTCGCCTGTCGGTATGCGTCCGTGCACAATGTCGCCGATATTTGGACGCCCTTGAATCGGATCCAGCGGTGCGCGATTAACTGGCTCGGGCACGACACGCTGCGGCATGTCGGTTGTCCGCGGAACATGATCGCCGGGCTGGCGATACTGGTCCGGCACTCGCACCTGAGTGCCCTCGAAGTTGACCGGTCTTGTGGGAACGTCGGCTCGCCCGGGCTGATCGGGGCGTACCGGTAGATCCGTTCGTGCCGCGATTTGATCGGGGCGTACCGGTGCCGCGTCGGGTCGATTGAATGGGTGGAAGTCCATTCTTTCGCGCGTTCCGGGTGTCAATTCCGGACGAGAACCGGGAACGTCCGCGCGAGTTACAGGAACATCTGCACGGCTTACCGGCAGATCTCTCGGCGGCACTTGCAGGCGACCGTCCTGAATCATGCGACCCGGATCGTTTGCAAGATCCTGCCGAGGGCCGCGTTCGTGCATCGCTCTCTCGGTGAAGATTTGTTGGACACGCCCGTCGACGGTTTGCGGGCCGACAGGAACAACGCGAACATCCGAACCGGTCGGCACCGCGCCTGTAACCGGCAGGTTTTTGAACTCTGGTTGCCTCGGCTGCACGATTTGCGGGTTCGTACCTACTGTCGTGTCGCCGCCGATGCGCCTGGCGACGGCGTCAGGCATTTCATTTCCTCTCAACCCGCGCGTATGATCCTGAGGTTCCAACCGTTGCGCTTCCAATCTTGTCGGCACTACAGGCGGTTGAACACCACGATCGGCAAACTCTCGGCGGGTGTCGGCACCGCGAGCAGCAAACTCGTTGGGTGATACCGTATTCGGTGTCACGGTGCGGCTGACGTCTGACAGGCGCCCAGGCACATTGGTCTCTAACGCCGCGACTTGTTGGTTCGGGTTGCGCAACACTCTGTCGGGACCACCAGGGGCAACTTGCCCGCGATCATGCGGGGCCGATGGCAGTACCTGTCGCGCCTCATTATTGCTCAATGTAAGCGGCGCGCCTGTTGTCGCTGCTATGTCCGTGCGAACGGGCGGACGCGCAACTGTATCTTCTCGCTGCGCAACGGCCGGTCGCTGCGGTTCGCGTGACACCGCGGGCGGTTCAACGCGCGCCACTACGGGTTCTGCCTGGGCGGGCATCGTGCGCCGGGCGGCAGTGACATCTGTCGACAAAGTACGCATCATCTCTTCTGTGTTGCGACGAGCATCGCCGCCTTGCTTGGCTGCGGTGATGGCTGCTTGTTGCAATCCTTCAGCCACTTCGCGGTGTCGTTCCGGTGGCAACGCCGCCATGGCGTGAGCAAGTTGCTGCCGCTCGGTCGGATTAGCCCTGCTATAACGATCGAAAAATTCCTGACCGCTGGCGATGTGACCCGGCGCACCAGGCGCGGTGCGTTGTTCAACGGGAGCGCTCGCTCGAGTTTGTTCTGCGGGCGCCGTACGTAAACCTGTTTCATTTGCTGGAAGACCGCGGGTCACCGGTTCGACTGGTTGTCTCGCCACTCGCGGATCCCCGACTGGTTCGACTGGTTGTCTCGCCACTCGCGGATCCCCGACTGGTTCGGCAGGTTGCCTGGCCACTCGCGGGTCGCCGACCGGTTCTCCAGTTTGTCTGGGCACTCTTGTATCGCCCGCCGGTTGTGCCGGTTCGACTGCGCGAACGCCACCCGGTCGCACAACCGAGCCACTGTCGGTGTGATTTCTGAATGGATCCTGCGCTGGGCGCATGCCAGTAATGGGCGCCGCTTCGCCGCTCGGATGATGCAGTGTCTGCCGCCCCTGTTCGTCTGTGCGAATGTCGTAGTTGCCGTGCTGTGTTACGAGCCGATTGCCATTCTGTAGAACGCCATTGATTTCGCGATTGTCCGCGGTGCGTACCGTATATGCTGCGACCGGAACTTTGCCCTCGGCGCGCGCCGCGTCAGAAGCGGTCGCCAATGCTGCTCGGTTTACCTCGCCGGTGGCCGGTACATTGAATGCAGGATGATCGGCAATGGCTTTATCGTGAATGCTGCCTGTGTGCGTGCCCTGGATTTCAGTGACGGCGTCCTCGTGCCTTGCTCCGGGTGCTGCCGCAACACGCTCGCCTGTCTTCGGATCGACCCTGGCGTCCGTTCCTTTCTCACCAGGCTCTCCGGGGGTGCCTGGCTGGGGAGGCTGGCCGGGACGTCTTGGCGCTCCTGTTCCAGTGCGCATGCGCTCATCTTGTTCACGCAACGAACGTTGAAGCCCGTCGTTCTGCTGCTGCTGCTGCGCGTCGACTTGCTTGTTATGAAACTCGTCGCCTGGTCTGAAATTGCCTGTCATTTTCTACTCCGACTTAAAGGCCTATATATCATTTGCCCGCCTGTTGTCCCGTTCAGACCAGGCCCGGCAAGATCGCGCGACTAATTACTAAGCTCACAACCCTTAAAGATCACTCCGAATAATAAGTCTGGCGCATCAGGGTTGTCAATGGCGCATTTTTGCCCATGGGCTGGCACTTTCGGAATTAATCAAATCGCTGTCGAAACGGACCGCGCTCGGTGTAAATACTGGGACCGACCGACATCGGTGTTCTTGTTAGCTGCCGACTAACTTGGTTTTTTTCCTGTCAGGTAACTGATTCACAACGGAATGCGCGGCATGGCTTGGCAATTGAAAAAACGTACTGCAGAAACAACTCAAATAAACGATCCTCAGGAGCCGGCAATCGCTAAGACGGTCGCCCCGCACCGCGTTCGCTATCTCGTTATGGATGGCGATACGCTCAATTCAATCGCAGCAAATCAGCTCGGCGACGTGCGCTTTACTGATCTGCTCGTCACGATCAACCGGGTGCAGATTGAATTCGTCGATTGCGAAAATGGAAAATCGGTGCACATCCGACCCGGGCAAATGCTCTGGCTCCCGGGGATGAATGAGCTGGTTATCTACAAAAAGCACTTCTTTCAAGCTAAAGCTCGCTCGACGTCTAGTAAAACATCCACATCATTCTGGCCGATCTCGCTCAGTGGGCAGCCTAGTGGTGCCGAAGCGTCACCATCGAAAGACACGATTGTTTCATCGGCTCCGGTGCCATTATCAGGCACTAAATCCGGTGGCAAAAATATATTTTCTGTGGCGCCAATTTTGACAGGGAATGAAAAAAGGGTGAAACTTGAAGATCGCGCGGCTGATTCCATGCAACAGCCGTTGTCTTCTTCGCTCAGCGCCATTCGTTTCTCGGGCAATAGAATTCACGTGAGCCTGGGAGATATCGAGAAATCCATACAGCGGATTTCGGAGAGACGTTGTTATCACGTCGTCGATAACGAAGGCTTGACCGAAATTTGTGCGCATGATCCCGTCATTCACGACCATCGACTCTGGGCGCTGGTGGCACGAATGAACGGGTTATCCACCGCTACTGATATGTGCGGGCGTCCGACGGCTCGTTTGATACCCGGTCAATTTCTCGTGCTTCCGAATGAGCACGAAGTTGCTCAGTTCCGTTTGCTGAACAAAATGGAGATCTACGGCAACAAGCCATTTTCCCAGCCGGCGTTGCAGAGCAGAGCCGTGCAGGGAACAGTCGAGTGCGACCTTTTAAACGAAATCAGCAGACTGCGCATTATTAAACCTAGCACCGGTGACGGTGGCTGGACGGTCGCTCTGCAAATGTTGCTTTCGAACGGCTGGAACACTGTTGCTCAGTACGACTGCGACCAAACGGGAGCATGGCGCGCGCAGTTTCATTACTCTCAAAAAGTGCACACGATGCGCGTTGAGCTGCCCAAGGAAGTAGCCGTGCAATTAGCAAAAGAAGATTTGCGCCGCAACTGTAATTTATATTGCAACCAGTTTGTTGCGATTCGCTCGAGCGATTCATGCTTGCACCCAAGTGCAGTGCAAGTGCGCATTTGAACGGGCGATGCGTGTACGTTTAACCACTACGAGAATGCGATTCCGCCATTGATCGCTTTCGGTGCGTGAATGAACGTGTTCATTTCTTGTGGTGTTGCCCGTAGTGCACCGATTTTGCTGAGCGGATCGTTAACGATGTAATTTCCACGGCTGTCTTTTCCGACAATGAGAACAAAATGCGTTTGTGAGCCGTGCTCATATTGATCCGGCGTCAACTTGGTGGCCCATGTTTGCGCAACGCTTCCGTCCGCCAGCCGCCTGTTTGGCACGCCCATTGCTGCTACCATCTGTCCGCGTCCGATTGCGGCATCGATTTCACTGAGACTCTGCACGAGCGTTGATTTGACGCCGTAACGCAGCGCCGCTTCTCTCATCTGTCCGACGGATGTGACCTGATTATGATCTGCTCCGCCTGTCATCTCGATGCGCATCTGCCTCACAAGCGCTTCTGCATTGTATGGATCTACGCCGGGTGGTGCGATCCCTTTGAATTTCATCAACATCGCCAGAGTGGCCGGGCCGCAATCTTTATTTTGTGAGGGTGCAGTTAGATTCCACTGCGACGGTTCCTGCGTAATGAAATTCGTGTTGGCTCGTTGCAAGAGATTGCGAACTTCTTGTTCATAAGGGACGCTCTGGTAGCCGACAAAAGGCGGAGCCTGACGTAGCTGTGGTTGATCCAGCCCAAAGTATCGACTGTCGAATGTGACGCTGGTATCTCGTCGTGGAGCAGTTGCGGATGCTAATGCAATTTGTTGGAATTGAAACTCTCGCGCGATCGGCGTCGTGCGTTGCGCGCCCAGCACATCCGCAAACATGCGATCCAAACGTCGGCTGCGCGCCTCTTCCGTTTCAATCAACTGTGAAGTGCGTGCGCGCTGCACATCATCGCCGTACATCGACGCCCTCGGTGGACCGAACGACATCTGCGGCTCGCCACCCAGCGAGACGTTGCTCAACGCGGTGGTTTGTTGGCGCGCGAGCATGTCGGAGATAAACTCATCGCGCAAGGGGTTTTCATACGCAGATGAATTTTGAAAAGATACTTGCTCGAAGCGGGTTACCGACGACACATTGAGACTCACGGCAGGGTCTTTTGATTGTCGGTTCTTTCCACATATAGTCAATGAGGTTTTTAGCCTCACTACGTATTTACCGCAGAAATTTCATGGATATGGCGGGTATCCAGGGACCGCTGGTTGCACCTGCGCCTACAGAGTGTAATCCGGTTCGGCCTCTTCGTCCGTTGCGGTGTTTCTGCCTAATGCGAAATTCAATTTCTCGATTATTTCAGCGAGCATAATTCTGCGCATACATTCACCTGATGCGGTCGGCGCAGTGTACTGGCAAGTTTTCAGGCCATGGCAGCCGCAGGCGTCGCTTTGATCGAGCCAGAGCTCGTCGCAGCCGTAAGGACCGCTGCGTTGCGGATACGTCGGGCCGTAAAGGCCGAGGACCGGAGTTCCTACCGCAACTGATATATGCGCCGGTCCGGTATCGCCTGATACCACGAGCACACATCGTTTCAATATGGCAGCGGTCTGCGGCAGGCTCAACTTTCCTGCGACATTCAGGCACCGTTTGCCGAGCTGCTCGTTGAGGTCTCTGCACAGTTCGTCTTCTTCTTGTCCGCCTACCAAAACAGGAAGGTGCGTCTTCCAAGAAAGAATATGTTCGAGCAAGTAGAACCAGCCCTCAGTGAACCATCGGCGGTGCGGTCGCAACCGGCCGACACCAGGAACGATACCAATGAAAGGAACCTGATCAGCAGCTTCATGGTCCAGATACGGCTCCAAAGTCTCCTCAACAAGCGCGTCCGGAAAGATTGTCGGAAAAAGTGGATTGGGAAACTCGGAGCAAACCGGCCGTATGGTGTCTAAAAAATTGACAACAGCATGTTTGATCGGTCTCTCATTTGCCGGAGCTTTGTTGTACCTGAGAATCTTCACGCGCGAGAGCCACGTCATAGCGCGGGTTCTTGGCGAGTTAACAAGATCGACGAAAAGATCGGGCCTCAATGACTCAAAGAGTTTTCCCATTTCGAAGACATTGGCATCCCGGTTGTAGTCAACAATCTCATCAATGGCAGGACACAAACCAAGAAGGATTGGACGCAATTCCGGATGCGTCCAATAGGTAATTTTTGCCCCGGGAAAGTTTTGTTTGAGCGAGGTCGCGACCGGTGTAGCAAGCATTGCGTCACCGATTGCGGCTGGATGAAAGACGACGATGTTTCCGAACGACTGCATTATGGGCTACGCTTCACTGGACTTATTTGTCACTTCAATTATCATAGAGACGTATGGAGAACGAATCTTATTTTGTTTTGGGTTGGCCGCAGCCGTCTGGCAAGGTAGCCATTTTATGCAGATCGCGCGGCAATAATGCCGGACCGGCTTATTGCTGGACAAAGCGCGAGGCGATTCAGCTGCGCACGCGACTGGCGAACGACCGGCGCGGGGAGCAGAATCCGACGGCTCGCAGAATCATTCGCCAACTTTTCGTCTTTCGATATCTTCTTCATCAGCCGCTTGTTTGGCGCCCCGGCGATCTCTGGGTGTATCTCGATCCGCATTATCTTGAAGCGGTCGAAGCGATGTCTGTTTGATATACAAAACTTATCAACCTGGTGCGTGCGCGCATAGTTTGCCGCCGGCATCATATCTGGTGGTATTAAAGTCTACGCGCTCGCGTGTCGCTTAATCCGGCCTTAACCGTAGCCTGGTAATTCTAGATATACTTCGCGAAGTCTTCGCGCAAGATCCATATCGAGACTATATTCATTGCCAACGGACACGCTAGTTGCCATTTTCGCGCTCGGTATGGCGCTCGCATTTGATTTTGTTAACGGATTTCAGGACACTGCCAACGCAGTCGCCACTGTCATCTACACCAAAGCGCTTCGCCCGCGTGTTGCGATGATCATGAGCGGTGCGCTCAACTTTCTTGGGGCGCTTCTGGTTGGCACTGCCGTGGCGCAAGTGATAACCAAGATCATTCCGCCGGAATTTGCGACACTGCCATTGGTGGTAAGCGTGCTCCTGGCGGCAGTGATGTGGAACTTGTTTACCTGGTACTTCGGCTTGCCTATCAGCTCGTCTCACTGTCTCATCGGCAGCTTGTTCGGCGCTGGTGTAACAGCTGCAGGACTGTCCGGGGTTTCGTGGCATGAACTGTCGAAGGTTCTTTGGGGACTGTTGATCGCGCCGCTCGCGGGTTTCTCCGCGGGGATGGTTGTGACGTGGGCGGCTTTGAAAATTACGAAAGAGAGAGAACAAGAAGCCAAAGGCGAGCGTCCGAAACATCCTGGCCTTATGCGTTGGTTGCACATCGTCTCGAGCGCGTCTGTCAGCTTTAGCCACGGCAGCAATGACGGTCAGAAGACCATGGGCATCATGACGCTTATTCTCGCCACGCATTTCGCATCTTCTGGATATACCATCGATAAAGTTCCATTTTGGGTTATGGTGTCAGCCGCCTCGGCAATAGGGTTGGGCACCGTGATTGGTGGCTGGCGCGTCATCCGCACTGTCGGAACGAAAATTAGCCGGGAGCGCTTGAGTCACTCCCAGGGTTTTGCGGCCTCGATGAGCACGGCCATGATCATTCTCATTGCCTCGAAGATCGGCGCGCCCATCAGCACCACGCATACACTCAGTTCTGCTGTAGCTGGCGGAACTGTTCCTGTATATGGAAGGTCTAAACTGAATTTCAAAACAATGAAGTTGATTTTGTTGGCCTGGGTGCTTACATTCCCTGTTGCAGCCTTGCTATCGTGTATAAACTATTCGATCCTGCGCGCACTTTGGCATAAGTAAGGGGTGGCGGAATGAAATTTGTAGTGGCATTTAGCAGTCCTAAGAGAAGCGCAAAGACAGTCGAGCGCGCGGCGCAACACGCCAAGGCATTGAATGCGGAACTCGTTCTTCTCAGAATCATCCCTGATCCGGAAAAGGTCGGGGTTGTTGCACAGCTAATTTCGACCGACCGCCCGATTGATAAGGCGCATCAGCAGGTAAATGAAGTTGTCGGGAAGCTTCAGGAACAAGGCGTAAACGCATCGGGTTTGGTGCGCGTGGGAGAGGTCACCAAAGCGTTGGTTAAGATCACCACCGAGGAGCTGAAAGCGGATATGGTTTTTGTTGGAACGGCGAATGTCGGCGGCAAATCGTTTTTCATGATGGAAAAAGATCCGATTGTGCATTATCTGGTGAATAACTGTCCTATCTCGTTGTGCCTGGTGCGGCATGAATCCAACGAGATCGCGGACGACGGCTAGCGTATTTGAATAAGCTTGACTGACGTTTTATCGCCGGCGTGAAGGGTGTTTTGAAAGAAAGGCTTGTGCACTGTTCAGGTCGACAGTTTCAATTTCGCCGGACATCTTTTGGTCCAGGTACTCGTCTAACGTGACGATGCCGTTGAGGCTGCGAATCCGAGACATCGGCGGTAAGCACTCTAGAATTTCGCGGCCATATCTTTTCGTGGTAAGCCTGGCATCCAAAATGGCCACCATGCCGCGGTCGCGATGCGTCCGAATCAGGCGCCCGACCCCTTGCTTCAGGCGCATGGTGGCATGCGGCAGTGCAAGGTGTTGAAACCAGCTCGACTCAGGCTCGTTTTTGAGCACGTCGCATCTGGCCTCATACACCGGGTCGTCCGGCACCTGAAACGGAATGCGATCGATAATCACGCAACTCAACTGGTCCCCGTCGATGCTAACGCCTTCCCAAAAACTGGACGTACCGAACAGCACCGCATTTGGTGTCTCGAGAAACCACTCGAGCAAACGTTTTCTGGGCATCTCGCCCTGACGTTTGCAGGGAAAAGCAAGTTTGGGAGAAAGTTTTTCGTATGCTGCATTCAGCGCGGACTTGCTCGTAAACAACACAAACGCCCGACCTTCAGTGATGCTCAGTATCCGGTCGATTTCATCGACTGCTTGCGGCATAAAAGACTGATCGTTCGGTTCAGGTAAGTGGCGCGGCAGATAAAGTACCGATTGACGTTCGTAATCGAATGGACTCGGAACTACTTGTTGAATAATTCTGCCGTCTGCGCCAATAGTCCTTTTGAAAAAGCTGAATGCATCATCACCACCGGTGGCAAGGGTAGCCGACATCCAGATGGTTCCTTCCAGCCCTTCGCGTTCTATGACGTTTTCGCGAATGAAGGGAGCCACATCCAGCGGCGCGGCAACGACCTCAACGCGTCCGTTTTGTGCGTCTCGCTCGATCCACGTGACCCACGATGGATCGGGATGAGCTATTAAGGAGAGGCACGAAAGATATCCGTTGATCGTTGAGACAATCGCTTTTGCTTTCAGCTTCGCACGTTCTCGCGCCATATCGACATCGAGGAGATGTTCGAACTCCTGCTCTTCCAGCCACTCTTTCATCGTCTCCAAGGTAGCCGCTAGTTCTTGTGCTTTCGGGACCGGTTCGCGCAAACGCGTACGCAATCCTAGAGTTCGTTGCAAGAGGAAGTTGAAAAAATCGTGCGCCTCATATTCGATATCATTTGCGAGACCTGACGGTGCCCCCACTTTTTTCACGGCCCGATTAGCTACGGCTCGCAGTCCTCGGTTGCTCAGCGCGTAACTAAAAGCGTCTGTCGCAACATTTGGAAGATGATGAGCCTCGTCGACGATAAGGAGATCGTATTTAGGCAGGATGTTTCCGTGAGAGGCGGCGTCGGCTAGAAGCAGTGCATGATTGACTACGAGAATATCCGCTTTCTCAGCCTGTCTTCGCGCTTCGAAATAAAAACAACTGTTGAATTTCGGACACTTGTTGCGCAAGCAATCGTCGGAATTCGAGTTGATCTCATACCAGGTTTCAAACGCCGGCATGAAGTCCAATTCCGACATGTCACCAGCGGTGGTGTCTTGTACCCAATCAATCAGCCGAGCGTCTACTTCTTGTTCGAGCAAGTGCTCTTCCCAGCGACGCAGACCGACATAATTGCCCCGGCCTTTGAGCAATACTGCTTCGATATTGAAGGGAACTATACTTTTGAGCGTGGGAATGTCTTTGTTGATGTATTGCTCTTGCAATGCAATCGTGTTGGTCGAAACGACGACGCGTTTGCCTGATAGAGCAGCCGGAATGAGCGCTGCCAGGCTCTTGCCGGTGCCGGTCCCTGCTTCGAAAATGCCGGTCTTTTTCTCGTCGAATGCGCGCGCGATTACGGTCGCCAGATCGAACTGCTGAGGGCGGTGCTCATACGAAGGCAACACCTCGGCCAGGCGGATAAAAGCATCAGTAATACTTAGCTGTTCTCTAGGCGCAGGCACGGACTATTGGATTTGTCCAACTCCCGCAACTTGAGTCGCTTGAGTATGATATTCCGGCAAGGTCAGCTTTTGACCGAGGCTGAGGACATTGGCGTTGCGCAAGTTGTTGACTTTGCAAATTTCGTCGAGCAATCGTGGGCTGACGCGCTTGTAATTACGCAACGCGATTGCAGCCAGCGTATCGCCTGTTTGCACTGAGACTTGCGGGGCTGATGGCATCACGACTTCATCACCGCTTTCGGTGCGTGTTTCTGTCGGCATAGCCGCTTGTTGGGATTTTCCGGGAACGTTCGCAACCATAATTTGCTTGTCGCCTGAATTATGATGTGCTACGAGTTGCGTGGCGCCGAAGTAGCCGGCTACGCCTAATATGGATAGACCAGCACCAGCCATGAATCCAACAGTCATATAGAAGCTTGGCGATTTACGTGACTGTGTAACTAGATCATGATGAAGCCCGGGCCACAATGTTTCTAATTCATCGGCCTTGTGCGCCATGGGTGATACCACATCTAATGCAGTACGCGTCTCGCGCTCAGTGAACGCTTTTGAGGCCATGGTGACTGCTGCTTCACGTGACGGCAACGACGAATCGCTGAGATACTCAGGAATGCTCTCCAGCTCGAGCGCTTCGCGCTCGGCATCGAGTACGGTCGACATTTCTTTTAACGCCACAGATCTACCTACTTAAATGGGATCCACTTATGAACGGTGTATCAATCGCAAACTCGCGTCTGACACACAAGCGAGCATCTTAGCGAAATTGTCACTAGAAAGTCAAATACCTTGACTACGCCCGTAATGCGCCATCTGGTGCGGCTTTTCGCATATCGAATAGGTGCATGACGTGCAAGAATAAAGCAGGGTAAGGCATTCGAGCAATGGAGATTAATTAAATGACAACCACTCCACTGTTGTGTATATCGCTGTTTAACCGGATCGGCCGATAACAGCGCTAAGAAATGCATTGCCTTCAATCTATTGCATCGCGCATCGCGACTGCCTTCAAGGCATAAATTGCACGATCGTTCGTGATGCGATCAGTATTAGCATTCGATATTTGTCTTTGTTGAACGAATACTAATTGAACGATGTGAATACGCATGACAATGTCGCTTGCTTAAGCATTTATTTCGACTTAGAACAAACTTAAATGAGCGGGCTGAACCTGAAATATTGCCGATATGACTGAACTTTGGCCTGCGAGGCATATAAAAGGGTGTGACCTGTGCGGAAGAGAAAGCATCCACTTAAATGATTTCGGTAACTGATCTCGAAAAGACCTATAAGCACGGCAAAGTGAAGGCGCTAAAGGGAGTCAGTCTCGAGGTCGCAGAAGGACAAGTTATCGGTCTGATCGGCCCTAACGGCGCAGGCAAAACCACCTTGATGGAGTGCATGCTTGGTCTCGTTTGGCCCACAGCAGGATCGATTCTAATAAATGGATATACGCCGACTCATTTGGAAGTAAAAAAGATCACGGCGTTCTTACCAGAACGCGCTAAATACGATCCATGGATGAATGCTCGCGAATTCCTCGGTTTTCATTACATGCTTGCGCGCAAGCCTATTGCCGAGGCGCGCAAACGGATTGAAGAAAGTCTCGATACGGTCCAGCTCGCGGCCGATGCCCGTAACAGACCGTTGAAGACCTTCTCGAAAGGCATGCTTCAGCGAATAGCGTTGGCACAGATGCTTGTTGGCGATCCCAAACTTTGTTTTATGGATGAGCCCACTTCCGGACTTGATCCAATATCAAGAAACATCGTGCGTGACGTGATTCGCAACTGGAAAAAGCAAAATGTGACTGTTGTTGTGAATTCGCATAACCTGGATGAAGTTGAGCGTGTCTGCGATCGTGTAGCCTTCGTATTTGGTGGCAAGATACTTAACTTCGGCGAGAATTTGCCGGGCGTAGAAACGCTGCCGGTAATCGTGAAGATCACAGGTCCCGAAGATGCGGTCACTCGAATTCAGGAAATATCTCGGCAGTCAGATCTTGTGCTCGACTCCGTCGATGCCACCACGGCCAAGTTTATCCTCACTTCGAAAAACCAGCTGCCACCGTTGACGCGCGCGCTCGTGAACGCGCAAATTGACGTGGAGGAGATGTACATCGATCGCAGTGAGCTTGAGCGCCTTTTCGAAGAGGGCTGGAGGCAGGCGAATAAATGAATTTTGCGGTCCTGCTCTATACCTTCTGGTTGCGCGTCCGAAAAATGACGAAAGGCGACATCATCTTCGATGTCATAACGTTTATCGGATGCTTCGGTCTATGCCAGGGTGGTGCGCACGCAATCGAGGCGGCGCTTGATCTGGCGCTGAGCCCGCTTCTCCTCATTTTGGTTTGCTGGCGCTTCGCCACAGACTCGGTCGCTAAGGACGCGGAGTACCTTGCTCTTCTATTCACGCGCCCAATTACCCGCACCAGTTATGTCATCACAAAAGCTGTGACCGCGTCGCTTGGCGGACAATTGATGATCTGGAAGATGCTGCTCTTTATGGCGATCTCTGAAGTGATTATGCGGGTAACTCCCTTTGTATTTATCAACGGATGGGATGCTCTCAATTTGTTTGCAAACTCAATAAGCTTCGGTTGTTTGGCTGTTGCGATTTATCGATTGCCGAGTAAGTGGGCGACTGTCGCCTATGTAGCCCTTTTGTATGCCTATTTGGGCAATTCATTGGTGTCTACAGGCATGAAACTTACCGGCCCCGCAAAGGAAATGTCTGGAACGCTTGAAACAATGCGCGCTGCTCTCTACGCGATCTTTGTTCCATCCATAGATCTCGAAACAACCTTTCGTTCCACGTCTTTTTCGGTTGTGCCGATACTTGCGTTCGTTTCAAACATTTTGATCTACTTGACCGTCGCTACAGTCTTGCTCAACAAAAGAGAACTTTCTTATGCTGAGGACTGATGTTAATGACACTATTGCGACCCCATTATGGCTAGTGATCGCGCTCGTGGTTGCATTGAGCGCTCGGGTTGTAGCCACGATATACGACAAGCTTCACCCGCCGACAGAGAGCTCTGTAATTGCTTGGAAAACGGATTACAAGCCCATCGATGTACTTGATGCCAAGCCACTTCTCTACTATTTCAGCGCGCGTTGGAGTGCGTCGTGCACGAGAATGGATCAGGAAACCTTTCACAGTACCGATCTGGTTTCTTTGATCAACGACCGATTTGTTCCGATTAAAGTAGTCGATCGTTCGATTGAGGACGGAAAAAATCCAGAAGCCGTGCAGAGCCTCGTCGATAAGTACGGTGTCAGCTCTTTTCCCACGGTCGTCCTTGCTTTGTCAGACGGAACGTACATCGCATCTGATGACGGATTCTTGAGGCGAGCGCGCATGAACAGATTCGTCAAATGGTTTCTCCCGATGGAAGATTTTTGCGCCGGCAGAGAAGCATTTGCTCGCGGCGAGTTCGCTACAAGCGCCGAATGCTTTAAGAGATTCATGGACCGGCCCGACTCGAAAAAGGACAAGGACCTGTTATCCAAGTACAGGTTTGCTGCTGCTTGGCGCTACATCGCGCTGAAGTGCATTGGCCGAAATGATGAAGCGAAGAAAGAACTCGATGAAGCTGTGCAACTCAACAGCTCAGAAAAGAAATGGCCGTATCCGCTCCTTCTGCATCTCGCCGGACGAGAGAAGTATGACAATCTGCGAAAAGAAGATCGACCGGAAATGAACGCAGATATGGCGATATTGAAGTACGCTGAGCACGATGAACAGGGCTGTTTGAAGTATCTAAACTCAGTTTTGCCGAACACTGCCTATCGTGCCTATACCGAGTATCGGGCGGCGCTGTTCGTTCTTCATCAGCTACCCGAGTCCGTGCGAGCGCCGCTGGAAAAGAAGTATTTGTTCTGAAAATCGGCTGCCCCGCGCGCGGATACAATGCGCCGCTGCTATTGCTTGCGCTCGCTGCTGGCTGCGGCACGAATATTGCGCGAGGCGTCGCGATTGCCCGCGACCACGAGAGTTGCAAGAGACGGCTTAAATTCATCGATGATGAACTTGTTGATCATCTCCAGATTCGTGTTAGTGAGCACGCCAAACTGAGAACCGATAGTATCTACCGGCGCAGACGCCAGTGCGGCAGATAGGCACTCCTTCGCTACACAGGTAGTGTTGCTCAGGTTGTGAACGGGAATTGCCGTCAACAAATATTGTGTTGTTTCAATCAGTTCAGAATTCTTCAATCCGGATTGAGCGAAGCCTTTGAGTTCGATCTGCGTGGCGTTTGCCAGTTTGGAAACCGCCGATGGTTCGACCGGCAACATCATGGCCCAGGCGGTGCTGTTTCCGAGCGGCATAGCCCGCACTCCAAACTCCTCGGACTCGAGGGTTCGAGCCAATGTTGGGTCGGCGCCCAGACGTAAAACCAGCCTGCCAATCAGTGGATGATTCAGCAATGCGCATTCAGCTATCGTCAAATAGACATAACGCGGATCTGATTTAGTGAAAGGCAAAATTTTGCCCACTGCAACGTAATTGGTTTGCTCGTTATGAACAGGGATCGATGCCTTCAGGATGTTCCGAGAATTCGGTTGAAGGCTAGGGATGTTGCCGTTTTTGAACTGTCCACTGCGGCTCCATCCGGCAAATGATGAGCTAACGATTTTTGCTCCGGCTTCCGGCTCAACGTCGCCGGTCAAACAGAGTGTCACCGAATCCGGTGCCACGTATTGAGACCAAAATTGCTTAACGTCATCTGGTGTGAGCGATTGAATCGATTTCTCCGTCTCAACCAGGTCGCCGGGGAAGTATGGAGAATTTGTTGCAATTATGCTTCGCAGAACGGTGTCTTCGACACGCTTGAGCAGTGTGTTCGACCGCGACCGCGTGTATCCGATCGCGTCTGATTTTGCCTGCGAAAAAGAATCCTCAGCGATTCGAGGCGATGATAGCGCATCCCGCAATAAACTCAGTTCTTGCTGCAAATCACGAGCTAAGCAGCGAGCTTTAAAAATAATCGCCTGGTCCGATACCTCGAAATGCAACATTGCGCTGCCGGGCAATCCGAGGTCCTCTTGCTGTACGGCGATGTTGTGTCGATCTCTTCTGCCGCTTCCGCTGTTGAAACAGGCTGTAAGCAGAGTCGCGACTCCGCGTTTATTCTTATCTTCTAAAGCGGTTCCCGCTTTGATCGTTCCCACGATTTCGACGATCGGGCTCAAGTGGCTTTCATAAGTAATCACCTTCATGCCGTTAGGCAACTGTCGCTGTTTCAAAGGCAGTGCGGGAATCTTGTAGGCCGTGCTGGCGCCGCCATTCTTGCGCACTGTTTCAGGTGTCTGTTCGGCTGCAGTGCTCGTCGACGATCCGTTTGTGAGACTATTCGTTGCCCCAGAATTCTGGCTTGAACCGGAAGGTGGTATGCCATTTGCAGCACCGGGTGCGGTGTCTTCCGCTAAGGTCACGCTGCTATCAGGTTTGTCCGTCTGGGTGTCGTTCAAGACTGCTGGTACAGTATCCTCAGCGGGTGAGCTTTCGAAGTCACTAATATGCCGCGGGATTGCGCCGGTTGGTTGAAATGTCCAAAGCTCGGGAACCGCAAATAGCATCGCCTGGTTCAATGGATGCTTGTTATTCCAAGCGGAGCCGTCTGCTCCCTCGTTTTCCGCTACCTTGCGCTTCTTCGCTCTACGTTTTTTCTTGGAAGAAGTTTGCGAGTCCGTGTCTTTGTTTTTGGCCTTCGACGATTTGCCGGACGATTTGTCTTTCTTGTCCGCCGCTTTGTTTTTGTCGACTTTCTCGTTTTTGCTCTTATCGGTGGGTTTTTTAGCGTCTTTGCCTTTTTTCGGAGCACTCTCCTTGTCACTAACTACTTCGTTCTTTTCCGAGACGGTTTTTAGAGTGTGAGTCTCTGTGGTTGCGTTCTTCTCCTGCTTCGGACTCTCGGACGATGTCGAACGCGCTGCGTGTGCTACCGACGGGTTAGACATGACGCCAATAGTACGGTTCTCGCTATTGAGGTACTTTCTCGCGGCCCGCTGAATGTCAGCCGCCGTAACGGATTTGAGTCGGTCTGGCCATGAGTATGCTGACTGCCAGGACTCGAGCGTATCACACAGCCCGAGCTGAAACGTCAGACGATAGGCGCCGTCGCGATCGTTGACCAGAGCATACTCCGCTAAATTGCGCGCGCGGCGAAGTTCTGCATCGGACGGAAGCTGTGCCTTCATAAGATTCGCAGTTGCGTCCCAGGCTTTGATGGTTTCTTCCGCGGTAACGCCCGGCGCAGCAGTCAGGTATACCGAAAAAAGCCCTGGATCTTTCTTGAGCTCAAACTCAGATTTCGCCGCGCTGCACAACTTCGGTTCAACAAGCGACTTCCGTAACTTGCCGCTTATCTGAGCGTTCATCAACTTTTCAATGAGCACCATAACTGGTGCGTCCGTAGAATCATATTCAGGTGCGTGGTACGAGATTATGCACAGGTCGTTTTTGATGTTGCGATCTTTGAGGTTGACTCTGCGTTCGGAGGTTTGCGCGGTCTCAACGATATTCTGCGCTGTGGGGATGCCTGGCGATTTTGGAAGGGCGCCGAAGTGCTGAGCGATAAGGGCTTGCGCATCTGCTGCGGCGAAGTCTCCGATGAGCACTAGCGTCGCGTTATTAGGAGCGTAATATTTTTCATAAAATGACTTCGCGTCCTGGATTGTTATGTTGCTCACATCGCTGGGCCATCCACTGATCGGGTTCTTATATGGATGCTGCCGGTAGGCGGTTGCTCTTATCTCTGTAAGCAGCCTTTCAAAAGGATCTCTATGATCGTCGTTGATTTCACGCTGAATGTGAGCTAATTCGTCACGCAGATCCGCAGGTTTGAAGGTCGCCGAATGCATTCTTAGCGCTTCGGCTTGGATCGCGGTATCGAGTTTCGACGGGTGGATGATTTCATAGAAAGCGGTAAAGTCTTCACTCGTGTATCCGTTAAAAATCGCACCGCTGCGCGCCAATGCAACGGGCAGAGCGCCATTTTTGTACGTTCCTACATCCTGAAAGACCAGATGCTCCACAATGTGACTGAGTCCGGTCAAACCCGGTTGTTCGAGGCGCGCGCCGCACTTGTACCAGACGGCACAGCCGACCACAGGATACGAATGGTCTTCGATGAGCACGCACTTGAGACCGTTCGGCAGAGTTGACTCAACTGGCATCGGTTGCCGATTGCTGTTTTCCATAACTCCAGCAAGCGGCAGCGCTGGCGAAGCTGCATTCAGGCAAAGTCCGGCTGCAAGAAAAGCTAGTAAATTTGAACGGAGGCGTTTGAAAGACAAACGACTTTCTCCTGCGCGTCAAAAGGCGTCGGGATGCCAGTTGTGTGACGGGATTGAAGCTTACTTGACTTGCTGTCGGGATAAATGAGTCCAGGTTCAGGCTGACTGAAATTACTGCTGAGGCAGCTATTTGTCCGCTCTTATATATCGGTAATGTGGCATCGCATTACTACTTAGTAATTCGGGCGGTTCGATTGCACCTGAACTGCCCTGTTGATAAGCTGATTTGACTGATTTGAGGCATCAATGGCTGGCACCGTTCGACCCGTTTCGAGAAGTGGCGCGGGAAGCGCTTCTACCCTTAGCGAGGTGCGCAAGATTGCGCTTGTCGGCAATCCGAACGTAGGCAAATCGGTAATATTCAATGCCTTGACCGGTTTGAACGCTGACGTCTCGAATTACCCCGGCACAACAATCGATATCGCGCGGGGGCGGCTTGGTGCGGACGAACTCGCGGATACGCCCGGAATCTACGGCGTTTCGAGCTTTAATGACGAAGAGCGTGCCGCTCGGCGCATGATTCTTGAAGCAGACGTGGTGATTAACGTGGTGTCGGCGTTGAGTTTGGACCGCGATTTGTTTTTGACGCTGCAGCTGATTGATATGGGCATGCCGATTCTTGTCGTGGTTAATCAGTGGGATGAAGCGTTGCATCGGGGACTGCAAATAGACCTGCCCGCGCTGGCTGCCGCGCTGGAAGTTCCGGTCGTCAAATGCGTCGCGGTGCGGAAGGAAGGATTGTCCGACATCGATCCGCAACGTGCATCGGCAGGACCGATCGATTCGGATTTGCACGCAATCATCGCTCCGTTGATGAAATCGGGCGTTGATCAGGCAAACGCTTTATTGATCGCCGAAGGCGACGAGCCTAGCGCTGCTGAGTTTGGCGTGAAACCGCTCGAACATCGTGCCGCCATATATGGTGCACGCCGCGCGCATGCGAACCAGATCGTTGCGCAATGCGTGAAGACTGATGATAAGCGCGCCGGATTTTCGATCAAGTTGGGTCGGTGGTTGCTGCACCCAGTGTACGGAACCATTATCTCGGTAATTGTGTGTTACGCGATTTTCTACCAATTATTGGGAGTGCTGATTGCCGGCAATCTTGTTGATTTGACGGAAAAGAAAGGCATGAAGGTCTATTACGAGCCGAATGTTCGATTGATAGCGGCGAAAGTGTTTCCTGCTCAGATAACCGTCGGAGACAAGGTCTTTGACTTTCCCAATGGGACACTGAATGATGCCGCGCAAGAGAAGTTGCTCACGGACGCGCGTCAGACCGTTCCTGCTAACGAAGTCGTTTTTGACTTTTGGAAACAGAAATCGTTCATGGCGGCGCTCGGCAATATCATATGCGGTGACTACGGATTAGTCACGTTGACGGTGACTTATTTGTTGGGCTTGCTCTTTCCGCTCGTTGTCGGATTTTATTTGGGATTATCGCTGCTCGAAGATTCGGGCTACTTGCCGCGTTTGGCTGTCCTTGTCGACAAACTGATGAGCAAGATTGGTTTGAATGGGCGCGCGATTATTCCGCTCATTCTCGGTCTTGGATGTGTAACCATGGCTACAATTACGACGCGGTTGCTCACCACCAGGCGTGAAAAAATCATCGCAACAGCTTTGCTCGGCGTGGCCATTCCGTGTTCTGCGCAGCTTGGCGTCGTCACAGGTACACTGGCTCGTGCAGGCGGTTTGTCTGCATGGGTGGTTTATGGAGCTGTCGTTTCCATGATTCTGGCAACCACCGGGCTGCTACTAAATATGGTGCTTCCGGGACAGTCAGGTGGGTTGATTATCGACCTGCCACCAATGCGGTTGCCGCGCGCTGATAACGTCTTGAAAAAGACCTGGTCGAAGTCGTTCAATTTCCTCCAGGACGCCGCGCCGATGTTCTTTCTCGCTGGCTTTGTTGTGACTATCGCGCAGATGATCGGCCTGCTGGATGCATTCATCAAAGTATTGCAGCCAATTACCGTTGCATGGTTGCATCTGCCGAACGATCCACGCATTGCCACCACGTTTATTCTCGGAATCGTACGTCGCGACTTCGCCTCATTTGGTTTGACAGAGGTGCCATTGACGCCGGTGCAGGCCGTCACCGCAATGATCGTTATTACGTTATTCGTGCCTTGCATCGCGACGGTAGGCGTGATGATTAAAGAGCGCGGGATGAAGATTGCTCTTTCCATATGGTTCGGATCTTGGGCATGCGCATTCCTTATAGGCGGATTGTTGGCGCAAGTGCTGCCCTTTGTCTTTAAACTCTTTGGCGTGTAGGTGCGAGAATGCGGCTTCTAGTAGCTTTAATTATTTGCGTGCTTCAAGTTGTGCCTGCTGCTAACGCGATGGTTTTGTTTGGTGACGTCAGCCATTCAGATAGTTTGCCATCGAGAGAAACTGCAACCGCTTCGCCGCCCGCGCCGAGCATCGCACCCAACGCTGTGCTTAACGCCGGAACCGAGTTGACCGCTGCACCCGCGCCTGCACCAAGTGCACCGCAATTGATGCGTGCCTCTGCTGCCGAAAATGTGACACCGACGCTTGCGCGCCCAGCCGTTGAGTGGTTTATGCTGCCAAAGTGGCTGCCGGGGTCGTGGGCGAAGCGCGGCGACCTGACTGTGCAAGAATCGGACCTTGTGTCTGGCACCACATCCAATACCGAAGTATGGACCGACGATGAGATGACTGTTGTTTGGGGACATCAAATGGATCGTGCCGGAAATGTCTGGCATGCCAACTTCATTCCGAGTGAACGTGATGGTAATTCAAACGGCGAACTGGTGCGCTTTCTCACTGTCGGCTTGAAGTGTGAGGCGACGGGACCGCAGCAGCTGTTGACGCGCAGTCATTATGTAGTGTCGAAACAATACGGCGCTCAAGTAACGGACATGTTTCAGCAAGAGTCGTTGAATCAATACCAGGCGATGTCGCCCATTGCAATGCAGAATCGCAGCTCTAACAAAATGTTCCACATGAATGGGCAAGCTTACCGAGGGGGCATCTTGGTGAGCAATTTCTCCAAGGTGGGCGAGTTTCGTCCAGTCGATTTTGATCGAGGAATCGATCTGCGCGTTGCACTTAGCGATTACCTGCGTTCGCAAGATCTGGACGAACTGGTACCAGTTGCGGTGCCGAGATAGCAAACTTATCTGCCTGTTTCTTTAACAAAGGAATGTACGGATGGACGTGGCCCAGCACAAAGCAGAACCTGGGCAGGCAGCGCTCATCGTGCTGTGGAGCCTTTTGCCCGGACCGGCAATTTGGTTCGGACTGCATCACTTCAAAAGTGCTGTGTGGTGTTACATCTTGTATCACAGCATCGCCGCGATTGCGATTGTTTATGGATACAGGTATTGGCGCCCGACGTTAATCAGGCCGACCGCGCGGCAGCTGTTTGTGGTGCTCATTGCTTCGTTACTGTTTTCTGGTATCGCAATTTTGTTGTACGACAATTTCGGGCAGTATGCTTTCTCTGCCAGCAAGGCTGTCGATGCGTTAAAACAACAAGGTTGGTGTGATCAGCTGTTTTGGCCGATAAGTTTGTACGTCATTATTGTGAATCCAATCATGGAAGAATTCCTCTGGCGTGGAGTGGTGCTAAATGCGCTGGAGTCTACAACGGGGCGAAACCACTTCGCCATGATCTGGTCATCTGTGATGTATGGGGCGATTCATTATCCGATTGTTTCTTTGGTGGTTGGTCCGACCATATCTCTCGTTTGTGTGACGCTTCTTTCTTTACACGGAGCGGTGCTCGGAGTAATCTACAAACGGACTAAATCTATTGTGCTGACGAGCTTGTTGCATGGATTGCTCAATGATGTGGCTGCGGTGGCAATTATGGTGCGTCTATTCGCTAACGCCGCTAAACCCTGAGTCGCTATGTTCGTCAGCCCGCGCGGGCTCCTCTTTTCCGGTTGTTGGTCTTTAGAAAGGATTTGGAATTGTTTGACTAACGCTGTTCCAAATCCGGCTGAACATGCGGTTTATGGAATGAAGGATACGTTTGATTGGGAAGGCGAGCGGGTATAAAGTAGGCAGAAAATCAGGGTTCCGGTGGCCACATCGGACCTGATCGATGTCTAATAGACATCATGGGGAGCATTGGGAAATGAAAGTCGGAGTCCGCAGTCGATTGTGCAGCATGGTTCTCGGGATAACGCTCGGGTTCGTGACGCTTCCGGCGGGCGCTGAAGTAGTTAGAGACGATAACTCAAGCCTTTCGCAAGAGTCTGGTGTTCCGGGTTACATTTGGCAGCAAACGGAGTCGTCCCCCAAGGCTGTAGTAGTTTTGGTTCATGGATTTACTCAGCAGGCCAAAAGCTTCGATACGTTGGCGACCAATCTTGCGCAGGATGGCTATCTGGTTTTCGCTATGGATCAGCGAGGCCACGGACGATGGGACCGCAGTGGGCGTAAACGTCCGGTGGTTGATTATTGGCGTAGCGTCGGCGACTTGCAGCAAGTAATCTCCCGGTTGAAACAGGATTATCCTGCGCTTTCAATTTATTGCATCGGGGAAAGTGCCGGCGCCGGGATCGTCGCTCAAGCCGCAAAGAAAGCTGATTGTGGAATCAACGGCATGGTCCTGGGAAGTGCAGGAACGCGCATTAGGGTCTACAACATCTTTTGGCTTACGCGAGACTTTCTCTCGAACATATTCCGACTCAATCATCCGATAAACGTGCGCGGATACATCAGTGCCTATGCGTCACCGGACGCAGACGTCGTCCGTGAAATGGTCAATGAGCCACTGAATCGCAACGAGCTTAGTGGACGAGAATTGCTTCGAACAGGGGCGTTCATCTGGCATAACGATTCCGCGCTCAAACATGGATCGGAGAATATTCCGCTATTGCTTCTGCAAGGCGGAAAGGATCATATCGTTCAGCGCCGCACCGTTAAGCCGCTGTTCCGCCACGCGCGCGCAGCCGAAAAGGACATGGTTGTGTTCCAGAACTATGGACACGTTTTGATGGGAACCAGATACATTCACCCCGAAGTTTCCAAAACTATCGAGAATTGGCTCGACAGCAGATATAGAAGTACGCTCAGTGCATCAGCTCCAAGCAGTGTTGAACGCCCGCCTTCAAATTAGCGTCGCGCTCTAACGCTCAGTCGTCTGCGATTACAATGTGTGTCCGCCGCTCGCCACACTTCTTGTGGTGCCAGTCTGGGTAAACGCGGTGTCGAGGAAATTCACGAGCGGATCGTACGTGGCGCGCGCTGTCTGCGGATATTGAATCGTGTACATTTTGTACAGTCCATTCGATGCGAGCGTCTTGTGAAAGAAGATCTTGCCGTTCGTCGTACCAGAGATTGCGAACCAATTGCGGCCGCGCGCTCGATAGGTAACATGGCTGCCTGGTCCATTGAACGTCTTCTGTGCGTCGGTGTATGCCCTTGAAACATCAGTGCCCGCTCGTGGCTCGGCGTAGGTCACGATTGTGGCGCGCCCATCAGTGGACAAGAATTTTTGTCCCTTACCACCGTCGAGACTGCGTATTGGTCGGAAAGTACCAGCCGGCAAGGATATCGAATAGCCCATGTGACTGTTGAATACATCCAGCGCAGATTGCGCTTGCACCGCATTCGATACCGCGATTGTGCTAACCGCTGCCCAAACGAATATAGCCGATCTGCTGAACATCAGTTTCACCTCGCGATCGCAACTCACATTCGAAGACGCTAAGGAGTAAGATGCTGTTCCCAGCCGGTGCTGAGCTGTAGGTTCGATTGCAAGCGCTGGTCACGCCATTGACAATAACTTACCAAAAATGGTAAGTTATGACATGCATTGCAGGAGCCGAAATGCACTTGGTCGGACGCGACATCATCCAGCAAGCGCAGCGCAAATTCGACAATAAGGCGCTATCGAAGGCCTTGAATAAATGGGTGCAAGCGGTTGAGCAAGCTCAGTGGAAGACCCCGGTTGACATACGCGATACTTGGCGTTCAGCTGATCCAGCGCACGGACACTACGTGTTCGACGTGGTGTGGAATGAGTACCGGTTAGTTGCCATAGTCAATTTACCAGCGCAAACCGTGGTGGTTATTGACGTCATGACCCATAAGGAGTACGACAAATGGTGCCGTCGGATGAGTACATGAGCCTCGTCAGAGAATTTCCGCTGAAGCTCATCGGCTCCGCGAGGTCGCATAAGTCAGCGATGGAAATGATCAGAAGGCTGGCGGCTAACCCGGACCTGAAAGAGGGCAGCCTCGACTATTTTAAGGTCCTTGTTCGATTAGTCGAGGACTACGAAAAGCAGACATTTCCTTTCGAGCAGAGTAGTCCTGGCGAGCTGTTAGCTGGGCTGATGGAGGTGAACAATCTGCGCGCCGTCGACTTGGCTGAGATGGTTATTCCGTCTCATATTTCTGCAATTCTGAAGGGTTCCCGTAAGATATCGAAAGCTGAGGCCGCTAAATTGGGTGCTTTCTTTAAGATTGATCCTGCAGCGTTCCTCGAGAAAGTCCTACCGTTCGAGCCGAAGCGGCAAAAGAAAGTGGCTAACGTCTCGAAGCCGACGTACGGAGTCAAGACTGCCACGGGTGCAGCCCCAAAAACGGCTTCCAACAAAGCAGCCAAGTCTGGCAGCGTGCACGTGGGCCGCAAGGCTGTGCGCTCTAAAGATAAGTCGAAACCGGCAGGGTGACATCGAAACGTCTGCCAACGCCGGCGCGGCGCCACTAAATGTGGTGCCCAATGTAAGAATTTGCCCGTCTCTGGTTCGCCCGAAAAATCTCGGGCACTCAAACGGGTTCAGGCTCCTCGTAATGAAAAAGCCCTGTCGCGCAAACGCTAACAGAGCTATCATTTCCAGTCGTTGGCTGGATGTAATGGGGCAGATGAGGGGACTCGAACAGGACACCCAAAATAGAACCGGCTACTCATGCCTGTTTCGCCCGTCAGAATGCCGTTTTGCAGATTTCGCGTGTCTGGCTACGACCGGACATAACAGGTCGTGTGTGCCCACTCACCGGGCACAGATCTGGGCACAGATCCTCAAGTCGGCTTTGGCGCACTCCCCCATGTCTTAAGAGCCTCGAACCTCTTGCGTGTGGTCTCTAAAACCTGCTGCCAATTCTCTTTGCAAGGAACTACGCCTAGTTCATTGATCAAGAATTCGACAACGTCTTCGAGAGCAACGCGGCCTGCTGGTAAATGGTGCCCGTGCAGAGGGTGAACTTCGCAACCACATTTTCTGTCGGCTTCGGTTTGTTTGTCGTATAGCTGGACGTGGGGAAATACAACGTTGTCTGGCGGGTTGTCCTCAGGGTGATAGTGCCAGCCGAACAACTCAATATCGTTATCTCGCCAGAGCACGTAGATATACTTGACGGTCGTTACGCGGAAGCCCTCTTCATCCTTTCGAATCCTGACGTGCTGGTCGACCTCGAAGAGTAGCTTCTTCCCATTTTTTAGCTTTAGGACTAATTTGCCAGCGTCGCCGCCAGCTGTTGTGAGCAACCATAAATCACTCTGCTCTGGATGCCTTACGGGATAAACATGGACGTCGGCGACGCATTGAATGACGTCCCTGAGGTCTTTGACGTACTCGTTTCGGGCGTCCTGTTCTGTTCGCTTGTAAGGCTCTGGTTCAGCCACACATGAAAGGAGCTATGGTGATCAGTTTCATAATTCGAGGGTCTTCCTCACGTCCCTGATACTTGCCCGCCCGCAAATTGGCAAGGAACTCTTCGGTTGTGATGTTAAGCCGTGCGCGCACTGCCGCGCTGAAAAAATCCGCGGCTTCCTTCTCGGTCAGCTCGTGGATCCGCTCTTGGTCCTTAAGCGCTGTGGCCATATCGCCCAACCTCTTCTGTTCTTGCTTGCTCATTATGCCCTAGCCCCTGATTCAAGGCAATAGCCGAACTGTAACGCTATTAGAGTTGTACCCGTGAGGCATGACGAGTTCACAAATGCCGCGGTTCCAGAATCCCGGACCTGAATCGACAAAACCTTGCAAGCCCCCAATATTCCGAGATTGCAGCGTTTTGACGGACAACCTCGACAAAAAGCAGAGACCAAGTAGTATCGCGGTGGAAACATTATCCGCCTTGAGGAACAACACCTAATGCTAATAATCAACACGGTAATTACAAACGGAACGACGAAATACTCTGTGGACTTTCCAGCCGTGCGCGGCGGTTTGCCAGAGTTCGACACGAAAGAGGAGGCGCAGTATTTCGGGGCGCTGCTTTGGCTACATATTGCTCTCCGCGCGTTTGGAGTCATGTAGCGCCAGATGAACTAGATTCTCTACCGCCGCCGCTTGGCATGTAGTATCATGCGCCGCCATGACAGAGTGCCGCTATCCTAAGCCTAAACCCGCTGCTGATTGGAGTGGCGGTTCGGTGGCACCCGCTGGCGGAGGCACACCCTTTGGTATCATTCGCGATCAACACGGCATCATAAGACGCTGCGAGAAAGAATCACGCATCCTCGACGAGATCTGGCGGCGCTGTGCACTGGGTGAGACATATGCTGAGATCGCCTATGCTCTGAACGTGCGTGGCCTCAAGAAACGTGACGGCAAGCCATGGACCAGAGCAGCGGTGGCGCGGCTGTGCAACAAGACGTCCAAGATACGCGAGCGCATGGCTGCACAACGTAAGGCGTTGGAGACGGCTGGTATTGCGGGTGGTGGCGCATAGCCTGCCCGGTCGAAGTTATCCCATACGGGATAACACCGCATGGTTACCGTAATTACGGTCAGACCTGCCGAACTGAAATTAACTTGCCGACAGATCGACGCGGTGCTAACCTCGTGCGCACAGTCAAGGAATAAGCCGACTCTATGTGAGCCGGGCCTATTCACGCGGAGGCGCATCCTGTGCAGGTTAGCGATCCTGATATTGAACTCCTCGTGCGTTGCATCGCGCATGAGTCCTTGAAAGACTTACCCATACGACAGCGCCCGGGACTCTATAGGACGGCATGCTCTCGCCTGCGCATAGTGGTGCTCGGGTTGATCTCAAGTCACAGCCGAAATGACATCGGCTGTGATGCAAGCACCACAATCGAGGCCGTGCATGCGGTTGAGAACTGGTTCGCCGTCAGGCGCCCTAGTGGTAGCGGCGCGACTGTGTTCATTCAAAGGTCAGATCCAAGGGGGAGCACTACATGAACGAACTGCGACTTGATAGCATGATCACTCTTGGTCGGTTGTTCGACAACTACATGTCTTACGCGCGGTTGCGATTGCGCACGTGTTCACGCATTGAGGGGACTTACCGGCGTTATTTAGCGGGCATGTCTGATCGGGATGCTCTCGATCTGACGCGCGCGGATGTGGAGGAACTGAGAACGCGATTGGCTACGAGCATCAGTGCGAAGACTGCAAACACGGTAGTAGAGCTGATCTCTACAATGTACAACCGAGCGATACAGCACGGGCTGATTCCAGGACACAATCCGGCAAGAGGACTGTCCATGTTAAGTGTGCCACCACGTGCACGCATGCCTGAGCCGAAAGAGATCGCCAACGTAGTCGCGGCGCTCGGCTCTCTGCGGAGTGATACGGTGCGTGAGTTCTTCGCGATTTGTATGTTGACCGGTGAGCAGAAGGGCAAGGTGCTGGAGATGACCTATGCACAGCTAGACTTGGATAAGGGGCTGTGGCTGGTGCCGCAGCGGAAGAGGGCACCACGAGTGCTGTACCTGCTTCCCGAGGCTGTTGCTATCTTGAGCGAGCGAGGCAGTACGCGCGTGTCTGATTGGGTGTTTCAGAGCATCTGCGCTCACCGTTCTTGTCGTGGCACTTGCGCTTTGTCATTGAGCGGTCACTTAGAAGGTGTAGAGAAGTCCTGGGCGGCGCTGTTAAAACGAGCCAGGGTGAAGGGGCTGCGCCTCAACGATCTGCGCAACTGTAAGCACAACATGGAACCCGTTCGGATCGCCTTCGCTCAGCACTTCAGGCCACTGGAGTCCGTGCATCGGTTAGAACCACAACCGGAAGTGGTGGCGGCTAGGAAGGAGTGGCGCGATCAGGTCCGTAAGGCGATCGCCGCACCCGTTCTACGGCCTGCAGTGGCGCCGTACTTGGTGCTCACTCCGTTTGATCCGAATACCGGCGCGGCTACGTTCGGCTCACTGTTCGACTATTACATGGCGCACCATGGCGTGTATCGAAAGTCCGCACCGAAGATGCGCGCTATCTATAACCGGCATTTATCCTGCTTCGCTGCGCGTCCCGCAGATCAGATCACGCCTGCTGATGTGCAGCAGTTGCGCGACTTCTTGGGTGAGCATGCGGGTAAAGCGGCAGCAAATCGAGCGCTTGAGATACTGAGCGCCGTGTATGCACGAGCCAATAAATGGCAGCTCATTGATCTGCCGAACCCTTGCCGCGGTGTCGAGCTGTTCCGGCTCAAGAACCGTGAACGGTTCCTGACTGCTGAGGAGAATGCGAGATTGGCGCAGGAGCTGGATGCGAGACGAGATAGCACCGTGGCCGCATACGTTCAGGTCTTGCGTTTCACTGGTGCGCGATCGTCTAATGTCGCGGCTATGCGTTGGGAGCAGATCGACACTGAATCCAACACCTGGAGGATTCCAGAAACGAAGAACGGCAGATCGCACACGGTGCCATTGTTGCCCGAAGCGCTTGAAGCGATAGAAGGGCAACGCGGCAAGCATGCGGTTTGGGTGTTCCCTGGTCGAGGGAGAAGCGGACACATAGCCAATCCACAGCGCACGTTCAAGAACATAGCGGCGGCTGCCGGTATCGCGGACGTTCGAAAACAGGATCTGCGCAGGACGTTGGGAAGCTGGCAAGCTAAGACGGGTGCGAGCCTGCCTATCATCGGCAAGACGCTCGGACATATCAACCAAAGCGCCACGCAGATCTATGCTCGGCTCGACCTGGAGCCTGTTCGTGCGGCTATGGAGACAGCAACTAAGGCGATGACGGGCAAGTCCGCGGCGGCGAAAGAGACACGATTGACGCTCGACAGGGAGCAGCTCGAGTTGCTGGCTGGACTGGTTGCCGAGAGGATTACAGAAAAGGAGGCAAGCGCCTCCTTGAATCTGTTGACATAGTGGGGCTTCAAATGGTGGGCGGTACAGGACTTGAACCTGTGACCCCTTGCGTGTCGAGCAAGTGCTCTACCAACTGAGCTAACCGCCCTGAGCGGATTCATTCTAACCTGATTGGGCAGTTTTTGGATCGGTCAAGGTTGCGGCATGTTAACCGGAGGCTCGGGGCTCGGAACCTACGGATAGCCCGAGCCGATTCTAGCCGCCTGAAACGATGACCCGGTACGAGTGACACCAGGGGCGGTGCTGATTCAACCAAGGGCAAGCTAGAGGGCTCTGGTGCAATTACCAGGCGCCGTGCGCCTTCATGAACGCACGCCCACCGTAGTAAGTGCCTGCGATCGCTGCAGCTGTCTTACCGTAGTGCATCACTCGCCTCAGTATCTCGTCGCGGACCGGGTGCTGGTGGTGCATCGGCATCTGGGCGTAGCTGCCGTCCGGCATTTGATAGATAGATGCGGGCACTACATTCGGTTGCACGTAGGCAAATGGGACGCCGCCGAAAGGTTGCAACGGTTGACCGGGCTGCATGGCTGGGTGTCCATGCTGAGGCGCGGGCATGTATGGAATTACTGAGCCGCCGTCACCGGACCAGAAGTTGGCTTGCTGTTGCGGTGTGGCTTGCGGCATGCCGTACTGCTGCTGCATCTGTTGCCGTTGCATATTCTGCTGTAGCCAATTCTGTTGTAACGCGGATTCCATCATGCGCTCTTGATCGAGCGGAATGCCTCGCGGCGGCGGTTGTTGAGTCGGCACTTCTTCCATAGGGAATGAGTCGTCCTCTATCCAATCGCTGTGCTGTCTTCCCATTTTTCGTTTCTCCTGTCGAGCTTGCATCTTTAACAGTAAGAGCGCACGGGCGCCTAATCAAACTAGAAAACGAACAGCCCCGTCGGTTAAGACAGGGGCTGCGTGCAAGTCATCTGGAGTTCTCTGCTAAGAATAGGGCAGGAGTGACCCGCTAAGCAACAGGATATCCGTGATACCACGGGCGATGCAATTGAGATACTGAAAGCTAGACTGGGTGCGGGTTGCAGGGCGTGGAAGTATCGGCGCTAGGAGAGGGGTCTGGGCACCGATCTAACATCCCTATGAGTTACAGGCGCGGATCGTGGCGCGGTGGGGGTGGAGGGGCTGTATGCCGGTGGACATGCCGGTTACAACAAGTCGGCTCGCACCTCTGAGGACAAGGGTGAGTAGTCAAACACCACGCGCAGTTTGATATCGTCCGGAGCGCCTGCAGGAAGCGGTCTGAACGGAGCAGCGTTTTCAATAGCCTTGAGTGCGGCCTGGTCCGCAATGGCTAACCCTGAGGACTGATCGAGCCTCAGTCCGGAAAGCTCACCACCGCTTCCCACGGTGAATTGCACCACTACGTGCTTAAACTCGTTACCTCTAGGCGGAAACCACGCGCGTTTAATTCTCCTTTGTAAGTCTGTTATGTAAGGTGCGAAATCAGTTCGTCTTTCTACGACTGGAGCCGTCATCGTGAACGCCGCTGGCCTACCGGCGATCAACAGCTGTCCGTCATGGGTTATTCGCCCCCCTAACAAGCTTGTGTTGTAGAGATCTGCTTCGGGCGACTCGCTCAGCTCTAACACATTCAGGGTGCCATCAGTCATCAGTGTCCAATACAGCTTGACGTTTGTAATCCCCGGTGGAGGCGGATCAAAGCGCATTGCGTTGATAGTGGCCTTGACCATTTCGTCTTCAGTGTCTAGACCGCTTGGTGACAGAACCTTGCAAACCGGACTAGCCTCAGGCGCTAGCGAAACTTCTATTTTAGTGACCCGCAGCTTGCCTTGAGCTGGCGTCTTGATCTGGCGCCATGCTTTCTCGCCTCGACGTTTCATAGCCAGAATATATTGAAGCAGCTCACCCCTATTGAGCCGCACTCTTTCGGCTTCAAATCGCTGCGCCTCGGGGGCAAGGTTGTCCGCAACCGCGCATATAGGCGACCACAACAATGCGGGCAGAAGTAGCCACGACAGATGCTTGAAGACAACACGAACCTTGCGCATGGCGAGAATCATACAACGCCTGCAAACCCATACAAAGAAATGTCTACCCGTAGCAAGCCGTACCAAGTAGACTACTGTCTATCCGGTACAAACAAACGCAACCAAACAGATAGCAATACAAGCCAAGCCGGTCGAGGGGGATCAGATGGTACAAGCGAAGCGAGCCGCGATCTATTGTCGAGTGAGCACCAGTGATCAGGATTGTGCTCGCCAGGTATTGGAGCTGACTGAGTATGCGCAACGCGGCGGTTATGAGGTCGTTGCCGTCCACACTGAAACCGCTAGTGGTGCCAAGAATGACCGGGCTGAGCGCGCCAAGGTAATGAAGATGGCGCAAGCCCGTAAGATCGATGTGGTGCTTTGTTCCGAGTTGAGCCGCTGGGGCCGCAGCACGCAAGACCTGCTGAACACGCTGCAGCAGTTGTCGTCCTGGAATGTCTCGTTGATGCCGCTGAACGGCATGCAAATGGATCTGTCGACACCCACAGGCAAGTTGATGTGCACGTTGCTTGCTGGGCTCGCCGAGTTCGAGCGCGACATGATCCGCGAGCGTGTGAAGTCGGGGCTCGCATCTGCGAAGGCACGCGGCAAGAAACTAGGTCGACAGGTAGGGCAGAACCCATCGGACAAGTATGCGCGTAAAGTGATCGCCATGGTGAACGAAGGTCGCTCATACCGCAACATCTCTGATAACCTGAACATCAGCAAGACGACCGTGACTGAGATCGTTAAACGGCACCGCGCGCAAGTGGGCTAGGCTCTGGGTACAATGAGTAAAGCCGGTTAGATTCCGTGGCTTGTGTGACCGCTCGGGTAGTCCTTGCAAAGTTCCCCCAGTGGTCTACGGCACCACCGACCGGCGAGCTATTGGAGTAAGATCGATCTCGGTAGGACCCGGCACCGCCTTGCATTGGCTTCCAGTGCAAGGCTGACCCTTCAGGCTGATACGTGTACCCTCGCATATCGAGTATGTATTCAGGGCGCAACGCCTTAGCCAGTGGCACCATTCGTGGTGTGCGTGGTGCTGTGATTGCCTTGCAATATGCTTGGATGCTTCGAGTCGGCAGAGGCGCTTGTTCGTACCGCCGCGTGCGCGAGGTATTCCTCGACGCGGCTCGTAGCTAAAACCAAACACTGCTGGCGGCGTTGCGGGGTGTGCGGGTATTTTGCGCGCTCTCGTGAGAGCGCGTTTCGCACAGGTTTGGCGGCGCTAAAATGCTGGCACTGCGGGCGGTTGCGGGTGCGTATTGGTTTGCTATGTGATTCGTATAGATGAATCCGCATGCATTACCCACGCCGCTAGAAACGCTGACTGCCGGGTGACCTACCGAAGTGGAAAGATCATTTATGTCAGACCTCTGGCGAGCGGCTTCCTGGTGCGGTTATTCTGGATACGCAGCTAGTAAAGGAGACGCAAATTGAACTCAAACATCTTACCTCTATACGTCGACGCAAGCCTTTCCAATCAGGTCGTCTTCCGGCATCCAGTTCGAGGCGAAATGCGAATGACTGCATATAGCCTCGATCCAGAGTCGTTACAACAGCTTGGTCAGATCGTCCAGGGCGAGTGGAAAAGCGACATGGCAGGCGCGTCGGCTCACACTTCACAAACATTGCACGACCAGCACCAACAGGCAAAAGAGGCAGAGATCCAACGCTTGATCGCGGTGCTGCAAGAGCAAGAACGAACCGGCGACAAGAGCCTCGTCATTTCGAGCCCGCCCTATCTCGTCGACATCGCGCGCGAGCGATTGGCGCGCAAATGACTGAGCAGCCCGAAACGCTCACCAGTTCAGGGAAGGTAACTTCTGACGGTCAACCTCTACAAGACTCCACGGGTCGCATACATTGACGGTGTTAGATGAAGTCCGGGTTAACCGGAAGGAGCCAAAAGTGGATTATACCGATATAGAGCGTGATCAACGAATAGCGGGCGGGATCGAGTCGACAGCTAGTCCGCGTGTCTTTGTGAGATAGGCATGCACTGGATCACCTGCTAATACGCCGCGGGTCTCTCTCCACGTCTGCTCGATCAACCCTGACAGATCCTTGCCTTCACCTACGGTGGCAGGCGTGACATGCTGTCTTTCTATAGCTACTCCACCGAGCGCCTTATCTACAGTGCGGAAAGCCTCTGTAGTTGAGACGCGCAGGAACTTCTGAACGAGGCTGAACCCATCGCCGGATCCACACTGATTACAGATGTACCAGCCGTCGCCGTTGCGGTCTATAAACCTGTAACGGTCGCGTCCATTGCAGGCGAAACAGGGGCCGTTCTTGTTGGACAGGAATTGCTCGGGCAAGCCGATGACCCGCAGGATCGACGGCCAATGCCCTTGCACCCTCTGTTTGATCTCTGCAAAGTCGAGTGGTGGCGCTTGCTTCCGAGCGCCCCTTGTCGTACCATAGTCGTGCACAGTTAATACCTCGTCTCTCGCGTCTGCCCTTGCCTGCAAGCAGGGGCTTTTGCATTTGTGTCTCTGAGTAGTTCCTTTAGTTCAGTTACGTTCAGGCATGACTTGGCATACATGAACTTCGCGTCTGAGTCGTCGCCAGTCGCCGCGAGTGCTGCATTGGTAAACTCTCGCGCTTTCCTGCACCGCTGCTCGATGCTGGTGACCGCGCGCAAGAAGATCCCTGCTTGTTCACGCTGCCTCTCAGATCGCCTCTGCTCTATTTCGTTGGCGATGCATTCGGGCAGTTCATACTCACTCATCATGACACCGCCTTAGCGCGCTGCTCGGCAATATAGGCGTCGACTTCTGACTCGTCGAACTTGGCCCGGCCGCCTATCATGATCCGATTGAACGGCAGCTTGCCGTCTTTCAGGAGCTGCCACAAGTATGTGGGGTGATAGTCGAGCCTTCTAGCTACCTCCGCACTTCCTATTAACCGTGCCGGTTTCTCTTCCATGTCTGTACTTTCTCCTCGCACCACTTGTGGTGCCTCTGGGTTCTGTACAGAGTATGTCGGAGTGGTACAGGTCAATCAATCATAAAGGATTCGCTAAGGTGTGGTGGCGCGCGCGGTGGCATGGTCATATCGTCTAAGCCGCCATGCTTTGGTGGAGGAGCACTTGATAGTAGCCAGCCAGGCGGTTGAGGTGAGACAGATGTTTCACTGCGAGCATCACCGCTATCTCTTTGTCCGTTCCTGTCTTATTGAGTGCTGCGCGGCTTGCTGCCACCATTTTGTCCAGCTCCTTATGTAGGTCGACGATATCGCGCTCGACTTCGGCCAGTGTGGTGTTACGTTTCTTCCTTGCCATGGGTGCTCCTCCTTTATGCTGTTGCTTTTGATGTGTTCTGTTGGATCAGACGGTCTACTTCGTGCTGTGGAATGTAGATCCTGCGTTTGATGCGGACTGTTTCTCTTACGATGCCTTGTCTTATGTCGCGGCTCGCGGTCTTCTCCGAGCAATGGAAGATTCCGCAATAGTCCGCGAGAGTGATCAGGCTGTTCGCGGCAGGTTGCCTCTTGGTCTTGATGGTCATTAATTCACCTCTCGTTAACGGTCACGAGGGGTCAGTTTACGGACTGGCATGCTATCGTGGGTAGCCTTTGAAAGCCGACACAAAACCGACACGCATATCACAAGGAAACACAACCGCTATATGGACTACGTGAAGCTGGATAGATCGAGCTGGTTTGCCGGCGGAAGATGGCCGATGTTTAACGCTTATGTGCTCGACGAAGACCGCCAAGAAATACGGGCATCGGGGAAGCCGACAGAGTGGCGCTATCTAAGCGAGGATCAACAATTATTGGCAGATCTGGCTGCGGTTGATAACGGCACTGAATTACTTGGGTGGTGCGAGCATTGGGGACTGCCTTGTCTCCATGTCGACGTTGCACCGTCAGAATTGGACTGGCAAAGCATGTCCACTCCCGTTGATTACGTGCTGCGGGAAGCCGCTCACATGAGGCGTCTTCTTTTGTTGCTTGATCTCATTAGGGCGCAGAACGTTGTCGAGCTGAGAAACATGGCGAGAATGTGGGACGCGCGCAAGGCACGGCCGGATCAGCCAGGATGGGCAGCAGCGATGGTGACGCGTGTTATGTCTGGCGACGTGAGTCCGCAGTGCTTGGCTGTCGCATTCGCGGACGATCCCGACATCTATCTCACCACGACATGCGAGGAGGCACGCAAACCTGACGGAGTGCTCAATGGAGCGGCGGTGTATCTCGCAATGGCGGTAAATAGGAAGCTCGAACCGCTCCGTGTGCAGACAGGACCAATCGATGTAGACGGCAAGATTGAGTTTGTGTCGGCCATCTCGATAACTACGCCGCTACAATCCGCCTGGCTGACGCTGCATAACGGCATGGTTGGAAACAGTGGCATTAAGCTGTGCCCCCATCCGCGGTGTCGTAAGCCGTATCCCGCCACGCGCAAGAACCGCGCATGCTGCGGATCAGAGAAGTGTCAACGCTGGGTAACTCGCAGTAAACAAGGAGGCTTGTGATGGCAATCTTTAAACGAGGCAAGAACTGGTACGTGCGCATACGCCACGGCGACGACGACGTTCGCAGGAAGATTGGGCCGGATAGGTTGGTGGCAGAGGCTGCGCAAAAAAAGCTAGAGAAGGAGTATGCACTCGCCAAAGCGGCCGGGAAGCAGTGGACAGGACTAGACGAGATCTTGAATGCTAACCAGCCGAAGACGTTCAAGGAGGCCGTCGACGACTTCTTAGCTGAGCGGGCGCATTATAAGCCTTCGTCACTTGAGACGTGGCGCTCTGTGTTCAACCGTTACTTGCTGCCCGAGTTTGGCAGTAGGGCGTTGATCGATATAAGCGAGGCGCACTGCATGCGATACCAGGCGAAGCTAAGCGCACAGGTCTCACCTATCCGAGCGAACAACATATTCCAGCCGTTTCGAACGATCATGTCGGACGCGAAGCGCCGACGCGTCATCCAGTACAATCCGTTGGATGCGGTCAAGCCTGTTCAACAGAAGAAAGCGAAAATAGACCCGCTCAGCGAAGAGGATCTGACACTAGCTCTGTCTCACGTTGATCCGCATTATCGGGCGTTCTTTACTGTGTTCGCATATACCGGAGCGCGGCCGAATGAACTGCAAGCGCTGCGGTGGTCTGACATCGACTGGGTCCACCGGGAGATCAGTATCAGTAAAGGTCGTGTGCGGGGCAAGGAAGGACTGCCGAAGACTGACTCGAGTGAGCGGTTGATCCCTATGCTAGAGATCGTCGAGCACACGCTTACAGAGCACAAGAACGCACGCAAGACGGTGAGCCTTAAGGACTACGTCTTCACTCGACCGAACGGCGAGCCGATTGATAAACACACAGATCGCATATGGGCTCGGGCACTGAAAGCAGCTGGACTACGACACCGCCCGTCGTACCAGTTGCGGCACACGTTCGCAACACAGCTCATTATCAAAGGTGCTCCGCTGGGATATGTCGCACGTATCCTAGGACATGGCACCATCGAGGTGCTGGTGCGCCACTATGCGCGGTGGATCGATTCCGCCAGTAAAGAGCAAGACGATCGCATGCGCCAATTGTTCGGCAAGGTACCCCAAAAAGAAAACGAGTGGGCACTAAAACGGGCACAAGGCACCTAACAATGAAAAAGCCCTGTCGCGCAAACGCTAACAGAGCTATCATTTCCAGTCGTTGGCTGGATGTAATGGGGCAGATGAGGGGACTCGAACCCCCGAATACCGGAACCACAATCCGGGGCCTTAACCACTTGGCGACACCTGCCATAATGCGCAACTGTCGGACAGCCGCGAATATTTATATTAACACGCGCCGCCGTAGCGGGCACGCGAACACTTACAGAGTATTTAGAGTAGGCGAAAAGGTAAGAAACATGACGTTATTAGTGGAATCCACATTGCTTCAAGTCTGGAAACAGAGAACTATGCTTCTGTTCGCCACGTTTCACACTGGTTTTCGGTCCAATGGGTCTCGAGCACTTCTCAACGCGCGAAACTTCGCCTGTGGGCGAGGTGCCGGGGGCGTCCGGCATTTCGGAGCGCTCCGCTGACCAGGTAATCAAAGACCACGTAGACCATCCATTCAGGACTGGGCTGGCGATGGCGTTCGCCGGGGGCGCCGCGTTTGGACTTGCCGCGCTCTCATATAAGAACCCAGACGCCGCGGCTGGATTGCAGACGCTAGCCAAGTTGGGTTTTGCAGTTGACTTCGGAGATCGCATTTACCAGTCCGGCGTGACCGTCCTGGATTCCTTCAAAAACCCCGACCATGCAGCAAAAAATAACGAACGCTTGTCACAAATGGCTTGGGGAGCCGCGATTGACTATGCTGCCTTGCTCGCGATCTCGAAGAGCGGGCTTCGATTCGGGAGCTGTTTTGCCAAACCACTCACCCCTCGCGAACACTTGACGCAGGGCTTCTCTCGTAAGCCCGATGCGATCCCGCAGCTGTTCAGAAAACCTGGCGAACTCGAATATGGAATACCAAAGTTTGCCGATCCAAATTCGACGTCGGCGAAAATTTTCACCGAGCAACAAGACAACGTTGTTCAAGTCAAAACTAGAACAGGCACAGGATCTGGATTCTTCCTTGACGGATTCGTAGTAACTGCCGAGCATGTCGCGCGAAAGGGGGCCGGGCAGCACGTTGTACTGCGCGACGGTACAACTCTCAACACTCGTGTTGTAGCGCGTGATGTCGCAGCTGATATCGCCATTCTAAAACCGATGACAGCTGAAGGTGTAACACTGCCTAGCGCGCAGCTCGGTTCAACCAGGAGCTTGCAGCCTGGTGATGCATTATTCGGAGTGGGACATCCCCGCGGCGTGGCATCGCCTGTGGTGGCGGAAGGATCCTTCCAGCATTTTTCGGTTATGCCTGATTTCGGCACTCGTCGTAACGGACACGTTTCCGTTCTCAGGTCATCAATGCCCACGCTTTTCGGCAACTCCGGTCAACCGATATTCGATAGTTCGGGGCGCGTTATGTCATTGACTTCGCACGTTTTCCGAAATTTGTTGACAGAAGGAGCGACCGCCGAACATATCGATGCAGTTCTTTCAGTCGCGAAAAACAGCCAGCTGCAACGAGGTTGGCTCGATGTGCGCTCCCGCCTCAACGTGCGTGACGAGCATCTTTTCCCCCTCGATCAAAGTAACGCGTCTGTTTACGAAAAACTGCTTTGGGGCGAAGGACGCAGCAATGCTACTCCGAACATAACGACCACATTTAGGCCCTATGAGCGCGAAGAACTTGCGCAGCGATTGAGCGACCGCGTTCTAGCGGCTCATTGGGCAAAGAGGAGCGCTAAAGATGCAGCGGCAAAGCCGGTCGGACCGCAGGTTTTAACTACAACCCTTCGATCGGTATCGCTGCCTATTGCTGGTACTACCGCTGGTGCGTATCGATTTAGTGACTGGTTGACTTCGAAGCCAGAATAGAGGTGACTCTAGTGTTCTTCGGCGGGCGGATGCAATCCGCCCCTATAAAGAACCTTGCCGCCATTGGGCGGAGGACGGCAAACGCCGGCGATGGTCTTGTGAAACGCGCCGCCTAGGTACGTGTTTCACACACTGACACGTACTACATATATTGCTACCGTATCGTGAGCCACACTTCGAGGCGCACGTTTATGCATCACGACAGCGACGATTTTGCCAGGGAACCGGTTTCCGCCGACAAACTCAGACCATGGTGGTACCTGTTGATCATCGAAATGGGCGTGATGATCAGCATTCCCATATTCGTGTTCGGTGGGCAGCTGGGTCTGGGGCTGTCTCTGCGCGATCTCATATTTGCGACCTTCGCGGGCGCTTTGATATTGGGCGTCATCGGCGCATTGACTGCCAGGCTTGGAGCCGTCATGCGCTGTTCTGCTGCACTTATCGCCAGAATGACGTTCGGAACACAGGGCGCAAAGCTTATCGCGCTGCTGCTCACGATCGCAATGACCGGATGGTGGGCGGTGCAAACCGAGATGTTCGCGAACGCCGTGGTTCAGCTGGCTCAGCAACTCTTTCACATTTCCATCAACAAAGAAATCATGATCGCCGCCGGTGGGAGCGCGATGATTGTCACTGCTGCTCTCGGTATTCGCGCAATCGGCAGGTTGAGCTATCTGGCGGTGCCGTTGCTTTCCGCTGGTCTTTTGTATGCGCTCTCCTCGCTGTGCAAGCCGGGAGCCGTGGAAACTGTGCTGCGCTATCAGCCTGAGCCGGCGCACGCTTTGTCGTTTGGTGCGGCTGCCGCGATGGTAGCCGGTGGATTCATTGTCGGCGCGGCGATGAACCCTGATTACAGCCGTTTCGCCAAGAACAACCGTCACGCCCTGGCATATGCATTAACGGATTATGCGTTCGTGTATCCACTTTTGCTCATCGCCTGTGGTGTCATCGCAATCATGTTCAACAGCAATGACGTGATGATTCATCTTGTTCCGCCCGGCCTGTCATGCATCATTTTCATCATGATGATGTTTGCAACGTGGGCGGCGAACGATTGCAATCTCTATTCCTCATCGCTCAGCCTTGCGGCCATTTTTCCTGGGGTGAAACGGTCGAATCTGGCGATCCTAGCGGGGATTTTTGGAATAGTCCTGGCTGAATGTCATCTGGTTCAGCACATGGTTTCGTTTTTGACCTTGCTCGGAATCCTAATTGCTCCTATTTCGGGAGTATTCGTAATCAATGCATTTTCTCGACGGCATCCCGTGTCGGCAAACGAATTGTCGTCAATGCCCAACTGGCAAGCCGGTCCTCTTGCAGCGTGGCTTGCTGGTGCGTCCCTCGGCTATCTAGCGACTTCACGCGCAGCTCTAGGCGCCGGACTGCTCACACTGACGACCATCCCGACTCTTGACTCAGTGCTAGTTGCGGCGGCCGCGATGCTGACTATCAAAGCCGTTCACTATGCGATTCCTTCAAAACGTCCGAGCAACGCCATCATATCTATGCAACCGGCGGTGGTGCCGAGCGTAGCCAAGCGCAAAATATAACTACAATTTCTGCTGGGCGTAATAGACAGCCCATCTCTGCGCTCCGGGCTCCGTCTTTGGTACCGGCATGAGCCACCCGCACGGACCGAATCGATTCTCGAGGCAAATGAAGTAATAGCCGCCCGATCCATCGTGCATCTTGAATAACCGCAGATGACAAGGATTTGGTTGTACGCCACGCCATTGTCTTTCGATGCGTTGGCTAACCAGCACCACGGGCAGTGGCGGGCGATCGACGGCAATAAAACCTACGTAGAACCGGCCCAACAAAACGTCGTAACCCGCATCGAGACGCCATTGCGGGATCAGAGGCGTTCCTTCTGCATCTTTGTTCGCGTTCAGCTGGAACGGCTGCCGAATTGGCACATTCGCTTGCGCAGCGATCTGTGCGATTTTCGCATCGTAAGCGACGCGTTCCCCCGCGTCATCCACGTAACCTTGCAATGCTGACGACGAATCGCCCTGCGGAGGCGCAGTCGGTGCGTGCGCCGCTGAATCGAATGTCGCCGTTAATTGAATGGTTTCTCCCAGAGGAGATGGAGAAAATGGAGCGGAGTTTCGAATTGCATCGAGGGCCTCATCATCAACTTTTTCGTTGCCGCTGCTTTCGCTCACGCTGAGCGCTTTGAGTTCGCCGTTCTTCGCGATCTCGAGAGACAGCTTCGTGGGCTTGAGCGCTTGCGCCGATGTACGCCACCGCTTGAGCAGGCGTCCCGTTAGTTTTTCGACAAACAGCTTGGATTGCAGCTCTTTTGTGCTGTCAGCGTTGCGTATCTCAAGAGCGATGGGATCGGCGGCAAAACCGGCCGACGCGCCGGTCCATAAGCAAACTAAAAGAAAGAATTGAGTCACACGCTTCATACTGCGAATTTTCCCGCAAAACGAGATCGCTAAGCGACTGTAGCGCAGTTTCACAGAACTGGCAAATCGATGCCACGAGGCGTTTCTGGAGGATTTGACGACGACCTTTTTGGTAAACTAAAGGAACGTAGGATATTGGCGGCGAGCATGTTTGATTCCCTCAGCCCGGACCAGGACAAGCTGATCGATCAAATCGCGCAACTGCTCCGGATTGACGCAGGACCGGACAGCAGTTGCGGACCGGATGCTGCTGAGGCCGCAATTGAGCGGCTCTATGCAACTCTTGAATTGCCTCCTCCTCATGTTATTTGGTGCGATGGACCGTTTCAGTTAGCGGTTATGCCGCTGTTGCTGCAGCTTCTCGTTTTCCGCCTCAACGACCCGATGCGCGAACAGCTTGCGCATAAGTATGGATTCCACAAAATCAACGCTCGTGAGGCTGTCCTTGAGGAAGTGCTGCGAATTCCCCGATGGAAGGCGGCGCTTGAGCTTCTGTTGGAGCAGGCAAGTGTGCCATGGCTCTGTGAGCTCGAATGCAACGATCCAGAAAAGATAGACGCTCTCGAGGGCGCGTATGAGCAGTTTGGATGGTCGCGTTGCGGTGTCTCTACGGCGGATCTTCTGTGCAATCTAGCGCGAACAGCTATCGACGATGCGGTCACGGCGCTGTCGAAAGCCGCAACTCTCGGCATGGCGACGGCGTTGACAAGCCGACTGTTCACCAGTCCAACCGACGTGACTCTCCGCGTAAAGCAAACAATCAACCATTTGTTGGAACGCGATGAGTCGGTTCGCCTTCGTGACGCGCCAGCCACCGTATTTGGTGCCGCCCGTGGACCCATGACCGGAATTTATCGCATTGCTAATGAGCTGCATGAACAGATAGCGGGCACCATGTTCGAGGAGATCCTGGGTGCATGCCCCGCTCCGCAGGCGGCTCCCAGATACAAGCGTCCGCGCAACCTGGAGAACGATTGGACCGTTAACACCGCCGGTATTCTTGCGTTTGGTCCGTACGACACGCTGTGGGGCTCATGGAACAGTTTTGCAGCCACGTGCTACTCCATCATTGCTGGAATGTTTCGCGATCAATACTCGAAAGAACTGCGCAGCACCTTGAACGATGTGAGCGTATTCCTGCGTTCCGGCTTCGCGTACACGCCGCTGACGCGCGTTGTATTTATCTGTAAGTTCCCCGAAGTTCACGCTGACGAACAGCAGCACCTTCATCGTGATGATGGACCTGCGCTGGAGTTTCCCGATGGATACAAGGTGTTTGCGTTGCGGGGAGTGCCTGTTGGAGCGGATTTAATCGAGCAACCCCAATCGCTGACGATTCGCAAAATCGACGATACGCGCAATGCGGAACTTCGCCGCGTGCTGATCGAACGATATGGAGTGGCGAACTATCTGCGCGATAGCGGAGCGGGGATCATGGATAAGAGTGATGCCGGAACGCTCTATTTGAAGCAACTTCCAGGCGACGAGCCGATAGCAATAGTGCAGGTCAAAAATTGTACACCCGAACCGGACGGGTCGTATCGAGACTACTTCTTGCGCGTGCCGCCCGCGATGCGCACAGTGCAAGAGGCGATTGCATGGACGTTCGGAATGGCGGCCGAAGAATATAACCCTAGCGTGGAAACGTAGAGCGTCGGCAAGACAAGCGAGCGAGGTTGGCGCGCTACCAGGCATCACGCGGCACGCTGCACCAATCTGTGTGCAATGTGGCATTGCCGTGACTACGTACTTTCCACCGATACACAGTCAGGCTCTTAATCTAATATAGAGTTGCTCCACCCACTGTAACCCTATGCTTGAACTTGCCGATACCGGTGCATCCAAACCCGTGTATGAATCGCAACCGGGTGCACTCACATTCAATAGCATTATGTCCGAAGTTGCGACTTCGATGAACGAGCATCGAGCCGCCACCATGATGACCGGCATCGCGCTGGGACTCGGAGCAGTCAGCGTTTTGCGCTTTAAGCATGACATTCGCGTTTTCCCGGTGATCAACTGTCAAACAACCCTGTCCCATTTAACCTCTGCCGAAGCTGCGGCCGACATCAAAAAGATCGGAAAGATAGGAGGGCAGTGGGGCGTTTTCGCGATTCAGGACAACATGATTCCAGATAGCCAATGGCAACGCTCGGCGAGCACATGGATTTTGCGCAGTCTTCGCCATGAGATTGGCATTCCCCATGAAGTTAGCGACGTTTTTGAGAAGCCGTTTCCGGTCGGACCGATTAGCCTTTTTCGGAACGCTATTGGGCTGCACTCGGCGCCGCTCGGGTCGATCGACCTCAAGAATCTAACGTTTGTTAAAGACGAGATCTTTAAGGCTTTCCAGCACATTGGGATCCTAAGCTTAGAATTCCACGTGGACAAGTTGTCGCG
>JADMIO011107713.1_pt1 | contig 75097 bp, 64 predicted proteins | sample 8958161 | NCBI WGS metagenome assembly JADMIO01 (sample SAMN16585339, study PRJNA669376) | soil metagenome | isolation source: Crop rotation soil | place: USA: Cullars Rotation, Alabama | collected 2011 | reverse complement strand
GCGACAACTTGTCCACGTGGAATTCTAAGCTTAGGATCCCAATGTGCTGGAAAGCGAGCTGGTCGATGATCTGACCGGCGGTGAGCCCAAGGCGGGCGACGCGTTCGACCGCGGGCGACGCTGGCACACGCAGCAAGGCGAGCGGCTGGTGTTCATCGCCGACGCCGACCTCACCGACAAGCCCAGCGCCGACGACTTCGACCACCTCGCGGGCACGCTCTACTTCCCCACCGGCGTCTCCTATCGCATCGAGCGTGCGGTGGTGACGCGCATCGTCGATCGGCACGGCAACACGACCAAGCTGGAGCGCCAGTACGACGGCAGCCGCATCACCGCGCTCACCGTGACCGATCCGCTCGGCCGCGTCACCAGCGCGCAGATCGGCACCGGCGACACCAGCGGAACGGCCTACCAGCACACGCTCACCTGGAAGGGCTTCGACGGCGCCAGCCGCACGGTCGCGATCAAGTTCGCGACGATGTGGGACCCGAACGCCGCCGACATCCCGACCACGTGGGGCCTCTTGCCGACCGCGCACGTCATGACCTGCGTCAACGCCACCTGCCCGGTCCCCAACCTCAAGGTCAATCCCTACGTCCTCAAGGAGCTCGTGCTCCCCGACGGGCGAAGCTACACGTTCCAGTACAACGCCTACGCCGAGCTCGGGCGCATCACCCTGCCGACCGGCGCCAAGTACGAGTACGACTGGGGCCCTGCCTCGATCGCCGACAAGTACGGCGTCGTCGTCCCCGCGCAGCAGCCCTCGCTCGCCGCCGCCGTCTACCGCCGCGTCCGCGCCAAGCGCGTCTACGCGGACGGCACGCACGTCTCGGCGACGACGGTCTTCGACGATGCCGTCGACAGCGCGCTCGGTCGGCCGGCGACCCGCGTGACGGTCAGCAGCTTCGACGGCGATCGCAGCGACGCCAAGTCGCGGCTGCAGAAGGAGCAGCACCTGTTCTACGAGGTGCCGAGCAGCGGCGCGATGGCGGCGATGCTGCATACCTTCTACTACTCACCCTGGCGCGAGGGCCTCGAGGCCGAGGTGGACACGCTGTCGCTCAAGGGCAGCGATACCTTGCTCACCCGCCGCAACACTTGGGAGCAGGCCGGTCGCGTGCGCTGGTGGAACGGCGCCGACGAGCTCGCGCCGGCGCTGGATACGCGCCTCGCCAGCGTCAAGACGATCCTCGACGACGGCGAGAGGTCGCACACCGACTATGCCTACGACGACCGCGGCAACCCGATCGAGGTCTCGCTCTACGACTTCGAGTCGCACGGAGGCGCCCACCCGATCAAGCGTTCGCGCACCCGCTACCTCGACGACGCCGCCTACGTCACGCCGCCAGCCTACCTGCCGTCCCTGCCCGTCAAGACCGAGGTGTTCGCCGTCGATCGCAACACCGGCGCCGAGACGCTCTACTCGGCGACGCGCACCGAGTACGACGTCTACACCGGCGCCGGCCACGCGCCGCTGGTCCGCCGCGACGGCATCACCGGCCACAATGGCGGCCGCGATCAGCGCGGCAACCCAACCGCCGTCCTCACCGAGGACGTCGAGAGCGGCGCGTGGATCGCCAGCTACACGCAGTACGACATCGCCGGCAACCCCGTCGCGACCATCGACCCGCTCGGGCGCGTGGCGCGCAACGAGTACGACGACAACTACGGCAGCCCGGACGGCGACGCCGACCACGGCAGCAGCGGGCCGGCTGGGAAGACGTTCGCCTGCGCGACGCGCGCCATCAACAAGGCAGGCCACCAGGTCCGCCTGCAGTTCGACCTCGGCCTGCTGGTCCCGGTCGACGTGCGCGGGCCGGACGGCATCACCACCTCGTCGTGGCACAAGGACAAGCTCGACCGGCCGACCCGCTCCAAGGTCGGCAGCTTCCTCGAACGCTCGATCGGCTACGACGACGCCACGCCAGGCGATCCGCAATCGGTCGTCATCGAGAAGAGCGACTTCGCCACGGTCGGGGATCAGGCGATCGAGACGCGCACGATCGCCGACGGCCTCGGTCGCGCGACGGCGCACCGCACCAAGCAGGCCGACGGCAGCTGGCTCGAGAGCCGCACCGGCTACGACGGCCTCGGCCGCGCGGTGCGTCGGTCCTCGCCGCGGCCGGTGGGCGGCGGCCAGCCGCCGTGGACGGTGAGCCACTACGACGGCCTGGGACGCACGATCTCGATCGCGACGCCCGACGGCGCCACCCTGTCGGCGACGCACAGCGGCACCACCACCACCACCACCGACGCGAGCGGACGATCGCGCCAGATGATCGCCGACGTGCTGGGACGGACGGTGGCCGTGGTCGAAGCGCCGGGCCTCGCCAGCTTCGCCTACCGCACCGACTACGACTACGACCTCGGCGGCAACCTGGTGCGCGTCCGGCAGGGCAGCCAGACACGGTCGTTCAAGTACGACGGCCTGGGACGCCTGGTACGCGAACGGATCCCCGAGCGCGACGCGAACCCGGCGCTGTCGCTGGCCGATCCGGTCACCGGCAACGCCTCGTGGGACACGGCCTACGAGTACGACGCCGGGAACCGCATGGTCCGACGCACCGACGCGCGCGGCGTGACGACCACGCACCACCACGATGCCCTCGATCGACTCATCGAGACCAGCTACTCCGACGGCACACCGCGCGTGACCTTCGAGTACGACGGCGGCGGCGTCGTGCCGTTCGGCTTCGGCCGGCCCTGGCGGCACACCGTCGACGGCGTGGTGCAGGGGACGGTGACGGCCTACGACGAGCTCGGCCGGCCGATGAGCCAGAGCCAGGCGTTCTTCGGCAACGGCGGCTGGGGCGCTCCGTTCACCCACGAGCGGGGCTACACCGCTTCCGGGGCGATCAAGAGCGAGCGCTACCCATCGGGCCACACGATCACGTACGGCTACGACGCGATCGGGCGGCCCAGCTCGGTCGTCGGCAACCTCGGCGACGGCACGGTGCGCACCTACGCCTCGCAGCCGGCGTACGACGAGCGCGGCCGCGTCATCCGTCGCCGGCTCGGGTCGACGACGCCGGTCTTCCAGCACTTTGCCTACAACGACCGCGACCAGCTCGTGCGCGTCGCCGTCGGCACCAGCGACACCGCCAGCGCGGCCGCGTCGGCCGATCGCGGCGAGCTGACCTACTGCTACACGGCCAGCTGCACCGACGCTGCGGACAACGCCGGCGTCGTCGAGCGGATCGAGCAGACCGTCCCCGCCGGCAAGCTGGGCGCGGGCGCGGTGCGCATGCGCTTCGCGTTCGACCTCGATCCGCTCTACCGCGTCGCCGGCGTCAAGGTCTCACGCGATCAGGCCAGCCCGTTCGTCGAGCAGCACTTCGGCTACGACCGCTATGGAAACCGCTCGATCACCAGCGCCATCGGTGCCTCCAGCCTGTCCTTGCCGACCTCGGCGAGCACCAACCGCATCGACGATCCGAGCGTCAAGTACGACGCCGCCGGCAACGTCGTGCGGCAGGGCGCGCGCGCGCTCACCTACGACGCCGAGAACCGGCTGGTGCGCATCGACGAGGCTGGCGTGGTCATCGCGCGCTACGCGTACGACGCCGACGGCCGCCGCGTCGTCGTGGCCGGCCGCACCTCGACCACACGCTTCGTCACCGGCATCGGAGGCGCGGTGCTCGCCGAGTACACCGACGGCGCGTCGGCTCCGCAGCGCGAGCACGCCGCCGGGATCGTCGCCGACGCCGCCGGCCCGCGCTGGTTGATCGGGGATCACGTCGGCTCGCCGCGCATCATCGTCGCGGCCGACGGCGCGCTGGCCTCGACCGTACACCGCCTCCAGCTGCCTTACGGCGAGGACGTCGCCGTCGCGGGGCTCGGCGACGACGGCGCGGTGAAGCAACGCTTCACCAGCTACGACCGCGACGACGACACCGGCCTCGACTACGCGATGAGCCGCTACTACGCCTCCGCCCACGGTCGCTTCCTCGGCGTCGATGCCGCGCTCTCGAGCGGACGCCCCGACGACCCGCAGACGTGGAACCGATACGCGTACGTCGGCGGCCGGCCGACGATGACGATCGATCCCTCCGGCGCCTTCTGGGAGGAGCTCGGCGACGCGGTCGGCCGCCTGGGCAAGGGCGCCTGGAACGGCTTCGAGTACGGCCTCGTCGAGGCGCCCAAGGACGTCCTGCTGTCGCCCTACACGATCACGCTCAACGCCATGAAGGCGTACGTGTTGTGGCACTACTTCGAGACCGGCGAGATGCTGCTCGACGTCGGCGCCGTCGACAAGTCGCTCCACCAGCTCAACGCGCCGGTGCTGCCGACGTTCGAGGTCAAGGACGAGGACAAGGACCTCGCCTACTACACGGGCTACGCCGGCGGCGTGGTCGCGAGTGCCTTTGCGACCGACGCCGCCGTCGGCGCGGTGGCGGGCGTCGGCCGCGCGGCGATGGCCGACGACCTGGCGACGGCCACCCTCAGCAAGGCGACGCGTGTCCCTTCGAGCGCGTACACCCCGGAGGCCGACTTCTACACGCGATGGATGCGCACCTCGCGCACGGAAGGAGCGCTCGAGGTCGGCTCGGAGGTCAGCGTCGGCGCCAACCCGAAGAGCATCGCGCAGGTCCGCCACAACCAGCGCCTGGCCACCGCCAGCGAGTTCTCGCCGTCGCTCAACGTCAGCGCCAACGCGGTCTCGCCCTACGACTTCGGCGAGGGCTACGTGCTGCTGCGCTTCGAGGGCAGCGCGGTGCGGCGCCTCGGCGCGTGGGAGGCGGTCGATCAGACGTCGTGCGCGGTGGGCTCGCGCATGCTGTTCTTCCACGAGCGCGTCACCAAGATCCCGGGGACGGTGCTGCGGATCGGCATGCCGGACTGAGGATCGTCGTACAATCGCCGCGTGACGTCGGATCCGGCGCTGCGCACCGCGCTCCTCGCCTGGGCGATCCTGGCCGCGGGCTCCTTCGTCGCCTCGATCGTGACGCGCAACTACTCGCAGGTCGATCGGCTGTGGTCGATCGTGCCGGCCTTCTACGTCGGCGGCTACGCCTGGGCCGCGGGCTTTCGCGATGCGCGCCTCGACCTCATGACCGCGCTGGTCGTCGCCTGGGGCGCGCGCCTGACCTACAACTTCTGGCGCAAGGGCGGCTATCGGCCCGGCGGCGAGGACTATCGCTGGCCGATCCTGCGAGCGCGCCTCGGGCCGTGGAAGTTCCAGCTCTTCAACGCGACCTTCATCGCGCCCTACCAGCACTTCCTGCTGCTGCTCATCTGCCTGCCGGCGTGGGCGGCGCTGCGTGCACACGGGCCGCTCGGTCTCCTCGACGGCGCGCTCGTCGCGCTGTTCCTCCTGCTCCTCACCGGCGAGACGATCGCCGACCAGCAACAGTGGCGGTTTCACCAGGAGAAGGCGGCGCGCCGGGCCCGCGGCGAGGCCGGCCCCGAGTTCTGCACCACCGGGCTGTGGCGCTGGTCGCGCCACCCCAACTTCTTCTGCGAGATCTCGATGTGGTGGTGCGTCTACGGCTTCTCGGTCGCCGCCGGCGCCGGCTGGCTCAACGTCTCCGTCGTCGGCCCGATCCTGCTGACGCTGCTGTTCCAGGGCTCGACCGCGATGACCGAGGGCGTCACGCGGGGCAAGTACCCCGCCTATGCCGAGTACCAGCGCACCACCTCCCGCCTCGTCCCGCTGCCGCGCCGCTCGTAATTGCAAGGTAGTTGCAATTACGGGGCGGCGCTGATACCACGCGATCCATGACCCGGTCGCGCCGCGCACTGCCGCTGTGGAGCGTGCTCGCGATCGGGGTCTGCCTGCTCGGCCAGCTGGCGGGCTCGGTGCACAGCGCCGCGGTCCAGCACGTCGCCTGCAGCGAGCACGGCGGCGTCATCGAGCTCCACGCCGACGGCGCGCCGGCGACGCAGGCCGCGCACGCCGCGATCCGCGCCTCGATCGAAGAGAGCCACCACGCCCACTGCGAGGGCTGCGCCACCCCGACCGCGCGCTTCTCCGCGAGCGCGCCGGCGGTGCGGCGATCGCCGGTCATCGATGCGATCCCTGCCGCGGCGCGCTCGTCGACCCGCGCCGACGCGATCGCACGCTTCCTCCTCGCCCCCAAGGGCTCTCCGCCTCGCTCCGCCTGATCCGACGTTTCCGTTCGTCCGATCCCTCGACGGAGCCTTCATGAAAACGCACCTCGTAGTCCTCGCGCTGTTCGCGTGCGCGAGCGCCTTCGCACAAGAACCCAAGCTGGTCGCGCCCGAGCCGATCGCGACCGCCAAGGCCGCCTATCCACCCGAGGCGCTCGCGTCGGGCAAGGAGGGCACCTCCGTCGTCCTCGTGACCATCGATGTCGACGGCAAGGTCACCGCCGCCGAGATCGCCGAGAGCTCCGGCGACGGCGCGCTCGACGAGGCCGCGCTGACCGCGGCCAACAAGTGGCGCTTCCGTCCCGCGCGCAAGGACGGCAAGGCGATCGAGAGCCAGGTGAAGATCCCGTTTCACTTCCACGCCCACCCCGCGCAAGCCCCACCGCCGGAGCCGAGCCCGAGTCCGAGCCCGAGCCCGAGCCCGACGTCAGCGAAGCCGCCCGAGCCCCCACCGCCAGCACCACCCGAAGGCCCGGTCGCCGTCGACGGCCCCGCCGGCATCGAGACCCCGCAGAAGCCCGTCGCCCCTGACGCCGAGGTCCCCGCCTACGAGTCCAGCGTCCACGGGAAGCTCGCGCCGTCGCGCGGCGCCTCCGACTACCACGTCGACGTCGAGAAGCTGTCGCTCGTCCCGCACACCAACGCGTCCGACTTCCTCAAGCTCGCGCCGGGCATCCTGCTCACCAACGAGGGTGGCGAAGGCCACGCCGAGCAGGTCTTCCTGCGCGGCTTCGACGCCCGCGAGGGCCAGGACATCGAGTTCTCCGTCGACGGCTTGCCGATCAACGAGTCGGGCAACCTGCACGGCAACGGCTACTCGGACACCCACTTCATCATCCCCGAGCTCGTGCAGTCGCTGCGCGTGATCGAGGGCCCGTTCGATCCCCGGCAAGGCAACTACGCCGTGGCGGGATCGGCCGAGTACCACCTCGGCCTCCAGCAGCGCGGCATCAACGCCAAGTTCACCGTCGGCAGCTTCGGCACCTACCGCCTGCTGCTCACCTACGGTCCGCCCAGCCAGGCCACCGGCACCTTCGCCGCCGCCGAGCTCTACCAGACCGCCGGCTACGGCCAGAACCGCGACGGCCGACGCGCGACCGTGATGGCGCAGTACGAGGGCCACAGCGGCACCAACACCACCTACCGCATCAACGCCTTCCTCTACCTGTCGAGCTTCCACACCGCCGGCGTGCTGCGCGACGACGACTACAAGGCCGGCCGCGTCGGCTTCTACGACACCTACGACACCTCGCAGGGCGAGGATGCGCAGCGCTACTCGCTGTCGGCGCACGTCGAGACGCGCGCGGGCCGTGTGACGTTCGTGAACCAGATCTTCGGCGTCGCCCGGCCGCTCAAGCTGCGCGAGAACTTCACCGGCTTCCTGCTCGACGTGCAGGAGCCGCTGCAGAGCCCGCACGGCCAGCGCGGCGACCTGCTCGAGATGTCCAACATGGCCTGGACCGTGGGGGCCAAGGGCTCGGGCCGCATCCACTTCACGATCCTCAAGCAGCCGCAGGACGTCGAGATCGGCTACTTCGCCCGCGGTGACTTCGTGAGCTCGACGCAGCAGCGCCTCGAGGCGCAGGGCGGCCTGCCGTGGTCGACCAACGGGCACCCCTACAAGACCGAGAGCGATCTCGACTCGAAGCTCGGCGACATCGGCCTCTACGCCGACCTCAACCTGCGCTTCACCCGCTGGCTGGCGCTGCGCGGCGGCCTGCGCGGCGAGGTCTTCACCTACGACGTGAACAACCACTGCGCGGTGCAGTCGGTCGACCACCCTTCACCCTCGCGCCCCACCAACGACGCCTCGTGCCTCGATCAGGAAGGCGTCGGCCAGCACCGCGAGCCCAACCAGCGCGCCTCGACGGTGAACGCGGCCTACCTGCCGCGCGGCTCGCTCCTCATCGGCCCCTGGGCGGGCGTGAGCCTGACCGCCAGCGCCGGGCAAGGCATCCGCACGATCGATCCGATCTACGTGACCCAGGATCAGAAGAGCGCGTTTTCGACGGTGAATGCCTACGAGGGCGGCGTCGCCTTCCAGCGCCGGGTGAAGGACTACCTCGACATCAGCGCGCGCGCCGTCGTCTTCGACACCATGGTCGACCACGAGCTCCTGTTCTCGCAGACCCTCGGGCGCAACGCGCTGTGCGGCGGCTCGAACCGCCTCGGCGAGGCGACGTCGCTGCGCCTGACCGGTCCGTTCTTCGACGTCGCCGCCAACCTCACCTACGTGAAGGCGACGTTCACCAACGACGGCAGCTGCACCGACCAGACCTTGCTGCAGCAAGCCGGCAACCTCGTCCCCTACGTGCCCGATCTGGTGTTCCGCTTCGACGGCGCGCTGTTCGGCGATCTGCCCGGCAAGCGCGCGCGGCCCTGGGGCAAGCCCATCCGCATGGCGTTCGCGACTGGCATCACCTACGTCGGCCCGCGCCCGCTCCCCTACGGCGAGCGCAGCGATCAGATCTTCACGCTCGACGCCAACCTCACCGCGGGCTGGTGGCTGTTCGACCTCGGCCTCAGCGTCTCGAACCTGACCGGATCGCAGTACCGGCTCGGCGCCTACAACTACGCCTCGGACTTCCAGACCGCGAGCTCACCGACGCTGGTGCCGGTGAGCCACTTCGCCGCCGGCGCGCCGCGCACGGTGCTGTTCTCCCTCGCCATCCACTACGGAGGCTAGCCATGCGGACCCTCCTTGTCGTCTCAGCTTTGCTCACCGCGTGCAACGGCACGACCGGCTCGGCGCTGGTCAGCTTCAGCGGCACCGCGCAGGCCCCCCAGGGCATCGCCCCGGGGCAGGCCTACCAGACCGGTGCCGGCTACACGCTCGTGCTCGACGAGGCGCGCCTGCACCTCGGCGCGATCTACCTCAACCAGGACAACCCGTCGTCCGGCCGCGGCGAGGTCCGCTGCGTGCTGCCCGGCACCTACGTCGGGCAGATCTTCGGCCCGGTCGATCTCGATCTGCTGTCGGCCACCCCGGTGGCCTTCCCCGGCATGGGCGAGGGCACGCAGACGCGCGCGCTGACCGCCGAGGTGTGGCTGCTCGAGGGCGACATCGACGCGCCCGACAGCCAGACGCCGGTGCTCGAGGTGCGCGGCAGCGCCAGCCGAGGGGCCGACACCTGGGGCTTCTCGGCGACGGTGACCATCGGCGAGAACCGCATGCGCGCGCCGCCCAGCGTCGCCATGCCGGGCGCGAACCCGATCTGCCAGCAGCGCATCGTCACGCCGATCGTCCCGGTCGGCGGCGAGATCACGCCCACCGATGGCGGCCAGCTCAGCCTGGTCGTCGATGCGCGGGCGATGTTCGAGGGGGTGAGCTTCGAGCTGCTCGGCCCGCCGGGCGCCGAATACACCATCCCCGACGAGCTCGGGGGCATCAGCGATCAGTTGTTCGGCGGACTGCGGGCGAACGCGGGCGTCTACGCGATCAGCTACCGCTGAGGATCACGGAAGAGGCTTTCCGACTCGTGACTCAGTCGTCGTCGCCGCCAGCGACGATGGGCTCATCGTCGCTGAGGCTGATGCCGCCGGCATCGTCGTCGTCGAAGTTGTTGCCGGTGAAGCCGCCACCCGGCTCGCGTGGCTCGCTCTTGTCGCCGCCGCGCGGGCCGCTGGGACGGCGTCCGCCGAACGGGCTGCGGGGACCGCCGCCTTCCTTGCCCGGGAAGGCCTTCTGCGTCTCGTCCTTCACCGGGGCGACGAAGGTCTCCCAGGAGCCGGCGCGACGCAGCGCCTCGTCGAGCGGGACGCCCTTGGCGACCATGGCGTTGATGGCCGCCTTGGCCTCGGGGGTCAGGCGGCGGGCGGGAACGACGGCAGTGGGCTCGGCCGCGGGCTTGCCGGTCTTGCTCTTCTGCGGGAGGAACTCGTCCTCGTCGTCCTCGTCTTCTTCGCCGTCACCCTCGCCGCCTTCTTCGTCGCGAGCGCCGCCCGGCTTGGCCTTCTTCTTCTTGGCCTCGTCGTCGCCCTGACCTGGCGAAGCGCCCTTCGCCTTGGCCGGCTTGGCCGGCTTGGCGCCCTTTGCGGCTGGCTTCTTTGCAGCTTTCGTCGATGGCGTCTTGGTAGACACGCTCAGCCCCTCACCCGCGCTTCAGCGGCAAGCAAAGGCTTTAACACGATCTTTGTCGGCTATGTCAACTAGGCGTCCAGCAACATGACGCCGAGCAGCTTTCTCGGCGACAGCTGCTCGACGGCGGCGCGCAGCGAGCGGCCCATGGTCCGGCCCGACCGTGCCGTCAGGATCACCGCGTCGACGTAGTCCTCGATGAGGTTGACGTCGGCCGAGCCGAGCACCCCCGGGGTGTCGATGACGATGTAGTCGTAGCCGACCCGGAGCAGAGCCTCGATGGCGATGGCGAAGGCCGGGGCGTCGAGCAGCGGTCGGTTGCTCTCACCGGGCTTGACCGCGAGGACGTGCAGCGACGGGGAGAAGGCCTCGACGATCGACCAGGGATCCATCGGCCGATCGCGATGGCGCTGCATCTGCACCGAGAAGCACTCGGGCGGAAGGAAGCCGAACAGCACCGCGATCTGCGGTGCGCGCATGTTGGCCTCGAGGAGCAGCACGCGGGCGCGGCCGAACTCGGACAGGGCCAAGGCGAGGTTGGCGGCGGCGGTGGTCTTGCCGTCGCGGCTGCCGGGGCCGGTGACGGCGATGACGCGTGGATCGCCGCGCTCGGCGATGCGGTGCCGCATGACCCGGAAGCTCGCGGCCCGGACCGAGTCGGGCTCGCGCACGAGGATGAGGCGCGGATCGGGATCGGGCGGCGCCTTGTGGGTCGCCACCCACACCTTGGGCCGCTCGCTCTCGGCGACCAGCACGCTGGGGACGTCTCGCTCGGGGCGCACCGCGGCCGGCTGGCGCGCGGTCGGACGGGCCGCCGGGCGCATGCGGGTCTCGTCGTCGTGCAGGCTGCGCGAGATCGCCGCCGCCGGCGAGGGCTCGAGCGCGATCGGCGCGCTGCCGACGATCTGCGTGGCCGCCTGGATCACCGGCGGCCGCGACTGCGCGGCGGGTGGGACCGTCGACGAACGCCCGGCGGGCGGCTGGGAGCTCGGCGGCTGCGCGCCTGGCTTGGGCGCGACCATCTCCGGGTCGGTATCGCCGTCCTTGCCGGGCGCGCCCGGCACGCCGCCGCCGCGTCGTAGCGTATCAGCCACGGTTGTCCTTCTCGCCGTCGACGCGCGGGACGACGCCGAGCAGCGGTGCGATGCCGAGGTTGTCGACGTCGACGCGATCGTAGAGGCGATCGTCGAGGAGGGTGAGCAAGAGCGCGATGAGGATGGACAGGCCGATCGACGCTGCGACCCCGGCGATGACCACCTGGGTGCGGCCCTTGTTCGGGTGGGTGGGCTTGTAGGCCGGGTCGACGATGATCATCTGGGCGTTGCGGCCCGAGGTGACCGCGTTCTCCATGATCGAGGCCTTGAACTGGCGGCTCTCCAGCTGCCCGTTGCGATCGCGGGCGTCGGCCACCTCGCGGTTGAGGCGCGTCCACTCGGTCTCGAGGGCGACGACGGCGTTGGCGCTGTTGCTGGCGGGCAGCGGCGAGTCGCCGGAGTGGCGGCGCTTGTAGATGGCGATCTCTTCCTGGACCTTCTTGAGCTCGGCCTCGAGCGCGCCGCGGTCGATCGCGCCCTCGTTCTCGGGCTCGGTCTTGCCCTTCTCGGCGGCGTCGTTGGCGATGATGGCCTCGTTGGCGCGGCGCAGCTTGGCCTCGGCCGACTTGAGGCGCGCCTTGGCGGCTCGCACGTCGGGGTGGTCGTCGGTGAACTGCGAGCTCTTCTCGGCGAGGTCACGGGTCGCGCTCTTGAGGTCGTTCTCGGCCTCGGCGCGGGCAGCGGCGAGCTTGGGGTCGATCTCGCGATCGGGCTTGCGCTTGACCGGCATGCCGAGCCGTTCCTGGATGCGCGTCGCCTCGCGCTGCAGCGCCGCCAGCTGCGGATCGGTCGGCGCCTTCTCGCCCTTCTCCTTCGACAGCGCGCGCGTGGCGATGCCCGCCTGGGTGCCGGCGTTGATGCCGTTCGACTCCTTGGCGAACTCGGGGTGCTTGGCGATGAAGGTGGAGAGCTGGGTCTCCTTCTCCTTGAGGTCCTCATCGGAGCGGCGCTTCTCGGCGTCGATGAACTCGCGGGTCTCGCCGGCCTGTTCGAGGCGGCTCTTGCTGTGCTCGGCGAGCAGCTCTTGCGCCAGCCGCGCGGTCAGCTTCTGCACCATGACCGGCTCGGGGCCGGTGAAGCTGAGGCCGAAGGTCTCGCCGTCCTTGGCGGAGAAGGCGATGTTCTTGCGCATCTCGTTGACCGCGTCGACGTAGCCCGAGCGATCGACGATCGCCTGGTAGAGGTGGAACTCCTCGATGATCTTGGCGAGGCTGGTGCGCGACAGCACCATCTCCTTCAGCTTGAGCGACAGCTTCTGCTGCGCGTCGGCGCCGGCGTCGTTGCCGCCGGTGATGGTCTTGGCGCCGATGCCCTCGCGATAGACGATGAGCGTCTCGGAGGTATAGGCGCGCGGCAAGAGGAGGGCGACGGCGAGCGAGACCGTGGCGCCGAGCAGCAGCACCAGCGCCGCGTACCAGCGGAAGCGCCAGGAGCGCCCGAGCAGGGTCACCATGCGATCGAGGTGGTCGCGCGGCGTGCGCACGTCCTCTCGACCGCTCAGGCTGGGCGCGGCAAAGAACCCGCTCTCCGTGACCTTGGGCGCGTTCATCGGTTCTCCAATCTTAGCCGATCCTCGGTGCGGAGGCGCTCTGCCAGGGCCCCCACCCCGTCTCCGGGGAAGGAGGGCATGGCGCCGAGCACGGGCAGGCCGAGGCGTTGGACGTCGGCGACCTGGCGGACCTTGGTCTCGAACGCCCCCAGCAGGACACCGCCGAGGAAGACGGTCAGGACGACGATGAGCACCGCGGTGCCGCCGAGGGCGATCGGCCCGGTGTGGTGCTGGGCGACGACCAGCCCCGGCTCGATGAGCTCGAAGCGCAGGCCGGAGCGCTGGCGCTCCCAGGCGGCGCTGAGGTCGAGGCGGGTGCGCAGGGTCGACATCTCCTCGACGCGCTTCTCCGCTTCCTTGACCTGGTACTTGAGCACGCTGATCTGCACCATCAGCGCCGCGCGCGCGGCCGGCGCAGCGTGCTCCTGGGTCAGGAGCGCACGGGCCAGCGCCGATCGCAGCGCGACCAGGCGCTCGAGCTCGAGCTCGGAGGCCTCCTTCACGTCGACCTGGGCGTCGTCGAACACCACCCGTCGCGACTCGGCCTGCGACTCCATGATCACCGCGGCCAGCGTCTGCACCACCTTGAGGGCGACGTCGGAGTCGCGGTGCTTCCAGGTGATCGACACGCGCACCGAGCGGGCCTCGTCGTCGTCCTCGTAGTACTCCTCGATGAAGTAGTTCCCCCACACCAGGACGTCGAGGTCGTCGCGCATGGCCTCGACGGCGATCTGCGGATCGCGGTCGTACTTGTCGGGGTAGAGCTTGTTGTCCTCGATGACCTTCTTGAGGTTCGAGGTCGACAGGAACACCCGCCAGATGAAGTCGGCATAGTGCTTGGGGGGACGAACCTTCTCGGTCAGGTCCTTGTCCGCCTCGACGATGCGCAGGACGATCTGGGCGTCGTAGAGGCGCTTGGCCGTGGCCTTGCGATAGCCGTAGAAGCCGGCGAAGGCCACCCCGACGAGGACCAGCCACACCAGGCGGCTGCGCGCCCGACGGAAGAGCCGGCGGGCCTCGTCGCGCGCGAACGCCAGGCCACGCTCGTTCTCCTCCCAGTCGTCGCGGCGACGTCGCACCGTCGACAAGCTTAGCACGGCGCAGTAGAGTGACCCGGTCATGGCGCACTCACGTCGAATCGCGGTCATCGGTCTCGGTTACGTCGGACTCCCGGTCGCGGTCGCCTTCGGGCGCTCGGGCGAGGCGATCGGCTTCGACATCAACGAGCGCCGCATCGCTCAGCTCAAGGAAGGCAACGACATCACCGGCGAGGTGACGAGCGAAGAGCTCAAGTCGGCGCGCATCCACTACACGGCCTCGATCGACGAGCTGCGCAAGGCCGACTTCTTCATCGTCGCCGTGCCGACGCCGGTCGACGACGCCAACGTCCCCGACCTGACGCCGATGATCAAGGCCTCGGCGACGGTGGGCAAGGCGCTCGAGAAGGGCGATGTGGTGGTGTTCGAGAGCACCGTCTATCCCGGGGCGACCGAGGAGGACTGCGTGCCGGTGCTCGAGCGCGAGAGCGGGCTCAAGTGCGGCGTCGACTTCACCGTCGGCTACTCCCCGGAGCGCATCAACCCCGGCGACAAGGAACACACCTTCACCAAGATCAAGAAGATCGTCTCGGGGCAGGACACGAAGACGCTGGAGATCGTGGCGGACGTGTATGGCTCGGTGGTGACGGCCGGCGTGCACAAGGCGCCGACCATCAAGGTCGCCGAGGCCGCCAAGGTCATCGAGAACACGCAGCGCGACCTCAACATCGCGCTCATGAACGAGCTGGCGGTCATCTTCCGGACCATGGGCATCGACACGCTCGACGTGCTGCAGGCGGCGGGCACGAAGTGGAACTTCCTGCCCTTCCGGCCCGGCCTCGTCGGTGGTCACTGCATCGGCGTCGACCCCTTCTACCTCACCCACAAGGCCGAGCGCCTCGGCTACATCCCCCAGGTGATCCTCGCCGGCCGTCGCATCAACGACTCGATGGGCAAGTACGTCGCCCAGGAAGCGATCAAGCAGATGCTCCAGGCGGGCCGCTCGATCAACGGCGCCCGCGTCGGCGTGCTCGGGCTGACCTTCAAGGAGGACTGCCCGGACCTGCGCAACTCCAAGGTCATCGACATCATCAAGGAGCTGCACACCTTCGGCATCAAGCCGCTCGTGCACGACGCGTGTGGCGATGCGGCCGAGGCCAAGCACGAGTACGGCGTCGATCTGGTCAGCTGGGACGCGCTCACCAACCTCGACCACATCATCGTCGCCGTCGCCCACAAGGCCTACAAGGACCAGTCGCCCGAGGGCTGGCACAAGATGCTCGCCAAGGGCGCGCGCATCTCCGACGTGAAGTGCTGCCTGTCGCGCGAGAAGATGGCGGCGGCCGGCATCACGCTGTGGCGCCTGTAGGCGTTGAAGCTCGTCTTCGTCTCGAACCTTTTTCCTGACGCGACCGAGCCGGGACGCGGGCTGTACAACGCGCGCATCGTCCAGCACCTCGCCGAGCGCGTCGACGTGCGGGTGATCGCGCCGCGGCCGAGCTGGCGCCCCGGGTTCGAGGCGAGGCACGCGCGGCCCGAGGACGCGGCGGTGTTCCCGATCTTTCCGCGTGCCTGGTACGTGCCGCGCGTCGGCAGCCGCCTCAACCACGTGCTCATGGGCGAGGCGCTGCGCGGTCCGCTCCGGGAGCTGCAGCGCAGCTTCGGCTGCGACGCGATCCTGGCCTCGTGGGTCTACCCCGACGCCTGTGGCGTCGCGCGCGTGGCGGGAGAGCTCGGCGTGCCCTTCGTCGCCGTCGCGCAGGGCTCGGACGTGCACCAGTACCTCGAGATCCCGGCGCGACGGGCGATCATCCTCGACGGCCTGGCCAAGGCGCGGGCGGTGGTGACGCGCAGCGAGGAGCTGAAGCGCCTCCTCGCCGACGCCGGCGTCGACCGCCACAAGATCCACGTCATCTACAACGGCGTCGACGACCGCGTCTTCCACGACGAAGGGCGCGCCGAAGCGCGCGCCGCGCTCGGCTGGGCGCCGCAGGACGAGGTCGTGCTCTACGTCGGCAACCTGGTCCGCGTGAAGAACCCACGCTTGCTGCTCGACGCGTTCGCGCGCGTCGCCAGCGAGCGCCCGCACGCCAAGCTGGTCATGGCCGGCGCCGGTGATCTCGAGGAGGAGCTGCGCAACGCCGCGCACGCCCGCGTGTCGCTCATCGGCCGCAAGCCCGAGCGTCAGGTCGCGGAGCTCATGCGCGCCGCCGACGTGCTGTGCGTCCCCAGCGACAACGAGGGCGTCCCCAACGTCCTGCTCGAGTCGCTCGCCAGCGGCACCCGCGCCGTCGCCACCCGCGTGGGCGGCATCCCCGAGATCATCACCGACGAGATCGCCGGCACCCTCGTCGGCCGCGGCGACGTGAGAGGGATGGCCGCAGCCCTGCAGGCCTCGCTCGCCTCCCGCCCCGACCGAAGCGCCGTCGCCCAGCGCGGCGCCCGCTACCGCTGGCCCACCGCCATCGACGCCTACCTCAAGCTCCTCGGATAGGGGGACACTCTCCCTCCCCCTATCCCACAGAGATCGCGAGCGTTCTCAGCGCGATCTGAAAAAGGGAACGCGGCGCTGGCGTTTTCGGATCACGGCGCCAAGCGCCACGATTTCAGTGGGTTGGGGGGAGGGAGAGTGTCCCCCTAATGGAGGGTGTCGGTGGGGCTCAGGGACTTGTCGATGAACATGCGGTGCCAGAGCTCGAGCCAGAGGAGGGACCAGAGGCGGTGGGTGTGGTCGACCTCGCTCGAGGTGTGCTCGCGCATGAGTTGCTCGACGTAAGAGCGACGGAACCAGCCTCGCTCGACGCAGCGGCCGGTCGGGAGGAGCTCGAGGGTCGGTCGCAGATCCTTGCGCAGCCAGTCGCGCAGCGGCAGCGAGAAGCCGCGCTTGGGGCGGTAGATGACGTCGTGCGGCAGGTAGCGCTCGGCGACCTTCTTGAGGAGGTACTTCTGCCGGCCGCGGCTGACCTTCTGCATCGGATCGATGCGGCCCGACAGCGCCGCCAGGTCGGTGTCCAGGAACGGCGAGCGCAGCTCGAGCGCGACCTTCATCGACGCGACGTCGACCTTGACGAGGTAGTCGCTGGGCAGGCGCGTGTACAGCGTGAGCAGCAAGCTGCGATCGATCGCCGACAGCCCGTGCAGCTCGCCCTCGAAGCGGGTGACCGCCTGCATCGCCTGATCGCCGCCGACCTCGGCCTTGAAGGCGTCGGTGTAGAGGCGCTGCCGCTGCACCGGCGAAAACGCGATCGACGCCCCCCAGCGCACCGATGGATCGGCGCTGGCGTTGGCGGCGATGACGCGCAGCTTGCGCCGCAGGCTCGGCCGCTCGGGATCGGCGATGCGCAGGAGCACGTCCTCGACCGGCCCCCTCAAGATCCCCGGGACGAAGCGCTCGTACTGCTGTGCCCAGTAGGCGGCCTTGGCGCTGTCGTAGCCGCCGAACAGCTCGTCGCCGCCGTCCCCGCTCAGCGCCACCGTCACGAAGCGCCGCGCGCCGAGCGAGACGTAGTAGGTGGGCACGCAGGACGAGTCGGCGAAGGGCTCGCCGTACTCCCACACCAGCTGCGGCAGGATCGCGAGCACGTCGGGCTTGAGCGAGATCTCCTCGTGATCGGTGCCGTAGCGCCTGGCGACCTGCCGCGCGTACTCGATCTCGGAGAACTCCTGCTCCTCGAAGCCGATGGTGAAGGTCTTGACCGGGCGATCGCTGAGCTGCGCGGTCATCGCCACGACCAGGCTCGAGTCGACGCCGCCCGACAGGAAGGCCCCGAGCGGCACGTCGGCCACCAACCTCTTCTTCACCGCCTCGCGCAGCTGCGCGTCGATGCGGTCGATGAGCTCGGCCTCGTCGGCGACGATCTTGTCGCCGAACTCGGGCTTCCAGTAGCGCACGCGCTTGTGCCCGCTCGTCGAGAAGACCTCGTAGTGCCCGGGCTCGACCTTGCCGACCTCGCGGTAGATCGATCGCGACTGCGTGGTGCCGAGGTGGTGCAGGTAGCAATCGATCGCGCCGGGATCGACCGTGAGCGCGAGGTCCCGGAGCGTCGCGATCGCCTTGAGCTCGGAGGCGAAGACCACCCGCCGGCCTCGCACGACGTACAGCGGCTTCTTGCCGAAGCGATCACGCGCGAGCAGTAGCGTGCGCTTGGCGCGATCCCAGATGCCGATCGCGAACATGCCGTCCAGGCGCGCGACGACGCCTTCGCCCCACTCCTCCCACCCGTGGACGATCACCTCGGTGTCGCTGTGCGACGCGAACTTGTGGCCGCGCCGCTCGAGCTCACCGCGCAGCGCCTGGAAGTTGTAGATCTCGCCGTTGAACGTCACCCACACGGTGCCGTCCTCGTTGGTCATCGGCTGGCTGCCCGCCGGGGACAGATCGATGATGCGCAGGCGACGATGACCGAGCGCGACGCCGGGCTCGAAGTGCTCGCCGCCGTGCTCCGGGCCGCGGTTGACCATCTCGTCGCGCATCCGGCGCAGCGCGCCCTGGTCGATCGGGGCGCCGTCGAAGTCGATGATCCCGCAGATCGCGCACATCGCAGAGGGACGAAGAGCGTAGCACCCTTGCGCCCGCGGCGGGGTCGCGCAACAGTCGTCGTCAGGCATGCCCGATCCGTCGTCCTACGCGCAGCGGATGATCACGTTCCGCATCCTCTACGCGGCGCTGATCGGTGCGCTCGGCATCTACGGCGTGGTCGCCTGGCAGAACACGCACCGCGGCGAGCCGATCCGTCCCCTCGATCCGACCTTCCTCTACGCGATCGTCGGCTTCGCGTTCTTCCAGATGGTGACGATCCCGTTCCTCCGTCGCCTGCGCATGCCCCCGCTCAAGGCGCCGACCTCGCTGTCGGACGACCCACCCATCGACGGCGCGGCGGCCGAGGCGGCGATCGCCAAGCTGTTCACCGCCAACATCGTCACCTGGGCGATGTGCGAGTCGATCGCCATCTTCGGCCTCGTCTTGTGCTTCATCTCGCTCGACTTCCGTTACTACCCCCCGTTCGCCGGCGTCGCGCTCTTGAACTTCCTCTTCTACCGCCCCTCCCTCGACGATCTGCAGGCAGCGGTGCGTGCGACGCGCCCCTAGCCTCGTCCTCCTCGCGGCGCTGCTCCCCGCGACCGCGCTCGCGTCGCCGCACCTCGACGAGCTGCGCAAGACCGGCGAGCTGCGCTGGGGCGGCGACTCGCAGGGCGGGGCCCCCTACGTGTTCCAGGATCCGATGGATCCCAACCACCTCATCGGCTTCGAGGTGGATCTCGCCGACGCGCTGGCCAAGCGGCTCGCGGTGCGCGCGCACCCGACCCAGGGCCAGTGGGACAAGCTGCTCGAGCTGCTCGAGCGCAAGGACTTCGACATCGCGCTCAACGGCATCGAGATCGCCGACGAGAAGCGCCGCCTGGTCCGCCTCTCGCGCGCGTACTACGTCTCCCCCGAACGCCTGAGCTTCCGCCGCGGCGACGCCGCCGCGCCGCGCACGCTCGAGGCCATGCGCGGCCGCAAGGTCGGCACCCTGCCCGGCTCGCTCGCCGAGCGCATCCTGCAGCGCGCGGGTGCCGACGTGCGCACCTACGACGGCGGCCAGGGCGAGATCTTCGAGGACCTCAAGCTCGGTCGCACCGACGCCGTCCTGCTCGACGACGCCATCACCCGCTACTACGGGGAGATCGATCGCGAGATCGAGGTCCTGCCCGCCAGCTTCGGCGAGGTCCGCTACGCCATCGCCAGCCCGCGCGAGGAGGAGGACTTCGGGCGCGAGCTCGACGACGCGCTCGAGGCCCTCGCCAAGGACGGCACCCTGCGCTCGATCTATGAGCACTGGGGGCTGTGGAACGCCGAGACCGCCGCGCTGCTCGGTGCCGAGGGACCCTCGCACCAGGCCGTCGCCGATCGCTACGAGGCGTGGCGCGCGGCCGTCGGCACGATCCCACCCTTCTGGGAGCGGGTGCGCACCCGCTACCCGGCGATGATGCCGCTGTTCGCGCGCGGCGCGCTGCTCACGCTCGTCGTCTCGCTGCTGTCGATGGCGCTCGCGATCGCGCTCGGCCTGTTCCTCGCGCTGGCGCGCACCTTCGGCCCGTTGCCGCTGCGCTGGCTGGCCACCGCCTACATCGAGTTCGTGCGCGGCACGCCGCTGCTCGTACAGCTCATCATGCTGTACTTCGGGCTCCCCGAGCTCGGCATCAAGCTCGACCCGTTCGTCGCGGGCTGCCTGGCGCTCGGGCTCAACTACGCCGCGGCCGAGGCGGAGAACTACCGCGCGGGCCTGCAGAGCGTGCAGGCCGGCCAGCACGAGGCGGCGTTCTCGCTCGGCCTCAGCCGCCTCCAGACGCTGCGCCACGTCGTCGCGCCGCAGGCGTTCCGCGTCGCGATCCCGCCGATGACCAACGACTTCATCGCGCTCCTCAAGGACAGCTCGCTGGTGGCGCTCGTGACCATGACCGAGCTCAACAAGACCTACATGAACCTCGCCAACGCCACGCGCGATCACCTGGGCCTCGGCCTCGTCGTCGCGCTCTGGTATCTTGCGATCGGGTTGCCGTTCGCGCGCCTGTCTCGCTGGGTCGAGCAGCGCATGTCCGAGAGCCGCCGCGTGGCCACCCGCTGAGGAGCACGAGAACCAGTTGATCAAGGTCGAGGGCCTCGGAAAGCACTACGGCAACGGCGCCGTGCTCGAGAGCGTGAGCTTCGAGATCCGCGCCGGCGGCACCGCCGCCATCCTCGGTCAGAGCGGCGCCGGCAAGTCGACGCTCTTGCGCTGCCTGGTCGGCCTCGAGCACTTCGACCAGGGCACGATCACCGTCGACAGCACCTGCGTCCGCGGCCTCGATCGATCGAACAAGTCGACCCAGCTCGCGGAGCAGACCGCGCTGCGCGGGCGCATCGGCCTCGTCTTCCAGAGCTTCGAGCTGTTCCCGCACATGACCGTCCTCGACAACTGCACGCTCGCCCCGCAAAAGGTGAAGGGCATCCCGCGCGGGGAGGCCGAGGCCGCGGCGCGCAAGCTCCTCGCCCAGCTCGGCCTCGACGCCAAGGCCAGCGCCTTCCCCGAGCACCTCTCGGGAGGCCAGAAGCAGCGCGTGGCCATCGCCCGCGCGCTGGCGATGGGCCCCCGGGTCCTGCTCTACGACGAGCCGACCTCCGCGCTCGATCCATCGCTCAAGCAAGAGGTGCGCGACACCATCCGCGCCGTGGGCGCGACCGGCGTCACCCAGGTCGTCGTCACCCACGACGTCGCGCTCGCGCACGAGCTGGCCGAGCGGGTCTTTCTCATCCAGGCCGGCCGCATGACCGAGCAGGAACGCGGCCAGGCCTCCGTCACGGCGCTCCGCGCCGAATGAGCCACCTCCCGCTCATCGACGAGCTGGCGGTCATCGCCGTGCTCGCCGTGCTGGTCACGGTGCTGCTCGCGCGCCTGCGCCTGCCCACCGTCGCCGGGCTGCTCCTCGCCGGCGCGCTGGGCGGCCCCTATGGCTTGCGCCTGGTGCGCTCGATCCGCTCGATCGAGGTGCTCGCCGAGATCGGCGTGGTCTTGCTGCTGTTCACGATCGGCCTCGAGTTCTCGCTGGCGCGGCTCAAGCACATCTTCCGCTCCGTCGCCTTGGGCGGGCTCATCCAGGTCGGCCTCACCGTCGGCACCACCTGGGCGCTCGCGCGCGCGGCCGGCATCGACAACGGCCCAGCGCTGCTGATCGGCTTCATCTTCTCTATGTCTTCGACGGCGATCGTGCTGCGCGCGCTCGGCGACCGGCGCGAGCTCGACGCGCCGCACGGCCGCTTCATCGTCGGCACGCTGATCTTCCAGGACCTCCTGGTGGTGCCGATGGTGCTCTGCGTGCCGCTGCTGGCGCCGCATGCGCAAGGCGGCTCGGCCCTCGTCCAGATCGGCCTGGCGCTGGCGAAGGCCATCGGCGTCGTGCTCGGCATCGTCGTCGCCGCGCGGGCGCTCGTCCCGCGCATCCTCGGCTGGGTCGACGCCAGCCGCAGCCGCGAGGTCTTCCTGCTCGCCGTGCTCGGCATCTGCATCGGCACCGCCTGGCTCACCTCCGGCGCCGGCCTGTCGCTCGCGCTCGGCGCGTTCCTGGGCGGCATGGTCGTCGCCGACACCGAGTACGGCCACCGCGCCATGGGCGACATCCTGCCGTTGCGCGACACCTTCGTCAGCGTCTTCTTCGTCTCGCTCGGCATGCTGTTCGACGTGCGCGTCGTGGCCGACAGGCCGCTGACGGTGATCGTGCTCTTGCTGGGCTTTCTCCTCGGCAAGGGCTTCCTCGCCACGCTCGCCGCCCAGGTGATGCGCTTCCCCGCGCGCGTCGCCTGGCTGGCCGGCGTCGGCCTCGCCCAGTTCGGCGAGTTCGGCTTCGTGCTCGCCCGCCTCGGCAAGGAGGCCGGCATCCTCGGCGACGACACGCTGGCGCCGCTGCTCGCCGCCGGCATCGGCAGCATGTTCTTCACACCGGTGCTGGTGCGCATCGCGCCCCACGTCACCGCCGGGGAGCGCTTGCTCGCGCCGCTCGAGAAGCTGATCGGCGTGCGCGGCATCGACGAGGTGGAGCGCGACGACCAGCTGTCCGGCCACGTCATCGTCGTCGGCTTCGGCGTCGCCGGCCGGCTCGCCGCCAAGGCCCTCGCGCAGAGCGGCGTGCCCTACGTCGTGCTCGAGATGAACTCAGAGTCGGTGCGCCGCGGCCGGGCGGACGGCGTGCACATCTACTACGGCGACGCCACCAGCACCGAGGCGCTCGGCCATGCGCACCTCGAGCGGGCCCGCGCCCTCGTCCTGCTCATGAACGACCCGCAGGCGGCCGCGCGGGTCGCCGACACCGCCCGCCGCGTCGCCCCCAGCGTCCCGGTGGTCATGCGCACGCGCTACCTCGTCGAGCGCGGCGGCCTCGAACGGCTGGGGGCCGAGGTGGTCGCCGAGGAGGTCGAGGGCGGCGTCGAGATCATCGCCCGCCTGCTCCGCCGCCTCGAGGTCCCCCGCAACGTCATCAACCGCTGCATCCGCGCCGCCCGCGACGAGGCGACCCAGCCGAGCGCGCGCAAGGAGACGTTGCCGCGCATGTCGATCGCCAGCCACGCGGCGCTGGCCGAGATGAAGGTCGAGAGCGTGCTCGTCGAGCACGACAGCCCGGCGCGCGACAAGAGCGCCATCGACCTCGACGTCCGAAAGCGCACCGGCGCGCTGGTGATCGGCCTGCGCCGAGAGGGCCTCATCATCGAGGACGCCGGCCCGAGCGCCCCCTACCGCGAGGGCGACGTCATCTACCTGGCAGGGACGGGCGAGGCCATCCGCAGCGCCATCGACCTCCTGGCCGGGCCCGTCGCCCGGGCCTCCGAGATCGTCGTGGTGCCGGACCCGGTGGCGTCCGACGCCGAACCCGATTAGCTTACGCGCATGGGCCGTCTGGTTCACTGCGTCAAGCTCAAGAAAGAAGCGGAGGGGATGAAGTGGAAGCCCTTCCAGGACGAGTTCGGTCAGAAGCTCTACGACAACGTCTCCGAAGAGGCGTGGCGGGGCTGGATCGAGCACAGCAAGATGATCATCAACGAGTACCGGCTCGATCTGATGTCACCGCGCGCCAAGGCGATCCTGCGCGAGCAGTGCACCGCTTACTTCTTCGGTGACGGCGGCGTCGCGCCGCCCCCCGACTTCGTCGCCCCCAAGCCCGAAACCAAGTAGATGCTCACCGTCCTCATCTCGCTGCTGGTCGGCCTGGTGGTCGGCGGCGGCCTGCGGCTCTCGGGCGCGATCCAGTCGACGGCGGGCGCCATCCTGCCCGGCGTGCTGGTCTTCATCGGCGTGCTCATCTTCCTGTTCCGGCGCGTCAGCAACATGATCACGCCCGTCATCGAGGAGGCGCAGCGCCACCTGCAGGGCAACCGGCAGGAGCTCGCGCTGTCGACGTTGCGCTCGGGGCTGCGCTTCACGCGCTGGCACCCGCTGCTCGAGCCGCAGCTGCACACGCAGATCGGCGCCTTGCTCTACTCTCAGCAGAACTACGACGAGGCGCTGCCCGAGCTCGAGAAGGGCGCGAAGAACCCGTGGGAGTCGCGCGCGTTCCTCGGCTGCTGCTACTTCAAGAAGAAGGACGAGGCGGGCGTGAAGCGCGCCTTCGACGAGGCCAAGAAGGCCGGCGAGAAGGACGACCTCTACTGGATGCTCTACGCCTGGTGCCTCAACGCCCAGGGCAAGAAGGACGAGGCCAAGGCCATCCTCGACGAGGGCCTCAAGAAGCTGCCCGGCAACCAGCGCCTCGTCGGCGGGCTCGAGTGCCTCGCCGAGGGCAAGAAGCTCAAGGTCCAGGCCTACGGTGATCGCTGGGCGCGCTTCGGGCTCGACGGCAGCATCGCCACCGGCGGCATGAAGATCCCGAAGGCGATGCGCGGCTTCGCGCAGCGCCCCGGCTTCCGCCAGCGACCCCAGAAAAAGCGCTGAGTGCGCGCCGGCCTGCTGCTGGCGCTGCTGCTGTCCTCGACAAGCGCGCTGGCGCGACCGATCCGCGCGCGCTTCGAGCCCACCGATCTCGAGCTCGAGCGGCCCGGCGTGCTCGACCTCGACTTCCAGCTCGGCTACCTGTGGGGCGCGCAGCCGCGCCTGGTCCTGCCCGACTTCGAGTTCGACCTCGGCATCAGCCGCCGCTTCGAGCTCGACGTCGATGGCACCTACGCGATCGACCCGCGCACGCCCGAGGCGCCCTCGGTCCCGGACAACCTGTGGCTGTCGGGCAAGATCGGGGTGTTCGAGGCCCGGCTGGCGCGCTGGGCGTTGCTCGCCGGCGGCCTCCAGCTCGGTCCGCGGCTGCCGGTGGCGCACGGCGCCCAGGGCGTCGGCGTCGACGCGCTCGTGCTCATCGGCCTCGTGCTGCCGCGCACGCACCTCGTCCTCAACGTCGGCGGCTACGTCGATCCCTCGCAGCCGCTCGACGACCCGTCCTCGCGGGCGCGACCGATCGGCGTCCAGGTCGGCCTCGACTGCGACGTCGACCTCACCACCGACGGCAAGTGGGGGTTCCACGCGTCGCTCGGCGGCGTCGCCGCGATCGCGGTGGACCCGAGCCAGCTCGTGCTCGCCGCCGGCGTCGTGTTCTCTCCGACGAGCAGCCTCGATCTGTCCCTGCTCGCGCTCGCCGGCTTCCTGCCCGGCGCCGATCGGGTCGGCGGCCTGGTCGGCGTCTCGCCCAAGATCGTCCTGTGGAGGCACTGATGGGGCGCGACACGATCCGGACGAAAATGTCTGGATCCATGTGCGTGCGATCTCGTCGCCGATCGTGATCGCGCGCAGATAGCCCGAGCACGCGCCTTGCTTTGGCGAGGGCCGCCGTGTCGCTCCGCACCCTCATCCTCGCGCTCGCGCTCGCTGGCTGCAGCCCGGCGCCTGCGCCCCCGCCGCCCCCGCCGCCGTCACCGATGCCGATCGACGGCATGCCGTCGATCGGTGAGACGCTGACGCTCGGCTTCGTCGACGACGACGGCGCGTTCGTCCCCTACGCCGCGGGTCAGGACGTGACGCTGGTCGAAGGCGCGCAGGGCGGCTTCCACGTGTGGATGGCCTATCGCTACGACGGCAGCGTGAGCGATCCCGCGGCCAAGCTCTCGCGCGGCGCGCAGCGGCTCTCCGATGGGCAGGTCGTGCTGCGGACCTCGGCCGAGGCGGTGGTGCTGCGACAGAGCGATCCCTTGCCGATGTTCATGTGCCCGAGCCCGATCGGGCTCTCCGTCATCGATCAACCCATCGTCTTTTCGATCTCGCTCAGCCACGACGACACGCCCATCGCCAGCGGCACCACCACGCTGGTGCCGCGCTGTCCCGAGGCGAATCGCGATTTCTGCCTGCGGATCTGCACTGGTTGAGAGGAGCCCCCGATGCGTGACCGAAACAAATGGCTTTGTGCCGCCCTGGCCGGCCTCACCCTCGCCGCGAGCACGCCTCGCGCCGAGGCGTGCGGCTGCTTCGCGCCCCCGAGCCCGATGACGCCGGTCGTCCAGGCGGGCGAACGGATCTTGTTCATGCACGACGGCAGCACCGTCACCGCCTACATCCAGATCCAGTACCAGGGCGCGGCCAACGAGTTCGGCTGGCTGGTGCCGCTGCCCTCGGTGCCGACGCTCGAGCTCGGCACCGACGAGCTGTTCAGCAAGCTGCAGGCGCAGACCAACCCGCAGTACACCATCACCACCAATCGCATCTTCTGCGGCGGCGGCTCGTCGTCGTACACGCATTCGTCGAACGGCTGCGGCGGGGACTTCTTCGGCGCGTCGTCCGACAACGCCGCATCGTACGACCTCGGCGCCTTCGCCTCGGACCTGGGCGCATCCAATCCCAGCCCGGTGGTCGTGCAGTCGAGCATCGGCCCCTACGACTACGCGGTGCTCAAGGCCGACGACCAGACCGAGATGCTCGACTGGCTCAACGCCAACCGCTACTTCGTGCCCGACGCCACCGGCGCGGCGGTGGCGCCGTACATCCACCCGGGCGGCTACTTCCTCGCGCTCAAGCTCAAGGCCGGCGAGGCCGCCGGCGACGTCGTGCCGGTGGTGCTGAAGTACGCCTCCGACCTGCCGATGATCCCCATCACGCTGACCTCGGTCGGCGCGATCCCCGACATGGGCATCCTGGTGTGGTTCCTCGGCGACAGCCGGGCGATCCCGCGCAACTACTACCACGTCGAGCTCGACGAGATGCCGATCTGGGAGAACCTCACCGGCTACCCGGCGGCGGTGATCCGCGCGATCCACGAGGCGCCGAGCCGCCACGCCTTCATCACCGAGTACGCCGGCCCGAGCTCGATCATGGTCGGCCAGCTCGACGCGCCGGGCCGCTTCGGCGACCTCGACGTGCTGCGCGAGATCAAGGACCCGGGCGACTACCTGCAGTACCTCTACGGCCACGGCTACCCGATCTCGACCGCGCTGTTCGCGATCCTCGAGAAGTACCTGCCCGAGCCGGCGCAGCTGCGCGCCTCCGGCGTCAGCGAGAACCAGTTCTACATGAACTGGGACAGCTTCATGTCACAGCTGTTCGACCCCGACGCCGGCACCAGCGCGCCGTTCTTCGATCGCAACGCGCTCACCGACGAGCTCGAGGAGCGCATCGTCAAGCCGACGCTGGCGGCGGGGAAGATCTTCTCGACGCGTCCCTACCTCACGCGCATGTTCACCGCGCTGTCGCCCGAGGACATGAACTCCGATCCGGTGTTCAGCGAGAACCCCGATCTGCCACCGGTGCCGACGCTGCACTCGGCGACCTTGACCATCCCCTGCCGAGGCGATGCCTGGCTGACGACGGAGAGCAAGCGCCAGGAGCAGTGGATCTCGTCCTTGCCGCCGTCGAAGAGCTACCCCGGCGCCGAGAAGATCGAGCTCTTGCGCGAGGCCGGCCCGCCGCAGATCGTCACCGACAACACCGCGGCCATCAACGCGCTGCTCGGCCCCGTCGACACCGGCAGCGGCAGCGCCTCGGTGCCCAAGGCCGACGACGGCGGTGGTTGCAACCTGCGCCGCAGCGCCGCCGGCGGCACGCTCGGCACCTTCCTCTTGGTCGCCGCCGCGATCCTCGTTGCTCGTCGTCGAAGGGAGGTGGGCTGATGCGCTCACTCGTGTTGACCTTGATGGTGGCGCTCGCCGCCGGTTGTGACTCGCCCGAGACCCCGAAGTTCGCTCAGCTCACGCAGGCACCGCTCGACGAGGCGTTGACCTCGGTGAGCGGCAGCTCGGCCCGGGACGTCTGGGTGGTCGGCGCCGACAAGGGCCAGGGACCGATCGCGCTGCACTACGACGGCGTCGCCTGGACGCGCGTGCCCACGCACTCGACCGGGACGCTGTGGTGGGTGCACACCTTCGCCGACGGCAGCGCCTACGCCGCCGGCGCCGGCTCGACGATCCTGCGCTGGGACGGCGCGGCGTGGACCCGCATGGCGACCCCCGGCGTCGCCAACTACACCGTGTTCGGCGTGTGGGGCCGCAGCCCAGAGGACGCCTACGCCGTCGGCAGCGTCTCCGGACGCGACGGCTTCGTCTGGCACTTCGACGGCAAGGCCTGGAGCGAGGTCGAGGTGCCCTGGGATCTCCCCGGCGACAGCAGCGAGGCGCCGGGGTTCTTCAAGGTGTGCGGCAACACGAAGGACGTCTGGGTGGTGGGCGCGCACGGCAACGTGCTGCGCTCGCGCGAAGGCGGTGCCTTCGTCCCGGTCGAGACCGGCGTGCGCGACACGCTGTTCACCGTCGCCGCGACCGACGGCATCGTCATCGCGGTCGGCGGCAGCACGGGCGGCGCGCTGCTCGAGGGCCCGCCCGACGGGCCACTGCTGCCGGTGACGCCGCCAGAGGCCGGCCTCATCCAGGGCGTGTCGGTGCTGCCCGACGGTCGCGCGATCGCCTCCGGCGCGGACGGCGCGCTGTGGGAGCGGGTGAAGGGTCGCTGGGCGCCGTTGCCCACCGATCTCGGCCTCACCGTGCAGTCGTTCCACTCCACCTGGATCGATCCCGACGGCGGCCTGTGGGCGGTCGGCGGCAACGTCCTCGACACCAAGCTCGACGGTGGCGTGCTCGTCCACCGCGGGGCCGAGTCCGCCTACCTCGCCGGCCCGGCCCACGATCCACCGCCGCCGGCCACCTGTCCCGACGCGCAGATCGATCCGGCGCACGACAAGTCGATCGCGCGGCGCTGGGACGAGCAGATCCTCGGTGCGATCCGCCGGGCGGTGCCGCGCCCCGGCGTGCACGCGCGCAACCTCTACCACCTCTCCGCCGCGATGTGGGACGCCTGGGCCAGCTACGACGCCACCGCCGACGGTGTGTTCTTCCACGAGCGCCACACCGCGGCCGACGTCGAGCCCGCGCGCGCGCAGGCGATGAGCTACGCCGCTTACCGGGTGCTGACCCATCGCTACGCGAAGGAGGTCGGCGGACCGGTGTCGCTGGCCTGCTTCGACGCGTTCATGAACAAGCTCGGCTACGACCCCCGCGAGATCATCGCCGAGGGCGACACGCCGAGCGCGATCGGCAACCGCATCGGCGCCGCGATCATCGCCGCCGGCGCGGACGACGGCGCCAACGAGGCCGCCAACTACGCCGACACGACCGGATGGAAGAGCACCAACCCGCCGCTGGTCGTCGATCAGCCGGGCACCGATCTGCCCGATCCCGATCACTGGCAGCCGCTCAACCTCGCCGTCGCCGAGACGCAGAACGGCATCATCACCGCCGCCGGCGTGCAGGGCTACGTCGGCTCGAACTGGGATCTGGTGACGCCGTTCTCGATGACGCGGCCTTCCGCGGACGCGCTCTACCACGATCCCGGCGCGCCTCCGACCTTCGCCGAGCCGGCGATGAAGGACTACCTCGTCGAGGTCATCGCTCGCAACTCGGGGCTCGATCCCGACGACGGCAAGAGCCTCGACATCTCACCGGGCGCCTACGGCAACAACACGCTCGGCAGCAACGACGGCCACGGCCGCGACACCAACCCCATCACCGGCGCGGCCTACGCGCCCCAGCCGGTCCGGCGCGGCGACTTCGGTCGCGTGCTGGCCGAGTTCTGGGCCGATGGCCCCAAGTCGGAGACGCCGCCCGGCCACTGGAACGTGCTCGCCAACTACGTCGCCGACGGTGCCGGGTTCGAGCGTCGCCTCGGCGGCACCGGCGCGAGCCTGAGCCCGCTCGAGTGGGACGTGAAGGTCTACCTCGCGCTCAACGGCGCGGTCCACGACGCGGCGATCACCTCCTGGGGCATCAAGCGCCGCGCCACCACGGTGCGTCCGATCTCGGCCATCCGTCACATGGCGCAGCTCGGCCAGTCGTCCGACCCCGCCCTGCCGAGCTACGACCCCAACGGCCTGCCGCTCGTCGACGGCATGATCGAGCTCATCACCCTGTCCAGCGCCGCGCCCGGCCAGCGCCACGCCCACCTGCGCCGCCACGTCGGCGAGATCGCGGTGCGCACCTGGCGCGGCGAGCCGGGCGATCGCGCCCACGAGCGCGCCGGGGTGACCTGGATGCGCGGCGTCGAGTGGATGCCCTACCAGCGGCGCACCTTCGTGACGCCGGCCTTCCCCGGCTTCACCTCGGGGCACAGCACCTTCAGCCGCGCCGCCGCCGAGGTGCTGACGGCGCTGACCGGCTCGCCTTACTTCCCGGGCGGCCTCGGCGAGTACGTGGCCAAGCCGGGCTCGCTCGGCTTCGAGATCGGCCCCTCGGCCGAGGTCCGCCTGCAGTGGGCGAGCTACTACGACGCCGCCGATCAAGCCGGCCAGTCGCGGCTGTGGGGGGGCATCCACATCTCCCCGGACGATCTGCAAGGTCGCAAGACCGGCAGCGCGGTCGGCCTCGGCGCCGTGCAGAAGGCGCTCGGCTACTTCGACGGCACGGCGAATTAGGACTAACTGGCTGCGCGCCGTCGCGCTTCGTGTCGCGCGCGCAGCCAGCGATCGCTCACCGCCGGCAGCGACTCGACGAGGATCTCGTAGACCTCGCGTCGGCTGATCTTGATGACCGAGGCCGGATCGAGCGGATCGATCGAGTCGCGCAGGCGCTCGAGCGTGCCGAGCCCGATCCACAGCGGCCACAGCGCGGCGAGGCGCAGGCGCGGCTGGCTGGCGGGGATCTCGAGCACGTAGGGGAAGGCCGCGTCGACGTGGGCGAGGGCGCGCTGGCGCAGCTCCTCGAGGACGGGACGCGCGCGCAGGCGTCGGGACGGATCGGTCAGGTCGTTGGGCCGCAGCTGCGCGCGCTCGAGCAGCTCGGCGGGCAGGTAGCAGCGTCCCTCGCGCAGATCGGCGGGGATGTCGCGCAGCACGTTGACCATCTGCAACGCCTTGCCCAGGCGCACGCCGCGCGCGATGAGATCGGGGCGCGACAACCGCTCGAGCCCCGGCACGTGCGCCGCGCACATGAGCGTCCAGTACTCGCCCACGCAGCCGGCCGCGTAGTAGGTGTGCTCATCGAGATCGGCGACGGTCGCGAGCGCGACGGGCACCGGCGGCGGATCGGTCGGCTGTGCGTTGGGGAAGCGCGAGAGGTCGCGCTCCATGCCGGTGATCAGCGTGCCGAGGACCTTCTGCGCGCGTGCGCGATCGGCGTCGTCGAAGCGCGACAGCGCGTCGAGCGCCGCGCCGATGCGCGCGAGCAGCTCGCGCTCGGCGGCCGAGCCGACGTCGCGCTCGCCCACGGTGGGCAGGACGCTGCCGAGCCCGCTATCGAGCGCGCCGCGATCGCCACTGTCGGAGATGGCGTCGCGCAGCGCCCGCAGGAGCTCGAGGCGCCGCGCCGCCGGCAGGATGCGTGTGTCGGCGATCGTGTCGGCCGCGCGCGCCACCAGGTAAGCGGCCTTGAGCTGCGCGCGCACCGCCGGCGGCAGGACGCGCAGGCTCAGGTAGAACGAGCGCGACACCCGGCGCAGCAGCGCGTCGAGGTCCTTGGCCAGCGCGGGATGAGGGGCGTGTCGCAACAAGCCTTCTTACACCGAAGGGATGTCACGAGACAGCGCCAAAGGCACAGGCTCCTCGACGTTGTCCTCCACGTGGTCCTCGACGGCGACCTGGACCTGAGGGCCACCCTCGACTTCGACGTGGACCCAAGCCGGGGCGGCACCAGGGTGGGGCGTAGAGTCCATGGCCATGACAACGGTGGACCTCACGTCCAGGGCGCCGGTGACGACCAGGAGCTCGTCGAGGTCGAGGTCCACGCTCCCGCCGTGGGGGTCGCTATGCGACCGTGGTCTCGCCGTCGATCTTTTCGAGGCGGATCGGTTCGCTGCGCGTCGCCTTCGCGATCGCGGTCGTCAGTGCGATCGAGTGCGTGGTGATCCACACCTGCGATCGGGTCGACGCGTCGGCGATCAGCTCCGCCAAGGGCTCCATGAGATCGGGGTGAAGGCTGGTCTCCGGCTCGTTGAGCGCGAGCAGGGTGGGCGGGCGGGGGCTGAGCAGGGCCGCGCACAAGCATAGATAACGGAGCGTTCCGTCCGAGAGCTCAGGCGCCTCGAGCGGCCGCGCCAGCCCTGGCATCTTCAGGGTCACGGCGAAACGTCCATTGTCTCCGACGACGTCGAGCTCGCTGCCGGAAAACGCGCGGCTAAGGTGCATCCGCAAGCGCATGCCCTCGCCGATCTCGAAGATCGTCTGTAGCGCTGCGGCGAGATCGCGGCCGTCGTGAGAGAGCGCGGTGGTTCGAACGCCAATCTGCGGCTGCCGCAAGGGCGAGGCGTCGTCGGTGCGGAACTGATGGTAGAAGCGCCAGCTCGACAGCTCCTGACGCAGCATCGACACCACCGGAAAGCGATGAGGCTCGGCGATCTGCGCCAGCACCGATTCGGCCTGGCTGAGCTGGAACGGAAAGACGACGCGTGCTCCCTCGGCATCGCGCATCCAGGCGCTGCCGGCTCCGCGCGACAGCAGCTCCACCTCGCGGCGACGCTCCACGACGTAGAGGTGCTCCTCCTTGACCAGCGGATCCAGGCAGAACGCTGACTGGTCGGGGATGGGCAGGCCGCACTCGAGCACGTACCGCAGCTGATCGACGACGACGTCGATCGCGAACCGCGCTCGTTCCTTCCGCGCGCGCGTGCCCGCCCAAAGCGTCGAGGGCATCCCTCCTTCGGCGGCGATCGTGCGGGCCAGCGTTCCTGTCGCCGCCGCGTGGAGGAGGTAGAGCGCGCGGTAGAGGTTGGTCTTGCCGCAACCGTTGGGCCCCGAGATGAGGACGACCTTTGGCACCGTCAGCGCCAGCTTGCGAACCGAGCGGTACCCCGCGACCTCGAGCGACGAGATCACCCGGGCGCCTCAGAACGCGAAGACCAGCGAGTCGAGCAGCGGCTGCAGGTCGCCGGTGTTGCCAGCGAGCACGGTCTTGATCTGCATGTCGCTGGTGCGGACGACGATCGTCGCCGGGAAGGCGCTGGCGTCGTAGTAGGGCTTGAAGACGCCGGTCGGGTCCGCGGTCATGTCGAAGGGCACGCTGAACTGCGCGGCCCAGGCGTCGATCGTCTGCTGGGTGGCCGGCATGCCCGCCTGTCCCTGGACGATGCCCTCGAGGAAGGCGACCGCGCCGGCGTAGTGCGCGTTCAGCTCGACCAGCATCGGCTGCTCGTTCTGGCAGGGCACGCAGGTCTCGCTGGCGATGACGATCACGAGCGCCCTCCGGAAGCCGTCGCGATCGATGTACTCGCCGAGGTCGACGTCGCGGATCGCGTCGTTGACCGCGGTGCCGTCATGGTTGTCGTCGCGCCGGCCGGCGAAGCGCAGGTTGGCGATGGTCGCGCCCTGGGCGAAGCCGTAAGGGCCGCAGGGATAGTCGCCCATGTCGTCGCACACGCCGCCGTCGGCCGACGAGCCTCCGTGACCGCAAGCCGCCAGCAAGAGCGCACTCATCAGAACCGCTCGCACCGGGCGATGTTACCATCGCCTCGTGCTCCGCAGCCTGCCGGTCGCCCTGCTGCTCTTTTCCGCCTGCGGTGACGACCGCGGCACCCCGGCCGATCTGGCCACCCCGCCCGATCTGGCGGGCGGCGCGCCCTGCAGCGACCCCAACCCAGCCCCCGGCAGCGTCTGCCCGCTCGAGCTCAGCGGTCACTTCGTCGCCGACCCGGGCATCGCCACCCAGAGCGTGGTCGTCTCGGTGTGCGCCGGCCTGTGCTTCAACGGCAGCACCGACATGGCCGGCAACTTCAAGGTCTCGGTCGATACGCACATCCTCCTCGCCGACTTCGCCTTCGAAGCGCACGGCCGCCCCGACGCCGCGACCTACTACGCGCCCCTACCATCGGGCAGTGGGCCGCAGCTGTCGTACGCCGTGGACCTACCGCTCTTGCGGTTGCCCGGCAGCGGCACCGAGATCGTCGACGACGGCGCGCAGAAGACCGTCAGCGGCGACGACATCACCCTCGGCATCCCGGCCGGGACCAAGGTGCGCTTCAGCGTCGAGGACTTCGGCGTGCCGCACGGCCACGAGCTGCGCACCCTGCACCTCGCCTCGCCGACCGCACTGCCGTTCGGCGTGACCACGCCTCCCCTGTCCGCGCTCTACGCGCTGTCGCCCTTCGAGGCGGCCTTCGACAAGAAGGTCGCGCTGACGATCGTCAACCGCACCGGCCTGCCCGCCAACGCGCCCGTCGAGGTCCTCGTGCAGACCGGGCTGCTCAACGACAAGCCCCCCGCTGGCGCGATGGTGCACGCGGCCAGCGCCCACGTCTCCGCCGATGGGCTGTCGATCACCACCGATCCCGGCGAGGGCATCGTCGAGCTCACCTGGATCGGCCTGCGCGGGTTATGATCGCTCCATGAGCTCGCGCCTCGGCCTCGCGCTCGTGCCGGTCCTCCTCGCGCTCGGTTGCGGCGACGACAGCGGCCCCGCCGGTGGTGACCTCGCCGGTGGAGATCTCGCCAGCGCCGATCTGTCGACGCCCGGCAACGTCGACCTCGCCTCCGCGGCCTATCCGGCCGGCCCCTACGGCCACGACGTCGGCTCGGTCATCCCGCCGCTCGTGTGGGAGGGCTACGCCGATCCCGCGGCCGACGCGCTCGCCAACACCAAGCCCTACGGGCCGTACTCGATGAACGACCTGCGCCTGTCGGGGAAGGCGTACGGCATCGTCCACCTCTCCGCCTTCTCCTGACCCAGCTGTCAGAACGCGGCCCGTGATCTGGCTGCGAACGGCGTCAAGGTGGTCCAGGCCGGAGGCGCGATCGTCGAGGTGCTCGCCGGCGAGTCCAAGGCCAGCGTCGACGCCTGGATCGGCAACTTCATGCTCTCGAACACCGTCGTGCGCGATCCCGACGGCATGACCTCGCAGACGATCACCGCGCTCCTGCGCCGCGAGTACTGCTACGTCGTCGATCTGTCGACGATGAAGATCCTCACGGTCTACATCGGCACGACCGACGGATCGAAGCCGGGCGGCATCAGCTCGTCGCTGCAAGAAGCGATGGACGAAGTGCTGATGCGCCTCGGGAAGTAAGGCGGTGCGACCGAAGGCGAAGTCGCCCGCCCCTAGCGGATTCCTCAACGTCGATCTGGAGATCACCGGCGGTGCTGGCCGCGACGTGCTCGTGGACGAGCTCGCTCTTGTCTTGCTGCGGATGAATCGCCCCAACGGCAAGGCGGGCTTCGAGACGCTGGCCATGACCAGAAAGCTGAATGCGACCTTGCGCGCACTCGTCAGCACGATCGAAAAGCTCAGCCCCAAGGCGCGACGGGCGTGGAGGAGCGCTCGGCGACGAGAGTTCAACATCGGCATCCAGGCCGGCGCCGAGGTCGAAGAGCTGCCGATCGATCAGAAGACCGTGGAACGAATCGCCAAGCTCGGTGGGCGCATCGCGATCACGGTCTATCCCTCGCGGGGAAACAGCCGGTGAGCGACGTGATCGACACCGTGGACGTGATCGTGGCCGCGCTCGTGAACGGGAACGATGCTGGGCTGCTCCCCGTTCTTCGGACCAGCTGTTACGCGACGCGGGCCATGCGTTGATTCGCCGCGCTCTGGTTAGCCGATGGAGGGAGCGCGCGGCAAGCGCCTACCTCGGCTGGGGTTCGATACTCGAGGCTGCTGTGGGGTCGTTGCTCGTTGTACTCGCGTCGCCAGGTCTCGACGAGCAGCTGGGCTTCCCGAAGGGTCGCGAAGGATTCGGCGTTGAGGCACTCGTCGCGAAAGCGTCCGTTGAAGCTCTCGACGAGGCCGTTCTGCCAAGGGCTACCTGGGTCGCTGTAGAGAGGCACGACGTTGTGCGCCTTGAGCCAGCGGTCGACACGAGCTGCTTTGAATTCGGTGCCGTTGTCGCTGCGTAGGTGTCGCGGAGCTCCGTAGCGACGCACAAGCTGGTCTAGGACTCTGACGACGTCGGTCGACCGCAGGCGGCGCTGCACCTCGATCGCCAAGCATTCCCGAGTCGACTCATCGACGAGCGTGAGGCAGCGGAGCTTCTTGTGGTCCTCCATCGAATCGCTGACGAAGTCGCAGGCCCACACGTGATTCGGTGCGGCAGCGACGACGTGACGACGCATCCCCTTTCGAATGCGCTTGTTGATTCGCCGTCGAGGGAGCCCAAGAGCGTGCAGGCGCCACAGCCGATAGACGCGCTTGGCGTTCACCTTCACCCCCTGCCGTCGGAGACGCTCGTGGATGAAGCGGTACCCATACTTCGGGTGTCGCAGGGCGAGCGCGCGCAGCCGCACGACGAGCTCAGCGTCTCGCAGCTCCTTGCGGCTCTCGTATCCCAACGACGAGCGCGTAGTCTTCAGCAGCGCACAGGCGCGGCGGCATGAAAGGCCTCGCTCGCGGGCAAAGGCGACCTGGAGTCGCCGCACCCGTGCGCTCACCATTTTTTTGAGCTGATCTCCTTGAGGACCTGCAGCTCGAGGTTCCGGTCGACCAGCGCGTTGCGTAGGGCGCGGTTCTCGCGCTCCAGCGCTGCCACCTTCCGTTTGGCCTTGTCGCCGCCCTCGCGAAGCGCCTCCTGCCAGCGATACAGCGTCGGCACGCCGATGCCGTATTGCCGCGCAGTGGGACGGATGCCCTTCTCGTCGGCCTCACGCAGGATGTTCAGCTTCTGTTCGTCGGTGAAACGGCTTTTTCGCACCTGACTGTCTCCCGAGCCCGCGGAGAGATTCTCATAACAGGTGGTCCTACAAACGGGGGCAGCTCAATGCCGTGGACGTGACCGAGAGCAACAATCCGCGTCGGCAGCCGATAACGCCGCCATGCTCCACTTCCAAAAGCTCGATGTCTATCAACGCTCGATCGAGTTCCTCGCGCTGGCCCGCCGCGTAATCGCCCAGCTACCTAAAGGCAACGCCGAGCTCGCCGACCAACTTCGACGGGCTGCCCAATCGGCCCCACAAAATATCGCGGAGGGTTGCGGGCGGACGACGCGACCGGACAAGGCGAGGCACTACACGATCGCTCGAGGATCCGCGATGGAGTCCGCGGCGCACCTCGACGTCATGAAGGTCGAGGACCTCGTCGGTGCCGACCTGTACACCAGCGGCATCGACTTGCTCGAGCGGATCGTCGCCATGCTGACCAAGATGATCGATCCCTGATCGTCGACGGAGGCGATCACGTCGACGGTGTCGTTCCCGCTCACGAGCGCGGCCACGATCACGAAGTCGATCACGTCCACGGTGCTCGATCACGTTCGCCGGTCAATTCATGGGCGTGCACTTGGGCCAGTCGAGCGGCTGCATCGCCGGCGACTTGTCGAGGAAGATGAGCGCTCGGTACTGCTCGGCGGGCACCATCCGCTCGTACCAGCCTTCTCCGTACTCCTGACCCGCGAGGAACGGCGGCGTCGGTCCCGCCGCGAGATCCACGAGCAGGTCACCGCTCGAGAGCGCGTCGAGCGCCGACTCCATCGAGTCGTTGCCGTCGGGCGTCGGTAGCTCGCCGCAGCCGACGTTGGGCCAGTCGATCGAGACGTCGTAGCCGGTGATGCCGATCGGCGCGTAGGCGGCGCCCAGGCGCTCGGCGATGCGCGTGCCCATCGTCGGCGCGCCGACCGCCCCTTCCCCGCTGACCTTCGCGCCGGCCTTGCGCAGGTGATAGTTGTGCGCCCAGACGATCGTCTTCACGCCCGGGTAGCGGAGCGCCTGCACGCGCCGGAAGACCTCGGCCATCGCGTCGTCGCGGGCCTGGTACGAGGCCTTGTAGTCGCCGCTGTAGTTGTAGATCTCGACCTGCCAGGCCTTGGCGCCGATCTGCGCGATGCGCGCCATCTCGAGCTTGTCGTGCGAGCTCGCCGCCTCGAGCGCCGCGGCGTGGGCGTCGAAGTATTGACCGATGGCGTCGAGCGCGGCGACGCAGGGGGCGTACTGCCCGACGAACTTGCCGTCGGGGTCCGTGGCACGATCGCATTGCGTGAGGTTGGCGATCAGCCCCGGCGCGTCCGCCGGCGCCGTCGCTTCCAGGTAGCTCTTGAGCTTGTCGAGGTCGGTGTCGGGCTGCTGCGTGTCGAAGCCGGTGAAGTGGACGCGGTCGGTGGGGTGCGCCTGGTTGAAGGTGCACGCCCACTCGAGCATGTGCTGCACCGAGGTCGAGCTCCACACCGAGAGCTGCTGTGCCGCGTGCACCGCGTCGCTCGGGCAGTCGGTGAGGTACTGCTCGACGACCTCGCCGCTGACGCGCTGCCACTCCCAGGCGATCAGGCGGAAGCCCTTCTTCTCGACGAGGTGCCGGACGATGCGCGCCTTCATGTCGTGGAAGCCGCCCGAGGTGTGGATGCTCTCGCCGAGGCCGACGGCGGTGGCGTCGCCGATGATGGCGTCGAGCGCGTCGAGATCGCTGTCGTCGGTGATCTTGGGATCGCTGCTGGTGATGCGCGTGACGCCGGACGGCAGCGCCGGCGCGAGATCGGGCGGCTGCGCCAGGTCCGGCGTGTCGCCGGCATCGGAGCCACCGCTGGCCAGGCCGCCGTCGTGGCAGGCGGCCGCGAAGAGGAACACGCACGCGAGAGCCGAGGTCCGCATGCCAACTCGACATTGCGATCCGCAGGCCACCTGGCGAGCGACGTGATTGTCGTGACTTGCGACGCCGTGCGTTAGGAAGATAACGACAGCGGACTGACGGCGTTCACGACCGGCTCGCGTAGTACTTCACCACGTCGTGCACCGGCTCGCTGCCGGGCGCCGACTGCTCGATCAGGTCCGGCGCGCCGGAGGGATCGCGCAGGAGGGACGCGATCGCCTCGGCCGCCCGCACCAGCTCGGCGTCTTCGTACCGCCCCACCGCGACCGCCACGCGGATGACCGCGGTGTAGGCCATGCGCGAGTACGGCGAGATCAGCACGCGCACGCCGGCGCGCTCGTAGAGCAGGGACTCGAGCGCGCGGGCCCGCCCGGGGCTGCCCTGGAGCAGCTCGGCGTCGACCGGCACGAACACGGCGTGCGCGCCGGTCGGCTCGAGGATGCGCGTGCCGGCCTTGCGCAGCGCCTCGGCGACCAGCTCGACTTGATGACGACGGGCCCGCAGGGGTGCGACGTCGCGGGCGATCGCCTGCATCCCGCGCAGGAGGCGGGTGCGCGCCTCGACACCGTCGAGCCAGGTGCCCTCGTCGAAGATGTAGTTGAAGGCCTTGCGCTGCGCCTCGAGCGAGCGCACCGCCAAGAAGGCGCCCACGGGAGCGATCAGCTCCTTGGCGCAGCTCACCCAGAAGGCGTCGGCGAGCGAGGTGATCTCCTTGGCCAGCGCGCGCGGATCACCCGACGGATCGATGAGCAGGCAGGCGCCGAACAGGCGCGTCGCGTCGAGCAGCAGACCCGCGCGGTAGCGATCGCACAGCGCGCGGATGGCCTTCACGTTGTCGAGGGACTGCGGCCACCCGGCGAGCGCGTTGTTGGAGGCCTCGAGGCACACCCAGGCGACGTCGCCGTCCTGCAGGCGCAGCTCGAGCCACCTGAGATCGAGATCGCTCGAGCCTGGCCGGTGCGGGCCGCCGGGCTCGAGCTCGACCTCGGCGCCGACGCGACGGAAGGCGACCTGGGTGGTGCGGAACAGGCCGTTGCCGAGCACGACGCTGCCCTTGTGGACGAGCGAGGCGGCCATCGCCAGCTCGACGGAGCGGCCGCGCCCGGCCCAGACGTATCGCGCCGGCCCGTACAGGTCGCGCGCCGCGTCGTCGAGCGCGGGGCCATAGGCGCCGCCGAGCGAGACGTCGACGACCGCGTCGCGCACCTCCGGCAACACCGCCAGGCGGGGTACGTCGGTCGCCAGATCGACCTCGACGTCGGCGCCGTCGAGCGCCAGCACGTTGTAGTGCGCCTCGCGGATGCGCGCAGCCCGCTCGGACGCGCTCAGCGCGCGACTCGTGGTGTCCAACACGCCAGGCACCCCTACTACCCGACGAGGACCTTGTCGAGACGGAGCAGCTTGAAGATGGCGAGCGGCTGATCGCGCAGGCCGGCCACCGCGACCTTGCCGCCGTAGCTGCGCGCACGCTTGTAGAGCGAGACGAGGACTCCCACACCCGAGCTGTCGATGAGGCGCAGCGCCGACAGGTCGACGCTGATGGTCTTGCGCTTGTCCTTGACGAGCGTGTCGATCACCGTCCGCAACTCGGGGGTGGAGATCGCGTCGAGCGATCCTTCGATGCGAAGCGTGGTGGCTTCGCCTTGATCGGTGCGCGTAAAGTTCATCGCGCCCCCCCTTCCGAGCCGACGGTGGGCACGAGCTGCTTGGTCATCGACAGCACGTTGGGAGCCCCCGCTGTGTAAAACACTTTGTCCATGAACGACCGCATGATGAAGAGGCCCAGGCCCGATTCCGGCAGCGAGTCGAGATCGGGTTCGGCGACCTGAGTGGGATCGAAGCTCTGTCCGTAGTCGGCGATGCGCAGGGTGATCTGGTCGGCCATGGCGTCGATCTCGATCTCGATGGTGCCGAGCGGACGGCCGCGATAACTGTGGATGGCCGCGTTGTTGAAGGCCTCGCCGAAGGCGGAGATGACCTGATCGTCGAAGGCAGCGCGCGCCTCGGCGTCGGCGGCGTCGACCAGCTTGCACGCCGCGGCGACCACGCGGATGGCGAGGTCGCGGAACTCGAGCGATCCGGGGATCTGCAGGCGGATCAGCGACACGTCATGCCAGCCTACCAGATTGTCGGTGGCGCTGATAAAGTGACCGCATGACCCCCGGCGTGCGCCTGGCCAAGCGCGCAGTCGACGTGCTCGGCTCGCTGGTCGGGCTGGCGGTGACCGCGCCGCTGTTCCCGTTCATCGCCGCCGCCATCTACCTCGACTCGCCGGGGCCGGTGATCTTTCGCCAGAAGCGCGCCGGCGAGCTGATCGGCCCCGAGGGCCCCGCCGAGGCCAACGACGGCCGCTTCCGCTTCCACGAGTTCGAGATGTTCAAGTTCCGCACGATGCGGCCGAACGCCGAGAAGCTCACCGGCGCCGTCATCGCGCAGAAGGACGATCCGCGCATCACCCGCGTCGGCAAGTTCCTGCGCAAGTCGCGCCTCGACGAGCTTCCGCAGTTCTGGAACGTGCTGCGCGGAGAGATGAGCCTGGTCGGCCCGCGCCCCGAGCGCCCCGAGCTGCTCGAGAACCTCGCGCTCGCGATCCCGTTCTTCGAGGAGCGCATGCGCAACGTGAAGCCCGGCATCACCGGCCTCGCGCAGATCTCGCTCGGCTACTCCGGCCATGCTCCCGACGGCAGCCCCATCAACGACTTCAAGGAGGCGCTCACCAACCCCTTCAAGCTCGAGGGGGCCGACGACGCCGAGGCCGACGACATGCGCATGAAGATGCTGTTCGATCTGGCCTACTCGGCGAACCTCGAGGGCCTCGGCAGCTATCTGGTGATGGAAGCCAAGATCATCCTTCAGACGCCGCTGGTGATGATCCGCGGCGTTGGTCGTTGAGCACGTCGCTCGGCATCGCGCACATCCTGCCGACCTTCGGCATGGGTGGGCAGGAGCGGGTGGCGCTCGACCTCGCCGTCGGCCAGCAGGCGCGTGGTCATCGCGTCATGGCCATCTCGCTCGGGGAGGGCACGGTCGGACCGCTCGCCGACGAGTTCCGCGCGCACCAGCTCGAGGTGGCCAGCCGCACCAAGTGGCCGCGCCGCTTCGGCGTCGACGCCTCCTTGCCGCCACGCCTCGCGCTGCTCCTGCGCCGGCACCGCGTCGACGTCGTGCACACCCACAACGGCCAGCCGCTCATCTACGGCGCGCCGGCCGCGCGGCTCGCCGGCTGCGCGGCGGTGCACACCCGCCACGGCGACATCGCCGACTCGCGCATGGCGACGGTGCTGCTGCGGCTCTCCGGGCGGCTCACCGGCGCGTACATCGCCGTCTCCGAGGACACCGCGCAGAGCGCGCGCCGCAACCGCCTCGTCGACGATCGCAAGCTGCAGGTCATCCGCAACGGCATCGACCTGTCGCGCTTCGATCCCGAGCGGCCGCTGCGCGACCAGGTACGCCGCGAGCTCGGCATCCCCGGGGACGCGTTCGTGGTCGGCACGGTCGGGCGCGTCGTCGCCGACAAGAACCACGCGCTGTTCGTGAGCGCGATGGAGCCCTTGTGCGCGGCCGGCGCGCACGCGATCGTCGTCGGCGACGGCGAGCTCATGCCGGCGTTGCGCGAACAGGTCGCGCGCTCGCCGCACGCCGCGCGCATCCACCTGCTCGGGACGCGCCGCGACGCGCCGCGCCTCTTGCACGCGCTCGACGCCTTCTGCCTGTCGTCGCGCACCGAGGGCCTGCCGCTGGTGATCCTCGAGGCGATGGCCAGCGCGCTGCCGATCGTCTCGACCGCCGTCGGCGGCATCCCCGCGGTCGTCTCCGACGGCGAGTCGGGCCTGTTGGTGCCGTCGGAGGGCGGCGCGGCGCTGACCACGGCGCTGGCGCGGCTGCGCGACGATCGCGCGCTCGGCGCCAGGCTCGGCGCCGCCGGACGAACGCTCGCGCTGCGCGAGTACTCGTCCGACGCGATGGTCGAGCGCTACCTCGCGATCTACGAGCGGCTGCGCCGTGGCTGACGCGCTCTTGTGGGCGCTCTGCGCCTTCCTCGTGTGGATCCTCCTGTACACGTACTTCGGCTACCCGATCGTGATTGGCCTGCTCGCGCGGCTGTTCCCGCGCAAGACCGACGGGGAGGACCCGAGCTGGACCCCCAAGGTCAGCGTGCTCCTGCCGGTGCACAACGCCGCCGGCTACCTGCCGCAGAAGCTCGACTGCCTGCTCGCGCTCGACTGGCCGAAGGACGCGCTCGAGATCCTCGTCTACTCCGACGGCTCGACCGACGACACCACCGCCATCGGCGATCGCTACGCCGAGCGAGACCCGCGCATCCGCATGCTGCGCGGCGGCCTGCGCGCCGGCAAGCCCACCGCGCTCAACGAGATGCTCGAGCTGGCGAACGGCGAGGTGCTGTTCATGACCGACGTGCGCCAACCGATCGATCCCGGCTGCCTGCGCGCGCTGGTGCGTCGCCTGGCGCCGCCCAGCGTGGGCTGCGTCTCCGGCAACCTGGTGCTGCCCGCCACCAAGGGCGCGGGCGTCTACTGGCGCTACGAGAACTGGCTGCGCAACCGCGAGGCGACCTTTCGCTCGATGCTGGGGGTCGCCGGCGCGGTCTATGCCATCCGCAAGGCCGACCTGCCGAAGCTGCCCGAGGACCTCATCCTCGACGATATGTGGGTGGCGATGCGGCTGCGCCTGCAGCGGCGGACCGTGGCCTACGCGGTCGACGCCATCGCCACCGACGAGGCGTTCGACGACGACAAGGAGTTCGGCCGCAAGGTGCGCACGCTGGCCGGCAACTACCAGCTGCTGGCGCTCCTGCCCGGCGTGCTGTTCCCGTGGTCGAACCCGTCGTGGTTCGAGTTCGTGTCGCACAAGCTGATGCGCCTGGTCTGTCCGTTCGCCCTTTTGGGGCTGTTCGTGGTGCTTCCGGGCGCCGCCCTCTTGAACGAAGCTAACCCCGCGATTTGGCAGCTGCTCGCGCTCGCTCAGCTCGGCTTTTATGCCCTGGCGCTGGTGGGCGACCAGGTCGGAAAGCTGGGTCAGCTGGCCCGGACCTTCGTCGTGCTGAACGCGGCGGCGGTGGTCGGGCTGTGGCGTCACCTCCGCCAGACCCAGCGAATCACCTGGTGATTTGACCGTCGGTGCGCTCGGCCGGTACCATGGGAGGCGGATGGCCCTCCTCCCCGGCAAGCGCGAGCTGCTCGCGCGTGCCCTCGGCAACCCCCTCCTCCGTCCCTTCAGCCGCGCGGTCCTTCCCGCGGGCCTGCTCACGCTGACCTACCACCGCGTCTGCGACTACGACACGCTCGACCTCGACATCGTTTCGGCGTCGGTCGACGAGTTCAAGTGGCAGATCGAGTTCTTGCGCGACAACATCCGCATCCTGTCGGGCGACGAGGTCCTCGACCTGATCAGCGGCAAAATGTCGCTGCGAGAGCCGGCGCTGTGCATCACCTTCGATGACGGCTACGCCGACAACCTGCTCGCGGGCCAGCTTCTCCGCGAGCGCGGCGTCCCCGCCATCTTCTTCGTCACCACCGGCTTCATCGGCACCTCGACCTTCACCCTGTGGGACCGGCTCGCGTTCGCGTCGCGCAGCACCAAGCTCCCGCGCCTCGAGATCCCCGCCCAGGCCGGCAAGGGGCCGTGGCGGGTCGAGATGAACCCTCGCGATCTCGCCGGCCGCGAGCTGCGCAACATCTGCTTCGCGTTGCCCCCCGCCGAGCAAGAGAAGTTCGTCGAGGCGGTGGAGACCGCCGCCGGCGCCGCCGCGCACAAGGCCGAGCGCGAGCGCCCGCCGTTCATGAGCTGGGACGAGGTGCGCGCGCTCCGCGACCTCGGCCACATGATCGGCGCGCACACGCACTCGCACGTCATCCTGTCGAAGATGCCGCTCGAGACGCAACGCAGCGAGCTCATGAAGAGCCGCGAGATCATCCACAAGGAGATCGGCTACCTGCCGCGCCTGCTCGCCTATCCCAACGGCCGCAGCGACACCTTCTCGTCGGACACGAAGCGGATCACCAGGGAGTGCGGCTTCGAAGGCGCGTTCAGCTTCTACGGCGGCAGGAACCCGGCCGCGGGCTTCGATCCCTACGAGCTCCTACGTGTGTGGGTTTCACCGACGGAGAGCCGCAGCCTGTTCTCCGCGCGCATCAGCTTTCCGCAGCTGCTCGCCTGAAGACGAGGCAATTCGTCTCGTCGTGCCCGCCTGACACGCGGTCAAATCCGCATCTTGTCTGGATCAGTTGGCGCAGCGCGGCACGACTCGTGCTGTGAAATCACGGAAATGGCCACCCCGATGCGCCCCCTGCCCATCGTTCCCCTCGCGGACGACGGCCTCGGCCAGGCGGTCCCCATCTATCTCAGGCCCCTCCAGGCGCTGCTCACGATCGCGGCCAGCGCCAGCGAGCGCGAGCTGCTCTCCTGCGCGGTCCGGGAGATCGCGACGCTGCTCGGAGATCGGGCCTACTGCGTGCTCATCGAGGGCACGCCGCGCGTCGTCGCCTCGACCGCGGTGCCGTCGCTGCTCGACTGGCCCCTCGACCTCGCGCGCTACCCCGAGATCTCCGCCGCCCTCGAGCAACGCCGGGTCATCGCGATCGAGGACACGCGCGAGCACGCGCTCTTGCGACCGGTCATCGGCCTCGTCCCCGAGCGCGTCCGCTCGATCGTGGTCGTGCCGATGGTCGCCGGCGGGGTCACTGGCGCGCTCATCGCGCAAGCCGCGCAGCCACGCTCGTTCTCCCCCGCGGTCCTCGCCACCGCCAGCATGGTGGCCGACCTGACCGCGCGGCTCGGCGCGCTCTTGCGGCAGCGCGACGGCCGAGAGCGGCAGGAGGGCGCACCGGTGAGCCTGATGCGGGCCACCTCCGACTCGCAGCCGAACGACGCCACGCGACGAGCGCGGCGCATCCTCATCGTCGACGACGACCCCGACCTGTGCGAGGACGTCGCGCAGATCCTCCGCGACGACGAGTGCTACGAGGTCCTGGTCGCCTGTGACGGCGACACCGCGGTCGCCCTCGCTCGGGAGCACCACCCCGACCTGATCCTGCTCGACGTCGTCATGCCGCTCATCGACGGCTACGAGGTCGCCCGCCAGCTCAGCGAGGACCCGAGCACGCGGGACATCGCCATCCTGTTCCTCTCGGGCGCCGACGACCTGACCACCCGCATCCGCCAGATCCGCCTGCGCTCGGCGGACTTCCTGTCCAAGCCCTTCTCCCGTCAGGAGCTCGTGGCGCGCGTCGAGCGATCGATGCAGCACCTCGCGGTGCGCGAGCGCCTGCAGCAGGCGGCCTACACCGACGAGCTGACCAGCGTCGGAAACTTGAGGCTGTTCCACGAGCGCCTCGCCGCCGAGGAGGCGCGCTCGGCGCGCCACGGCACCTCCGTCGCGCTCGTGGTCATCGACATCGACCGCCTGAAGAAGATCAACGACGAGCTCGGCCACTCCGCCGGCAGCATGGCGATCAAGGCGGTGGGCAGCGTGCTGCGCGGCAGCGCGCGCGCGATGGACGTGGTCACCCGCTGCGGCGGCGACGAGTTCGTCGTGCTCTTGCCACACGCCACCCTCGACGTCGGCGCCGGCTTCGCGCGGCGCGCGCTGCAGCGCCTCCGCGACTTCCGCCCCGACGGCATCACCGTGACCGTCTCGATCGGCATCGCGGCGACGGTCGCGACCGGCGAGGGCTCGCTCACCCGCCTGCTCGAGCGCGCCGACGCCGCGGCCTATCGCGCCAAGCGCCAGGGCGGCGATCGCGCGTGCGTCGACGAGGGCTGACCGCGGCCGCGGCTAGGCGGCGTGCATGCTCGCCGGCGCCCGGAGGTCGAGCATCTCGAGGACCATCGGCGCGACCTTCGTGAGCGGCAGCTTGTCCTTGTGCACGTGGTGCCTGCGGTCGGGGTGCCGCACCCACAAGATGCCGTCGGGGTGGTGCATGCCCGACTTCACGCCCTCGATGGCGTAGAGCACGCTGCCGAAGCGCACCGGCTGGGCCGCGCCCTCGATGAGCTGATCCGCGCCGATCTTGCCGTGCTGCATGCAGCCGGTGTGCAAGGAGTCCTTGTCGATGTGCACCGCCATGAGGCGCTTGCCGTCGAGCGTGAGCGCCTCGAGCTTCTTGGCGTTGGCCTTGGCCTCGGTCTCGCTGCCGAAGCGGATGTGGAAGTTCTGGGTCATGACCGGCTGCACCTCGCTGTAGCCGGTGACGCCGACCGCCTGCAGGAAGGCGTCGTAGTCGCGCGGGCGATAGCCGATCTTGCCGCCGTCCCCCTCGAACAGGAGGTAGGGCTGCTGGGACAGCGCGGTGACGAACACCAAGGTCGCGTCGGGCGCGAGATCGATCATGCGGCCGATCAGCGAGTCGAGGCGACGGTAGCCGTAGAGGATCGCGTCGTGGTGCTCGGCCTGATCTTCGGGCGTGGGCTTGAGCGTGAAGCGATCGGGATCGAGGTTGCGCCAGTAGTAGTGCTGGTAGTGGGCGACCGAGTTGGCGAAGAAGGTCGCCAGATCGGGACGCGTCTTCTTGTAGTAGTGGCGGAACACGTCGAACTGCAGGAGGTCGAGCGCCGCGACGCGCTTCCACTTCGACTTCGGGTTGGTGCGTTCCTCGGCGAGCTGCAGCGCCAGGCCCACGCAGGTCTCCGGCGACAGGCCGTGCATCGCCATGAACATGCCGAACTTGGCGTAGTCCATCGGCGCCACCGGCACCTTGGCGTTCGTGTACTCGATGACGTGCCGGGCGACGAAGTCGGAGAAGCCGCGCAGCTCGGGGTGCGAAGGGGCGGTGTCCTTGGCCCAGGGATCGGGCAGGAGCATGCCGCGGAAGCCCGGCCGGGCGCTGGCGTTCATCGAGCCGCACACCCAGCTCGTCAGGCCGTGCTCGGAGGCCACGTCCCACAGGCGTGGCGCGTCGAGCTTGTGGCCGTCGTTGAGGTTGAAGACCTTGTGCTCGCCGTAGCGGAGGCCGGTGTGCACCGTGACCCACTGGATCCACGGCTCGAGGAACGGCGGCTTCTCCTCGGCATCGGTGGTGTAGACCTCTGCCTCGCGGCGGAAGCGCGCGAAGTTGGGCAGCTCCCCCGCCTGGATGAAGCGATCCATGAGCGGACTCGACAGCTCGTTGAGCTCGATGAGGATGACCGGCGTGCGGCTCATGGGACGGATTCTAGCAAGATTCGGGGCAAGCCTAGGCCGGCGGAAAGAAAGCAGGTAACTTAGCGGATGCTCATGGCCACGAAGATCCTGTGCGTAGCTGGAGCACGGCCGAACTTCATGAAGATCGCGCCTCTTTTGCGCGCGTTCCGTGCTCGACCCGACCAATTTTGCGCGCGGCTGGTCCACACCGGCCAGCACTACGACGAAAAGCTCAGCAAGATCTTCTTCGAGGATCTGGCGATCCCCCGCCCTGACCTCGAGCTCGAGGTCGGCTCGGGGAGCCACGCGCAGCAGACCGCCGAGATCATGCGGCGCTTCGAGCCGATCTTGCAGGCCGAGCAGCCCGAGGCCGTGCTGGTGGTGGGAGACGTCAACTCCACCATCGGCTGCGCCATCGTGTGCGCCAAGCACTTCGTGCCCAGGCCCTTCCGCTACCGCGGCCACCCCCGCCGGCGGCCGGTCATGATCCACGTCGAGGCCGGCCTGCGCAGCTTCGACGACGACATGCCCGAGGAGATCAACCGTCGCCTCACCGACACGATCTCCGACCTGCTCTACGTCTCGGACCCCGCCGGCGTCGACAACCTGCGCCGCGAGGGCATCGCCGACGACCGCGTGGTCTTCGTCGGCAACGTGATGATCGACACGCTGCTCGCCGCCAAGGACAAGGCCATGGCCTCGGGCGTGCTCGGCAGCCTCGGCCTCGCCGAGAGGCGCTATGGCCTGGTGACGCTGCACCGGCCCTCCAACGTCGACGACGCCAAGGCGCTCGGGGCGCTGCTCGACACCATCGACCGCATCGGCAAGCAGCACGATCTCAAGATGGTCTTCCCGGTGCACCCGCGCACGCGCCAGCGCCTCAAGGACAGCGGCCTCAGTCCCGATCCGGCTCGCTTCACGCTGTGCGATCCGCTCGGCTACCTCGACTTCATGAAGCTGCAGGCCTGCGCGCGCCTCGTGCTCACCGACTCGGGCGGCGTGCAGGAAGAGACGACGGTGCTGGGGGTGCCCTGCGTGACCTTGCGCGAGAACACCGAGCGCCCCTGCACCATCAGCGAGGGCACGAACCTGCTCGCCGGCACCGAGCCCGCGGCGATCTTGAAGGCCGCCGATCAGGCGCTGGCGATGAAGGCCGGCGGCCGCGTGCCGCGCATGTGGGACGGAAAGTCGGCCGAGCGCATCGCCGACCACCTCGCCGGAGTGTTTGGACAATGACGCAGACGACGCGTGAGCGGAGGCGGACCTGCGCCGCCGGAGCTCTTCGCGGGAGGGTTAAGGAACCCTCTCAGGGTTCCTTTTAAGATGATGACCGGGGAGAACATCGTCTGCTTCGCCAAGGACTGGTCCGAGGACCCGACCTCGAACAACCACGTCATGCGCATGCTCGCGCGCGACAACAAGATCCTCTGGCTCAACTCGATCGCGATGCGCACGCCGTCCCTCGGCAGCTCGAGCGACGTCGACAAGATCAAGAAGAAGCTCAAGAGCTTCGTCGAGGGGCCGCAGCAGGTCACCGACGGTCTGTCGGTGTTCACGCCGCTGGTGCTGCCGTTCCCGCACAGCCGCGCGGCCGTGCTCGCGAACACCCAGCTCTTGCGCGGCATGGTGGCGCTGCACCGCCGCCGCATGGGCATGAAGGACTTCCAGCTGTGGACCTTCCTGCCCAACGCCGTCGAGTACTTCGGCCGCTTCGGCGAGTCCTTCCGCGTCTACTACTGCACCGACGAGTTCTCGCAGTTCTCGTACATGGACGGCGGGCGCATGGCGGCGATGGAGAAGCGCCTGATGGCGCTCGCCGACGTGGTGTTCACCACCTCGCGCACGCTGCTCGAGGCCAAGAAGCCGTTCAACCCCGAGACCCACCTCGCCACCCACGGCGTCGACTTCGGCCACTTCAGCCAGGCGCTCGACGCGGGGCTCGAGCTCGCGCCCGAGCTCAAGGGCCTCGAGGGGCCCGTGCTGGGCTTCTTCGGCCTCATCCACGAATGGATCGATCTCGACCTGGTCGCCTTCCTCGCCGAGCAGCGGCCGTCGTGGAACATCGTCATGATCGGCAAGGTCTCCGTCGACCACTCGAAGTACCAGCACCTCAAGAACATCCACTGGCTGGGCCGCAAGCCCTACGAGTCGCTGCCCGCCTACTGCAAGGGCTTCCACGTCGGCCTCATCCCGTTCGTGATGAACGAGCTGACCCGCAACGTGAACCCGATCAAGCTGCGCGAGTACCTGTCGGCGGGCGTGCCGGTCGTCTCGACGGCGCTGCCCGAGGTGACGCTGCACAAGGAGTGGTGCGACGTCGCCGCGCACAAGGAGCAGTTCCTCGAGATGTGCGACGCCGCCATCGCCAAGGACAAGCCCGCCGATCGCAAGAAGCGCTCGGAGCTGATGCGCACCGAGGACTGGGACAACAAGGTCGCCCAGCTCGGTGAGACCATCATGCGGGTCAAGCGGGCCCGCGCAAAGTAGCAGCCCACCCTGGGGCGGAGCCGTGCTAAGCGGCGCCCCATGAAGACGGTGGTGGTCTGCGTGCTGGGGCTCTGCCTGGCTGGCTGCGGCGAAGAGGCGCGCTGCGGGGACGGCAAGCTCGACGTCGGCGAGACCGAGGTCACGTGCTGCGCCGACGTCGGCTGCACGACCGGCGTCTGCGACGCCAAGCTCGGCTGCGTCGACGCCTGGGTGCCGGGCTGCAACGGCGTCGCCGCCGGGATGTGCTCGGCCGAGGCCAGCTACGTGTGCATGCCCGGGTTCGCGCCCAGCTACGACTGCGCGGCCTGCGGCTGCCCGACGGGGCAGAGCTGCCAGGACAAGGTCTGTCAGCCCGACGAGCTGCCCTCCCTCGAGAAGAACGCGCTCGGCATCGACACCGACCTCGGCATCGAGGACTACTTCGCCTTCGTCGACGCCGGCATGGGCAAGGACGCGCTCACCTTCGATCAGCTGATCGCCGAGGTCGACAAGCGGCTGCGCGCCGACGCCCGCCGATCGGCGCTCCTCCTCGGCGAGTCGCATGGCTCGGACGACGAGCAGTCGACCGCCCGCGCGATCGTCGAGAAGCTGCACGACAAGGGCTGGAAGTTCGGGCGCATGGGCATCGAGGGCGGCAGCTCGCCGATCTTCGACGGCGGCTCGCTCTCCGACGTCGGCATCACCGCCTTCGGCATCTCCGGCGACCTCACCAACAAGGCCTACTGCACCGCCGTCGAGCGCGAGGCGGGCACGCTGCTCAACACCGAGCGCCTCTACGTGCAGTACACCGGATCGGGTCACACCTCGCGCGAGGTGTGCTGGCACCCGGAGCACTACTCGATCTGCCAGCCGCCGCACATCGCCGAGTGCCTGCTCCGCGTCGGCCGCAAGGCGATCGACATCATCCTGTGGGATCCGGCGATCTGGCTCACCACCACCGACCAGGCCTTGCTGTGGCGCGCCGGCAACCTGCTGCCCGACGCCGCCGCCTTCGACGCCGAGCTGGCCGCCTCGCTCAGCGCCTGGGACAAGCACACGATGGCGATGGTCCAGGATCCGCTCTACGACCAGAAGCTGGCCGACCGCACCACCAACGTGCGCTTCCGCGCCGGCACCCACGCCGACGACGTCTTCATCGCCTTCTTCCCGAGCGTGGTGAAGCCGAAGCTGATGAAGACCTTCCAGGCCGTGTGGCAGGACCCGGTCGGCGGGGCCTTCCTCAAGGAGCACGGCATCCGCCCCCAGGACTGCTCGCTCGGCTGGGACAACACGCCCGGGGCGGAGCTGACCTACGCGACCTGCACCAAGGACCCCTACGAGCTCGACGCCACCCTCGACGGCAACACCTTCGCCATCAAGTCGTTGAACACGATGTGAGGGGCGTGCTACGTCGCCTGCTCCCGCGATGACCGAGCCGCAACGCACCGTCGTCCTCCTGCCGACCTTCAACGAGGCGGGCAACCTCGAGGCCATGCTGCGCGCGATCCGCGCCGAGCTGCCCGAGGCCCACGTGCTCGTCATCGACGACAACTCCCCCGACGGCACCGGCCTCATCGCCGACCGGGCCGCGGCCGCCGATCCGCTCGTCAAGGTCGCCCACCGCCCCGGCAAGCAGGGCCTGGGCGTCGCTTACCGCTGGGGCTACCGCTGGGCGCTCGACGAGGGCTACGCCTTCGTCATCCAGATGGACTGCGACTTCAGCCACGATCCCAAGGACCTGCCGCGGCTGCGCGCGCTGCTCGACACCCACCCCGCGGTGGTCGGCTCGCGGCGCGTCCCCGGCGGCGGCGCGGTGGGCTGGCCGTGGTACCGCAACCTCATCTCATCGGCGGGCAGCGTCTACGCGCGCACGGTGCTGTCGTCGCCGGTCAACGATCTCACCACCGGCTTCAAGGGCTTCCGCAGGGAGACGCTGGAGAAGCTCCAGCTCGACTCCCTACGCTCGGACGGCTTCGGCTTCCAGATCGAGGTGACGGCGACGCTGGTCGCGCTCGGCGTGCCGGTGCACGAGATGCCGATCCTGTTCGCCGATCGCAAGGTCGGCGAATCCAAGATGTCGATGCGCATCTTCGTCGAGGCCATGCTCAAGGTCTGGCAGGTGCGCACGCGCACGAGGTCTTTGCAGCACGGGAGTTAGCTTATGCGTTCGTCGATCCTGCTCCTCGCCTTGGTCGTCTCCTGCAGCGGGGATCCGTCCGTTGCGCCGGTGCGTCAGCCCGTCTCGGTGACGGCCACCGTCGCCCACCGCGACGTGCGCCTCGACGTGCCGAGCTTCCTGTGGCTGCACGGCACGAGCGGCGCCGCCGACGCGAAGCGTGCCGCCGCCGGCACGCTGCACGCGATCGCGCCGCAGCTGCGCCTCGACGGCGCGGCCGAGGCGGCGACGCAGCTCGTCGGCATCCACGACACCGGCCGCGGTCCGCTCATCGCCGAGTGGAAGCAGACCGTCGAGGGCGTCGAGGTCTTCCGCGCGCGCTTCAAGGTGGCGCTGACCCGCGACCTCCGCCCCGTGGTCGCAAGCGGCCTGCTCGCGCCGTCGCTGCAAGGCGCCGCGACGCGCTTCTTCCTCGGCGCGGACGCGGCGGTCGGCGTCGCGCGCGCGGCCTTCGGCGATCCGGCCGCGGCCTCGCGCCACAAGCGGGTCTTCTTCCCGATGAAGGGCGACCGCCTCGAGCCGGCGCACTACGTCGAGCTGACCAGCAAGCAGGCGATGCGCTCGTACGTGATCTCCGCGATCGACGGCCGCGTGCTGTTCGACAACGACCTCGTCCACCACGAGGCCTACACCTACCGCGTCTACGCCGACCCGGCCTCGCTCCTGCCCTACGACGGCCCGTACGGGACCGCCGGCCTGCCGCACCCGACCGGCAAGCCCGACGGCTATCGCCCGAGCTACGTGCCCGCGCAGCACGTCACGCTCGATCACTTCCCCTTCTCGAAGGGCGATCCGTGGCTGCCCGACGGCGCCGGCCAGACCACCGGCAACAACGTCGACGCCTACGCCGACCTGGTCGCGCCCGACGGCGCCTCGCCCGGCGACGAACGCGCGCAGGCCAGCGGCACCTCCTTCGACGACCTCTACGACGTCACCAAGTCGCCCGGCGCCACCGTCACCAACATCCGCGCCTCGGTCGTGCAGCTCTTCTACGTCATGAACTTCATGCACGACTGGATGTACGACGCCGGCTTCGACGAGATGTCGGGCAACCCGCAGAAGAACAACCTCGGCCGCGGCGGCGCCGGCAACGACCCCTTGCTCGCCGAGGCGCAGGACTACAGCGGGCTCAACAACGCCAACGCCGGCGTGCCGTCGGACGGCGCCTCCCCTCGCATCCAGATGTACATCTTCTCCGGCACCAGCGTCGCCAACCTCCAGGTCACCGCGCCGGCCGCGATCGCCGGCACGAAGCCCGTCGCCATCGCCGGCTTCGGCAGCGCCGTGCAGTTCGATCTGACCGGCGACGTCGTGCTCGCGCAGGACGACACCGGCATGGACGTCAACGACGGCTGCGAGCCGCTCACCAACAACGTCACCGGCAAGATCGTGCTCATCCACCGCGGCCTGTGCTCGTTCGTGCAGAAGGTGCAGAACGCGCAGAACGCCGGCGCCATCGGCGCGATCGTCGCCAACGTCGCCAGCTCGGCCGATCCGACCGTGCCGCCGTTCATGGGCGGGACCTCGTCGACGGTCACCATCCCGTCCTTGTCGCTGGCGCTCGCCGACGGCATGGCGATCGAGGCCGCGCTCACCGGCACGGTCACCGTGCTCATGCACAAGGAGCCCGAGACCAACCTCGACGGTGGCCTCGACACCAACGTCTCCTCGCACGAGTGGGGCCACGTGCTGTCGAACCGCCTGGTCGGCGATGCCAACGGCCTCGTGACCAACCAGGCCGGGGGCCTCGGCGAGGGCTGGAGCGACTTCGTCGCCCTGCTCTTGACGACGCGTCCCGACGACGCCGACAAGCCCGGCGGCGCCGGGTGGTCGGGCGTGTATCCGAGCGGCGCCTACGCGACGGCCGGCCAGGGCTCCGACTACTACTTCGGCATCCGCCGCGTCCCCTACTCGACGCGCATGGACGTCGACCCGCTCACCTTCCAGCACATCCAGAACGGCACGCCGCTGCCGACCACCGCGCCGACCAGCTTCGGCGAGGACGGCAGCTTCAACGCCGAGGTCCACAACACCGGCGAGGTGTGGGCGACGATGCTGTGGGAGTGCTACGCGGGCCTCCTGCGCGAGAAGAAGATGGACTTCCGCACCGCGCAGGAGACGATGAAGCGCTACCTCGTCGCCTCGCTCAAGCTCACGCCGGTCGATCCCACGCTGCTCGAGGCGCGTGACGCGGTGCTCGCCGCGGCGCTCGCCACCGACGAGGCCGACTACCGCATCTTCTGGCGCGCCTTCGCCAGGCGCGGCGCCGGCGTCGGCGCGGTCGGGCCCGACAAGGACAGCACCGACAACAAGGGCGTCTCCGAGAGCTACGCCGCCGGCAACGACGCGCAGCTGAGCGCGGTCGCCATCACCGACGATCTGATCAGCTGCGACCACGACGGGCTCATCGACGAAGGCGAGAAGGGCACGCTCATGGTCACGGTGCGCAACGACGGCACCGGCACGCTCACCGACGCCAGGCTCATCGCCTCGTCGATCGAGAGCGGCGTCGCGTTCGATCAAGACGGCGTCTTCGCGGTGCCCACGCTCGAGCCGCTCATGGAGACGATGGTGAAGATCCTGGTGCGGATGCGCGGCGTCACCCCGGTCACGCCGATCGTCATCGACGTGCAGGTCGTCGATGCGAGCTTCGCGGTGCCGCGGGCGATCGAGATCGCGCTGCCGACGCGCTTCTCGGCCGACGAGGCGCCCGACTCATCGAACGTCGATCGCGTCGACACCGTCGGCACCTCGTGGACCGCGCAGGGCTTCGACGGCGACACCTGGGACCGCGTCCACCAGGGCAACGAGGCCTGGTGGGGCGTCGTCGACTCCAATCTGCAGTCCGACCACGAGCTGCGCTCCGCGGCGTTCACCCTCGACGGCACCAGCTTCTCGCTGTCGTGGAAGCATCGCTGGCAGTTCCGTCGCTCGCAGCGCCGCATGGTCGACATCGACGGCGGGGTCGTCGAGCTCTCCACCGACGACGGCAACAGCTGGGACGACGTGTCGATGTACGGCACGGTCGACTACAACACCACGCTCGACCCGACGCGCACCACCAACGTGCTCGCCGGGCGCAAGGCCTACGGCAACACCAGCGCCAACTACCCGACCGACTGGGTGAGCTCGCACGTCGACGTCACGCTGCCGGCGCACCCCGAGCACGTGATGGTGCGCTTCCGCATGGGTACCGCCGGCGGTGGCTTCGCCGCCAACCCCGGCTGGGAGATCGACGACATCTCGCTCGACGGCATCTCGTCGAAGCCGTTCTGGTCCTTCGTCGCCCACCGCGACGCCTGCGACCCGGCCGCGCCCGTCGCCGACGCCGGGCGGCCGCAGGACGTCCGCGAGGGCCAGGTGGTGCAGCTCGACGGCCGCGCCAGCACCGGCTCGCACTTCCAGTGGACCTGGGTGTCGGGCACCTACGCGAGGCTCGATGGCGCCGACACCGCGACCCCGAGCTTCGTCGCCCCCGCCAGCGACCAGCCCATCATCTTCGCCCTGCGCGTCGACGACGGCACCCTGCTCAGCCCACCCGCGACCGTCGCCGTCACCGTCCACGGCGGCCGCGGGTGCAGCACATCTGGCTCCGGCGAGGTCCCCATCTCGGTCACGGTCGTGCTGCTTTGCGCCGCGCTGGTGCTGCGACGCTCCCGTTGAAACCTGTCGGAAGAAGCCTCGGTCGCCACGACGCCAAGGGAAGAAGCGAACGCCAGTCAGAAAACATACTTGGCGACCCTCACTACCGGGGTTTGCCCACGTGGCCGTCCGCGTGCTTGGCGAAGCGGCCGGCGGTCTTGCCGTGGTTGGGGTCTGAGGAGGGCCAGGGCCAGCCGCCGAAGCGGGTGCGGCGGTAGTCGGCGAAGGCCTGCTGGATCTCTTCGGCGGTGTTCATCACGAACGGGCCGTACTGCACCACCGGCTCGCCGATGGGGCGGCCCTGCAGCACCAGGATCTCGACGGCGCCCTCACCGGCGATGAGCTCGATCAGCGCGGTCGCGCGCACCTCGACGCCCGCCTTGCCGACGAAGGGCTTGCCGTCGATCATCAGCTGTGGACCGCTGAAGTAGTAGAGCGTGCGGCGCGTGCGGGCGTCCTTGGCCGGCGGCAGCGTGTACTTGGCGCCCGCCTGCATCTTGATCGAGTAGATCGCGACGTCGGTGTCGGGGCGGGAGGCCCACGACTTCGGCGGCGGCGACGGGGCGCGCTGATCGGCGAGGTGTCCCGCGACGACGGTGACCTCGACGCCATCGTGCCTGACGACCGGGATGTCGCTCGCCCACAGCATGGTGAAGTGCGGCGTCACCATCTTGTCGGCGGCGGGCAGGTTGAGCCAGATCTGGAAGAGCTCGACGGGGTTCGACTTGTCGTGGTGGACGAGCGGGAACATCTCGGCGTGCTCGATGCCGCCGCCCGCCGTCAGCCACTGCACGTCGCCATCGCCGTAGCGGGCGGTCGCGCCCATCGAGTCGGAGTGATCGATGAAGCCGCGCCGGGCGATCGTCACCGTCTCGAAGCCGCGGTGCGGGTGCTGGGGAAAGCCCGGCACGACGGTGCCGTGATACATGCTCCAGCCATCCTTGCGGCCGAAGTCCTGGCCGAGGTCCCGCCCCGACAGCGACGTGGCGGGCCCGAGCTTCTCGTTGCCGGCCGGGTAGGCGTCGTCGTGGTGGACGCAGAACAGGAAGGGGTCGACGGTCTCCCAGGGAAAGCCGAGCTTCTTCTCGCCGAGGATGTTGCTCATGGTCCCTTCAACGTAAGTCGTCGCTCAGCGCTTCGTCAGCTCCGCCAGCACGTAGCGGTGGTCCGACGCGATCTTGTCGCCGACGGTGAACGACAGGAAGCGGAAGTGGTCATCACAGAGGATGCGATCGATGCGCATCCACGAGCCCGGCCGCTTGGTCGGGAAGGTGTAGCCGAGGCCCGCGCCGACCTCGGAGAAGCCGTCGTGCAGCTGGCCGAGCTCCTTGTGGAACAGCCAGCTCAGGGTGGGGAGGTTGGTGTCGCCGGCGACCAGCACCGGGTTCTTGGCGTTGCGGATGGCCTCGGCGACCGCCTCGACCTGGGCGCGGCGCAAGGAGGTGTTGTCCTCGAAGGCCTCCACGTCGTCGGACGGCAGCTCGCCGGCCTTGAGGCGCGTGCGCAGGCCGCGGCCGCGCAGGGCCTCGAGGCCCGTGCGGGGTGAGCGAGGGTGCATGTCGAAGATGTCAATCAGGCCATAGGGAGTCTGCAGCGTGTAGCGAACGAAGTTGGGCCGGTGGTAGGTGTGCGGGAACGACTCGGGGAAGAACTTGTCGACGATCGGCCAGCGCGACGCGATCATGAACTCGTCGTCGAAGTCGGTGTGGTAGCCAGCCGGGTCGGCGCGGAACAGCTCCTTGGTGCGGTGCGCCGTCGCCTGGCCGACGAAGATGTCGGGCTTCACTTCCTGGGTGATGTGCTTGTACAGGCCCTCGTTGTCGATGCGCCCGAGGAAGGTGTTCCAGCTCATGAGGCGGATCTTCGACTCCGCGTCTTCTCGATGGCCGAACGCCTGGTAGCCCATGATCGGGAACAGCCACAGCGGGACGCCGACCACCACCATCGCCGCCGCCGGCAGCCACTGCTTGCGCGCCGCGCACCACAGCAGCAGGAGCGGCATCGGCAGGATGAAGCCGATGCGCGGCAGGTACATCGCGATCGTGATCACCCACCAGCGCTCGCCGATGAAGCGGAACAGCAGCGGCACCAGCACCAGCCCGACCAGATAGGCGAGGGTGAGCGTCCGCACCAGGCGCCCGGGCTTGGCGCTCATGGCTTGATGATCGTCCCCATCTGCACGACCTCGAAGTCCTTGCCGTGCAGCTGCTTGAGCTGGTCGATGTCGCTGTCGTTCCAGCGCGCGTCCGGTGCGCCCGAGAGGAACAGCGCGCCGCCGTTGTCGGCGAGGATCATGCCGTAGCGCTTGAGCGCGACCACGATGGCGCGCACCTGCGGCGGGAACTTCTTCGGATCGATCGACGCCTTGAGGCGTAGGCGCAGGCCCATCGGCGGCCCTTCGGGATCCTTGCTGGCCCAGTGGCTGGCCGGGGCGAGGAAGGCTCGCGCGGTCTTCTTGGCGGTGAAGCGCAGCGCGTGCTCGATCTTGCCGGCCTCGACGGCCTCGTCGTAGCGGACCAGGCCGGGGAAGATCGGCAGCCCCGCCGCGTCCGCGGAGGTCCAGCCGCGCGGCCGCTGCGTGTCGCCGAACAACGACCACACCGCGCCGCACTCGGCCTTCCAGCCCTTGCCGTCCGGCTTGAGGCCGAGCAGCTCGAACAGCTTCTGGTGCTCCCGGTCGATGACGAGGAGGTGCCGATCACCGTCGCCCTTGCCGTTGACGGTGCCCTCGATCGGCGGGTTGCGCGGGATGGGGTAATAGACGTCGTCGCTCTCGTCGGCGTAGTCGAACTTCACCGGATAGCGCGGCGTGGTGGCGTCGACGACGACGTAGGGGATGCCGAGCGGCACTCCCTGGTAGGTCGTCCCGAAGTCCGGGTGCAAGGAGTTGTCCCGACCGATCGCGGCGATGAGCTTGTCGGAGAGCGCATCGGCGGGCAGGTGGTCGATGGGGGTGTTCCAGGCCGAGTCGCCGGGCAGGACGCGCACGCCGCCCAGCGAGGCGCCGACCCCGAGCGCGATGCGGCCGGGCTCGGCGCGCAGCGAGCGGCCGACGGGAGCCAGGACCGCGCACACGGCGATCGCGAGCGCAACACGGAGCATCGCCGGCATCTTACCGGAAGTCCGCCGGTGGCAAACCCGTCCGTCGGCAGATATGATGCGGACCGATGAAGACGCCGCTCCTTACCGCGCTCCTGCTCACCGGCTGCACGGGCATCGTCTACGACTACACGAAGGAACCCGATCCGCGGAAGTCCGAGTACGTCATCGGCGTCTCCGACGGGTTGCGCATCAACGTGTGGAAGAACGCCGAGCTGTCGGTCTCGGGCAGCGTGCGCCCCGACGGCACCATCACCATGCCGCTCATCGGCGACGTGCGCGCGGCGGGACGGACCGCCAGCCAGCTCACCGACGAGATCGGCAAGCGCCTCAAGAACTTCGTCAAGGAAGAGTCGACGCCGGTCTCGGTGGCGATCACCGACGTCAACAGCTACCGCTTCACGGTGTCGGGCAACGCCGAGCGTCCGGGCGTCTTCAACCTCAAGTACTACGCCACGGTCGCCGACGCGATCGCGCTGGCCGGGGGCCTCAACAAGTTCGCCTCGCCGCACAAGATCACGATCCTGCGCCAGCAGCCGAACGGCGGCGTGCGCAAGGTGCCGATCGACTTCGACCGCATCTCCAAGGGCGATCACCCCGAGGAGAACATCGTCGTCCTGGCGAACGACACCGTCTTCGTTCCTTAGGGGCCGATGCGCTCGGTGATGACGAGGTAGCCCGATGTTCGCGATCCCGGGCGCCCTCGGCATCATCGTCATGACCTACATCCGCCCGCAGGCCTTCATCGAGGGCCTGAAGGGTGTGCCGCTCATCCACATCGTCTACCTCATGGCGGCGGTCGGCTTCCTCATCGACCTGCGCACGCGACTCTTGAAGCCCCGCGCCGCGCCGCTGCTCTGGCACGCGATCGCCTACTACCTGTGGATGATCATCACGCTGGCGATCGCGCGGAAGGACGCCGTGAGCGGGGTGCTCGGCGGCGTCATCATCGTCTTCTCGCTGTTCTTCATGGTCGCCGAGACGGTGCAGAGCTTCCGCGCGCTCAAGAGCGCGGCCGCGTTGCTGGCGATGATCGGCGTGTTCCTCTCCGTCGTCGGCATCCACCAGGGCACGGCGCCCAAGGGCTGCTTCGCCAAGACCACCACCGAGGCCGGCGTCTTCGACGGGCGCTACTGCGACAACTCCAGCATCTGCCACCTGCAGGGCGACCCGGGCGTCCGCTACACCTGCGAGAAGGTCGGCTTGTTCGGCACACGCACCGTCGGTCTTCGCGTCCGCTGGCTCGGCATCATCGAAGATCCCAACGAGCTGGCGATGTGCATCTCGCTGTGCCTGCCGCTGCTCATCGGCCTGTACTTGCTCAGGCCCAACGGGTTTCGCCTGGCGATCCTCGTCGTCGGCGGGGTGCTGATCTTCTGGTGCAACGTCTACACGCAATCCCGCGGCGGGCAGCTGGTCTTCCTCGCGGCGCTGGCGGTGTACTTCGTCCGGCGCTATGGCATAAGGGGCGCGATCGTCGTCGGCGTGATGGCCGCGCCGGTGCTGCTCTTCGGCGGCCGATCGGGCGCGGAGGCCGAGGAGTCGAAGATGGAGCGCATCGAGGCGCTCTACGTCGCCTCGACGCTGGTGCAGCGCTGGCCGCTGTACGGCTGTGGCTACTCGCAGTTCGGCGAGTACAACTTTCTCACCGCGCACAACTCCTACGCGCTGGCGATGGCCGAGACCGGGGTCCCGGGCCTCGTCCTGTTCATCTCGATCATGTACCAGTCGATGAAGGCGTTCATCACCGCCACGCGCCGCTACTCCGCGAACGGCCCGAGCCGCTCCGCCTACATCTGGGGCGGGGCGCTCATGGCCGCGCAGACCGGGCTCATGACCGGGGTCTTCTTCCTGTCGTTCAACTACTCGGCGATCCTGTGGACCTTCATGGGCGTGTGCTCCGGCTTCCAGCTCGCCTGCCGCCGCCACGACCCCGAGGTCGACTTCACCCTCAAGCGCAGCGACTGGCGCAACATCGTCATCCTCGCCCTCGGCATCACCAGCTTCCTCTGGGTCTACAGCCACTGGAAGATGGCCGGCCACTGAGAGGGACACGCTCCCCCTTCTCAAGCGCCGTCGATCATTCGGTTTTTAGGCTCCATCGCCCACCACCTCTTGGCACTCGCGGTGGTGGGCGGTGCCCTCATAATTGCCTTCGATTCCGAGGGGATGCCTGGGGGGAGCGTGTCCCTCTCAGGCGAGCGCGGTGATGTCGACGTCGCTGTCGCTCCAGGTGACGAACCAGCGCTTGCCGTCGAGGAACTGGGTGCGGCCGTCTTGGCCTTGGGGGACGAGGATGTTGAGCGGCTTGGCTCCGCGACTGAAGAAGCCGGCGCGCCAGGCAAGGCCGCGTCGGGCGTACGCCGGCATGAAGCGCATCGCGATGCGATCCTCGCCGGCGGCTGAGTCGGCGATCGCCGACAAGGCGGTGGCGAGCTGCGACGGCGGCGCCAGCAGATCGGCGACGTACAGCGTGTCGCCGGCGCGCTCGAGCGCGCAGGCGGCGATCGCCTTGCCCCCGTTCAGGACGACGAAGGGCTTCTGCTTGTTCGAGATGCTGCGCGAGAAGCGCCAGGTGTAGAAGGCGGCATCGCGCACGACCGCGACGCCGAGGTGACGCTTGGTCGCGTCCCACACCTCGTCGACGCGCGGGTCGCCGTCGTTCATCGGCTCGACGCGCGCCCGCACCCGCGGGCCCACCGCGCGCGCGAACCACTTCACCAGCGTGCCGCCGCGCGTGCGCAGCGGGCGCACGTACTTGTGGCAGCCACCGTCGACGTCGAAGGTGTCGAGCTTGCTGAGCGGCGTGCGGTTGCCCGGCTGCGGCAGGCCGTACATGACGCCGAAGCCGAGCTCGGCGAGCTTCTCGCCGTAGGCGGCGAGCAGGCGCTGCCCCATGCCCTGCCGTCGCGCCTCGGGGCGCACGTAGCTGTCGCCGCCGAACACGCCGCGCACCTCGCGGTCACCGATCCACATCCGCCTGGGAAAGATCGAGGTGATGCCGAGCGGCCGCCCCGTCTCGTCCCCGACGGCGAGCCAGGTCAGCGCCGGGCCGGCCGGGCCCTGCTCGTAGAACCAGCTGTAGCGCGCCTCGGCCGACCCGAGGCCCTCGTCGCTGCGGTGCTCGGAGAGCAGCTCGAGGATCGCGTCGCGATCGGCGGGCACGGCCGCGCGCACGGTGTACTTGAGCTTCTGATCGGCCATGAGCCGCAAATCCTACCAACGCGGGCGCCCCTGGCTCTACCATGGAGCGCCGTGATCACCGCCACCGTGCACCGCGGTCGACAAGGGCTCGACGAGCTCGCGGCCGAGTGGCGCGCGGCGACCGCCGCCCTGGCCGGTCGCTTCTTCGCCGAGCACGCCTGGTGGGACGCCTACCTCGAGGCGCTCGAGCCCGAGCCCGAGCGCATGATCTTCGTGCGCCTCGCGCGCGGCGGCGAGCTCTCGGCGATCGTCCCGCTCCGCGAGGGCACCGTCACCCGCCACCGCGTGCCCGCGCGCGTCGTCGAGATCCCCCGCCACGATCACCTGCCGCTCGCCGGCGTGTTCGCGCGACCAGGGCTGTCCCTCGACGATCTGCTCGACGGCATCGCCTCGGGGCTCGGTGGTCACGGCATCCGCTGGGACCTGCTCCAGCTCTCGCACCTCCTCGAGGAGGGGGTGTTCGCCCAGCGCCCGACGCGCCTCGCCTGGCGCAGCCTGCGCGAGCACGTCAAGACCTGCGACGAGGTGCGCTGCAGCGGACCGTGGAACGACTACGCCGCCAAGCTGTCCTCGAACTTCCGCTCGAACCTCAACAAGGCGTTCAACAAGCTGCAGAAGACCGCCGACGTCGAGTACGCGATGCTGCGCGAGCTCCCGGCGATGCTGGACGCCTACCCACACTTCGGCCGCGTCGAGGCCTCGGGGTGGAAGGGGGAGGCCGGCACCGCGATCGTGCAGGACCAGCGCCTCGACCGCTTCTACCGCAAGCTGCTCGCCGGCTTCGCGCCGCTCGGGCGGGCGCGCATCAACACGCTCGCCGTCGCTGGCACGGTGATCGCCGCGCAGTTCTGCCTCGTCGACCAGCGGACGATCTACGTCTTCAAGCTCGCCTACGACGAGACCAACAGCAAGCTGGCGCCTGGCAACATGCTGCTCCGCCGCGTCATCGCCTCGGGCGACTACGATGCCGTCAACCTGGTCGGCAGCCCGCCCTGGTTCGCGCAGTGGAACCCGGCGTCGACGGAGGTCTATCGCCTGACGCTGTTCAACACCTCGGCGCGTGGCGCGCTCCTGCTCGCGGCCGATCGCGCCAAGGAGCTCGCGCGGCCGATCTACCGCCGGCTGAAGGCGCTCAGACGACCGGCCGCAGCACCACGTAGCGACGGTGGCGCTCCTTGACGTCGGCCAGCACCGACGTGTCGACCTCGACCTCCTCGATCTTCCAGTGCGCGTCACCGGTGAACGCCTCGAGCGCGGTCGGCGCGAAGTAGATGATGCGAACGTCGCCGAGGCGCGTACACACCTCGCGCACGCGATCGCGGAAGCGCGCCATCACCTGGGCGTCGAAGGGGTTGAACAGGTAGAACAGCGTCGCGTCGGCCGGCAGGTGGGCGATGGCGTCGCCGGGCAGGACGGTCACCTGCGGGTACTTCTGCAGCCGGGTCGCCGTCGCCGCGGCGATCGCCGGATCGATCTCGAGGCCGTAGATCTTGCGGCCCAGGCCCTTCGACAGCCACCAGTTGAGCACGCGGCCCTTGCCGCAGCCGACGTCGACCAGCACGTCGTCGGCCTTGACCCGCCCGACGAAGATCTGCTCGAGCACGCCGTAATCACTGTTGTTCGAGTCGTTGGCGCCGAGGTGCGAAAAGGGGCTGGCGTAGGCCTTGCCGCCGAGGAAGCCGCCGTAGCGGAGGTCGGTGACGACGTTGTTCACCAGCCTCCGCACTCGCGCGACGATCCGTCGCAGCCGTCGGGCATGGCCTTCCAGGCGTCCATCGACTATCGTCATTGGCCATGGAATTGAACCAGAAAACGGTGTGGGTGGGGGTCGCCTTCGTAGCAGCGATCGCGGCCTGTAACGACGACGGCAACGGCAACAACAACGGCAGCCCCTTCGACGGTCCGGCGATCCTGTTCGTCACCCAGGTGCCGGCCGGCGGCTACGGCACGGTGGTCGGTCCGTTCGACAACCACGAGCCGGTGATGAAGGGCACGCCGCGCGGCGGCGGGCTCATGATGCGCTACCCCGACGGCAGGCTGCGCAACCTCACGCAGGAAGCGGGCTTCGGCGAGGTCGGCCAGCAGGGCGCCAACGCCATCGCCGTGCGCGAGCCGACCGTGCACTGGGACGGTGACAAGGCGCTGTTCTCGATGGTCATCGGCGCGCCCAAGGAGAAGTACGAGGTCGACACCTTCTACTGGCAGATCTACGAGGTCTCGGGGCTCACCTCCGATCCGCCCTGCCAGATCCGCAAGATCAAGAACCAGCCCGACCACTACAACAACGTCTCGCCCTTCTACGCGTCCGACGATCGCATCCTGTTCACCAGCGACCGCCCGCGCGACGGCTCGGCGCACCTGTATCCGCAGCTCGACGAGTACGAGTCGGGGCCGACCATCACCGGCATCTGGGCGCTCGACGAGGACGCCAACTCGCTCACGCTCCTCGAGCACACCCCGTCGGGCGTGTTCTACCCGTTCGTCGACTCGTTCGGTCGCATCCTGTTCACCCGCTGGGATCACCTGCAGCGCGACCAGCAGGCCGACACCACCGACCGCGCGACGCAGTACGAGCCGTTCACCTGGGCGAGCGAGGACGCCAACGCGTCGACCACCAGCACGGTCGCCGGCCAGGAGGTCTTCCCCGAGGTCCGCACCAAGAACGACCCGGAGTACAACCCCGCCCTGACCGAGCACGGCTTCAACCACTTCTTCCCGTGGGAGCTCAACCAGGACGGCACCGGCGAGGAGACGCTCAACCACGTCGGCCGCCACGAGTTCGGCGGCAGCTACGCCGAGGGCGTGTTCATCGGCGACTCGTCGCTCACCAACGCCGTCTACCCGGAGCTGCGCGCCAACACCAACATGCTGCAGTCGAACGCGGGCCTGTTCCAGATGAAGGAGGACCCGAACACGCCAGGCCGCTTCTACACCACCTTCGCGCCCGAGTTCACCACCGGCACCGCCGGCTACATCATGCGCTTCGACGGCGCGCCCGACATGAACCCCACCGACATGGCGCTCACGCTCGTCACGCCCGCCTTCCACGAGGGCAAGCCGACCGAGAACGCCGGCTTCCTGCGTGACGCGACCCCGCTGTCGAACGGCAAGCTCATCGCCGTCCACACCGATGGCGACGACGTGATCATGAACAATGGCTCCGACACGTCGCCCGACTGGACCTACAAGTTCCGCCTGCGCGAGCTCGACCAGAACGGCGCCACGTACAAGGCGGGCACCTTCCTCACCGACGGCATCCAGGCCGACGTGACCTGGTGGACGCCGGACCAGTCGGCGCACTGGTCGGGCACGCTGTGGGAGCTCAGCCCGGTCGAGATCCGCAAGCGCGATCGCCCGCCGGTGCCGACCGAGGACATCGAGGCGCCCGAGCAGGGCATCTTCGACAGCCTCGGCCTCAAGACCGATCGCCTGCGCGACTGGCTCAAGCAGAACGAGCTCGCGCTGGTGATCAGCCGCAACGTCACCCAGCGCGACCGCGCCGATCGCCTGCAGCCCTACAACCTGCGCGTCCCCGGCGGCGTCACCTCCGACACCGGCTCGGGCAAGGTCTACGACGTCACGCACATGCAGTTCTTCCAGGCCGACCAGATCCGCGGCTACGGCAAGCCCAGCGATCCGAGCCCGGTCGGCCGTCGTCCGCTCGCGCGGCCGATGCATGCGGCCAACAGCTCGCCCGCCGCCGACGGCATCGCCGGCGCGGTGCGCGTCGGCACCGACGGCTCGATGGCGGCCTTCGTGCCCGCCCGTCGCGCGATGTCGTGGCAGCTCATCAACTCGACGGAGCCGGTCGTGCGTGAGCGCAACTGGGTGTCCTTCCAGTCGGGCGAGATCCGCGTCTGCGCGGTCTGTCACGGCATCAACAAGGTCAGCCAGACGATGCAGCCGAAGCCCGAGAACGCGCCGAACGCGTTGAAGGACCTGCTCACCGACTGGATCGCGCAGCACCCGAACTGATATCCTGTTCGTCCCGATGAGCGTCCCGGCCCACCTCCCCGTCAGCACCGGACGGCCGGGACGCCTCGACGCGGCGTCCATCAACGACACCGCCGCGCCCTTCCCCGAAGATCGCACCTTCCACCAGCTGTTCGAGGCCGCGGTGGCGCGCGTGCCCGATCGCGTCGCGCTGGCCTACGAGGGCACGACCTACACCTACGCCGAGCTCAACCAGCGGGCCAACCAGCTCGCGCATCGCCTGCGCACCCTCGGGGTCGGCCCCGACGTGTGCGTGGCGATGTGCCTGCCGCGCTCCGCCGAGATGATCATCGCGCTCGTCGGCATCTTGAAGGCGGGCGGCGCCTACGTGCCCGTCTTGCCGGAGTCGCCCAAGGCCCGCCTCCAGCACCAGCTCGGCGAGACCAAGGCGCCGGTGGTGATCACGCTCGAGCGCCTCTGCGACGCGCTGCCCGAGTTCGCCGGCACGATCCTGTGCCTCGATCGCGACGCCGCGCTGCTCGCGACCGAGCCCACCGACGATCCACCGCACCTCACGAAGCCGCACCACCTCGTCTACGTCATCTACACCTCGGGATCGACCGGCACGCCGAAGGGCGTGATGGTGCGCCACGAGAACCTGGTCAACTACAGCTGGTCGCTCGCCCACAAGCTCCGCCTCGACGAGGCCGACGCCGAGGGCGGCTGGTCGTTCGCGACCGTGTCGACGCTGGCGGCCGACCTCGGCAACACCTGCATCTTCCCGGCGCTGATGTCGGGCGGCGCGCTGCACGTCATCGGCCACGACGCGGCGATGGATCCGGAGAAGTTCGCCGCCTACTGCCGCAGCCACCCCATCGACGTCCTCAAGATCACGCCGTCGCACCTCGGCGCGCTCATGACCTGCAAGGATCCGCGTGACGTGCTGCCGCGCAAGGTGCTGGTCACCGGCGGTGAGGCGTCGAGCTGGGGCCTGATCGACAAGATCCGCTCGCTGTCGAAGCTGCGCTGGGTCAACCACTACGGTCCCACCGAGACGACCATCGGCTCGCTGACGCTCGACCTCGACCTCGAGCAGGACGAGGTGCGAAAGCACGCCGGCGCCTGCCCGATCGGCCGGCCGATCGCCAACACGCGGGTCTACATCCTCGACGACAAGCGCCAGCCGGTGCCGTTCGGCGAGCCGGGCGAGCTGTACATCGCCGGGCGCGGCGTGACCGCCGGCTACATCGGCCAACCCGAGCGCACCGCCGAGCGCTTCCTCCCCGAGCACGGCCAGCCCGACGGCCGCATGTACTCGACCGGCGACCGCGTGAAGCAGCTGCCGAACGGCGCGATCGAGTTCCTCGGCCGCGCCGACAACCAGGTCAAGGTGCGCGGCTTCCGCGTCGAGCTCGGCGAGATCGAGGTCGCGCTGCGCAAGCACGCGCGCGTGCGCGAGACCGTCGTCATGGCACGCCCGTTCGGCGAGGGCGACCTGCGCATCGTCGCCTACTACGTGCTCTCTCCTGGCGAGCTCGTCCCGGCGCAGGCGCTGCGCGAGCACGTCGCCAGCTTCCTGCCCGAGCAGATGGTGCCGTCGATCTTCGTGCCGCTGCAGGCGCTGCCGCTCACCCTCAACGGCAAGGTCGACAAGAAGGCGCTGCCCGATCCGGGCGCCGCGCCCGAGGAGGCCGAGTCGGTCCCCCCCGCCGACGAGCTCGAGCGCAAGCTCACCGAGGTGTGGCGACGCGTGCTCGGGGTCCGCCGCGTCGGCGCCGACGACAACTTCTTCGAGATCGGCGGCCACTCGCTGGCGGCGATGCACATGCTCGCCGAGGTCGGAAAGGTCGTCGGCAGCCCGGTGCCCAACCACGTGCTCTTCCACTCACCGACGATCGCCGGCATCGCGCGCTACCTGCGCGGCGATCAGAAGGGCAAGGAGCTGCGCTCCCTCGTCCCCATCCAGCCCGACGGCACCAAGCCCCCGCTGTTCCTCTTCCACGGCGGCGGCGGCGAGGTCTTCGTCTACCGCGACCTGGTGCGCCGCCTCGGCACCGATCAGCCCGTGTTCGGCCTGCAGGCGCGTCGCGAGGACGACGGCACCGTCAAGACCCGCCGCGTCGAGGACATGGCCGCCTACTACGTCGACGAGATCCGCCAGGTGAAGCCCAAGGGGCCCTACTACCTCGGCGGCCTCTCCTTCGGCGGCAAGGTCGCCTACCGCGCCGCCCAGCTGCTCACCGCCGCCGGTGAGCAGGTGCCGCTCACGATGATGTTCGACACCTGGGGACCGGGCTATCCGCGCGTGCGCCCCGAGGTCGGCCCGCTGCAGCGCAAGCTGTTCTGGCTCTATCGCCGCGTCGAGCACCACGTCGGCAGCCTGATGCTGCTCGAGCCCGAGCGACGCGTCCCCTACCTGCAGGACAAGCTCAAGCACACCGTCGAGGAGCTCGGCTACGCCGTCGAGGACGCCAGCAAGGAGCTGTCGCGCAAGGCGCTCACGCTCATCGGCAAGACGCCGCCCCCTGACCTCAAGAAGACCATCAGCTTCGTCGCCGCCGCGTCCGAGGCCTACGATCCGACGCCCTATGACGGCCGCGTCGTCTTGTTCCGCAACACCGAGCAGCCGCTCGACGTCTTCCCCGATCGCACGCTCGGCTGGGGCCCGGTGGCGCGCAACCTCGAGGTCATCGACCTCCCCGGCTACCACGCGACGATGATCGCCGAGCCCCGCTTGCGCTTCCTGGTCGCCGCGATGGTGCCCATGCTCGAGGCCGCACAGGCTCAGTACGGCTAGTGTCGCTCGTCCAGAAGGCGGTCCGCGGCGCCGCGTGGACGACGATCACCAGCATGCTCGCGCGCATCGTCAGCCTGGTGGCGACGATGTTCGTCACGCACCTCATCCCGCCCGACGAGTACGGCCAGGCCTCGGCCGCGGTCGTGGTGGTGATGACCGCCTACGCGGCGTCGACGTTCTTCCTCGCCAACTGGCTCATCCTCGACAAGACCCACGACCGCAGCGCCGCCTGGCACGCCAACTTCATCCAGCAGGTCTCGGGCTTCGTCGCCCTCGGCGCGACGATCCCGCTCGCGCCGTGGATCAGCCGGTGGATCGACGCCCCGCACCTCATGCACTACCTGCCGCTGACGGTGATCGCGTTCCTGATCCTGCGTCTCAGCATCATCCCCGAGAAGCTCCTGCTCCGTGACCTGCGCTTCCGCCACGTCGCCATCACCCGCATGCTCGCCGAGATCGGCTACGCGATCGTCGTGGTCGGCGGCGCCTGGCTCAAGTGGGGCGGCATCGCGCTCATCGCCGGCGCGATGGCGCGCACCACCATCAAGGCGCTCGGCTTCTGCCTGGCGGTGCCGTGGCGCGACTGGTCGGAGCCGCACGCCTTCGATGCGCAGCTGACCAAGAAGATGTTCGGCTACGGCATGCCGCTGTGGCTGAGCGGCATCTCGTCGTACATCGGCGCCAACTGGGACAACCTGCTCATCTCGCGCTACTTCGGCCCGGCGGTGATGGCGGCCTACAGCCTGGCCTTCAACCTCGCCGACGTACCGGCCACGCAGGTGGGCGAGCAGCTGTGCGAGGTGCTGTTGCCCTCGTTCGCGCTCATGGCCATCGAGGCGCGCAAGCAGGCGCTGGTGAAGGCGACGCTGGTGGTGGCCCTCGTCACCTTCCCGATCGTCGTCGGCCTCGGCGCGGTCTCGCAGACGCTGGTCGAGGCCTTCTTCAACGCCAAGTGGGCGGCGGTGGGGCCGCTGCTGGCGGTGCTGTCGCTGCGCTCGCTCGGCAGGACCGCCTACTACCCGCTCACCCAGTACATGCAGTCGATCGAGCGCAACCGCGATCAGATGCTGCTCGGCTTCTTGCACTCGGCGGTGCTGCTCTCGACGCTGGTGGCGCTCGGCGCGAGGTCGCCGGTGCTGAGCTGCCTCGGCGTGGCGGCCAGCTTCATGGTGCTCCTCCTCGCCGCCTTCCTGGTGGTGCGCGGCTACGGCGTGCCGATCGCGCCGATGGTGCTCGGCCTTCTGCGCATCTCGATCGCCTGCGCGCTCATGGTCGCCGGCGTGCTCGGCATCCGCTACGCGATGGACGGACGCCTCGCGCACCCGACGGTGCGCCTGGTCATCGAGATCGTCGTCGGCGCGGGGGTCTACGTGCCGGTGGCCTTCGTCGTCTGCGGTGCGCCGGTGCGCGATCTGCTGTCGTGGGCCCGGCGGGGCCTCGGCCGCGGCGCCGCCGCGGCGGCCTAGGCGCGGATCGGCGGCGGGGGCAGGACGTGGTTGCGGTAGGCGTTCGGGTCGCCGAACGCCCCCTGCATCGCCGCGATCGCGATGTTGTACATCTCGCGCGCGCTCACGTAGTGCAGCTTCCAGCGAACGCCGTCGTTGTAGCGCCTCAGCGCCTCGTGCAGCTGCCGCATGCCGCCGTGCAGGAGCCCGGCCGCCTGATCGTCGGGGGCGCCGTGGGTGTGCACCTTGACGAACACCCACTCGGGCCGCCCGGCGACGTGGATGTTCTGCGACACCCAGGCGCGCAGCCGCGCGGCGGTGCCCGGGTCGTGCGCGGTGATGTTGGCGTTCTCGATGCCGATGGGCAGCTTGTGGCGGCGCAGCCTGAGCGACAGCGGCCCCTCGATGATGAGCAGGCGATCGAGGCGATAGTCGCCGACCCGGGCGCGCTCGCCGTGCTCGTAGGCGCGGGCGCGACCGAGATCGCCGGTCGGCCAGTAGATGCGGTTGATGATGCCCGGCTGGGTCTCGTCGGGCGCCGAGGGGAAGGTGAAGTCCGCGTAGCAGCCGGTGTCGAACAAGACGCGCATCTCGTCGTCGACGCCGCAGTAGCGCCGATCGCCCCGCGAGTTGGCCAGGCACCAGTTGCCGTGGATGAAGGCGTAGCGCGGCTTGCCGCCGAGGCGGGTCAGGTGACCGTGCTCGGCGTACTGGCCGATGAACTTCTCGAGATCGCGCGTCAGCGTCTCGCGGGTGTCGCCGTCGTGGTGCAGGTGCACCTCGACCTCGCCGAGGCCCGCCTTGGCGATGCGGCCCAGCCGATCGAGGTACTCGGGGCGGTACTGCTCGCCCGGGAAGAAGAAGCTGTGCTGCGGAGGACGGCCGTCGGCGTCGAGGAAGCCGTCGACCTCGACGGGATAGCGCTCCTGCCACACCTGCACGCGTCGATCACCGCGATCGATGTCGTCGGTGCGCCACAAGGGCTCGTAGTGATCGCAGAAGGCGAACAGCAGGTGGCGCGTACCGCTCACCGGCGGCTGGGTGATGCCGCGCGCGACCTGGCGGGCCCATCCGCCCACCCACAGGTGGAGGTTCTTCTCGCGCAGCGCGCCCAGCATTCGGGCGTTCATCCTACCATCGGCGCGCCGGTGAGGACGATGCCGAGGTAGCGTGCCTCGGGGATCTCGTAGCGCAGGCGCATGAGCTCGAGCTCGCTCGAGACGCCGGCTCGGGCCACCACCGCCACCCCGTCGAGCGAGTCGAACACCGACAGGTGATCGCCGAGCCGCTTCCAGCCGGTGAGATCGACCACGCAGGCGGCGAAGCGCTGGCGCGCCGTGCGCAGCATCGCCTGCAGGGGCGACAGACCGGCGCCGCTGAGCAGGCGTTGCCGCGGCAGCACCAGCGCCACCTCGTCCCGCAGCCAGGTCTCGGCGAACAGCCCGCCCGTGGCCTCGCTCGCGCTCGGGGACGGCTGCGTCATCGTCAGCGCCGGCCACCTCAGGTTCGCGTCGACGTAAGCGACCTTCTGGCCGGACAGCTCGTGCAGCGCGAGGGTGAGGTTCAGGCCCACCCCGACCGAGCCGACCTGGGCCGAGGCGGGCAAGAGGCCGATGTTGCGGCAGCCGCTGCGCCAGATGCGCTGGGCGGTGCGCAGGCACTCCTGCCAGGCGGCGACGAAGGCAGGGTGCTCGGGGCGGTCGGGGAACAACTCGATGCCCGCCTGCTGCAGCAGCTGCTGCGCGGCGCTGGTGTCGGCCCTGGCGTCTGGGGGCACGCCTCAGCGTAGCACGGGGCCTCGTGTTACGATGCCGCTTCCATGTCCTCGACCCTGCGCGCCGTGTCCGGCGCCGTGGCGCTCGTCGCCATGATTTTCATCGCGGGGGGTACAGCGCACGCCGGGGTCGCGGTGCAGGGCGTGCTCACCGCCTCGGCAGGCGTGACCGACAACGTGCAGTCGGCGCCGACCGAGCCCGTGGTCGGACAGGTCGGCCGCCAGACCGACCTCATCGTCACGCTGACGCCGGGCCTCATCCTCACGGCGGGGAACAGCCGATCGGTGATCCGCCTACAGTACCTGTTCAACTCGATCGTCTACGCCAAGAACACCGACGCCGACACCTACACCAACACCTTCCTCGTCAACGCCTTCTTCGTGCCGTCCAAGCGCACCACCCTGTCGCTCAACCTCAACATCAACGAGGGTCGACAGTCGACCTTCAACAACGTGCAGGACTCGACCGCGGCGGCGCAGGTGCAGATCGTCCCGCCCGCGATCCTCGATCTCCTCAACATCTCGGCCGGCGAGACCTTCGTCGGCGAGACCAGCAAGCGCTCGCGCTTCCTCGAGACGCTGAGCTTCGCCACCAGCTACCAGCTCGGCGGCTCGGATCAGGGCACGCCGACCACCCAGGACATCATCGGCCGCCTCGGCTACGACTACTCGTTCGCGCGGGATCTCGTCGGCGTCGACGTCAACTTCGACTACGCGATCTTTCCGGCGCTGACCGGGCCGCTCATCGCCGGGCAGGGCAGGGTCGATCCCGAAGGCGCGATCGCCCCGCGTCGCGATCAGCTGACGCTGACCCCGCTGGCCCGGTGGAACCGCGACCTCACCTACTTCCTGTCGATCCGCGCCAACCTCGGCGCGGTGCTGCTGCTCGATCCGAACAACAGCGACTACGTCAGCGCCGAGCCCGCCGGCGGCCTCGGCCTCAACCTGTTCGGCCGCACGGCGCAGCTCGACGCCTCTTATCAGCACGGCGCCTCCACCAACCTCCTGCTGCGCCAGCAGTACCTGACCGACACCGTGGCGCTGCGCGGGACCTTCCGCTTCGGCGACCGCAGCCCGTTCTCGCTGTCGCTCGGCCTGTCCTACTCCTATCAGCGCCAGGTCGACGTCGACAAGTCGACGGGCGCGGTCGGTCACTCGATCCTCGGCGACATCACGCTCGGCTACACGCCGGTGCCGTTCGCGACCTTGTTCCTGCGCTACAACGTAATCGACCAGATCGGCCGCCCGAGCGATCTGCAGCCCGTCCCCGACATGTACCGCAACACGCTGTTGTTCGGCGTCTCGCTCATCTACCCGCCGGCGATCTCGCTCGAGGTGCCGAAGAGCGCGGTGGGTGTGCGCGCGGACGGCCGCGACGGCCCGAGCATCTCGTCGTCCAAGTCGACGCCGCAATGACCCCTTGCTACGATCGCCCGATGAAGATCGTCCCGATCGGCTTCACCGCAGCGCTGCTCCTCGGCGCTTGCGGCGCTCCCAAGAAGGATCTGCAGCCCGACCAGATCAACCAGCTCGCCAAGCTGGCCGACGTCATGGATGCCCAGGCCACCGTCGCCGATCCGCTGTTCAAGAAGCGTGATCAGCAGACCTTCACCGACGCCGAGTACGCGACGATGGCGGACGCCGGCAATCGCCTGCAGGCCACCTCGACCAAGGCCAAGCAGTTCACCAAGGGTCCCGAGTTCGACAAGTTCGCCGACACGGTCAACGCCCGCGCGACCGATCTGGTCACCGCCGCGCAGGCCAAGGACGCCGCCGGCGCCCGCAAGGCGCTCACCGACATGAAGCTCGCGTGCAAGGGCTGCCACAGCAAGTTCAAATGAGCCGCCCTGCACTCCTCGCGCTGCTCCTCGTGCCGGCCCTCGCGTCGGCAAAACCGTGGAAGCCTCATCCGGTGAAGGTGCTCCCCGGCGTGCCGATGCGCGCCGAGGACATCAAGCCGTACACCCCGCCCAACCTGCCGCCCGATCCGATCCCGGAGCCGAGCGAGGTCAAGGTCATCGAGGTCACCGCCGATCCCGAGGCGATGGTCGAGATCCGCCCGATGAGCTCGCCGATGGTGGGCAGCGTCGCCAAGGGCGCCCGCCTGCCGGTGCGAGGCACCGTGCCCGCCAAGGGCCGCGGCTGCTCGGGCAAGGTGTGGTACGCGGTCGAGCCGTTCGGCTGGGTGTGCAGCCGCGACGTCAAGGTCACCGCCGAGCCGCCGACGAGCGAGAGCGTGCTCAAGGTGCGTGAGGGCGAGCGGCTGCCGTTCCACTACGTGATGGTGCTCGTCAAGGAAGGCGACAAGGTGCCGATGTGGGCCAGCTTCGACGCGCTCAAGCGCGGCGAAGAGCCCGAGCGTCAGCTCGAGCGCGGCGACACCATCGCCATCGAGCGCCCGCTCAGCTTCGACAACGAGAAGTACTGGGTCTCCGTCGAGGGCAAGGTCATGCCGCAGAAGGGCTCGGGCCAGATGGGCCCGGGCAGCGCCTGGCAGGGCCTTCCGCTCGACGAGTCGATGACCCTGCCGTTCGGGTGGATCACCCCGGAGAAGGCCAACGCCTACGATGCGATCCCCGAGAACGCCAAGACGCCCGCGACCGCCCAGCTCGAGCGCCGCGCCCGCGTGCAGATCCTCGAGGAGCAGCTGGTCGGCAAGAAGAAGTTCCTCAAGGTGAAGCAGATCGCCCCCCCTCCGACGACGAGCCCGAGCCCGAGCCCGGCTCCTTCCGAAGCGGCACCCGCTACACCCGCCGAGCTCTGGGTCTCCGCCGACGCCGTCAACGAGGTCCGCCAGCTCGCCCGCCCCGCCACCGTGCCCGCCGACGTCGAGCGCTGGATCGACGTCGACCTCGGCGAGCAGGTGCTGGTGCTCTACGAGAAGGACAAGCCGGTGTTCGCGACGCTGGTGTCGTCGGGCCGCGCCATCCCGACGCCGATGGGCACCTATCCGGTGTGGGCGAAGGTCGCGGCGATCACCATGAAGAACCAGCCCTACGAGGACAAGGGCTACTTCGTCAACAAGGTCCCGTGGTCCACCTTCCTTTCCAGCACAGTGGGATCCGAAGCTTGGAATTCACGTGACTTGAAGTCGCGGC